>OJPN01001842.1_pt1 | contig 13925 bp, 6 predicted proteins | sample 1598511 | NCBI WGS metagenome assembly OJPN01 (sample SAMN03922485, study PRJEB24848) | human gut metagenome | isolation source: stool sample | host: Homo sapiens | place: Germany | collected 2011-05
ACGGTTATAATCACCATTTTTCAGAACTTTTTTGAAGTTCTGAAAAATGCGGTCCGTGTGGTGAAAAAGTCTTTTTCGCCACACGGAATGCCGGGAGGCTCAACGGCTCTCCCGGCATGGGTATGGAATGGTATCAATAGTGGCGCACCAGTCCTGCCAGCAGCAGCACCGTCAGCAGCCACAGCAGCAAAAAGCACAGGAAATTCAGGGCCGACAGAGCGGCAAAGGCCCCCACGGAGGTGAAATAATACGCCAGCAGCAGGCCCGACAGCCCGCCCAGCCACGACAGCACCGTTCCGTCCCGGACGGCACGCCGCATCCGGCGGCTGCCGATGACCGTTTCGGCAAAGGCCATCAGCCCGTCCCGGTAGATGATAGCATGAGGCCGTCCACGGCCCTCCGTCAGCTCCGACAGGGCCAGACGGGTGGAGATATCCGGGTACAGGGGCCGGGCATCCAGCCGGAATTTCCGCTTCAGCAGCGCCGGAGTGATGTTGGCGCTGCGGGTGGCCAGCACCGGAGTGATGCGGTTGCGGCGCATGGCCCGCAGCGCCCACTCCACGTTGCGGGAGGGCTGGTATTTGATGGCAAAGATGGCGATGAGCTGACCGTCCACCGCCAGAAAAACGCCGGTTTTGAGCTTCAGGTCACGGGGCAGGGACACATGGTGCTTTTTCATGAAATAGGCGCTGCCCATGGTGACAGATTCCCCACGGATGGTACCGCTGATGCCGCCGTCCTCGTAAAAACGCAGGTCCTCCAAATGCAGGCGGGTGCCTCCCTCGCTGGCCAGCAGCTGGTCAAACAGCGGCGTCAGCTGGCTTCCGGCGGCCTGTGCCGCCGTGGCGGCGTAGGACACCACCTTGCCGATCTCCTCGCCGTACAGCTTCAGTCCGTTGAGGCTCACCGTTCCCGGTGGGAACAGGTCGTCATCCGTCACCACCATCCGCCGGGCGGCGGTGATGGCGGAGGCCCCGGCATAGCCCGCCACGGCGCTGCCGCTGCGGTTCAGACGCCGGTTCAGCGATGACAGGGGCAGCGTTCCCGCCACCGGCAGAGCCAGCGGCAGTCCGCCGGACAGCAATGCCGACCAGATCCACAGGGGCCGCACCGGCTGCCCCTCCCCGCCGAAGCACACCACCGCCGCCAGAATGGAGGCAGCGGCCAGCGCCAGCGGTGTCAGGATGATCTGCCAGCGATAGGAGACATCCGGCTGACGGGAGAGCCGGTAGAAGCCCTCCGCCGTTCCCTGCTGCTTGCAGGCCCCGGCGGGAGTCACGGATACGTTGTAGGGCGGCTCACCCCCCAGATCGGCCAGCCGGAAGCCTGCGAGCCGGGCTTTGGCCGCCAGCAGCTGGCCCCACAGACACAGCAGCAGGGAGATGACCGGGACGGCCGCCAGCGGCAGCTGCTCCCCGTAGCCCAAGGCGGCGTAGACGCAGTCCCCCAGACACACCAGCGACGCCAGCAAAGCCGCCGCCTCGCAGGTGATGCGGCGCTGGGACAGCTGCTTGCGGGCGCTGCGCCAGACCCGGCCCGACAGGGCCAGTGCCAGCAACAGCAGACCGCCGGGGATAACCCCTCGCAGCACGGGCAATGCCGCCCACAGCCGGGGGATATACAGCCCCAGCCCGTCCAGCACGGACAGCACCGTCAGCAGCACCGCCTCCGGCAGTACGCACCAGCACTGGCGTTTTAAGCGGGCGCAGCGGCGCTTCTCGGCCCGGACGGCCACGTCCATATCCGGCTCCGGATCGGGTTCCGGCTCCGGCTGCGGCTCCTGCGGCTGCTCCCACAGGGTCTCCGTATCCTGCGGGATGGGGGCGGCGCTGCGTGGCCTTGTCAGCTTCTCCCACCAGTGCCGCAGCACCTCTCGCAGGGGTGGGCGTTCCTCCAGAATACCGTCCTCCTGCTCCTCCAGCACAGAGGAAACGGTGTCGTTCATGATCTGCTCCAAGGAGACTTTAGGGGGCTCCTCTGGCTCCGCTGATCCCTGCGGCTCCTCCGCCGGTTCCTCCTCCGGGGCGTTCTCCTCCGAAGATGCTTCCGTGGCAGTGGTCTCCGCCGCCGGTTTCCCGTCCTCCTCCGGTACCGGTTGGTGCGGGAAGTGGATGATCTGTGTCTCGGACGGCTGGTCCTCCTCCGGCAGCAATGGGCCGCCGGAGGAAAATACCTCCTCCAGCACCTCCGCCGGGAAATCCATATCCACCGGGTCGGCGCCGGGGGTGAATCGCAGTCCCTCCGGCTTCCTGGGGAGCTCCGCCGCAGCAGAGGTCTCCGGTTCAGCGTGGGGCTCCGGCTCTGCGGAAGCTTCCTGCTGAGCAGGGGCTTCTGCCGGAGCAGGCTCCGGGGAGTTTTCCTCCGCAGGCAGATCCTCCGTCCGGTACAGGTCGCTGCCGCTGCCGAACTCCGCCAGAATATCCTCCAGAGTAAACTCCGGTATTTCGTTGTGATCCTCTCGGTGTTCCATGGTACCTCTCTTTTAGATGCTCCGGGTCCTTACACGGTGCGCTGCCGCACCGCCTCATACAGCAGGATGGCAGCCGCCGCCGATGCGTTCAGGGAAGAGATCCTCCCCCGCATGGGGATGCTCACCAGAAAATCGCAGTTCTCCGCCACCAGCCGGCTCATGCCGTCGCCCTCGGAGCCGATGACAATGGCCGCCGGGCCCTTGAGATCGGCGTCATAGAGCCGGGTCGTTCCCTCGGCGGCAGTGCCGAACACCCAGATGCCTTGCTTTTTCAGATCCTTCAGCAGGGACGGGATATTGGCCACCCGTGCCACCGGCATATAGCTGACGGCTCCGGCGGAGGTCTTGGCCACAATGGCCGTCAGACCGGCGCTGCGGCGCTTGGGGATAATGACCCCGTGGGCTCCGGCGCACTCGGCGGTGCGGAGGATGGCCCCCAGATTGTGGGGGTCGGAGATCTCATCGCAGACCACCAGCAGCGGCGGCTCCCCCTTGGCGGCGGCAGCGTCCAGCAGGCTCTGCACCGTCACATACTCCCGCACGGCGGCCAGCGCAATGACCCCCTGATGGGCGTGGGTGCGGCTCATGCCGTCCAGCTTCCGCCGGTCGGCCTCCACCACCACGATGCCCTGGGCCCGTGCCTTGGAGGCGATGTGGCCCAAGGTCTTGTCCGTCTCCCCCTTGGCCAGATAGATCTTATCCATGGTCGTTCCGGCCCGCAGGGCCTCGATCACGGCGTTGCGGCCCTCGATGATGCCGTCCGCCTCTGCCTCCGGCCGTCTCTGTTCGTTGTCTCTCATAGGAATTTTCCTCGCAATGCATACATAATTGGTTTCAGTATACCATACTCTGGCCGGGAGATAAAGCGCCATTCATAGAAATTTTACAGGAAAATTCCCGCCGTTCGCCTTGTGAAGATATCCGAATTGTGATATACTACACGGAAATTAAAGCACTTCTGCGCCCCGCCCGGCGGGGCTGCATGGAAGGAGACCGACATGGATCCCAACAACAAGAAAGACCAGAAAAATAACCAGAACCGCAACCGCAATATGCGGGGGGTGGTGACCCTCATCATCTGGGCGCTGGTGCTGACGGTGGTGTTCAACTATATCAACGCTTACAGCAACAATCTCACCAAACGGGCCAGCAGCCATGAGATCCCGTACAGCCAGCTCATCGACCTCATTCAGGAGGATCAGGTGGCGGAGCTGAAGATCGAGAACGGCGTCCTGTATGCCACCCCCGTGGACGGCTACGTCTACACCGAGGAGGCCGCCGATAAGAACAAGGAACCCAAGAGCTATACCCAGAGCGAGAAAACGCCTCTGATCCTGTATACCACCGCTCTCAACGACGCCAGCCTCCTGCCTCTGCTGGAGGAGCACAACGTCAAGTACACCAGCCCCGTCCAGACCCAGATGAGTCCCATTCTGGAGTTCATGATTGCCTATATCCTGCCGGTGATTGTCATAGTGGCCCTGTTCATGCTGGTGATGCGGATCATGGCAAAAAACGGCGGCGGTATCGGAGGCATCGGCAGCGTGGGCAAGTCCAACGCCAAGGTGTATATGGAAAAGTCCACCGGTGTCACCTTCAAGGACGTGGCCGGTCAGGACGAGGCCAAGGAGTCGCTGGAGGAGATCATCGACTTCCTCCACAACCCCCAGAAGTACACGGCCATCGGTGCAAGACTGCCCAAGGGCGCTCTGCTGGTGGGTTCTCCCGGTACCGGCAAGACTTTGCTTGCCAAGGCCGTGGCCGGCGAGGCCAACGTCCCCTTCTTCTCCATCTCCGGCTCGGACTTTGTGGAGATGTTCGTGGGCGTGGGCGCCTCCCGGGTCCGGGACCTCTTCAAGGAGGCCAGCAAGGTGGCTCCCTGCATCGTGTTCATCGACGAGATCGACACCATCGGCAAATCCCGGGACAACCGCATGGGCGGCAACGACGAGCGGGAGCAGACCCTGAACCAGCTGCTGGCCGAGCTGGACGGCTTTGACCCCGGCAAGGGCGTGATCGTCCTGGGCGCTACCAACCGGCCCGAGGTGCTGGACAAGGCCCTGCTGCGGCCCGGCCGCTTTGACCGGCGCATTACCATTGACCGGCCCAACCTGGCCGGGCGCATGGCCACCCTCCAGGTCCACACCCGGAAGATCAAGCTGGCCGAGGACGTGAACCTGAAGAAGATCGCCCTGGCCACCGCCGGGTGCGTGGGCGCGGACCTGGCCAACCTGGTGAACGAGGCCGCCCTGCGGGCGGTGCGCCTTGGCCGCCGCCTGGTGACCCAGGAGGACCTGCTGGCCTCCTTCGAGTTCGTCATCGCCGGCAGCGAGAAGAAGAACTCCGTCCTCACCGAGTTTGAGAAGAAGCTGGTGGCCTATCACGAGGTGGGCCACGCCATGGTGGCCTATAAGCAGAAGAATGCCGAGCCGGTGCAGAAGATCACCATCGTCCCCCACACCGAGGGCAGCCTGGGCTATACCCTGCTGATGCCCGAGGAGGACAAGACCAACCTGCGCACCCGGGAGGAGCTCATGGCCAAGATCACCGTGTCCATGGGCGGCCGGGCCGCCGAGGAAGTGGTACTGCATACCATGACCAACGGGGCCTCTCAGGACATTCAGGAGGCCACCAGCATCGCCCGGAACATGGTGGCCATGTACGGCATGAGCGACGAATTCGGCATGATGGCCCTGGGCTCCGTCCGCAATCAGTATCTGGACGGGGGCTATGGCCTGGACTGCGCCCAGGACACCGCCGCCGCCATGGATAAGCAGGTGAAGCTGATCCTGGAGCAGTGCTATCACGACGCGGTGGAGCTGCTGAAAGAGAACATGGACGACATGCACAAGGTGGTGGCCTATCTGCTGGAGAAGGAGACCATCACCGGCGGCGAGATGGTGGCCATCATCCAGGGCCGCGACCCCGCCCTGGTGGAGGACGCCTATGCCTCCACCCACGCCCGCCAGCGGCCCCTGCCCGGGGACATCGAGCCCCCCGCCCGGAACATCCATATGGTCAGCGAGAGCATCCCCGCTCCCGCGCCCCAGGAGGAGGACCAGAATGGCCAGAGCGGCCAGCAGGACGGCCAGAATGACCAGTCCAGCGAGACCCCGGCGGACCAGCCCCAGGCTGACGCCCAGGCGGATGCCCAACCGGAAACTCCCGCTGAATCCCAGCCCGCCCCCGAGGAAAAGTCCGGGGAGGACGGCCAGTAAGGCCCCCGCCGCAAACAGAAAACGACGCAAAGCGATCCCGGCTGCCTGGGTACGGACAGCCGGGATTTTTCTGTATTACCCGCCGTTTTTTGCGGTTTTTATACTTGTGAAAAACTGCGGCCCCGTGGTATGATTGTGGGGCAATTTACACTGGAGGAAAGCCACCATGACGGACAGCAAGAAAAACAAAAAGTCCACCAGCTGGGTCCAAACGGGCATCGGCATTCTGGCTGCCATTCTGGCCCTTCTCATCGTCGTGATGATGTATCTGGTCTCCGGCATCCAGGGCACGGCCCGGGTGGTCAACTATGCCGGTCTGGTGCGGGGCAAGACCCAGCGCCTGGTGAAGATGGAGATTGCCGGTCAGCCCCAGGACGGGATGCTGAGCGACGTGGAGTCCTTTATTCACGGTCTGCGCTATGGCGACGACCAGCTGGACATCGTCCGCCTGGACGACGCCGCCTTTCAGGACAAGATGGAGGAGCTGGATGACTACTTCGGCTCGCTGAAAGACGAGCTGATGCTGGTGCGCCGGGAGGGCTATCAGGCCACCGACATCATCCCCAAGAGCGAGGAATTTTTCAACATCTGCGACCAGGCCACCGGCCTGGCGGAGGTCTACTCCCAAAAGCGGGCCACCGCCCTGGAGGGACTGGAGAAATACATCACGGCGGACATCGTCTGCCTGATGGCCCTTATCGTCTATGCCCTGGCCAGGCCCTGCGCTATGCGGCCATGAACCGGGCCTTGCAGCACAAGGTCTATGTGGATGGGGCCACCGGCCTGCCCAACAAAAATAAGTGCGAGGAGCTTCTGTCCGACCCGGAGATACCGGGGGAGGACGTGGGCGTGTGCAGCTTTGACTTAAACGACCTGCGGCGGATCAACAACAGCATGGGCCACGAGGCGGGGGACGCCTATATCCGCTCCTTTGCCCAGCAGCTGCGCCTGGCCATGCCCCAGCAGCACTTTGTGGGCCGGGCCGGGGGCGACGAGTTCCTGGCCGTGACCCACGGGCTGGACCGGGCCGCCCTGGACCAGTGCCTGGACGGGGTGCGCCGGCACATGGCCGACTATAATCAGAACCACCCGGACATGCCCATCAGCTATGCCGTGGGCGCGGCCCTGGCCCGGGAGGAGGGCCCCTGCACCATGCGGGAGCTGTTCAACGCCGCGGACAAGAACATGTACATCAACAAAAACCACGTCAAGCGGGAAGAGGCCGCGGCAGAGCGGCGGATGAACTATCAGCTGCTCCGCCGGGTGCGGGAGCTGGGCTACTCCTTCTCCGACTGCCTGTACTGCGACGCTCGGCAGGACACCTATCGGATCATTCGGGGCAGCGAGTCCTTCTTCCTGGCCGCCGACGGCAGCTACTCCGGGGCGGTGGAGCAGATCGTGGCCGAGCAGGTGGCCCCAGAGGACCGCCGCCGGGTACGGGAACAGCTCCAGCCCGGCGCTCTGGGCGGTCAGCTGGGGCCGGACGCCCCCGCCCTTCAGGTGCAGTATCAGCCCAGCGGCGGCGGCCAGGCAGCCTACAGCCGTCTGATCCCCGTGTTTGTGGACCGGGACGGTTCAGGACAGCTGCACCACTTCCTGCTGGCCTTTCAGACCATCCGGGATGACCGCCCCTCCTCCGGGGACGCAAAAGAACAGCTGGCCCAGTATTACGAGCAGCTGAAGCAGTCCATCCTGGAAAACGACAGCTATGTAGACGCCCTGCTGTCCACGGCGGACGCCATCTACTCCGTCAACCTGACCCAGGACATTCTGGAGCGCCGCTTTTTGAAGGAGGAGGAGGGCCCGGTCTCCCTGGTCATCGACTATCCCCTCCCCGGCTCCTATCAGGACTACTGCCGGGAATACGCCCAGGGCATCACGCCGGACACCCTGGAGAGCTATCGCCTCACCGACTCCCCGGCCAAGCTGCTCAAGCGCTTCTCCGCCGGGGACAAGCAGTTCACGGTGGAATACCGCCTGACGGGCCCGGATGGCGGGCGCTGGGTGCAGAAGACCACCCTCATGTCCGACGGGCTGGTCTATGACCCCGTCACCGGCCAGGAGAGCGCCGTGGTCCACGGTCTGATCCTGCTGAAGGACACCACCCAGTTCCACCAGCGGGAGCAGGAGGAGAACGCCCGGCTCCAGGCCGCCTATGACCAGGCCACCTCCGCCAACCAGGCCAAAACGGAGTTTTTAAGCCGCATGTCCCACGACATCCGCACCCCCATCAACGGTATCATGGGCATGCTGTCCATCATCCAGAAAAACCGGGAGGACCGGGCCACGGTGGACCGGTGTCTGGAAAAGGTCCAGGCCTCCTCCCAGCATCTGCTGTCCCTTATCAATGACGTGCTGGACATGAGCAAGCTGGAGAGCGGCCACATCCAGCTAGAGCACATCCCCTTCGACCTGACCGATCTGCTGAGCCAGGTGCGCGCCCTGGACGAGTCCCTGGTGGAGGGCACCGGCCTGACCTATCGCTGCCACCCCCTGGCCCAGGAGCCTGTCTGGGTGCTGGGCAGCCCCCTCCACCTGCGGCAGATCCTGCTGAACCTGTTCAGCAACTCCGTGCGCTATAACAAGCAGGGCGGGACCATCGACACCTGGGTCACCCGGCGCTCCGTCCAGGATGACGCCGCCGTTTTTGAATTCAAGATCCAGGACACCGGCGTGGGCATGAGCCCGGAGTTTGCGAAAAACAGCCTGTTCCAGCCCTTCAGCCAGGAGCACCCCGGCGCCCGCACCCTGTATCAGGGCACGGGCCTGGGCATGTCCATCGTGAAGGAGCTGGTCACCCGCATGAACGGCTCCATCCAGGTGGACAGCGCCCCCGGCGTGGGCACCACCTTCACCGTGGAGCTGCCCCTCCCCCTGGCCCAGCCGCCCCAGCAGGCCGCCCCCGCCGCTGCGGCAGAGCCAACCCGGTCTCTGGACGGCGTCACCGTGCTGCTCACCGAGGACAACGCCCTGAACATGGAAATCGCCCAGTTCTTCCTTCAGGACGCGGGGGCCAGCATCATCCAGGCCTGGAACGGCCAGCAGGCCCTGGACATCTTCCAGTCCTCCCGGCCCGGTGAGATTGACGTGATCCTGATGGACGTGATGATGCCCGTGATGAACGGCCTGGAGGCCACCCGCCGCATCCGCGCCCTGCCCCGGCCCGACGCCAAGACTGTGCCCATCCTGGCCATGACGGCCAACGTCTTCGCCGATGACGTGGCCCAGTGCCGCCAGGCCGGCATGACCGACCACCTGGCCAAGCCCCTGGGCGAGGAAAAGCTCCGCCGGGCTATCTTAAGCTGCCTGCCCCAGTGAACCAAAGAAACAGCGCCCCCGTGCGACGGTTTTCGTGCCGTCGCACGGGGGCGTTTTTCTGTCTTATCTTCGATTTTTCTTGTCGTTAATCCCAACGCTCCGCCAGGAGAAAATCCCGGATGTTCCGGTGCTTGATGCCGCTGCGGCTCAAGTCCAGCTCGTCCATGGAGACCACATACTTGGGGAAATTGTCCCGGATGCTGTCATAGACGCCGAACTCCCGGGCGATGGTCTCCTCCGAGGCCAGCAGATAGGTCACCTGGACATAGAGCTTCTCCCCCCGCCTGTCACAGACGAAGTCCACCTCCCGCTCCCCGGCCTTACCCACCGTGACGGTATAGCCCCGGCGGAGCAGCTCCAGAAACACGATGTTCTCCAGCACCAGGTTGATGTCCCGCATGTTGCCGCCGAACACCGCCTCCCGGATGCCGTGGTCGGCGATGTAATATTTCTCGCTGGTGGCCAAGATCTGCTTGCCCTGCAAGTCCTGGCGCTTTACCTGATAGAACAGATAGGCGTCGCAGCAATAGCGGATATAGTTCAGCACCGTCTCCGGGGACACGCTGCGCTGCTCACTCTTGAAAAACTTGGTCAGGGAGCCCGCCGAAAAAGTCGTCCCCACGTTGGCCATCACATAGGCCAGGATGCGCTCCAGCAGGTCCACGTCCCGGACTTTGTTGCGCTTGACGATGTCCTTCAGCTGCACGGAGTCATAGAGATCGCTGAGATACTGCCGGACCGGCTCCTCCTGATAGTTCAGCCGGGACAGATAGGGCATCCCGCCGAAGAGCAGATACTGCTGAAAGCACTGCTGCACCGTGGCCTGGGGGGTGGTGGGGCGGTACAGTTCCAAAAACTCCGCAAAGGAGAAGGGGTAGATCACAAACTCCACATACCGCCCGCCCAGATAGGTGGCCAACTCCCCGGAGAGCAGCTTGGCGTTGGAGCCGGTGATGTAGATGTCACAGTCCAGGGCCACCCGCAGGGAGTTGACGCACTTTTCCCAGTCCTTTACCTCCTGTATCTCGTCGAAAAACAGATAGACCTTGCCCCTTATGCCCTCGGCCCGGGTCAATATCTCCTGGTGCAGAGCCTGGGCCGTACACAGGTGCAGATAGCGCATGTCCTCGAAGTTGATGGAGATGAACTGCTCCGCCCGGACCCCCATCTCCAGCAGCTCCTGCTTCACCAGCTCCAGCATCACCGACTTCCCGCTGCGCCGGATGCCCGTCATCACCTTGACCAGCTCGCCGTTGATAAAGGGCCGGATGCGCCGCATATAAGATTCCCGCTTTATCACAGACCGTCACCTCACTTTAAACCCATCTTATCAAAGTTACAGTGAAATTTCAATCGGATTTTCCGATTTTATTCGATATAACAGACAAATTTTTATTTTAGTTCATTTTATCGGTTATACTGGAATCTTTTCTCGCCCGCCCGCTTCTGTGCAAAGTGCTTTCCAACTCTGCCGCAATATGGTATGATATTGCCAGAAAACACGAATTCAGGAGGGCTTACACCATGACGGACGTGCAGCAGCGGGCGGCGGCGAGACAATTTGCAGCGGACTGGAAGGACCGCGGGGACGAGAAGCAGGAGACCCAGGCGTTCTGGCTGGCGCTGCTGCAAAAGGTCTTTGGGGTGGAGGAGCCGGAGAAGTACATCAGCTTCGAGCGGCGGGTGGAGGTGGACGACCCCCGCACGGGGAAGCGCACCACCAAATTCATCGACGGCTACATCCCCCAGACCCGGGTGCTGGTGGAGCAGAAGGGCAGGGACATCGTGCTGACCCGTGGCTATAAGCAGTCGGACGGCTCCCTCCTGTCCCCCTATCAGCAGGCCCGGCGGTATGGGGCCTATCTGCCCCAGTCGGAGCAGCCCCGGTGGATCGTGGTGTGCAACTTCCAGACCTTTGAGGTCCACGACATGAACTTCCCCAACGGGGAGCCGGAGGTGCTGACCCTGGCCGACCTGGCCGCAGACTGCTCCAAGCTGAATTTCCTGGTGAACACCGGCAGCGATGCCATCAAGCATGAAGAAAAGGTCTCTCTCCAAGCCGGCGAGCTGGTGGGCGTGCTGTATGATGCCCTCTTGCAGCAGTACAAGGACCCCACCGACCCAAAGACGCTGAAAAGCCTGAACGCCCTGTGCGTCCGGCTGGTGTTCTGCCTGTATGCCGAGGATGCGGGCATTTTCAACCACCGCCGGGATATGTTCCACGACTATCTGAAGGATATCCCCGCCCACGGCATCCGCAAGGCCCTGGTAGAACTGTTCCGCACCCTGGACCAAAAGCCCCAGGACCGGGACAAATACCTCTTTGACGACAACCCCACCCTGGCCGCCTTCCCCTATGTCAACGGCGGCCTGTTCGCCGACGAGGACATCGAGATCCCGCCCTTTACCGAGGAGCTGAAAAGCCTTCTGCTCTCCAAGGCCAGCCAGGACTTTGACTGGTCCGCCATCAGCCCCACCATCTTTGGCGCCGTGTTCGAGAGCACCCTGAACCCGGACACCCGCCGCTCCGGCGGGATGCACTACACCAGCATCGAGAACATCCACAAGGTCATCGACCCCCTGTTCTTAAACGGCCTGAAAGCCGAGCTGGAGGAGATCAAAGCCATTCCGGTGGAGCGGACCCGAGAGGCAAGGCTGGCCGCCTATCAAAGCAAGCTGGCAAGCCTGACCTTCTTAGACCCCGCCTGCGGCTCCGGCAACTTCCTCACCGAGAGCTATATCTCCCTGCGGCGGCTGGAAAACCAGGTCATTGAAGAGCGGATCATTCTGGACAAAGGCCGGCACGGATACCAGGTCGCCGGTCAGGTGGCCTGGGGCGAAGGGGCCCTGAACCCGGTCCAGGTCTCCATCCACCAGTTCTACGGCATCGAGATCAACGACTTCGCCGCCACCGTGGCCAAAACCGCCCTGTGGATCGCCGAGAGCCAGATGCTGAAAGAGACCGAGGACATCGTCGCCCACCAGATCGACTTCCTCCCCCTGAAATCCTACGCCAACATCACCGAGGGAAACGCCCTGCGGCTGAACTGGGAGGATGTTGTACCCAAAGGGAAACTAAACTATATCATGGGAAACCCGCCGTTTGTGGGGGCGCGCCTCATGAACGCAGACCAAAAGGCGGATGTCAATCTGATTTTCGACGGGTGGAAAAACGCTGGAAATCTGGATTATGTTTGCTGTTGGTATAAGAAAACAACCGACCTGATGCAGGGGACGGCTATTCGCAGCGCACTTGTTTCCACAAATTCCGTCTCTCAGGGGGAAAGTGTCGCAAATCTTTGGAAGCCGCTGTTTGAAGCCGGCGTTCATATCGATTTTGCCCACCGCACCTTCCGTTGGGACAGCGAGGCTAAGATCAAGGCCCACGTTCACTGCGTCATCATCGGATTCAGCACCGCGCCCAACTCTGCGGAAAAAGTTCTGTACTCCGGTGACCGCATCCAAATCGTCAAGAATATCAACGGCTATCTGCTGGATGCTGATAACGTGTTTGTGGAGAGCAGAAATAAGCCGCTGTGCGATGTGCCCCAAATCGGAATTGGTAATAAACCCATTGATGGCGGTTTCTATTTATTCGATTCTGCGGAAATGCAAGAATTTCTGGAAAAAGAGCCATCTGCGAAGCCATATTTTCACCCATGGTATGGTGCCCGTGAATTTATCAATCGTTGTCCTCGTTATTGTTTGTACCTAGCTAATTGTTCCCCTACTGAGCTACGAAAGATGCCCGAATGTCTAAAGCTCATCCAGGCTGTAAGAGAGTACCGTTTGAACAGTCCTAGTGCAGGAACTAGAAAATTAGCTGAGACACCTACCAGATTTCACGTCACCAATCTTCCGAAAGGTTCTTATATCGTCATTCCACAAGTATCTTCTGAAAAAAGGCGTTATATTCCTATCGGCTATATGGACGACGGTGTTCTATGCAGTGATAAAGTGCGTATTTTGCCAAATGGAAGTCTATATCATTTTGGAATACTAACTTCTAATGTGCATATGGCCTGGATGCGGACTATATGTTGTCGCTTAAAAAGCGATTATAGCTATACTGTAAACGACGTTTACAACAACTTCCCCTGGCCCACGCCCACGGACGAACAGAAGTCCAAAATCGAGCAGACCGCACAGGCGATTTTGGATGCCCGGGAGCTCTACCCGGATTGCAGTCTTGCCGATTTGTATGATGAGGCGACCATGCCCCCGGAGCTGCGCAAGGCCCACCAGCAGAACGACAAGGCCGTGATGCAGGCATACGGCTTTTGGGGGAAGCTGAACAGCGAAAGCGCCTGCGTGGCGGAGTTGATGCGGATGTATCAGGGGTTGACGGAGAAATAACAGCCCAACTGCCCTCTGCAACTCCCCCTCATCCGCCCCCTTCGGGGGCACCTTCCCCCCAGGGTGGGGAAGGCTAAAATCGTCCATCGAAAGCCTTCCCCCTGCCAGGGGGAAGGTGGCACGGCGCAAGCCGTGACGGATGAGGGTGGGTCTCACGGGTGCAGCGGTCATCGAACGGGCGGACACAGAGGTCCGCCCCTACGAAAGCCATCGTAACTTGCCGTAGGGGCCGACCTCTGTGTCGGCCCGCCCGATAACGGATGCACCCCCGTGGTTCCTTCATCTGCCTTTCAGATACTTTCAATTCCCCCCTTGAGAAACCTCCCATCCCATGGTAAAATGTATCGTTGCACAGTGCGGTCCTGTTTGACTGTTTGTTGTGTCTATATTTGAAAAACACAGGAATTTTCCGTAAATTTTGAATCGGAACAGACTGAAGGGCCTTGTCATTGCGAGGAGGCCCTATGGGCCGACGTGGCAATCCGTTATTTTCGTCCACAAGACGCAGAGAACGGATTCCCACGTCGCTGCGCTCCTCGGAATGACAGTATCCGACTGATTTC
>OJPN01001852.1_pt1 | contig 13876 bp, 12 predicted proteins | sample 1598511 | NCBI WGS metagenome assembly OJPN01 (sample SAMN03922485, study PRJEB24848) | human gut metagenome | isolation source: stool sample | host: Homo sapiens | place: Germany | collected 2011-05
GGCTCCTCCTGCCCGGCGCGACGCCCGTGGGCGGCGGCATGAGCACGCTGGGGAGCCTTTCGCTGTTCGGCTATGCCCTCTTTTCCATCGTCGGCGGCATCGTCTTCCTGTCCAACAGGAACCTGGGGCGGGTGCTTTCCTCCTGCGCCGCCGTGGGGCTCCTCCTGCTCTGGGGCTGGCTCTTCGTCCGTTATTCCGGCGCGGACTGGTCGCGGCTGGCCTACGTGTTCTTCAATTTCGAGATCCTCGGCGAAAGCGGGATGAAGGCACTGGCTGGCGGGTTCATGACCACGCTTGAGGTGGGGATCATCGCCACGCTGTGCGCCTTCTGGCTCGGCGTTTTCCTGACCCTCGTGCGCTTCTTCGAGAACAAGGTCATGACCGGGTTCGTCAAGGTGTACGTGGATGTGTTCCGTGCCCTGCCCACCATCGTGCTGGTGTCCCTTATCCACTACGGCGCGCCGTTCATCGGCATCTACCTGCCGCTGATGGTATCCGGCATCCTGACCCTCACCCTGAACCACAGCGCGTTTTTCAGCGAAATCCTGCGTTCGGGCGTCAGCGCCGTGGGGCATGGGCAGCTTGAGGCGGCGCGCTCCCTCGGGCTCGGCACCTTCAAGACCTTCCGGCTCATCGTTTTCCCGCAGGCCTTCAAGACCGCCATGCCGCCGCTGACCGGGCAGTTCGTGGCGCTGCTCAAGGAAACCGTCATCTGTTCCGTGGTCGGCATCCCGGAACTGCTGCGCGAGGCGCTTGTGGTGCAGTCGTGGACGGCCAACCCGACGCCGCTGATCATCGCCACCATCGGCTACCTGCTCCTGCTGGTGCCGCTGACCCGGCTCTCCCGCTACCTTGAGGTACGCATGTCCACCGTCCGCCAGGCCTGTTGACGGGGGCAGCGGGATTTCGTGAAAGGCGGCAGCCGCCGCGCAACAGGCAATACTGTGTGAACACAAGGAGTATACATGCAAGCATCCATTCAATCCCGGCTCGCCGGAGCCATGCGGGAGCAGGGTATGCGGAGCCTCCTGCTGGCCGATCCCGAAAATTTCGGGTACGTGGCCGGCCCCATGCTCCCCTATGTGAAACAGACCCCGGACAGGGCAGTCCTCGCCCTGTTCGAGCCCGGAACGGACGAGGCGGCCTGCACCTGCTGGCTGTATCCCGATCTGGCCCAGCCCGCCGAAGCGCAGCTTGCCAAGGAACCCTCCGCCGTCTGCGTGGCCGTGGCGGAAGATGCCGTGGGCGCGGATTGCCTTATCCGCCGCCTCAAGGAAAGCCGCTCCGATCTGGACGGCGTGGTCGGCGTTGATTTCAGCCAGACCGCCGCTTCCGTATTCGACGCCCTGCGCGCGGCCTTCCCCGGCTGCTCGTTCAAGGATGCGGGCCCCATGCTGCGCGGCCTGCGCCTTGTGAAGCTCCCCGAGGAAATCGACCGCATCGAAATGGCCTGCCGCCAGGTGGATACCGGCATCATCGGCGCGCTCAACCACATGGAGGGCGCGCATTCGGGCAGCGCCTACCGCAAGGGCTTTTACACCGTGCCCGAATTCATCGAGCGGGTACGCATCCACGCCTATGAGGGCGGCACAAGCATGAGCGGCAACATGGCGGCGGTGGCTGGGGAAGCCATCGGCGCCAACTATATGCCGCAGCGCGGTTTCCTTCCCTCGGAAGGGCTCTGCCGGATCGAATATGCCTGCTGCCACGGCGGGTACTGGGGCGTCACCGCGCGCATGATCCACATAGGCGAGGACATGGACCCGCGCGTCCGCAGCGCCTGCGCCGACAACCTGAGCCTCAAAATGCTGGCGCTCGACATGCTCCGCCCCGGCGTTGCCTGTTCGGATATCCACGGCGCGGTGGTGAAGGAAGCCGCAAAGCGGGGCATCCCGCTTTCCAGCGCTTCCGGCATAGGCCACGGCGTCGGGCGCGGGGAGATCGAAGGGCCGTACCTCGCCGCCGACGATCCGACCGTGCTCTGCGAGAACATGGTCATCGCCCTTGATGTGGCGACACTGGGCCCGGAAGGGGAACTCCTCCGCTCCATCGACATCTATGCCGTGGAAAAGGATGGGCCGCGCCTCCTGAGCTGGCATCGGAACTGGGACATGCCCTACATGATCACAGGGTTCCGCAGCGCCCACTAAGGGAGCACGCGCCCGTGGAAGATCGAACCGCCATCCCCGCCCTCCCCGCAACAGGGAAAGGCACCGCTACACGACCGCCCGGGCGGGAATGGCCGGCTTCCGGCTTTTGATGCCGGGAAACGGCAAGCCATTGCCGACAGAGCCAAGGAGAAGAACTTGAATACGACCGTACTTGAAAAGATCCAGTCGGAACTGGAGCGCTCGGGCTGCGATGCGTTCCTTTTGTCCGGCGGGGACAACATGCGTTACGCGGCGCAGGTGCACCTCCCGTTCACGGACGAGCATCCGGGCCTCGCATTCGTCCTGTTCGCCAAAGGCAGGCTCCCCCTCGTCCTGAGCCCGTCCCTCTGGGCCAGAAGCTGGGAACGGGGCATCATTTCGGATGTCCGCGCCTATCCGGGAAGCCTTGATGCCACGCACGCCGCTGCGGAACTGGCGGCTTTCCTCCGCCCGCTGGGGCTGGCCTCCATAGGGCTGGACATGAACCGCGCCAGCGTGGCCCTGCGCGATGCCCTGGGCGAATGGGCGATCACGGACATTTCCGCCGCGATCAGCGCCATACGCCAGATCAAGAGCGCGGAGGAGGCGGCTTTCCTTGAGGATCTCGCCTACCGCGCCGACCATGCCATCCTGGGGGCCGCCCATCACAGCCTCGCCTGTGACGCCCGTGCGGAAAAGGGGCAGGCGGAGCTCATCCGTATGCACGCCCTTGAACGGGGCTTTGAGGCCGTCGGCTACAACGGGATTTCCCAGTCCGCCACCGGAGCCCATGCCAAAGACTATTGGGCCGAGTCGCCCAAGTTCGGCATCGGGCAGGGCAAGAAGACGGCCCGCGACGAAATGAACCGCCTTGACCTTCAGGCGTCGCTGAACGGCTATTGGGCGTTCGGCTCGCGGCTCATGACGATGGGCTGGCCCCTGCCGGAACAGACGAAAGCGTATGAAGGGCTTGTCGCCATGCGCAAGGCCGCCCTCGCCGCCGTGCGGCCCGGCGCGACCTGCGCGGATCTCTACGCCGCCATGCTGGACGCGGCGGAGCGGGCGGGCGTCACCCCCGTCACCGGCGTCCACTGGGGGCACGGCATCGGCGTCGCCTCGCAGGAGGCCCCGTGGATCGCACCGGGCGATGCCACCGTGCTCAAGGAAGGCATGGTGCTGGTGCTGAACCCGCATGTGCAGGGCCCCGGCGGAACCATCCTGTACTCCCGCGACACGGTGCTGTTGGATTTCAACGGCTGCAAGATCCTCGGCTGGTACAAGGACTGGCGCGAGCCGTACGTCGCGTCCGACTCCTATTACAGCGGCGGCGGTTGATATGGGCACGGTTACGCGTATCGGGCGCGGCCCCGCAGGGCTCCCGTTCTCGCGCATGACCCTCAAGGACGGCCGGTTCTTCCTGTCCGGGCAGGTGGCCCAGAACCCCGAAACGGGGCGCATCGACCACCCCGGCTGCTATGAGCAGTCCCTCACCGTGCTCGGGAATATCCGCGGGATCCTTGCCGAAGCCGGGTTTGCCCCGGAACAGGTGGCGAAGATGACCGTCTTCCTCACGGACATGGACCAGAAGGATGCGTTCGACCGGGCGTTCGAGCGGGTTTTCCGCCGCGTTCCGGAGGAAGGGGATGCCCCCGGCTCCCCTGAAGGTCCCGGCACCGGGGAAGGCGGCGCGGGGCTGTCCTGCGCCCCGGCCTGCACCTGCGTCGGCGTGGCCGCGCTTCCGAACCCCGCCGCCGTGGTTGAAGTGGAACTTGAAGGTTTTGCCGGATGACGGCCGTTCGTGGCAGCTCCCCCCGCCCGAACGCATCCGGCTTCCCGCCCGCAGCGTTTTTTTGGAACCGTTGCGGGCGGGCCTCCTGATCTCCAATGCGCCTCTTTCCGACGTCTGTGGAGGGCCCTTTTCCGCGCCTCCCTTGTGAGGGGAAGGTTGCCCGCAGAGGCTGCCTCCGGGCGCGATGCTCCGTGGGCCGGGTTTCCGCCCGTGCCCCGTATGAAGGCTGTCCCCGCGCGGCGCTTCCCATCCAAGCCAACCTGACGTGCGGCGCCGCTCCTCCATCAAAAGCCGTAACAGGCTGCCTCTGAAGGATATATTATGCCCAATTGCACCTTTCACATCGTGGATGCGTTTACTGCGGTGCCATTTACCGGCAACCCCTGCGCCGTGGTGACGGACGCCGACGGCATCGAGCCCGCCGACATGCTGCGCATCGCGCGCGAGACCAACGCCCCGGAAACGGCGTTCGTGTTGGCCTCCGACAAGGCGGACGTGCGTGTCCGCTATTTCATGCCGCGCGGGGAAATCCCCTTTGCGGGGCATCCCACCATTGCCACGGGGCACCTTTTGCGGGAACTGGGCGTGCTCAAGCCGGGCACCGCGCGGTTCGAGTTCGCCATCGGCGTGCTGCCCGTGGACATCCGCCCCGACAGGGTGATCATGACCCAGCCCCCCGCCGTCCCGGACACGTGCGCCGACGCCGGGACAACGGCCCAAGCGCTCGGGCTTCAGGCTTCCGATCTCCGGGAAGGGCTTCCGTGCCAGCTCATGCGGGGGGGCGTCAGCTTCCTGATGGTTCCCGTCCGGGAGCTTGCGGCGCTCCGGCGGATCAACATGGACAGGCCCGCGCTCAAAGCTGTTTTGGCACCCCTCGGCGTGTCGGCGGCGTACGTGTTCGCCCCCGAAGGCGTGGAGCCTGAAACGGATGTGCACGCCCGGCTTATCGATCCGGACAACGCCGGGGAAGATCCTTTCACCGGATCGGCCGCCGGGTGCATGGCTTCCTACATGCACGCGCACGGGCTGTGTTCCGGGACGCGCATCCGGCTTGAGCAGGGCCATATCCTCGACCGCCCGGGAACCGGGGAACTGGAACTGATCCTTGCTTCCGATAGCGGGAAGCTCGATGCCGTGCGCCTCGGCGGAACGGCGGTGAGCTCCGCCAGCGGCACGCTCCGCTGGTAAAGGCACGAAGCCAACGGCGCCATCCGAAAGGCACGATAACGCATCAGGGGAGCTTCCTTCAGGAAAGCTCCCCTTCATTATGCCTGCCCGCGGGGAGGCCATCCAAGCCCTTCTTTTTCGTGCCCGCCTCCCACGACCAAAGCTGTTTTAAGGGCATCAGCCTTTGCGCCATGCGCCGATCAGCCTTTCAAAAGGCCCCATGAGGCTGGCGAAGCGGGTTTCGGCGTCCGCGCCGAAGGAACCGGGGCGGAGGCTGGCGAGGATGAGGATGGCGTGCAGGCCCTGCTCCGTATAGAACGGTTTGGCGAAATAGGAGCGGATGCCGTGTGGGGCGAACAGCACCCAGTCGATGGACTTGATGCTGTCCAGCGTATCCTCCACGGTGAGCGAGCGCAGGCCGAAGCGTTCGATGTCCTGTGCGATGGTGCCTTCGTAGGCGTGTTCCGCGCCCCAGCGCAGCTCGCGGAAGGCGGGGCCCGCGCCGTACACGACGACCTGCCCCTTGTGGGACTGGATGTCGGAAAAAAGGAGGCCGTCCAGCTCTCCGGCGTAGGGGGCGAAAAGGCTTTCCAGCCCCTCGCGGAGCGGGCGGGGCGCGGTTTGGGCGTCTTCCTCGGAAGGCGGGCAGGCCGCGCTTTTCCGGTTTTCGGGGATGTTCAGGAGCGCCACGCGCACGACCCGCCCTTCCCCCGCGCCGCCGCAGGGGGTGAGGCGTACCTTGGCGCTGAACAGGCCGCGCTGGGCGTTGCTGAACGTGAGCGTGCCCGCCCACGCGTCGTTGGCAAGGGCTTTGTTCCCGGCTTCAAGCAGCTTTTCGGCAAGCCCGCCGGGGGCGATATCGGCGAGGCCCAGGGTGTTGGGATCGCGGGATGCCGCCGCGAACAGGCTGCGGGCCGCGTCGTTGATGATCAGCAGCCCGCGCGTGGGGATGTCGAGCGCGAAGACGGGATAGCCGATGCCGCCGATGTCCATCTGGCAGGTCCCGGGCCGCCCGTCCGCCGAATACGCCGCCGGGAGGAAGGCTTCCTTGAGGAACCCGTAATAGAGCGTGTCGTTTTCGCCGGGCCAGCCTTGCAGGATGTACGTCCCGTTGCCGTTCGTCAGCCGGAAGGTGACGGCGGCGGGGCGGCGGGCGGTGAGCATGTCCCAGAATTCCATGAGCAGGGCGTGATCCTCGCGCCGTACGGCTTTTTTCCGGTAACGGGCGTCCTTGAGCAGGCGCGGCACGTCGAGGCCGGGGATGCTCCAGCGGTTGAAGACCTTGAGGCGGGAATGGGGGATGTCGATGCTCCAGATCAGGCCGGGAAATCCGGCGATCCACGGGGAAAACTGCTGCATGCGAAGCTCCGGTGTTTGGGGCATTGTGATGGATTTCGAAAGAAAGGCAAGAGCTGGCCGAGGGGGGATCGGGGCGCCGGGCTTCCCGGGGAGCTGCCGGAGGGGAAGGAAGAGGTGGGAGGCCGGATAGTATTGGTTCATCCAATTGGGCGCATACCCGGCAAAAAGGCCTGTTAGAGCCCGAAAAGGAGGCCTTCCGGTAGGCAAAAGGGGCCGCATGGCCGTTTTTTTTGGTTTCCAGCGGCTATCTGGTCCAACCACTTTTACCGTTGAAGGCATGTAAAAACAATGCGTTGTATGCATATAGCGCAATTTTGAAAAAAGAGTTGATCGGATTTGCCGGGGGCCCGTATGCTGAAGGCATGAGAATCATTCCATAGCCGTTCCCACAACAGCGGGCAAGGACTGCATGGACAAGCAGGAATGCATAGAACGACAGCTGGAAAGCGCTCTCTTGGAAGGCCGCTGGGGGGTGTTTGAGCGCCTCCCGTCCGAACGCGGCCTCGCCGAGGCTTTCGGCGTGAACCGGGCCACGGTGCGCGCGGCGCTGCGGGCGCTGGCGGGCCGGGGCATCCTTGAAACGCGGCGCGGCAGCGGGACCGTGGTCCGGGCCCTGCCGGGCGATGCGCGCCATGCCGCCGGGACGTTCGCGGATTATCTCGCCGCGTTCCGCATCCTCATGCCGCCTCTGGTGGCCGCGTCCCTGCCCGCCGTGTCCCCGTCCGTGATTCTCGAACTGGAGCGTTTGCTCCCCTCCGCCGGAGCCTCGCTCCGCAACGGAGACATGAAGACCTTTATCCAAGCGCAGATCCGCTGTTTTTCCATATTGATCCGAGTATTGGGCAATCCGCGCCTCGAGGACGCGGCCAGCCGCGTCCTGCCTGACGGTCTGGCGCTGGCGCGGCTGCTGCAGGAGTGCACGCTGCCCCAGTGCGAGAACGTGTTCGCGCAGCTGGCGCGGCTGTTGAGCGCCCTGCGCCACGCCGACGCCGGGGCCGCAGCCAAGGCCGTGGAGGGGTATGCCTCCATCCTGCTGGCCTTGCAGGAGGCGCGATGAGCCGTATGAGCCGCCGTGCCTTTCTCGGGTTCCGGTTCTCCGAGGAGGATGCCGGGACGCGGGACGTGCCGGGAGGGGTTCCCCCGGAAACGTCCCTGCCCCCGGAATTCAGCCCGGCGATGCTGCGGGCCGAGGCCGAGCGGCTCGGGCTGGACCCGGATCGGATAGGAGCCGGGGAACTTGCCTCGGCGGTTATGCGCGCCATGTATGCCCGCGCTCCGGAAGGGGCAGGGCGGACCGGATAAGGGAGCTCCGCAAGGGCGGGGCGCAAGTCATGCATCCGAGGAGGATAACGATGTCAGGACAGCAACAGATTCCCTATCTTGAGGAACGCAAGCTCATCAAGCGATGGAGCGGCCCGTGGCCCATGTTGGCGAACATGGCGTTCACCCTGCTGATTTTCGCCGTGACGTGGTGGGTGTTTCAGGACCCGCGCGGGATCATGCGTTTCTACACGCCGTATGTCGGCTACAACTATTGCCGCTGGTGGCTGATCATCCTGATCTGGATGGCCTACATTTTCGACTTCTGGCCGTTCCGGCGCGACTGGGTACGCAGCGCCCACCCGCTCCAGAAGGGGCTCGTGCTGGCGCTGGTGTCCGTGGGCATCATGATCGCCATGATCCACGGCTTCTTCGAGGGCGTGCTCGGCAACCTCGCCTTCGCCTATTTCAACCCGGCGCAGCTCCAGAAGCTCGGCCTCACCGACTTCTACTCGACGGAATACGCGGCGCAGGCCTGCATGATGTTCGCGGTCATCGCCTCGTGGATCAGCCCGGCGTGGCTCGTGGCGCTCGAGGGCCAGCCGTGGGCGGGGCTTTCCCAGCCCGTGCGCGGGTTCAGCATCTGGCTCGGCACGTTCTGCCTCAGCCTGCTCATCTATTTCATGACCATGCACAACCACATGGGCATCCTGTATTACCCGTGGCAGTACTTCACCGCCATCTGCCCGCCGTATTGGGAGCATTTCGCGGAAACCGTGTCCGCCAACTTCCACGTGGCGTGGATCATGTGCTGCACCGTGGTGGTGTGGTTCATGGAAGGCATCTGGGAGCGCTTCCCGTTCACCATGATCAAGACCCCGTGGCTGCGCCGTCTGGCCCTGTTCTTCGGGATCATCGCCATCTCGTGGGCGCTGTGCATGTTCTTCTGGTACATGCAGGAGCTCGTGTGGGGCGACGCCATCCGCGGACACCGCCGCGACGCGGCCCCCGACTGGCGCTGGCTGCATGTGGGCGAGACGGCTATCTTCTTCCTCGTCCCGGCCCTGTTCCTCCAGTTCTACTGCGGCAACTGGCCCAACCGCTTCAGCACGCCGATCAACGTGCTCGTCCGTTCCCTGCTGGTGACGCTCGGCGGCATCGCGATCTACTGCCTCTACTACAAGTACGCCCATTTCGTGCTCGGCACCCAGAAGGGCTTCTCGCACCCGCAGCAGTTCCCCATGATCCCCATGATCTGGCTGATCAACATCTGGCTGATCAACTGGTGGTTCATGGACGGCTGGCCGGGCTGGCGGCGCGAATTCAAGACCGCCGAGGACTTCGCCGCCGAGGAGCGCCATCTGGCCGCCAACGCCGCTTGGAACCCCGCCATGCTGCCCGGCGTGATCATCGGCCTCGTCGTGGGCGTGATCGCCTACTTCGCCATCGTGGCCCTGCTGCCCCTGGCGAGCGCAACTTTCACTCTGGTTCAATAGGAGGGACGATATGGACAGACGCGAATTCATGAAGGGCGCCGCGCTCGGCGTGGGCGCGGGCGTGCTCGGCTCCATGGGTCTGTACTCGTATTCGCCGCTCCGCAGGGCCTTCCTTCCCGAAGTGAAGCGCGGCACGGCGGACATCGGGGTGTGCAAGTCGGTCAAGGTCACCAACATCTCCGAGACGAGCTGGTTCGACAACGGCATCTTTATGAACGACGTGACCGGCGCGGGCGGGCTGCTCGTGGACCAGTACACCTTTAACTGGGCGCCCTTCGGCAACGGCAAGGGCGTGGGCAAGGGGACGTTCGAGGAGGGCCTCAAGCGGATCAAGCACCTCCTGCCGCACAAGATCGACGAGGCGTGGGCCATCGCCAAGGAAAACTGCGTCCATGCCGACAACGCGGGCGGCTACTCCTGCCTCGTCGAGATCGAGAGCATGGAAGGCGAGACAACCCGTTACCTGTTCGATACCGGGTGGAATTACGACTGGATGGACACGTGCTTCAAGCGCGAGGGCATCGACGTCATGCTTGCCGACAACAAGATCGACGCCTTCATCCAGACCCATGAGCACATGGACCACTACTGGGGCTTCCCCGTGGTCACCAAGTACAATCCCAACATCCACGTCTACACGCCCAACACCTTCTACCCGGCGGGCAAGGAATACCTGAAGGCCTGCGGGCATGTGGGCAAGTGGACGGAAGTGCCGAAGGGCCTGCACACGCTCCAGCCCGGCGTGGCGCTCTATCAGTTCGACTGCCCGATCATCTTCAAGGTGTTCGGCGAGATGTCGCTGTACTGCAACGTCAAGGACGTGGGCTTGGTGAGCATCACCGGCTGCTGCCATCAGGGGATCATCCTCTTCGCGGACACGGCCTACAAGGAGCTTGCCTACGAGAAGGATCAGTTCTACGGACTGTACGGCGGGCTGCATATCTCGCCCTTCGACGACTGGGACCCGAAGTACGACGACCTCGTCATCGGGCTCAAGAAGTGGAACCTCCAGCAGGTCGGCTGCAACCACTGCACGGGCCTCATCACCGCCCAGAAGTTCGTGGACGCGGGCTATCCGGTGGTGAAGGGCACGGCCCGGTTCCGCTCCAAGACCACCAACTACCTCGGCAACGGCGACGTCATCAAGTTCCCCGCCTAAGATGAGAAGGTATTGGGGAAGGGAGGGAAAACGCCTCTGAAGAAAGGGCCGCGCTTTTCCCTCCCTTCCCCAAACCTGCCGGCGCGGAGCCCGTCCCTCCATTTCTCAAGTTTTTTTGTGTATCAGCTCCCTGTTCGCGTGCGTTTTACTTGCTGAAATGGTGTTCTCGTTCCGTTTTCCCATTCGGTTTGTGTCTGGTTGCTGCCTGTTTCATCCGCCGTTTTTTGGCGTGGATCGCCTTTGAAAGAATGCCGTTTCAAAACGGAACGGCTTAGCCCATGACGGGGCGGGGCCGTGTCCCACGGGACGGGCTCCGTCCCGGCCCCGGAGCCCGCGATGCGACTTGAAACACTCCTTCCCCGGCCCCTCGACCCCTGCGGCGGGTCCGAGTGCGCCACGCTCATGGGGGCCCTCATCGCCGCCATCCATCTGGATCGCCGCCGCGCCCGCGCGCTGGGCTGGCGGGGGGTGCGCCCCTCCGGTTCGCTGCTGCCCGCATGGACCTGCCGTGTGGCCGGGAGCGGGCTCGTGTTCGGGCTGGTCTTCTTCGGCGAGGACGCGGACGGAGGCGCACTGCGCGGCACGTTCGCGGCCTACGCCTTCCCGCTCCCTGACGACCCCCTTCTTGAGGTTTTTCCGCTGGAAGCCCTGCGCCTTGCCGTGGACCCCGGCTACGGCGACCGCATCCGGGCGCTTTCGGAGCACGCCGAAACGCTCTCCCCATTCCGGATCGGCACGGTTTCGCTGCGGGCCGCCGTCGACGGCTCCGGGCTGTCCCTGACCCTGTCCGCCCCGGCCCGCCTGCGCATGGCGGCGCTGGACGGCGTGGCGGCCCCGATCCCCGGTTTCGACGCCGCCGGGAACATCCGGCACATCCCCGGCGGGACAGGGCGGGAACTCCGGCTCACGGCGGCGTTCGGCAGCGCCGGAGCCCAAGGGCGTCCCCTCGCCCGCCTGCCCCTGCGCCACAAGCCGCTTGAGGAGGAATCCGGCCTGCCCGTGCTCCACATCCTCACCGGCTTTCTCGGCTCGGGCAAAACCACATTCCTGCGGCAATGGCTGGATTTCCTGCACGGGCGTGAGCGCTATACGGGCGTCATCCAAAATGAATTCGGAGAAATCGGGCTTGACGCGGCGCTTCTGCGCGGCGAAACCCAGGTGGAGGCGCTCGATGAGGGGTGCGTGTGCTGTTCGCTGGCGGACAGCCTGCGTCCGGGGCTGCTGCGGCTCATCGGGGACATGCCCGCCGAGCAGTTCATATTGGAAACTACGGGGCTGGCGAACCCCGCCAACGTCATGGAAGCGCTGTCCGAGCTGCGCGACATCGTGCAGCCCGGCCTTGTGATCACGGTGGCGGACGCCCTTGATCTGTGCCGTTCGGAAGGGGACATTGCGGGCATCCGCCGGGCGCAGGCGGCACGGGCGGACGTGATCATCCTGAACAAGGCCGACACCGTGGAGCCCGCCGCGCTAGAGGCGTTGGCGGAACGGCTGCGGGCGCTGAACCGTCAGGCGCTGATCCTGCCCGCGCGCCACGGGGCCGTCGCCTTCGCGGAACTGGACGCCTTCTATGCGGACTGGGCGGATCGCCGGGGCACGCCGCTGCCGTCGCACCGGCCAGCCCTGCCGCGTTTCGGCGAAACCGTGACCCACGCCGATGAGGGGTTTGTCTCGGCTGCGCTCCGCCTGTCCGCCCCGCTGGACGAGGCCGCGCTCCTGGCGTTGCTGGACGGCGCCGGGCCGGGGCTGTGCCGGGCCAAGGGTGTCGTGGATCTGCGGCTGGACGGCGGCGTGACGGTGCCCGCGACGGTGCAGTACGCCGCCGGGCGGCTGGGCTTCGAGCCCGCCCCGGAAGGCGAGGAGCGCTATCTGGTGTTCATCGGCACGGATATTTCCCTGCCGGAAGCGCCGTCTTCGTAAAGGAGGAGCTTGTGGGGCTGATCGAACTGGGCGGCTGGATGATGTGGCCGCTGTTGGCCGTCTCGGTGGCGGCGCTGGCGATTGTCGTCGAGCGGGCGCTGGTGTTCATGGGCTGTCTGTTCCCGGACTCCCGTTTTCCCGGCCTCGTGCTGGAGGCGATGCGCACGGGCGACGTGCGGCCTCTGGCGGCCCGGCTGGAGGCCGTCCCCTCCCTGCGGGACTTCGCGGCGCTCCTGGGCTCGCCCCTTCCGAACCGTGAAGCCGCCTTGCGCCTCGCCGGGGAGACGGTGCTGGAACGGCTGGAAGCGCGGCTTTCCCTGCTGTCAGTGCTGGCGCGGCTGGCCCCGCTCATGGGGCTGCTCGGGACCATCCTCGGGATGATCACGACCTTCTCGCGCATCGCCGAGGCCCGCTCGGGCGTGGACATGTCCCTGCTCGCCGGGGGGATCTGGCAGGCCCTGCTGACCACGGCGGCGGGGCTGTGCATCGCCATTCCCGCGCTGTTTTTCCTGTCCTGCTTTCAAGGCAAGGTGCGCCGCGTGGCCGACGCCCTGAACAAGGCCGGAAACGCGGCGCTGCTGGCCGACGGCGGACCGGGCATCACCGTTCGGGCCGGGGCGGAACCGCTTCAGCCCGGAGACATTCCCCGTGGGGGCGGTACGGCGGAAGGGGCCTCTTGCCCGGAATCGCCGGAACCTCGCGGCAGCGCTCCGGAGGGCCGGGAAGCCCCGCAACGCCGGGATAACGCCGGGGAAGGGCTGCCGGACGGAGGGCGATCATGCTGAACCTGCGGCCCAAGGCGGCGCGGGACGACGAGCCGGATCTCACGCCGCTCATCGATATGGTCTTCATCCTTTTGATTTTCTTCATCCTCGCCGCGTCGTTCGCGGTGCGGGGCATCGACCTCGACCTGCCTCCGGCGCACAGCGGGCAGGCGCTTTCCGGGCGCGTGGTGGAAATCCGGCTGCTCAGGGACGGCTCGTTCCTGTGCGAGGGCATACCCGTGGCCCGCGCCGACATCCGTGCGAAGCTGCAAAGCCTCGTGCGGGACTTCCGGGCGCGCCCCGGACAGCTTGTGCTCAAGGCCGCGCCCGACGCGCCGGTGGAGGCGCTGGTCTTCATTGTGGACGAGGTGCGGATGCAGGGCGGGGAAAAGCTGCTCATCGCCACGGCCCAGCCCGATGAGCCGGGGCGCCCATGACGGAAAAGGAATGCCTCGCCGCCGGGATCGCCGTGTCCCTGTTCGCGCATTTCGCGCTGCTGATCGCCCCGAGGCCGCCCGAGCCCGAGCCGTCCTTCACCACCGTTGTCCAGATGGACATGGCGTCCCCGGCAGTGGCAACGAGCCGGGAGAAGGGCATCGGCATAGCCGCCGCCAGCCCGCGCGACATGGACAAGGCCGATGCCGCCGACCGCAAGCGGCAGGCCTTCCTGCGCTACCTCGACGACATCGACGAGGCCGTGCACGCCCGGCGTCTGGACGGCGGCGAAACCGGGCTCATCGGCGTTGCCGAATATATGTTCACCGTCCGGCCCGACGGGACGTTCACCGATCCCGTGCCTGTCTCTTATACACATCTGACGCTGCCGACGAAGG
>OJPN01001855.1_pt1 | contig 13855 bp, 11 predicted proteins | sample 1598511 | NCBI WGS metagenome assembly OJPN01 (sample SAMN03922485, study PRJEB24848) | human gut metagenome | isolation source: stool sample | host: Homo sapiens | place: Germany | collected 2011-05
ATCTACACCTAAGCCTTCGTCGGCAGCGTCAGATGTGTATAAGAGACAGGTCATCTCCTGCTCGGAGCTGAATCTGATCGGCGAGGTGCGCGAGGGCTTTATGGCAGAGCGTCTGACGGCCGGTGACCGCTTCGTGCGGGATGGCTACACCTACCAGCAGTTCTCCAGCGCAAAGCATAACGATTATGCCGTTTTTGTGGAAGGTGCGGACGAGACTGCGGGCCAGTTTGCCGCTGTGCTGTCCATCAGCCTGCAGAGCATCAAGCAGTATCACGACGAGAAGTTCGACAAGGCCAACTTTATCAAGAACGTGGTGCTGGACAACATCCTGCCCGGTGACATCTACGCCAAGGCCCGTGAGCTCCACTTTGCCACCGACGTCTCCCGCGTGGTGTTCATCGTCCGCGTCACCAGCGGCGGCGACATCTCCGCTTACGACGTGGTGAGCAGCCTGTTCCCCGACAAGCAGAAGGACTTCGTCTTCAACATCAGCGAGACGGACACCGTCCTGGTCAAGGAGATCCGCAAGGGCATCGACCGCACCGATATGGAGAAGCTGGCCGCCAGCATCGTGGACACCCTGTCCGGCGAGCATTACATCAAGGCTGTCGTGGGCATCGGCACCCCCATCGCCAACGTGAAGGACCTGGCTACTTCCTTTAAGGAAGCACAGATCGCCATGGAGGTCAGCAAGGTGTTCGACACCGAGAAGCAGATCATCCGCTACGACAATCTGGGCATCGCACGTCTTATCTACCAGCTGCCCACCACGGTCTGCGAGATGTTCCTGCGCGAAGTGTTCAAGCAGGGCAGCATCGAGAGCCTGGACCAGGAGACCCTGTTCACCATCCAGCGCTTCTTCGAGAACAACCTGAACGTCTCCGAGACCAGCCGCGGTCTGTTCGTCCACCGCAACACGCTGGTGTATCGTCTGGAAAAGATCAAAAAGCTGACCGGTCTGGATCTGCGTGAGTTCGACGACGCTATCGTGTTCAAGGTAGCGCTCATGGTCAAGAAGTACCTGTCCAACAACCCGGCCAAATATTGATATTTCGTCTCAGCCGCTCCGGCTGCGGACGCCGAAACCGGCCGCTCGACCCTGATGCTGGCCGGTTTCTTTTGTAATGGTCTGGAACTTCTGTGCCAAATAAATTTTTCAGGAGCAAGATACTCATGATAGATTTTGAACATGTCACCAAGATATACAAACGGAGTGACACTCCCGCTCTGGAGGACATCGACTTCCATGTAGACGACGGCGAGTTCGTCTTTCTGGTGGGCCACTCCGGCGCCGGCAAGTCCACTCTGCTCAAGCTCATCCTCCGCGAAGAGCTGCCCACCGAGGGCCGCGTCATGGTGGACGGCAAGGACGTCGCCCGGCTGCGCCGGGGCAAAGTGCCTTTCCTCCGCCGCCAGATGGGCATCATCTTCCAGGATTTCCGCCTCATCCCCACTATGACGGTCTACGAGAATGTGGCGTTTGCCATGCATGTCACCAACATCGGCAAAAAAGACATCAAAGAGCGCGTCAACTACATGCTGGAGCTGGTGCATCTGGAAGATAAGGCAAAGGTCTACCCCGAGTTCCTCTCCGGCGGTGAGCAGCAGCGCGTGGCCGTGGCCCGCGCTCTGGCCCACAGCCCCCGCCTCGTCATTGCGGACGAGCCCACCGGCAACATCGACCCCGAGATGAGCCTTGAGATGATGGAGCTGCTGGAACGTGTCAGCGAGATGGGCATCACGGTGCTTGTCGTCACCCACGAGCATGAACTGGTGCGCCGCTTCAACCGCCGCACCATCACCCTGAAGCAGGGCCGCATCATCTCCGATGTTCCGGCCAGCTTCGGCGAGGAGGTACACGCATGAAGATCTCTACGTTTGGGTTCCTCACCCGGCGCGGCGTGCGCAACCTCGGCAAGCACTGGGCCATGACCATCGCCTGCATCGCCTCCCTCAGCGTCTGCATGACCCTGAACATCTTCGCCAGCCTCATTGAAGTCAATGTGGACAGCATGGTGAGTTATTTGGGCAGCCAGAACGAGATGGTGGTCTACGTGGACCCCGAGGCCGATGACGCCACCATCCAGTCTGTGGGCAATGCCCTCAGCGGCACCGCAGGTGTGAGCCGGGTGCAGTATATGTCCAAAGAAGACGTCCTCAACCAGTACAAGGGCTATATGTCCGACTATGCCGCCCTGCTGAACGAGTTCGAGAACGACAACCCCTTTAAGGCCAATTACCGCGTCTCCCTGTCTGATCTGAGCCAGATGGAGACCATCAGCAAGCAGTTCGAGAACATCAGCGGCGTCTACAGCGTCACGGCTCCCATCGAGATGACCAGGACCTTTGTGGAGGTCCAGCAGGCTGTCACCAAGGTCGGGCGCGGTCTGGTGCTGGTGCTGATGGCTGTCAGCATCATCACGGTGGGTACCACCATCCGGCTGAGCGTCTTTGCCCGCCGCCGTGAAATCGAGATCATGAAGTATGTCGGCGCTACCAACGCCCTCGTCACCCTGCCTTTCGTCATCGAGGGCCTGACCATGGGCCTGCTCTCCGGCATCCTGACGGCAGCTGCCACCATCGGCGGCTATGCCTACATCGTTCAGCTGTCGCCCACGCTGGGCGGCCTGTGGCAGATGCTCATGGGTACGGCTCTGGTGCCGCTGGAAAATGTCTGGCCCACCATCCTGACCTACAGCCTCGCGGGCGGCGCTCTGGTGGGCGGTCTGGGCAGTATGTTCTCCATCCGAAAGCACCTGAACGTGTAAGGAGGGCCTACTGTGTACCACGACAAGCATTCCGCAGGCTTTGTCCTGCACCATCCGCCCCGCCACGCAAAGCCGTCGGGCCATTCGGCCATGATGCGTGCCGCCTGCGCCTTTCTGGCCGCCGCCTGCCTCGTGCTGAGCGTGACGGTCTACCCGGCCAGTGCGGCCACCAGCATGAGCTCGCTGCAGAACAAGCTGGACAAGATCTCTGCGTCCATCAAGCAGCATAAGACGGAGCTGAGCGACGCCAAAAAGAAGGAAGCTGCTGCCAAGGCCCTCGAGTCTGAGCTGAAGGAAAAAGTCTCGGTGCTCCAGAGCCAGATCGGCGTCCTCAAAAGCCAGATCTCCGAGGTGCAGAACAGCATCGGCGTCAAAGAGCAGGAGATCACCGCCAAGCAGAACGAGATCGCCCGGAAAGAGCAGGAGATCGCCGACCAGTGGGACGATTTCAAGAGCCACATGGCCGCGATGCAGGAGCTGCGGGACGGCGGCAGCGTCGCCATGCTCCAGTCTGTGAACGATCTGTACGAGCTTCTGACCTTCAATGAGGTCATGCAGGACATCTCGGTGAAGGACACCGAGATACTCGACAACATGAAGGCGGCGAAGGAAGCCCTCGTGGCCGACCGCACCCAGCTCGTGGAGGAGCGCACCCAGCTGCAGAACAAAAAGGCTGAGCTGGACGCCCAGAACAAGCAGATGCAGTCCAAGCAGAGCGAGCTCAACAACAGCGTCAAGGAGGCCCGTCTGAGCGCCGCTGAGGCCCAGCAGGCCCAGAAGAACGCCCAGGCGGCCATCGAGTCGGACGAGATGAACTACGAGGCCGTCAAGAAAGAGATCCAGAAGCTCATCGCAGCGGCAGCGGCCAGCAAGCCCCAGCTGAGCTTCAGCGGCTTTATCTGCCCGCTCAAGAGCTATACCCGCATCTCCAGCGAGTACGGCTGGCGCAAGAACCCGGTCTCCGGCGTCAACAAGCTCCACGCCGGCATCGACTTTGCCGCCCCCGCAGGCACGCCCATCTACGCAGCCGCCAGCGGCTATGTGCAGGTGGCCGGCTGGTCCAGCGGCGGCTATGGCAACTATGTCGTCATCTATCACGGCAAAATGACAGACGGCAACGCCTACTCCACCCTCTACGGCCATATGCGCTCGGTGGCAACGTCGGCGGGCAAGTATGTCAACCAGGGCGACCTCATCGGCTATGTGGGCTCCACCGGCAACTCTACCGGCAACCACCTCCATCTCGAGGTGTGGAAGGGCGGCTCCAAGGCCAATGCGGTCAATCCCCGCGGTTATATTCCGATAAGATAATACAACTGTAATTGAAGTCGAGGGGTCAAAGGAGGCCACAAGGCGAAATGAACGAGCAAAAACGCAAGCGTATCCTTCGGGTGGGCTGTCTGATTCTGGCAGGAGTGTTCCTGCTGTCGGTACTGGGCAGTGTCATCCTGATGTTTTTGGTCTGAACTGGGGAGGACATTGAATGAACCGCAAAATTTCCGTAGGGATGACCGTGACCATCGTCATTCTGGCAATGACGGTCACTTTTTCCATCACGATGCTGATGGCGATGCGGCTGTTTGACCACACCGTCACCAGCGTGAAGGAAAAGGAGAGCATGTACAACAAGGTGGCCGAGGTAGACCGCTATGTGCGCGCCAACGACTACTACGACATCGACGAGACCGTGCTGTACGACCGTCTGACTGCCGGTTATCTGCTGGGTACCGGCGACAAGTACGCCCGCTACTACACCGCCTCGGCCTATACCGATCTGCTCAACGCCCAGAGCGGCAAGCTGATGGGCATCGGCGTGGAGCTGGCCATCGACCAGTCCGGCTACGCCAAGGTCATCAAAGTGTATGACGAGTCTCCTGCCAAGGAGGCCGGCCTCCAGCGGGGCGATTACATCACCACCATCGACGGCGCAGACATCAAAAGTCTGGGCAGCGTGGAGGCTGTCCAGAACAAACTCCGGGGCGAGAGCGGCACGAGCGTCAATGTAGGCTGGCTGGACAGCGAGAACGCCCAGCATACCGCCGACCTGACCCACTCCGGCTTTACGGCCAACAGCGTCGATTCCGCGCTGGTGCAGGGCAATGTGGGCTACATCAAGATCTGGCAGTTCGACAACTCCACCCCCAGTGAGCTGGACTTTGCGCTCCGCAGCCTGACCGCCAGCGGCGCCCAGAGCTTCATCTTCGACCTGCGCGACAACGGCGGCGGCATCCTTGACGACGCCATCAGCTGCATCGAACTCGTCGCGCCGGAAGGCGTGTTGGCCTACGCGGAGGATAAGGCAGGCAACCGCACCCTGCTGGGCAGCAGCACCGGCGACTCGGTCATCAGCCAGCCCACCGTCTGCCTCGTGAACGAGAACACCGCCAGCGCGGCAGAACTCTTTGCGTCCAGCCTGCGCACCCTGTGCGGCACCCGCCTCGTGGGCAGCACCACGATGGGCAAAGGCACCATCCAGAGCAGCCCCCAGCGCCTCTCGGACGGCAGTGCCGTCGTGGTCACGGTGGCAAAGCTCATCTGCGGCGACGGCTCCTGCTTCGACGGCACCGGCCTGACCGTGGACGTGGAGCGCCCGCTGACTGCCGACGAGCAGGCCAGCTACTATGACTACACCCTCGACACGGACCCGCAGATACAGCGCGCCGTCAGCTGCGCACAGCAGCTCACCGGTGTCACCACCGTGGGCGGCGTGAACGACGCTGACATCGCCGCCGACTCCGCCGCAGCCTCTTCGGAGGCCGCAGCCGAGAGCACCGCTTCCGGCGAGGCCGCAGGGGAGGCAGAGGCTTCCTCCGAGGCCGGTGCAGAAGGGGAGCAGGAGGCTTCCAGCACGGAAAGCGCATCTTAAAAAGGCTCTCCCTTTGGGAGAGCTGGCGCGTGAGCGCCTGAGAGGGCAAGGATGCTGAAATGGAACAGGGCAAGGCTATGATGGTCTTGCTCTGACAAAGGCCGCTGCCTATCGCTGTGCAGCGGCCATTTTTCTGCGGCCTTGCCCTCTCCGTCATCGCAAGCGATGCCACTGCCCGGGTTGCGGCTCCCAGCGTCTGCTTCGCTGTCGCTCGCATCCTGCTGGCCGCGGCCCCAACAGCTCCTCCCTGTTTCCGCCGCTGGCGGCGGTCATCGCTGTTGCTCCCAAAGGGAGAGGCTTTGGCATGTACGTTACCAAATGACAACCGAAAAACAGAAAGGAAAACCACTATGCCGGAGCTGACCGACCTCTCCGTTATCCGCACCCTGTGCGAAAAATACGATTTCGCGCTCTCCAAGGGCTTTGGACAGAACTTCATCATCAATCCCGGCCTGCCGCCCAAGATCGTGGACGCCAGCGGCGTCGATAAGAGCTGGGGCGTGCTGGAGATCGGCCCCGGCATCGGCGTGCTGACCAAAGAGCTGGCCCAGCGCGCCGCCAAGGTGGTGTCCATCGAGGTGGACGAGCGCCTGCCGCCCCTGCTGGCCGAGACCATGGCGGGCGTGGAGAACTTCAAGCTGGTATTGCAGGACGTTCTGAAAGTAGACCTCCGCGCCCTCATCGAGGAGGAGTTCCCCGGGATGCCGGTGGCTGTCTGCGCCAACCTGCCCTACTACATCACCAGCCCCATCGTTATGAAGCTGCTGGGCGACCGCCTGCCCATCCAGAACCTTACCGTCATGGTGCAGAAGGAGGCCGCCGACCGTCTGGCCGCTGCCCCCGGCACCCGGGCGTCCAGCGCCATCAGCTGTGCCGTGAGCTACTACGCCACCTCCAAGCTGATGTTCACCGCCGCGCCGGGCAGCTTCTATCCGGCCCCAAAGGTCACCAGCGCCGTTGTGCGGATGGACATCCGCACCACTCCCGCCGTACAGGTGGAGGACGAGGACGGCTACTTCGCCCTCATCCGTGCCGCTTTCGGTCAGCGCCGTAAGACCGCCGCCAACGCCATCGCCAGCGGCCTCGGACTGCCGAAGGATAAGGTCATCGCGGCCATCGAGGCGGCGGGCTTCGACGCCCGCATCCGCCCCGAGGCCCTGACCCTCGAGGACTTTGCTGCCGTACAGCGGGAGCTGAAGTAAAATTTTATCAGAATAAAACGCCAAGGCCCCCGCAGTCCGGAACAGAACTGCGGGGGCCTTGGTCGTTATGTGGAAGGAATGGAGGGTGACAGTGTGCTTACCTCAGCAGTGCGCTGTGGTCTGCGCCGCCCACGGTGAAGCTGGCGGTGGAGCCGCTGTGGCTGAGGGTGAAAGGCGTATCGCCCGCACCGAGGGCTGCAACATCGGAGAGGGAGAGGGTAGAAGTGCAGCGTTCGGTGGAGAAGACAATGGTCTCGATGCGCTCAGAGCGGAGGGCGGTCAAATCGGAAAGGACGCCCTGCAGGGACGCCGTCTCATGGGTGACATCGATGTAGAGAACATCGCTGATCTGGTTCAGCCGGACCAGCTGGACGTTCTGGAGGATGTCGGCCTGAGCCGGGTCGAGGACACGCAGGCCGGTGGAGGGGGTGCTGTCGCTGCTGCTGTGGGAGACATCGCGGTACTCCACCGCACCGCAGGCCGTGCAGCTGCGGTACTCGCGGCTGCTGTCGCCTTGGACAGGCATCCAGCCGCTCCACTGATGGCCGAGGGCGGGCAGCTCCTCCGTCTCAGTGACGACACAGTCTTTGACCGTGCAGCTGCGCTGGCGCTCGCCCTTCTCGGTGCAGGTAGGCTTTTTGGTGATGACCCAATCGCCGAGGGGGTGGGTCTCGCTGACGGTGTCGGGGCCGGGGGCCGGACAAAGATATTGACAAGCGGGGAGGTTTCTGGTATTCTACTAAAGTACCCTGTGCAAACGATACTCGCTGGTGTGGCGCAATGGCAGCGCAACTGATTTGTAATCAGTGGGTTGCAGGTTCAACTCCTGTCACCAGCTCCAAAAAGTCCTACGATATACCGCTGAAAAGCGGCGTGTGTCGTGGGGCTTTTGCTTTTATGTCTCCGACTGCATCGCCGCCATTCAGAAAAATCATGCCGCCCGTCGGGGCGCGGGTATTGAAATCGGCTCATCACGACGCCGCTGTGGTGTTTGGTGGTGTAGCCCTCTCAGGCGCTTTCGCGCCAAGGCCGGGTTGCGGCTCCCAGCGTCTGCTACGCTGTCGCTTGCATCCTGCTGACCGCTGCCCCAACAGCTCCTCCCTGTTTCCGCCGCTGGCGGCGGTCGTCGCCGTTGCCCCTAGAGGGGGAGCCCTTGGCAGGCTGGGCAACTTCCTACTAGACGCCTGAGGCGCAATATGGCGTAAAAGAGCGGGCCTTGCTACAGAGGGCAGGCTCGTCTTTATACAACCTCTCCGTCACGCCTGCGGCGTGCCACCTCTCCTTGTAGGAGAGGCTTTGGCAGGCCGGGTTACTTTCTACTGGACACCGGAAGCCTAATATAACGTAAAAAATAGTGCCCTGCTACAGAGATTAGCAGCAGCTTGACAAGGATATTGTTCCGAAGCTGCTGCCCTCTGTAGCAGGGCACTGCTGTTTTCAATATAAAGAAACTTTGCTCGTCCAGCGTGGGCCTGACCGTCACGCCAGAGGTGCTTCGCACCCGGGTTGCGGCACCCGGCATCCGCGGCGCTTCGCTTGCGTCTTGCTGGCCGCTGCCCCAACAACGACTCCCTGTTTCCGCCACTGGCGGCGGTCGTCGTTGTTGCCCCCTCTGGGGGAGCTGTCACGCCTGCGGCGTGACTGAGAGGGCTACATACCCCGCTTTCTCGATGCACCTGCGTCCCTCGTCGGTATCCAGCCAGTCGTAGACCTTCCGCTGGGGGCTGTCGGGGGCGGCGTCTGCGTGGACGACTGCGTAGAACTCGTTGCAGAGCGGGTAGCTCTCATCGGCGATGGTGTCATTGCCGGGGGTCACGCCGTCCACGGCCAGCAGGCGGAGGCCGGGCTTCGAGTACATCTGGTCGATGTAGTAGTAGACCGAAAAGCCGATGGCGTTGGCGGAGTTGTTGTACTCGGCGATGCTGTCCACGAGGCCGCCCATGTCGGCGGGGGCAAGCTCGGTGGGCGCGGCCATCAGCTGGCCGTCGCCCTTGTCGATGAGCAGCTTTTTGAAGAGGGTCTGACTGCCCGAGTCCACGCCCCGCTGGAACGCCACGATGGGGGAGTCCGCGCCGCCCACGTCCTTCCAGCTGGTGATGCGGCCCGCATAAATATCCCGCAGCTGCTGCTGGGTCAGGCTCTGGACGGGATTCTCTTCGTTGACGATGAAGACCAGCGCGTCCCGGCCGATGGCTTTCTGCTCGAGCTTTGCGTCGGCCTCGGCCAGCTCTTCCTTGACGTACTCGGGGGCCTCGTAGACGATGAGCAGCTGTGCGCCGTAGTCCTCGCTGTCGCTGCGGGACCAGAGGCCGAAGTTCTCCCAGGCATAGGCTGTGGTGCTGACGGTGATGCTGGTCTGGGCCTCGAGAAGGTCCATGCCGGTGACATCAGCCTTCATCTGGGCCATCAGGGGGATGCAGGCCGTGGAGCCGTCGAGGCGGGGGAACTCGTCCTCCGTCAGGAAGGGGACGGGCGTGTCCGGGTCGGGGACGGACGCTGCCGGAGAGTCGGCGGGGGAGTCCGTAGTGCCGGTCTTGCAGGCGGTGAGCATCGCCGCCCCGAAGCCGAGGCCCATCACGCGCAGGAAGCTGCGGCGGGAGATCATCTCTTTCATATCAAAAACCTCCGTGTCAGTACAGGTAGCCCCCGCCAGCGTCGTCGCTGGGGGAGGAGAAGATGCTTTCGCGGTAGAGCCACTGGCCGGTGGAGTCCATCAGGCCGTAGTCGAAGCCCTGCCGCGCGATAAAGCAGTCGTCGGGCAGGTCGTCCGGGCTGTAACAGCTGCCGAGGCGGCGGAGAAGCAGATTGCCCTCCATGTCCAGCACGTCGGAGAGGTTCGACGAGTCGCTGTTGTCCCGGTGGGCCGTGAGCAGAGGGCCGTTGGCGGTGTTGGTGAGGTAGGAGGCGTAGGTGTACTGCTGGGCCTCACCGGCGGACGACCAGAGCAGCCCATCGCCGCTGTAGGTCTGGATGGCAACGGTGTCGTAGTTCTCGCTGTTGTATTGCAGCAGGGCGTAGCCGTCGGGCAGAGCGGTCAGACTGACATAGTGTCCCTCTTCGACGGGCGTCACCTCTACGTCGGTCAGCAGCGCGCCGGTGGTGCCGTCATAGATTTTAAGGACATTGTTTGCCGTCAGCACAGCGACATTACCGGAGTGGTAGTCCGTGTCGCTCCGCTGGACGGCGGTCTTTTCGCCGCTGGCGAGGTCGATGAGGGTGTAGGGGTTATCCGGGTCATCGCTGCCGAGGAGGGTGACACAGCCGGGCGTGTAGTCCATCACACACCAGTCGAAGCGGCCCAGCTCCACGGCCTCGCCGCTGTTCAAATCGTAGAGGACGGAGCGGCTGTCCTGACGGCTCTGAAGGCAGGCGACGCCCACGCCGCAGGCCGAGACGGCGCTGTCCTCTTCGCCGGTGAGCAGTTCGCCGGTGGTGACATTGTAGAGGGCTTCGCGGGCGATGCCCCAGTCTGAGCCGCGGAACCAGCTCAAATCGAGCCAATCGGCAAAGCCGCCGCGATACGATGCGAGGGAGCTGGCCGTGCAGCCGTCCTCCCGCATCAGCACATTGCCCTCCCGGTCGGTGACGAGGACGTATTGGTGAAGCGGCTGGTCAGGGTCGTCGTAGGCGTAAGTAAGGCCATCGGGCAGGTCGTAGCAGTTGAAGATGAGGCGCTGGCCGCCCTCGTCCACAACGATACAGTCAAGGGCCGTCTCAGGCACGGGCAGCTCAGCTCCGGTGGCGAGGTCGTACACCCGGATGCCGCCGGTGGTGCCGTTCTCGAAAGCCCAGACGTCGGCGTCATCCCGCAGGATGAGCAGCCCGCCCGAGAGAGTGGCGCTCACGGCGTAGGGAAAGGTCATGACGGCATTGCCGTCGGCGTCGTAAAGGGTGGAAGTGCGCTCCTCCGTGCCGGGGGTGGAGTGGGCCACGAGGTAGTGACCCGTCTCGCCGGTGAGGGTGTCCTTCAGCAGCTGGATGCTGTCGGAGCTGCTGGCTTTGTAGAGCACTTTCCCGCCCCGGAGGATGGTGCCGCCGCCGTTCCCGGCGTAAGAGTAGACGTAGTGGAGCGAGTCATCGCTGAGCCATGCGTCGCTGTAATACTGCGGAGCCTGCGAGGACGCCGTCCCCTCGGGCCGGGGCGACGCCGCAGGCAGCAGCGAACAGCTCGTCAGCAGCCCGCCCGCCAGCACGAGGCAGGCGGCGCGGCGGCTGAGTCGAAGCAGAGTGGTCTTCATAGAAACACCTCACAGTCTCCCAGAATTTGACTTTCCCATCTATAGTATATACGAAAGACCCGGACATTTCATTGCAGAACTGTGGACGGGCCTGGTTACAGTTTTATGACAAGCTTATTCTTCGTCTCCCTGTTCCTTCAATTCCTTCAGGAAGGGCAGCAGGAAAGGCACCGAGATGCAGAAGGTGAGGCCATCGGCGATGGGCTGGCACAGCTCGATGCCGCTCAGGCCCCAGATGTGGGGCAGGGTGAGGATGAGCGGGATGAAGCAGACGCCCTGACGGCAGCAGGCGAGGAAGGTGGCCCGGCCCGACTTGCCGATGGACTGGAACATCATATTCGTCACGATGATGACGGGCTGTAAGAACATGGCGACGCACTGATACCGCAGGGCGGGCAGAGCCACGGCGGTGACCTCGGGGTCATCGCGGAAGAGGCGGATGAGGGGCTCGGCGTTGAACCAGCAGAGGGAGTTGAGCACCGCCATAAAGACGAAAGCCGTCGAGATGGTGAAGATGGCCGCTTTCCGCACCCGGGCAAAGCGGCGGGCGCCGTAGTTGAAGGCCGCTACAGGCTGCAGGCCCTGTCCGACGCCGATAGCCACCGACAGCACGAACTGGAAGATGCGGGACACGATGCTCATGCCGGCCACGGCAGCGTCGCCGTAGCTGCGGGCGGCGACGTTCAGCAGCATGCTGCCGATGCTGTTCAGGCCCTGACGGCCGAAGCTGGGCGCACCGTTGAAGAAGATCTGCCCGAAGTCCCGGGCGCTGCGGGTGACCTGGGTGATGCGGAATCGGCTGACGGTCTTGCCCCGCAGAAACATGGAAAGCAGGATGCAGAAGCTGATGCTCTGGCTCAGGGCGGTGGCCGTGCCTGCGCCGCCGGTCCCCATGCCGAGGCCGAAGATGAAGACGGGGTCCAGCACGATGTTGAGCACACCGCCGGTGACGAGGCCGATCATGGCGAAGCTGGCCTTGCCCTCGTAGCGGAGGATGTTGTTCATCACGAGGCTCGACATCATGAGCGGGGCCGCGATGAGGATGGGCCGCGCGTAGGCGCAGGCGTGGGGCAGGATGGTGTCGGTGCTGCCCAGCAGCATCATGAAGTCGGGCAGGGCAGCGAGACCGAGAACGGCCAGCACTGCGCCGAAGGTCAGCGCCGTGAAGAAGCTGGTGGAGGCGAACTTTGTGGCCGCATGGGTGTCCTGACTGCCGAGGCTGCGGCTGATGATGCCGCCCGCGCCGTGGCCCAGCATGAAGCCGAGGGCCTGAATAATGGCCATCAGGCTCGACACGACGCCCACCGCGCCCGACGCGCTGGTGGACAGCTGGCCCACAAAGAAGGTGTCGGCCAGATTGTAGATGCTGGTGATGAGCATACTCAGGATGGTGGGGGCGGCAAGGCTCAGGATCAGTCTGGGGATGGGCGTCTCGGTCATTTTATGGTACTGCTGCTGGCTGAGGTCATTGGCGGGCATGGGCAAAACTCCTTTCGGTGCAAACTGCCATTCCGGCATGGAAAAGCCGCCCTTGCAATGCCAAAGAGCGGCAGAAATCGGACCGATTCCCAGTATAGCGCGGAAAAGAAAAATTGTCGAGGGTGAAAACCATAGCGGACTGGAATGGTGGGTGAGAGAAAATTTTGAGGAAAAACGGGCGGAAAGTTCTCTATTGGGATGTCAAAATTCGCAAAAAATGGACACATTTTGTTAAAACTGCTAAACAAATGGCGAATTGCTTGTTAAAAATCACGGCTGGTGGTATAATTTAACAAAGAAGAACCAAGGAATTTGGACAAAATGAATACCTTACGGAGGAAATTGCAATGAAATCTATTGCACAGACCGTCATTGAGGCGGATCGTTTTTATACCATTGCTGCCAAGACTGGCAGCGTGATCCAGGCTGTGGAGAACGCAAAGGACGGCGGTGACATCCGCCTGGGCAAGTATGACCACAAGCCCGAGCAGGAGTGGGCATTCATCCGGGTGGGGGACGGCGTTTACCGTATCCGCAACCGTGCCAATGGCAAGCTCATGGACCTGATGATGACCGGCACCGCCAACGGCACCTGGCTGCACCTGTGGGAAGATGTGGGCGGCACCTCCCAGATGTGGACCATGGAGCACACCCCGCAGGGCACCGTCCGTCTCCGCTCCTCCTGGGCCGGCGGCAAGTGCATTGATACCGTGGGCATGGGCACTGCCGATGGCGCTGTCCTGCAGATCTGGCAGGAGACCGCGGGCGAGGACCAGCTGTGGACCATTGAAGAGGTCAAGGACCGTGCAAAGCGCGCCGTGAAGAAAGCAGAGCCCGCTGTGGAGGCTGCTCCCGCTGCCGAGCCGGTGGAGACCGAGACTGCTCCTGTGGGAGAGGAAAAGGCTGCTGAGCCCGTGGCCGCTCCCGCTGTGGAGGAGAAGCCCGAGGTCAAGGAAGAGGCCAAGACCGAGGAGAAGCCCGCTGAGGCTGAGGGGAAGGCAGAGCCCGCCGCGGAGGCTCCCAAGGCAGAGGAAAAGCCTGCTGCTCCCGCGGCCAAGGCACCCGCCAAGAAGCCCATGGCCAAGAAGACCAGCCGCGCTGCCCGCAAGGCTGCTTCCGCCAAAAAGGCTTCCGCAAAGAAGAAGTAATTTGAATCTTCCATAAAACAAAGCCCGCTGTGTGAAATTTCACAGCGGGCTTTGTCTATTCTGTGGAAAGTTTCCCGGTCTGCCAAGGGCTCCCCTGATAGGGGAGCTGTCGCCGCAGGCGACGGAGAGGTTTTATATGTGCATCATGCTGCGC
>OJPN01001872.1_pt1 | contig 13723 bp, 10 predicted proteins | sample 1598511 | NCBI WGS metagenome assembly OJPN01 (sample SAMN03922485, study PRJEB24848) | human gut metagenome | isolation source: stool sample | host: Homo sapiens | place: Germany | collected 2011-05
AAAAAATGGATTTCAAATGCCCGCTTCGCGGGCAAAAGACACTTTTTCGACAAGCTGTGTATCCGGCTCCGCCGGATAATTTTGATCCTGTCTGCTTTCACAAACGGTACGCCACGGCATACCGCTCGTGAAAACAAGCAGGGCAGGCTGTGTTATGCAGCCTGCGTCTGCCGATGTTCAGTTGTGATTATGCGGGGATAGAGCCAACAACGCCCTGAACGAACCAGTTCATGTTCCAGATCTCGTCATCGGTCATTTTGACGCCTTCCTCTACCTTGAGCTCGCCGTTCTGATCGTAGAGCGGACCGGTGAACGGGTCGAAGGAACCGTCGATGATGGAATCCCTTGCAGCGTCTACCTTCTCCTGAGTTCCCTCTGCGCAGAGCGCGGTGAGGTCGTCGAGGTAAGTCATGTTAGCTGCGAGGCCTTCCCAGTAAGCGCGGCTTGTCCATGTGCCGTCGAGCGCTCTCTGGCAGTCGTCGGTGTAGAAGGTTGCCCAGTTGAAGCAAGCCGCGGTCAGGTAAGCGTCGGGAGCGGCGTCAGCGGTCGGGAAGTTGTAGCCGATGCAGTATGCGCCCTTCTCCTGTGCAGCTACCTGCGGAGCGGTGGTATCCTGGTGCTGTGCGATAACGTCAACGCCCTTGTTCAGAAGCTCCAGAGCTGCCTGCTTCTCAACGGAGGGGTCGTACCATGTGTCGGTGAATACGACTTCGACCTTAGCGTCGGGGTTTACGGACTGTACGCCGAGGGTGAACGCGTTGATACCGCGGATAACCTCAGGAATGCCCTTAGCAGCAACGTAGCCGATGTAGTTCTTCTCGGTCTTCATGCCTGCAACGATGCCTGCGAGGTAACGAGCCTGGTAAACCTTGCCGAAGTAGGTGGAAAGGTTGTCGCTTCTCTGGTAGCCGGAGCAGTGAGCGAACTTAACGTTCGGGTACTCCTTAGCCATTTCAACGGTGCCTTCCATGAAGCCGAAGGAGTTGGTGTAAATAAGGTTGCAGCCCTCGTCGATAAGGGTGCGGATAGCTTCGCAGGTGTCGGAAACGGTCTCTGCTACGTCCTCAACGTAAGCGGTCTCAACGCCCATCTTCTCGATGGCGAGTCTGCCCTGGTCGTGAGCCTGTGTGTAGCCGCCGTCGTCGATCTTGCCGATGTAGACGAAGCCTGCCTTGACGCTTGCTGCGTTGTCTGCTGTGCTGCTAGCGTCGTTTGCTGCGGAGCTTCCGGAAGATGTGTTTCCGGAGCAGCCTGTGAGCAGCATTGCTGCCGCCATGACAGCGGCGAGTAACTTTTTCTTCATTGGTTGGTTCCTCCCTAGTGTGTCTGCGGTTTTACCGCGTTCTGTTATGGCAACACACGCTCAAAATAGAAAAATGGTCTTTGCGCGGTGCTGCCTTTTATTTCTTCGGCGGAATGCCGTTGAAATCAGTCGTCGTCCCGGAACTTGCAGCCCTTCACGGGATCCATCTCGTCGATTATCGCGAGGGACTCCACGCGGATACCCTGGCTGCGGACGAGCTCGCCGCCCTTCTGGCAGCCCTTCTCGATGACGATACCGGCTCCGGCTATCTTTGCGCCGGCGTGCTTTACGATGTCGATAAGCCCGAGCAGCGCGCAGCCGTTTGCGAGGAAGTCGTCGATGATGAGGATATTATCCTCCGGGGACAGGAACGCCTTCTTCACGATAACGTCGTATGTACGGCCGTGGGTGAAGCTCTTTATCTTGGTAGAGTACACCTCGCCGTCGATGTTTATGCTCTGTGTTTTTTTGGCGAAAACCACGGGGCAGTTGAAGTACTGCGCGGTGATACACGCGATGCCTATGCCGGAGGCCTCGATGGTGAGTATCTTGTTGATGCTCTCATCGGGGAAGCGCCTGCGGAATTCCTTGCCCATCTCGTTGATGAGCGCAATGTCCATCTGGTGGTTGAGGAAGCTGTCCACCTTGAGGACGTTTCCCTCCTTGATAACGCCGTCTTTTCTGATTCTGTCCTTAAGAAGCTGCATTTTTCTTTACCTCTCAGATAAGTTCTCTGCCCATGAGCACGCCCATCACGGACGCCATCATAAGGCCTCTTGTCCAGCCGCTGGAGTCACCCAGGCAGTGCAGTCCGTGAATGTTAGTATTGAAATGCTCGTCCATCTTTATGCGGTTGCTGTAGAACTTCAGCTCCGGCGAGTACAGAAGGGTCTCGCGGCTTGCGAAGCCTGGTACTACGCAGTCCACCGCCTTGATGAAGTTGATGATGTTCGTCATCGTGCGGTAGGGCATTGCGGCGGTGATGTCGCCGGCAACGGCGTCGGGAAGGGTGGGCTTTACGTTGGAGAACGACAGCTCCTTCGGCCAGGTGCGCTTTCCGTCGAGGATATCGCCGTAGCGCTGGACCATGATGTGGCCGTTTCCGAGCATGTTAGTCAGCTCGCCGACCTTCTGCGCGTACTCTATCGGCTGGTTGAACGGAACGCTGAAATTGTGCGAGCAGAGTATCGCGAGGTTGGTGTTGTTGGACTTGAGATCCTTGTAGGAGTGTCCGTTAACTACCGCGAGATTGTTGTCGTAGTTCTCCTGGCTGACGAAGCCGCCGGGATTCTGGCAGAATGTCCTTACCTTATTCTTGAACGGCAGCGGGTAGCCGATGAGCTTCGACTCATAGAGAACGGCGTTGACCTCCTCCATGACCTCGTTGCGTACCTCGACGCGCACGCCGATGTCAACGGTTCCGGGCTGGTGAGCTATGCTGTGGCTTTCGCAGGTGCGCTCAAGCCAGTCCGCGCCTTTTCTGCCGGTGGCTATGACGATGTTGTCCGCCCTGAGTTCGCGGCGGTCGCTGCCCTTGTTGTCGGTGACGATAACTCCGGTGCAGACGTCGCCCTCAATGATGATGTCCTCGCAGCGGGTCTCGAACATGATGTCCACGCCGTGCTCAAGCAGGTGCTTTTCAATTCTAAGGTAGAGCTGATGAGCCATTTCGGTGCCGAGGTGGCGGATAGGGCAGTCAACCAGCTTGAGATTGGCGTTGATCGCCTTCTTGCGTATCTCGCGGATCTTGTCCGGGTCGCTTACGCCTTCTACGTGTGGGTCTGCGCCGAATTCAAGGTAGATCTTGTCGGTGTAGTCGATCGTGGCCTGAGCCAGCTCCTCGCCGATGAGCTCCGGGAGGTTTCCGCCGACTTCGCAGGAGAGCGACAGTTTGCCGTCCGAGAACGCGCCAGCGCCGGAGAATCCCGTGGTGATGTGGCAGTAGGGCTTGCAGTTCATGCAGACCTTCGTCTTAGCCTTCGGACAGGCTCTTTTCTCAACGGAAACGCCCTTCTCCACGATGAGCACTTTCTTCTTCGAGCCTTTGCGGAGCATTTCCAGTGCGGTAAAAATACCGGCGGGGCCTGCGCCTACGATTATAACGTCATAATTTGCCATTTTTAACAACCTTTCAACATTAGGTCACCTCTAAAAACCTTGTTTGAGTGAAAATGTGTATAGCACACCGACTGCTTCTTCAAACCTCCTCGTAAGGCATACAGCCTTACTTCGTCGGCTTTCATCGCATTCGGCGCACTCTACCCATTTTCCCTTTTCAAACCGGTTTTTAGAGGTTCCCATTAGAAAATCCAACAGAGCATGATTCTGATTTTCCATATACGTTATTAATTTATCACAATTTCGACACAATGTCAACATTTTTGCGCCGTTTTTTTCACTAAATGTGGAATTTCAGCACCTTGCCGAAAAAACGGGGCTTTTCGCATTTTATAGTATGCCCTTTTTATGATAATTCACATATGGAGAACATGTAAAATTTAAATCGCGTGCTCCGGCACGAAATAAAACAGCACGGGTCACAGCCATTTCCTGTGCCTGAACCATATGATGAGCGCCGCGACGATGAGCACTGCTGCTCCTATCACGGCGGGGTAGCCGTAGGTCCATTGCAGCTCGGGCATGTTTGAGAAGTTCATGCCGTACCACCCGGCGATGAGCGACAGCGGCATGAATATCGTGGTAACTATTGTCAGCAGCTTCATGACGCGGTTCTGCACGATGTCGACCTGCGCCTGGTACTCGCTGCATATCTGGGTCGCGTATTCCCGGAGCATCTGGGTCTCGGAGCGGAGGTGCTCCGCACGGCGCAGGAAATAGCTGAGCCGCTTGCTGCTGCTTATGTCGAAAAGCTCGGAGGCGTCCTCCTGGAGGGATTCCGCGAACTCGCTGAGCTGGGCGTACATGCGGTTGTTGCGGTTCAGTTCCTTCCTGACTACGCTCATTCTTCTGATGAACTTTGAGGTCTCGCCGTCAAGCACCGACTTCTCCAGCTCGTCCAGCCGGGATTCCAGGTGCTGTATATACCCTGGGTCGCCCTGGATAAGGTCGATGAGCAGTTCCGCGAGGAAGTCGTTGGCGCCGTCGGCGAATTTCGGAACCAGCGCAGTCATGCGCTCGATGAATCCGCTGACGAATCCGCCGTCGTCCAGCAGCAGGAGGTTTTCCCCAGACCAGGCGAACGTGAAACGTATCGCCCTGCGCTGGTGCCGCGCGGGGATATGTATGCTGCCGGTCATACGCTTCTGCTGCATTTTCAGCACGCAGAACTGCGTCTGGTTCACCATCGGCGGCATTTCCGGAGGGACAAGCTCCGGAGGCAGAGGTATCTCCTCGGCTTCCCGGGAGGTCAGCACCGCGAGGGCGTTTTCCCATTTTTCCGGCGGGGTATCACCGGAGCTTTTCAGGCTGCCGTCAAATCTGTAGAACTGCATGTTCAGGCTCCCTTCATTGAGGTCACCTCTAAAAACCTTGTTTGAGTGAAAATGTGTATAGCACACCGACTGCTTCTTCAAACCTCCTCGTAAGGCATACAGCCTTACTTCGTCGGCTTTCATCGCATTCGGCGCACTCTACCCATTTTCCCTCTTCAAACCGGTTTTTAGAGGTTCCCTTGTGTAATTCAGCGCGGCTCCCGCAAAACAGGCGGGCAGACAAAACCGCCTGCCCGCCTGGGATAAAGTCCCTCAGCCGGAGCGGAATTACTCGGCGCCCCGGAAGTACAGACCGCGGGTAAGCGGCCCGGAGGGCTTCCCGTTATTCTGGTACATATCGAGAATGGGCTTCAGCTCCTTTTCGTCGGTGAATTTCAGCACCGCGAAATCGAACGGCTCCAGGGCGGAGCTGCGGTCGCTCATTATGAGCAGGTCGGGGTTTAGTATCTCGACGCTGTTCCCGCCGCAGAGCACCGGCATTTTATTGCCCCGGCGGTCGGCTATGCACTCGCCGCAGGGAGTTCCGCCGTCGTCGAACAGGCGCACCCTTCCGCAGGGCTTCCCGCCGCTGACCGGACATCGCCGCATTATCATCAGCGGGAGCCTTCCGTATGCCACGACCCCGCGTAGTATCGGGGAGCGGATCTCTGCGAGCTGAGCCGCAGTGCCCTCGAAAGAAAGCGTGATATCCTCGAAGCCGAAGTCTCCGCACACTCCCGCGGCGTAGCTGTTGATGATGTTCATGCGGTGTCCGCCGTGGAGCATGAACCCTTCCTCACGGAGGAGCAGCGCGTGGCCGAGGGTCTGCGCCATGCCCCTTGTGAAGCCTGCCGCGCGGAGTTCCCTGAGCCTTTCGCGAACTTCGTCCTCGCAGTCGGAAAGCACGAACGGCGGTATGACCGCGATCCTGTCCTTGTCCGGCGTGGAAAGACCAAGAAGCCGCATGGGGGCGTATATCAGTTCAAACGGAAGCTCCAGGGCCTGCCTGAGCTGCTCTGCGGAATACACCTCGCAGCGCCATTTCAGCGGAGCAGCCGGGTGCTCCCCGAAAAGCGGCGGCGTGAGTTCACGCAGGCTGTAGTCCGGGGTGTTCTTCGCGAGGACTGCGGCTGAAAGCTGCTCCACAAGTTCCCTGCGCAGGGAGTTCAGCGCGGACGCCGGGAGGTTCAGCCCCTCGCCGACCTCGGCGGTGACTTCCCCGGCGTAGAACTGCGTTCCGCCGAGCTTCGACATGCGGCTGCAAACGCCCTCGGAGGTCAGCGGAGCATTCAGCGCGGGCTGCGGGACTTCGCCCTGCACAGCCGCCGAAATATCCCCGCAGGAAGCGGCCGCGAACGCAGGCTCTCCGGGTTTCAGAATCGTGCGGATATCCGCGCGTATACGCGGGAATTCCGCCTTGTAGAGCGCCTTTATGCCGTTGAGCGCCTTCGCGGAGTTCTCGACGTCCTCGCGGCTGCGGGTGCCCTGCATGCCCTGCATGGAGCCGGTGAAATATCCGTCGGTCAGACCGCCCCTTGAGAATATCCCAGAGAGCCGCTCAAAGTCGTATTTGCCGCCGTCCATGGACTTCCGGCAGGCGTCGGCGGCGCAGGCGATGTACTCCGGGCGCTTCATTCTGCCCTCGATTTTCAGCGAGGCGATACCGATGTCGTCAAGCTCCCGCAGGTGCGGAACGAGCGAGCTGTCCTTCAGGGAAATCACGCTGTGCCTGTCCCCGCAGGTGAAATCCAGGCGGCAGGGCTGCGCGCAGAGACCTCTGCTGCCGCTCCTCCCGCCGAAAATGCTGCTCATGTAGCACTGTCCGCTGATACAGACGCACAGCGCACCGTGCACGAAAACCTCGAGTTCAATTCCGGTGTTTTCGGCGATGCGCTTTATCTGTTCGAAGGACAGCTCCCGCCCGATGACCGCCCGGCAGAATCCGAGCTGCTGAGCCGCGTTGACTCCGGCGGTGCTGTTCAGCGTCATCTGCGTGGAGGCATGGCGCGGAAGCTTCGGGCAGACCCGCTTCGCTATTTCAGCCGCGCCGAGATCCTGGATTATAATTCCGTCCACGCCGCATTCCGCAGCGCTTTTCACGCACTCCGCGAATTTTTCGGCCTCGCTGTCGTACACCAGCGTGTTCAGCGCGGCGTAGACTTTCACCCCGCGCTTGTGGCATTCGGTGCAGGCTGTTTTAAGCTCCTCAACAGAAAAATTTTCGGCATTTTTGCGTGCCGAAAATTCCGATAAACCAAGATATACCGCGTCGGCGCCGGTGTTCAGCGCCGCTGGCAGATCTGAAATCCCCCCGAGGGGTGCAAGAATTTCACTCATAATGTAAGCTGACCGTCCTCAAGCATTTCGTTAAGCTGCCGGTTAAGGGAAGCGTTTATCTTTCTCAGCTCCTTGACCTCGGCGAGCGCGTCGGAGAGCTGTTTCTTCAGCTCCTCCATCTGTGCGGGGTCGGCGCCTTCGGAGGCGTCGGAGCCTGCGCCCGCCCTGAGAGCCGCGTTCTCGCTTTCGATCTGCGAGAATTTCACGGTGAGCTCCTCGTACATTCCCGCCTTCTCGCGCAGCGCGGAAAGCTCCTCGTTTTCGGACTTGAGCGCGGCGATGTCCTTTTCAAGCACGGATACGCTGTTCTGCGCGTCGTCTGCCGCCCTGCGGGAGGCGTCCAGGCGGCGCTCAAGGTCGGCGGTTTTGCCCTGTTCGGCTTCAAGAGCCTTCTTCACGCCGGAAAGCTCTGCGGCGCTCTTTTCGGCGGCGGCGAGTTTCTTCTCAAGGTCGGAGTTCTTGCCCTGCTCGTCTGCGAGGGACTTTTTCAGCGTGTTAAGCTCCGCGTTTGCCGCGTCGAGTTTTCCGCATTCCTTCTCAAGGTAGGACACGCGATCTTCGCTGCGTCGGAGCGCTTCTTCGGTGTTCGCAGCCTTGTCCAGCCTTTCGGTGAGCTTCTTGTTCTCATCGGTGACTGTCACCAGCTTCGCCGCCTGCTTTTTCAGGTCGGAGTTCTGCCGCTCAAGTTCCGCGATGTCCTTCTTCTGCGCTTCGGACTTCTCCTCGGCGGACTTCAGCGAGCCGGTGAGCTGCGCGTTTTTCTCCTCAAGGGACTTCACGGTCTGCTGAGACTTTTCAAGCTCCGCCTTTGCGCTGGCGTTCTGTTCAGCGCGCTCGTTGGCTTCGCTGAGCGTTTCGGTGAGCTGGGCGTTTTTGCCTTCAAGCTCGGTGTGCTCCCGGCGGAGCTCCGCGAGGGCGGCGCTGTCCTTTGCGAGCAGCTCGTTTTCGGAGGCGAGCAGCTTGTTTTCCTCAAGAGCCTTCGCGCCCTTCTCCGCGGTGCTGACCAGCGCGGCGTTCTTCTTGGCGTAGGAATCCCGCTGGGCGTTTGCGGAGTCGAGATCCCCCAGGAGATCCAGCACGGTGAAAACGCATGCGTCGTCCTTTGAGAGCGACATTTCACGGCAGTATTCAGTGATGCGGCGGTCGGCCTCCTCACCCTGGCGTATCAGGGAGGAAGCATTGTCCGTGCGGAGATTATACGCTTTTCCGCATATTGTAACGGTCACTTTTTCGTTGAGCATGTCGGCGGTTTTCCTTTCATTGATGTGATCTATAAAGTCAGAAAAAGTCTGGAATGGTCTGTATATTAATATTATATCTTAAAATATCAGTTATTGCAAGTGCTTTTTCAAAAATAATCTCCCGCCGGGTCTATAAATTCAGCGCCTGGGAAAAATGCCGAAAAATAGCCAAAAAAAAGTCTGAGAAAGCCGAAATTTTATGCTAATAATGCATTGCGTACAGAGCACAATAATGCTATAATTATAATTGTACAATTATGTATAAGAGGTATGTGCGAGGAAATGACCGCATACTGTAAAATATCACAGAATATAACGGAGGAAGCACAATGTTTGGAATGACCAAGGACATCGGTATCGACTTAGGAACGGCGAACACGCTTGTATATATGAGGGGCAAGGGTATCATTATCCGCGAGCCTTCGGTGGTTGCAGTGGACAAGAAGCTCCAGTGCGTGCGCTACGTGGGCCAGGAAGCCAAGGACGTCATCGGACGCACCCCCGGCTCCATCGTGGCTGTACGTCCGCTCAAGGACGGCGTTATCGCCGACTTCGACATGACCTCCAGCATGCTGGAGCAGTTCATCAAGAAGGCTCTGCGCGGCAGGGGCAAGGCGCGCGTCATCATCTGCATTCCGTCCGGAGTTACCGAGGTAGAGCGCCGCGCCGTTAAGGAAGCGGCTCAGAACGCGGGCGCAAAGCGCGTTTCCATCATCGAGGAGCCTATGGCTGCCGCTATCGGCGCGGGTCTCCCGGTTGCCGAGCCTGTCGGCAGCATGATCGTGGATATCGGCGGCGGCACCAGCGAGGTCGCCATAATCTCCCTTGGCGGCATCGTTACCGCGCGTTCCGTAAGGGTAGCCGGCGATGAGTTCGATTCCGCGATAATCAACTACATCAAGAAGAAGTACAACCTGCTCATCGGCGAGAGGACCGCCGAGAACATCAAGATGGGCATAGGCTCCGCATACAAGACCGGCGACACCGAGCCGGTAATGGACATCAAGGGCCGCAACCTGCTCAACGGTCTGCCCGAGAACATCACAGTTACCAGCGAGGAGATCCGCGAGGCTATTTCCGAGCCGCTCTCCCACGTTATCGACGCCATCAAGACCACCCTTGAAAAGACTCCCCCTGAGCTTGCGGCCGATATCATCGAGTCCGGCATAATGCTGGCCGGCGGCGGCGCGCTGCTGAGAGGGCTCGATCAGCTTATCCACGAGGAAACCGGCATGCCCGTCAAGATCGCGGAGCGCCCCCTCGACTGCGTTGCTGACGGCACCGGCAAGGTACTTGAGAACATCGATAAGCTCGAGGACGTTCTCAGCGAGGACGAGAACATCTACTGATAAACTGCGTCCGGCTGCGCCGGAAGAAATGAACTGAACAACATCTATGAGAGAATTCTTCCACAGCGTCAAATTCAAAATCATACTCTGTATCGCGGCGCTGCTGCTGGGACTTATGACCTACGTTGCCGTCGCCGCGGGCACCCAGACACTGCCCGAGCAGGTCATCAGCACGGTAACTTACCCGTTCGTCACCGCGGCGAACGCCATTTCAAACGGAGTTAACGGATTCATCGACAAGTGGGTCAACGCCGATACCTACAAGGCGCAGAACGACGAGCTGCGTGAGCTTGTTACGCAGATGTACGAGCGCTCCGCGGACTACGAGGCGCTCCAGAAGGAAAACGAGCAGCTCCGGAAAATGCTTCAGCTCAGCAAGGAGCACAAGGACCTCGTTTTCTCTGAGCCGTGCGGCATAATCGCACGCAACGCCAACGACATGTACGGCGGATTCACGATAAACCAGGGAAGCAGCACCGGGTTATCACTCAACGACCCGGTGATAACCTCCGTGGGTCTCATCGGCAGGGTAACAGACATCGCGCCGAATTACGCGAAGGTGTCTACGATACTCTCCCCGCAGGTGAACGTCGGGGTATACACTATGCGGACCAAGGCGACCGGAGTTATTGAGAATTCCACCTCCACCGCCGAACAGGGGCTGTGCCTCATGAGCCAGATACTCAAGGACGCGGACGTTGAGCCGGGGGACGTGATAGTCACCGCCGGTCAGAGCGGATTGTTCCCTGAGGGTATCATCGTCGGCACGGTAAAGGAGGTCTACGACGACCCCAACGGGCTTTCCAAGCACGCCCTGATAGAGCCGGCTGAGGACTGCTTCGCTATCACCACCGTCTACGCGGTCGTGGATTTCGACGGCAAGGGGCTTTCGTTCGGCGATATCGCACAATAATTAAGAACGGTGCAGCTTAACTGCGCCGTGATACCGTCGAAAAAGTCACTAATGTGACTTTTCCGCCGAACATCCGCACCGCGCGCACGTTTTGGCGTCTATGCCGCCAAAACGCACACTTGTGCGGATAGAAGTATTTTATGCCCCGGCAGAGCTGGGGCATAAAATGGATTTCAAAAGCCCGCTTCGCGGGCAGATTGAGGTCAATCGACAGAATGGAACGGTGCAGCTTAACTGCGCCGTTTCTCCGGATTTAAGGATAATTCATATGGCAAAATATATCTCAAAAAGCAAGGTGGGATTCCGGGCGCGCTCCCGGAAAGCACGGCTGCGCTGCTTTTTCCGATGGTTCCTCTATTCAGCCGTGCTGCTGATGTTCTACCTGTGGGAGGTCGCTCCGCTTATACGCGGGTGGTGTCCGCTGCTGCTTATCCCGCTTGCCACCGCCGTTGCCATGTTCGAGGGCGAACTCGCCGCCGGAGTGTTCGGCGTTTTCTGCGGGCTGATGCTGGATATGGCGAGCGGTACGCTGCTTGGGTTCTCGTCGATGTGGCTGCTGATATCCTGCCCGCTCATCTCGCTGCTGTCGAGGTTCTGGCTGAAATCGAACTGGCTCTCCCACCTTGTGATGAACACCGCCGTGTGCGTCATTATGTGCGGGCTGGACTTCCTGTTCCTGCACTGGGTGTGGGAGCGCGAATACTCCGGGATATCGTTCCTGCATTCGCTGCTGCCCGCCTACGCCTGGGCTGTCGCGTTCTCGGTGCCGGTGTATTTTCTGGTGCGGCTCATATCCAACAGGCTCCGCCCGAAGGAGGAGCGCCGCCTGGAGGAGGCCGCCGGAAACGCCGCAGCGGAGGAAGAGATAACCAAGGGCGCCGAGGAATAAACCGCCCAGTCCCAACGCATAACTGGAGGAATAAATGTCAAAATTTCAGAACCTGCTGAGGTCTGCCGTGCTTGCGGCAATAGTGATAGGCGCGGCGTTCCTGTGCGGACTGCGGCTTCTTGAAATACAGATAGCCGACGGAAGCAAGTACCTCGCCATGACCCAGAGCACTCACACCGCGACCCAGGACATCGAGGCGGCGCGCGGAAAGATAGCCGACAGCACCGGAAAAATACTCAACACCAACGAGCTGAACTGCAGCGTGAAGCTCCAGAAAGCCTCGCTGGAAAGCGGAACGGAAAACGAGGTCATCTACCGCATTCTTACCATACTGATGAAGCACGGCGACGAGTGGAACGAAACCCTGCCCATTACCAGAACGCAGCCCTACCAGTTCGAAAAGGACCGCGACAACGCCGTGGATTCGCTGAAATCCCGCATGAAGCTGGGCGTTTACGCCACGGTCGAGAACTGCATGAACGCCCTCTACGAGAACTACAAGATATCCGACCAGTACGAGGAGCCGATGCGCCGCTGCATCGCGGGAGTCCGCTACGAAATGGAGCTGAAGGGATTCAATAACAACAATCCCTACGAGCTTGCCTCCGGGATATCCAGCGACACGGTGCTGGAGCTGAAGGAGCTTTCCGCGCTCATGCCCGGCATGGAGATCTCCGAGGGCTGGAACCGCGTCTATCTCGACGGCACCACCGCGCCGCATATCAGGGGAACGGTCGGGGCGATATCCGCGGATAAGTACGCCGAGCTGAAGAGCGCCGGCTACAAGCTGGACGACATAATCGGCACATCGGGTATCGAGCTTGCGCTGGAATCCACGCTGCGCGGCGAGCGCGGCACCCGCGAGATAACGCGTAACTCCGACGGCATGATGATCTCCGACGAGATAACCAAGGAGCCGCAGGCGGGGAAGTCCGTAATGCTGACGATAGACTCGAACTTCCAGAACATGGTGGAGCGAATCGTGCAGTACCACATGGATTTCCTGCACTCCCCGTACTACACAACGGCGATGGACGCGAACCTCCGAGGCAAGGATACCGAGGTAGGCTCCGCAGTCGTGCTGGACGTCAGGGACGGCTCGGTGCTGGCGATGGCGACGCTCCCGAGCTACGATATAAACCAGCTCGTCGAGGACTACGCGTCCGTTCTGAACGCTGAGAACTCCCCGCTGCTGAACCGCGCGATAAACGGCGAGTACCGTCCCGGCTCCACATTCAAGACCATCACCGCGACGGCGGGTCTTGCGGAGGGTGTTATCGATGCCTCCAGCACTATCAACTGCACGGGGCGGTATATGTACTACGCGCCGAGCTACACCCCGGGCTGTACCGGAGTTCACGGCTCCATCACGGTGCAGTTCGGACTTAAGCACTCCTGCAACATTTTCTTCTATGAGACCGCGCGCCGCATGGGAATAGACCGGCTGGCGTACTGGGCGAATAAATTCGGCGTAGGCACCGACCTCGGCTTTGAGCTGCCGATGTCCACCGGCAGAATGACCTCCCCGGAGCTGTTCGACAAGCTCGGCATCGAGTGGAACGCGTCGGATACGATCCAGGCGGGTATCGGTCAGTCGGAGACCCTGCTGACTCCGCTGCACCTGGCGACCCAGGCAATGACCATCGCGAACAAGGGCGTAAGGTACCGTCCGCACATCGTGAAGGCTGTCTACAACTACGACTACACCAAGCTCATCGAGGAGATAAAGCCCGAGGTGATGGCGGATTTCTCCGAGGGCATGGAGGACGTATTCGCGGAGGTGCACGCCGGAATGAAGCGCGTAAGTGAAAACGCGAACTTCCTGATGGAGGGCGGCTGGTACAACATCTACGACTTCAAGGGTATCGGCAAGGAGAACGTCTGCACGAAAACAGGAACGCCGGAGGTCATCGCAATGACGAAGTTCAACTCCACCATCGTGGGATTTTATCCCGCCGACAACCCTGAGATAGCGTTCGGAGTGTGCATGGAAAACAGCGAGTACAGCCGTCACGTAGCCTGCAATATCATTTCAGCTTACATCACGGGCGAATTCAACCCCGTTTACGACGAGGACGGAAACGCGGTTTACCCCCTCGGCGAGAAGCGCAAAACAGCGGACGCAGAGCAGCACTAAAATTTAATTCGGAATTCGGAGCCGCTTTGGCTGGATTAAAAGAGTTATTCAGGAAAGCAATTTATAAGAAACTGTGGGGGAAAACTCTTGTTTTCCCCCACACCCCTTTAGCGCTTTTGAAAC
>OJPN01001891.1_pt1 | contig 13613 bp, 9 predicted proteins | sample 1598511 | NCBI WGS metagenome assembly OJPN01 (sample SAMN03922485, study PRJEB24848) | human gut metagenome | isolation source: stool sample | host: Homo sapiens | place: Germany | collected 2011-05
GCCTGCCCGTAAAGCTGGGTCTGGCGGGCGGCCCGATCGTCATCGGCATCCTGATCGGCACGTTCGGTCCGCGTCTGCATATGATTACCTACACCACCTACAGCGCCAACCTGATGCTGCGCGCATTGGGGCTGTCGATGTATCTCGCCTGTCTGGGGCTGGAAGCCGGCGCGCACTTCTTCGAAACGGTCATGCGCCCCGAAGGGGCGTTGTGGCTCCTGCTGGGATTCCTGCTGACGTTCGTTCCCGTCGTATTGCTGGGCGTCTTCGCGCTGCGCGTCCTACGCATCGATTTCGGTTCGGTATCGGGCATGCTGTGCGGCAGCATGGCCAACCCGATGGCGCTGACTTACGCCAACGACACGATCGAAGGCGACAATCCGTCGGTCTCCTACGCCACGGTCTATCCCCTCTGCATGTTTTTGCGAGTGGTCATCATTCAGGTGATGCTGATGATTTTCCTGTAGATTGCGGCCCTGCGGCCTGCTCCGGGTTCGGCTACGGCGTCGGCTCCGGCTTCCGCCCCGACTCCGGCTCTTGCTTCGGCATCGGTTCCTGCGTAGGCATCGGTTCCGGTTTTTGCTTCGGCTTCGGTTCCAGCTTCGGTTCCGGCGCCCGGCCTTGCCCCCTTCTCTGCTCCATTTTCCGCCCCATTCCCGGCTCCGGCTTCAGATAACGCAGGGCCGCAATGTCGCTGCCCGACGGATTCTGGAATACCCGCAGGTCGAATTCGGGAATCACGGCCAGCACGTGGTCGAAAACATCGGACTGTATCCGCTCGTAATCCACCCATATCACCGTATCGGTAAAGAAGTAGAGTTCCATCGGAAGTCCCGTCTCGGTAGGCTGCAGCTGACGCACCATCAGCGTCATCCCTGCGTTCACGGGCACTTCGTTGCGCAGATAACGTTCGAGATAGGCCCGGAAGACGCCGAGATTGGTCTGATGCAGGCCGTTGATCCTGCGTTCGCCGGGTTTGATGCCGTGCGCGGCATTGTACTCCTCGACACGGCGCTCGGTGTCATCGATATATTCGCGGATCAGGTCGATACTGCGGTATTTATTCAGCATCTCAGGCGTACAGAACCGCACACTGGTCATATCGAGACTCACCGAACGCTTCACCCGCCGGCCGCCCGACGCCTGCATGCCGCGCCAGTTCTGGAACGAATCGCTCACCAGCAGGTAGGGCGGCAGCGTAACGATCGTATTGTCGAAATTGCGGACTTTCACCGTCGTGAGCGACACCTCGATCACCGAGCCGTCGGCCCCGTATTTGGGAACCGAAATCCAGTCCCCCACCTTGAGCATGTCGTTGGCCGAAAGCTGGATGCCGGAGACGAATCCCAGAATGCTGTCGCGGAAAATCAGCATGATGATCGCCGCCGACGCTCCCAGACCGGCCAACAGACTGGCGGGCGACTTGTCGATCAGGATCGAAACGATCAGTATGCCGCAGATCAGCGCCGCAATGCCCTGCCCGGTCTGCCTGAGCCCCTTGATCGGCTTGTTCTGCCATGCGGGACGCGCCGAAGCGATTTGGAAAACCGCAAAGAGCACGGCATTGATAAAGCGGAATACCGCCACGACGATATAGACCTCGACCAGCCGCGTCACGATCGTCCGGGCTTCGGACTGCTCTTCGAAAACCACCGGCAGGACGATCCCCAGCACGACGGCGCTGACGACGTTGCACAAACGGCTCAGCACGTCGGGGTTGAACAGATCGTCGTCCCACGTGGCTTTGGTGCGCTTGACGATGCGCCGCATGCCGCGCACGAGGATCGTGCGGCACACGAAGTCGAAGAGCGCCACCGCCAGCAGTACCAGCGTAAAGGCCACCCAGCGGTCCCAGCCGCTGTCCTGCGCGGACGCGAGTCCCAGCCATTCGAGCAGGGCGTCGGCCCAATGTTTCAGGAGTGTCTGCATACGGCATTCCTATCAATTATCAGACCCGTTCGTGAAAAATGATTCCGAGGTCGTCGTTTTACAAAAAAAGATGTGCGATACGGCGGTGCCGCACCTATCCGGCATACGTTCCGCCGACATCGGCCCTCCCCGGCAGCGCGGCCGGATACGGCGCGGATGCAACACGAATGCGGCACAATCGGGGCAAAACACGGCACGGACCGGCCCCGCCACATTAAGCCGCTGCCTTACAGCCGCTTCCCCGTTTACAAAGATACGAAATAAAGCGGTTATTCAAAAATCAGTTTCGCTTCGCCTTCGAAATTCGGAGTGAACACCCCTTTGCCGAGGTTTTCCAGCACCTCGGCCCGGCTCCAGAACCGCCCGCCGTCCAGTTCGTCGCTCGGCGCCACCGGCCCGTCGTACACCGCACGATGGACATAGACCAGTTCGCGCTCCCGCTCCGAGCGGAATACGTAGACCGCTACCCGTTCGGGCGTAAACTCGGTCACCCCCAGCTCCTCGCGCACCTCGCGCCGCAGAGCTTCATCCACCGTCTCGCCGTAATCGACATGGCCGCCCACGGCCGTGTCCCAGCGTCCGGGCTGAATGTCTTTCCACTCCGGCCGCTTTTGCAGGTAAAGCTCGCCGCGGGAATTGAACAGATGCAGGTGCACCACCGGATGCAGCAGCATCGACCCGCCGTGGCATTCGCCGCGCGTAGCCGATCCCACGACAACGCCGGAGGGATCGACCACCGGAAAAAGTTCCGAACCGTTATCGCATCTCATGGCGGGGATATTTACGTATATAAATCACGACGGTCAGCAAACCGAGCAGGACGAATCCCATGCCCGCGAGAGCCGTATAACGATACCCCAGCCCGTGGTCGATCGGCAGGCCGCCGCAGTAGGCGCCCAGCGCATTGCCCAGATTGAATGCCACCTGCACCAAAGCCGCCCCCAACATCTCGCCGCCGCGCGAATTCTCCAGAATAAGCAGCTGCTGGGGCGACGAAACACAGAACAGACATCCCGTGCAGAGCACCATCAGGGCGACGGAGAGGTAACGGACGTGCGCCCCGAAGTAAATCGCGAGGAGCGTCGCCGCGGCCGTGGCCAGCGTGAAACGCACGACCTTCTCTGGCGTAAAACGATCGGAAAAATGGCCGCCGATGATATTGCCCGCGAACATGCCGAACCCGGCGAGCATGATGATCAGCGTCAGGTCGTCCGCCGTGAATCCCGAAGCGTGAATCATCAGCGGGCTGACGTAACTGTACCAGCAGAAAATGCCGCCGTTGCCCAGCATCACCGACAACAGCACGAGCCACGGCGCGAGACTGCGCAGAAAACGGAACTGGCCTTTCAGCCCCGTATCGGGCAGCGGTTCCATGCGCGGCACCCACAACCGCACCAGCAGCAGCGCCACGACGCCCCACACGGCCACGATTCCGAACGTGGCGCGCCACGTCAGGACGTTGCTGATATAGGTTCCCAGCGGCACGCCGAACAGATTGGCGACGGTCATGCCGACGATCATGATCGACACGGCTTCCGTACGCTTCCCGGCGTCGGCGACCCGCTCGGCAACGATCGACCCCACACCGAAGAATGCGCCGTGGGGAAGTCCCGAAACGAAACGCAAGCCCAGCAGCGACCAGTAATCGGGAGCCAGCGAAGCGCAGAGATTACCCGCCGCGATCATCGCCGTAAGCGCCAGCAGTATCTGTTTCAGCGGACGTTTCCGGGCGACGAGCACCATAAGCGGCGCGCCGAAGCAGACGCCCAGCGCATAGGCGGAAATAAGGTGCCCCGCCTCCGGAATCGAGACGCCGAGACTGCGGGCGATATCGGGCAGAATGCCCATCATCACGAACTCCGACATTCCGAGCGCAAGCGTTCCGAACGCCAAGGCTATCAGACTCTTTTTCATAGAGGAACTACATTAACCGTAACCGGCTGCAAAAATAACACAAAAGGTGAAAAGTTATTCGCCTTTCACCTTTGCATTCTGTTGTTTTTATGGTCATCCCGGTCGGCCCGGCCAAACAATCGGGTCAAGCGGGCCGGTCAAACGCCCCGGCTGAACGATCGGGCCAAACAATCGGGCAGAACCGCAACCAACCGAACGATCCGGCAGAACCGAACCGGCTCCGCGCCGCTATTCCGCGGGCGCCTCCGTCTTGCGCGGCTGGCCCACTTCGTAGCCGAGGGAGTGCATCCACTCGACTGTCGCGGCATCGACCTGATCGTTGCGGTCGGTCCAGCGGCGCTGTTCGATCAGACGCTTCCTGTGCTCGTCGATGCGCTGCATGATGGGGAAATCGGGATGTTTCATCTCCGAACGCCGCTCGCGCTCCGAAGGACGTATCCGGCGGTCGAAGACCTCGGCCTGCGAAGGCCGCCGCGCCCCCTCCCACTTGAATCCCTTGAGACGGATATCCTGCGTCGGCGGAATCTTGTCCATCGGGTAGAAATTATAGACCGGATCGCCGCGGTAGGTGATCTGCACCACCTGCTTGTCTTCGATAAAGAACGATATTTCGCCGCTTTCGATGACGCCCATCATCGTGATCTCGACGGGTTCGCCGTCCTGCATGTAATAGATGGTCTGGGCATTGCCGTTCACATCGTTGCGGTAAATCTGGTTGTTGAAGAAGTAAGCCGTCATGGTCTTGCCCGCCACCTGATTGTAGTGCGTCGTATCGAGCTGGCTGACCATCATCGGACTGCCGATGAACTCGGCCCGCGTGAGCTGCTGGTTCTCGGTAAAAATGTCCATCACGTCGGAGGTGATCTGGTTGTTCTCGTTCCACAACACGGGATCGATGTAGAGGTGGATCGTCGAATCGGTACTGATCGCCGTCATCGAATCGCACACGGTCTGGAAATCCGAGCGGTAGATCTTCACGTTCCGGAACCCTTTCAGCAGACGGTATATGCTGTCGCGGGGCGCAGCCAGCGAGTCGATCGAATCGGCCGGAACCGCCATCGCCGCCGTGTCGGTCAGCAGCGAATCGACCAGCAGGTTCAGCAGCGAATCCTGCTCGGCCATGTTGAGCACGATCAGCGAATCAAGTTCGCGCAGGGCCGTCGAATCGATCTGAATCATCCGTCCTTTGCGCGTCGCACGCGCCTGACGGGCCTTGAGCTTCGATTCCGCCTTCAGGCGGCGCGCCGTGAGCCGGGCTTCCTCGCGCTCCTTCTGCTCCAGCAGCCGGGCCGTCATTTTCTCCTTGCGCCGGGCCGCTATCTCGTCCAGCTTCTTCTTTTTCTCCTTGGCGGCGGCCGCCTTTTCCTCGGCCTTGGCTCTCTTCGCCGCCTCTTTCAGCAACGCCTTGCGCTGGGCGACGGTCAGCGTATCCGCAGCATTGGCCAGCGAATCGGCAGGCGCCGCTCCGCCCAGAGAATCGGCGGGAGCGGGTCGGTCCGGCGCGTCGAGAGGCGACGACGTGGCATGCGGCGAATCCGCGTCTCCGCCGGCCGCCAATGAATCGGGTGCGGAACCGGCGGTTGCCAACGAATCGGCGGCATCTACGCCCTGCGGCCTGCGGCCGGAACGGGGACGCCCCAGCGAATCGGCCGGAACGTCGACTCCTCCGGCAGCATGCGCCAGCGAATAGGGCCCCGACAGCGCCAGCGAATCGGGCCCCGACAGCGCCAGCGAGTCGGCCGAACGGGCCAGCGAATCAGCGGCGGCAGCCTCCGCGGCCCGGCGTTCGGTGTTTTCGTTGATCGTGAACAGGAACATCGAATCGGCGCGCATGAAAAGCGAATCGCCCTGCGAGAGGTCGTAGCTCACGATCGACGGGCGGCGCGTGAGGAACGCGTTTCCCGGTTCCTTCCAGTATTCGCCGTAATCGCCGAAGGCGAGCACCTTGTGCTCCGTATCGTCGATCTGAATGTCGCGCCATAAAATTATATGGTCTTCGGCCCGGTAGAAATCGATGCTGTCGCTCCACATCTCCTGCTTGTCGGTCAGCACGTACCCGTTGCTGGTCACCTTGTAAAGCGAGTCGGCTTTGCGGTAAGCGCCGCGGTCGGCATACAGATAGTCGCCTTCCTTGTTCCAGATATTGGTATTTCTAAAGAAAAAGGCGTTGTCGGTAGCCATGTTGTAGACCACCGAGTCGCCTTTCAGTTCGTATTCGTCGTTGCGCATTTCGACCCGGTCGACGCAGACCAGCTCCTTGCTGTTGGCGTAGTAGTAACCGCGCACCGACTCCAGCCGGCTGTCGCGGTTGACAAGCACGCCGCCCCCGCCGAATTCGCCGACGTTCTCCTTCGTGTTGAAAAGGAACTCGTAGGTGTAGAGCGTGGCATCCTCGTCGACCACCTTGACGATATCCGAAAATACGCGGGCTTCGTTCACCTCGCCGTTATACTCGGCCCGGTCGCCGTAAATATAGGTCGTATTCTTGTTGATCAGGACATTGCCGAAGAATTCGATGCGCATGTCCGAATAGCGGACGGCGCTGTCACACGTAATGACGGCGCCGTTGTGCTGCGCGGCGAAGTTGCCCACCAGAAAAATCACCGAATCGCCCGGAGCCACGGGACCCATGTTGTCCGACTTGAGGTCGATGAGTTTCTTCTCGGCCGGCTGCTCCGCCTCAGGCGCCTGCATCCCGCCGCGGGCGAAAATCACACTGCCGGCGGCCAATGCGACGACCGCTATGGAAAGGAGCCTGCGCACGGTTTTACTTCACCCAATGTTTGTTCTCGAACGCTCCGTCGCGGAATTCGGGATCGATATAGACATACATGGCGTCGATCTTCTTCGACAGCCAGTCCTTGAAGACCTTTTCCTGCTTGGCGTTGAGCGCCATCTCCTCCAGCCGGAGGTAGTCCTCGTTGAGCGACGCCACGTGCGTCGGAATGATCTCTACCAGCTTGACGACCTTGGCCAGCTGGTTGCCCATGATGTCCTCGGTCAGGAAAGCTTCCGACACCTCGCCGGGCTTCAGCCGCACCAGCGCGTTGTAATCGTTGAGCGCGTTGAAGTGGGCGAAATCCTCGCGCAGGAACTTCGTCACGGTCAGCTTGGCGTCGAAAGCGCTGAAACGCTCCAGAATGTCGTGGTTCGAAACGATACCGCCGTTCATCTTCGACGTCGCATCGTCGGAATAGAGCAGCGCGGCCTTCTCGAAGGTGATCGAATCCTTGCGGATCAGATTGGCGATGCTGTCCAAAAAATGCGTGCCCTCCGTAAGCTCGTCGATCGTATAGACCGGACGCAGCAGGATATGGCGGAAATGGTAGAGACTCCCCCGCTTGTCGAGCATCTGAATGATGTGGAATCCGAACTGCGATTCGACGACCTCCGAAATCTGTCCGGGCTTCATGTTTTCGAGCGCCGCGGCGAACGAAGAGTCGAGACTGGCGAGCGGCGCAGGGTCCATCTCGCCGCCGCGCATCATCGTTCCGGGGTCCTGCGAATACATGCGGGCCAGATTCTCGAACTTGGCCTTGCCCGTGATGACGCGTTCGCGCATGTCCAGCAGACGCTCGCGCGTACGCTGCTTGGCCTGCGTGATCGACTTGGGGAAACGGGTGATCTGCGCATAGACATACTGCTCGGCGATGGTCGGCAGGCTGTCCTTGTCGATCGACTTGTAGAAACGCTCGACCTCGCCCGGAATGACCGCGACCTTGCTCACGACCTCGTTCTGCATGGAGCTGGCGTAGGACTGCTCCTCGTAGCGCTGACGCATGTTCTCGCGGATGTTGAAAATGGCCATGTGGTGCTTGGCTTCGAGCCGGGGAATCGATCCCTCGGCCTCGATCATGTTCTGCACCTGCTCCTCGACGTGCGAAGCGATGTCGCCGGCATTGATCTTCACCGAGTCGATCTGCGCCTGATTGAAGAGCAGTTTCTGGGTCATCAGCGCTTCGAGCGCCTCGTTCATCGGATCGCGGTCGGAGGTGTACCCCTCCGCGCGGCGCTGCGCCGTGAGCTGGCGCGCGTGATCCGCCACCTCGGAATAGAGAATCGAGGAAGAACCCACGACGGCGACCACCTTGTCGAGCATCACCTGCTGTTTCTGGGCGAAGGCCCCCGCAGCGAGCACGGCGAGAGCCGCCGCCATTATACCTTTTTTCAACATTGCGTTATACTTTATCGTTTGTATTTTCAAAAATCTTCGCCTCCCCGTTCTCCACGGCGCGGTTGTACAGCTCCTCCTCGTGGCTGCGGATGATCTCGCCCTGCCGCTGGTTGAAGAGGATGCGGCGGATCGTACTCCGCAGGCGTTCGAGGGGAATAGGCTCGCCCTCGCGCCGCACGGCGTCGATCTGGAAATAATAGTACGAATGGCTGTCTCGCATCGCCTGCACGGCGTTCGACGACAGCACCGAATCGTAATTCTGCGACCTGAGGGTCGGCAGGAAACTCAGAAACTCCGGAAAATCGACCCACTGTTCCCGGAAATCGGTCACCGTGAAGTCGTTTTTCTCGCAGATATCCCGGAAATCCTGCTGCTGGGCGGCGGATTTGGCCCCCATCAGCTCCTTCAGCTTCCGGGCCTGACGATAGCCTTCGCCGAACTGCACGATCCGCCCCTTGACCAATGTACGGTCCAACCGGAAATCGGCCTTGTGCGCATTGTAATAGGCCGTAATCTCGTCGTCGGTGAACGTCGTGTCGATGCTCCGGTCCACATACAGCTGGTTCAGCTTGCGGATCAGCAGCGCCTGACGGTACTCCTCGACCATCTTGTCGATATCGTCGCCCGAAGCCGAAAACAGCGTCTCGGCCTCCTTGAGCTTGAGCTGCTTGCGCACCCACCGGTCCACGTATACCTTCATGAACGCCGCGCTGTCTTCGCCCGTGACTCCCTTGGGAACCACCGACTCCACATCGCGCAGCTGCAGCTGCTTGCCGCCGGCGCGCGCCAGCGTGGTATCGCTGGCGAAATAGCCCGGCATCTCCCGGCAGCCCGCCAGAAAAACCGAAGCCGCCACGACTGCTATTTTCGCTCGCAAATTCATAATCCGGAGGACAAAGATACAGTTTTTACTCGTAACTAACGCAGCCCCGGCCCAGATTATTACGCCGCCGCCCGATTTTTATCCTCGGCTTTCAGGCGCCGCAGCGCGAGGAGCATCATGTAACCCGAAACGGCGAAGACAGCCAGCGCACCGATATAAATCAGCACATAGAGCGTCCTGCTGCCGACCAAGTCGATCAGCATGGCGTTGCCGTGCCCGGTGACCAGCGCCAGATAGGCGATTCCGTTATTGACGGCATGGAGTATGATCGTAGACCAGAGCGAGTCGGTCCGCATGTAGACGAATCCGAGCACCAGACCGATGGCGAAGGCGTTCACCGCGACGGTCGGATGCACGTGCACGATGCCGAATACGGCCGATGAAACCAGCCATGCGGCCATCACGCCGTATTTGGCGCGCGTCGATTCGAGCAGCACGCCGCGGAAAATCACCTCTTCGAACAGCGGCGCCATCACCACGACCGTAACGATCGCCCACGCGCCGCGTCCATAGGCGTTGGGCACTTCGGGCAGCAGGCTCAGCAGCGGTTCGAGCACCACCGACGTGGCGAGCATGAAGACCACGCCCCAGAGCAGCAGGACGGGATTCAGTCCGCGGGAAGAGAAATGCGCGATGATTTTCGGGCCCCGGCGCCGGCTGCGGTAAAAGAGAAATCCCACGAGCGTAAGGGCCATGGCGACAAAATAGGATACGGCGTTGAAATGCCCTACAAGCACCTGTTCGGCGGTGCTTACCGTTTCGTCGGCGCTCGCCAGCAGCGCCTGATCGGGCCACTTGCAACCCACCAGCAGCGCCGTTACGGCGCCCACGACCTGCGCCAGCAGGAAAATGCCGAAAAAGACCAGATAATCGGCCAGTGCGGGAAATTTCCCCTGCAGTTTCCAGATTTTACCGGCGGCCTCAGGAGCCGGCGCCGGCTCCTGCACGGGAGCCTCTGTTTTTTTTTCTGTCATATAGCGTGTAACTATCAATCCGTTCCGAGTTCAAAGATAAGCAATTTTCGGTTACGGTTATGGATTTCCATTTAAAATCATTAAATTTGCCCGATTATAAACCCGATCGAAACATGGCAAAGGTTATCGCATTAGCGAATCAGAAAGGCGGCGTGGGCAAGACCACGACGGCCATCAACTTGGCGGCCTCGCTGGCCCTGCTGGGCAAGAAGGTGCTGCTGCTCGACGCCGATCCGCAGGCCAACGCCACCTCCGGCGTGGGCTTCGACATCAATCTGGAGGGCGTCTACGAATGTATCGCAGGACTCAAAAAGCCCGAAGAGGTGCTTCTCCAGAGTCCCGACGTGAAGAATCTATGGGTGCTGCCCTCGTCGATCGATCTGGTGGCCGCCGACACCGAACTGCCGAAAATGGAGGATGCGCACCATGTGATGAAGCGCATCGTAGACTCCGTCCGCGACCGCTTCGACTACATCTTCATCGACTGCTCCCCCTCGCTGGGCTATACGACCGTCAATATCCTCACGGCCGCCGACACGGTGCTGATTCCCGTGCAGTGCGAATACCTCGCCCTCGAAGGGCTTTCGAAACTGCTCAACACCATCCGCAAGGTCAAAAGCGGCCTGAACCCCGCACTGGACATCGAGGGCTTCCTGCTGACGATGTATATGCGCAACAGGCTCAACAACCAAGTCGTGAACGAGGTGCGCGAACATTTCGGTCAGCTGGCCTACGACACAATAATTCAGCGCAATATCCGTTTGGGAGAAGCCCCCTCGCACGGAAAGCCCGTCATGCTGTACGATGCCGGGGCCGTGGGTTCGGAGAACTACCTCACCTTGGCGCGGGAGTTCCTCAAACGCAACCGTAAACGAAGCAAATAACAGAACGCAGCTATGAAACAACCGAAGGGATTAGGGCGCGGACTCGACGCCATATTCGGCACCGACGCCGTAGACGCCAAGCTCAAGCCGATGAGCCAGATGACCGAAATCGACATTGCGGAAATCATTCCCAACCCCACGCAGCCGCGTACGCAATTCGACGAAGAGGCCCTCGACGAGCTGGCCGACTCGATCCGCCAGCTGGGCATCATCCAGCCCATTACGGTCAAGAAATCGGGCGACGGCAAATATATCATCATCAGCGGCGAACGCCGCTGGCGGGCGGCGCAGCGCGCCGACCTGAAGAGCCTTCCGGCCTATGTCCGCGAGGTGGACGACGAAAACCTGCACGCCATGGCCCTCGTGGAGAATATCCAGCGGCAGGACCTCAACGCGATCGAAATCGCGCTGGGCATGCAGCGTCTGATCGAGGAGTGCAACCTCACGCAGGACGCGCTCTCCGAAAAGGTCGGCAAGAAACGTTCGACCGTCTCGAACTACATGCGTCTCTTGAAGCTGCCCGACGAGGTGCAGCTGGCCCTCAAGGAGGGGCTGATTTCGATGGGACACGCCAAGGCCATCGCCGGCGCCCCGCAGGAGCTGCAGCTCCGCACGCTGAAGAAGATCCTCAAGAAGAGCCTTTCGGTCCGTCAGGCCGAGGAGCTGGTGCGCACGCTCACCGAGCAGCCCGCCGAAGCGGCACAAAACATGGAGGACGAAGAGTATCCCGAAAGCTATTCGCGGCTGGTGGAACAGCTCGAAAAGTTCTTCTCGCAGGAAATCAGCATCAAACGCTCGAAAAACGGCGGCGGACGGATCGTCATCGGCTTCGACGACGACAAGGACATCGAACAATTCATCGAACGGTTCTCCGGCCGCCTCAAATAAAATATGGTAAGAATCCGGTTCAGACACCTGCTGCCGATACTCGCGGCACTCACGTTGTGGCTTCCCGCCCAAGCGCAGCTCCACCGCGGGGCGCGCACCATCGTGCGCGGGGGCATGCTCGTGCAGCGGGATTCGCTCGCCTCGAAAACCGACTCGCTGGCCGACCTCTCGCTGGTCCGCGAACTGGATTCGCTGATGACGGGACTCTTCGCGGCCGACTCGGCCGCCGTCGCGGAGCTGCGCACCGACGACATAAGCAAAGCCGACTCGCTCTACCGGCTCAAAATGGCCGGCATAAAGATCGAATCGGACACCACCAAGCATAAACGCGGCTGGCTGATGAGCGATTCGATGTCGCTCTCGAAAGTGTGCTGGATCTCGACCGTACTGCCCGGTTACGGACAGATTTACAACAAACAATACTGGAAACTGCCCGTTCTCTACGGCACCTTGGGCGCGGGTCTGGCCCTCTATCTCCACGAAAACAAGACCTACAAGCCCCTCAAGCGCGAATACGAAGCCTACACGAACAAAAACCTCTCGCGCACGCCCGAACTGGACGCGCTGCAAAGCAGGATGATCCGCAGCAACACCCGCCGGCAGGTCTATCTGGGCCTTACGGTGGCCTCGTACATCTACTTCATCGGCGACGCCGCCGTGAACTACTCGACCAACGAGGTATCGGACGTCAAGAAAGCCACCACGCTGGCCTGCATCTTCCCCGGCGCGGGACAGATTTACAACAAAAGCTATTGGAAAGTCCCCTTCGTCGTGGGCGGTTTCGCCGCGATGATCTACTGTATCGACTGGAACAACCGCGGCTACCAGCGTTTCAAAAAGGCATACCGGCTGCTGAGCGACTACGAAAAGAATCCGGACGCCTACCCCGACGGCCCGACCGACGAATTCCACGGCCGCTACTCGGCGGACTTCATCCGCAACCTGCGCAACAACTACCGCCGCAACCGCGACCTCTGCATCATCATCTCGGCCGGACTGTACGTCCTTCAGATCGTGGACGCCCATGTGGACGCCCACCTGAAAGACTACGACGTCTCCGACGACCTGTCGATGAATCTCGAACCGCTGGTCGATTATACATACGTTCCCTCCGCCGGCGGCAACCGTGCGGTATTCGGGTTCAACCTGAGTTTCAAATTCTAACCGATGAGAATCCTCCTGACCATAGTGCTGCTGATGGCCGTCGCTGCGCCCGCATCGGGCCTCGACCGCAAACCCCGCAAGAAAGAGAAGAAAAAAGCCCGGACCGAAGCCGTCGCCGAACCCGCACCGGCCCCCGCTCCTCCGGCCGCAAAGCCCGCACACACCGAGCGCAAAACCGAACCTGCCGCGCCGGCACCCGCACCGCTCCCGGATAACGACATGACGCTGGGACTGACGGCCGCGCAGGCCGATTCGCTGGTCGCCGTATGGCGCGAAAGGCAGTGCTGCGACTCGTTCAGGGAGTTCTTCGACAACTATATTCTGGTGGACAGCACACAGACCGGCGCTGTTCCCGACTCGGTCTATACCCGGCGTCTGCGCGACCTCGCATCGCCCATCCAGCTCCCCTACAACAGCATCGTCCGGGGCTACATCAACCGTTACACCGACTCCCGCTACGGCACGATCAGCCGGATTCTGGGCATGTCGCAGTACTATTTCCCGCTGATCGAGGACGAGCTGCTCAAAGAGGGGCTTCCCATCGAGCTGCGGGCCCTGCCGATCATCGAATCGGCGCTCTCCGTCACGGCCGTATCGCCCATGGGCGCCGTAGGACTGTGGCAGTTCATGCCCTCGACGGGCAAAAGCTACGGACTTGAGGTCAATTCGCTGGTCGACGAACGCCGCGACCCGGTCCGTTCGACGCAGGCCGCCTGCCGTTACCTCAAAGACCTTTACGCCATCTACAAAGACTGGTCGCTGGCCATCGCCGCCTACAACTGCTGTCTCTTATACACATCTGA
>OJPN01001895.1_pt1 | contig 13604 bp, 10 predicted proteins | sample 1598511 | NCBI WGS metagenome assembly OJPN01 (sample SAMN03922485, study PRJEB24848) | human gut metagenome | isolation source: stool sample | host: Homo sapiens | place: Germany | collected 2011-05
CAAAGACAGAAAGCACGGATAACCTTCATATATAAACTTCTTGATTTGATTCTTTGCAAATATACCCAATAAATGCTTCAAACATACGGAATGTTTTTAACTTCCTACTCTAATCGACATAACTTTTTCATGCAAACATGAAAGTTCTGTATCCGGTTTGCACTATCTTTGTACTCAAAATTGACATACCTATGGATATATTGTTTCTTGTCGGAGGACTGCTCCTCATTCTTCTGGGTGCCAATGGCTTGACAGACGGTGCCGCATCCGTTGCCAAACGTTTCCATATACCGTCCATCGTCATCGGGCTTACCATTGTTGCCTTCGGCACTTCCGCACCGGAACTCACCGTCAGCATATCCTCTGCTCTCAAAGGCAGTGCAGACATTGCCATTGGCAATGTGGTGGGAAGCAATACGTTCAATACCCTGATGATTGTGGGTTGTACGGCCCTTTTTGCCCCGATAGCCATTACCCGTAACACACTGAAACGCGAAATCCCCCTTTGCATCCTTTCATCCTTCGCCCTGCTGATTTGTGCCAACGACGTCTTACTGGACAGCAGTGGGGAGAACATACTCAGCATCACCGACGGCCTATTGCTGCTATGCTTCTTTACCATTTTCCTGAGTTATACTTTTGCCATTGCAAAAAGGGATGGAAGTATGAAGGAACCGGAAAAGGAGCACTTACAGGAAGAAGACGAAATCAGGCTGTTACCCGCGTGGAAGTCCGCCCTATACATTCTCGGCGGACTTGCCGGCCTCATCATCGGAGGTAATTTCTTTGTAGACGGTGCCAGCGGCATAGCCCGCGGATTGGGTGTCAGCGAATCCATCATCGGTCTGACGCTCGTAGCAGGCGGCACTTCACTGCCCGAACTCGCCACCTCCATCGTAGCCGCCTTGAAGAAAAACCCCGAAATAGCCATCGGAAACGTCATCGGAAGTAATCTCTTCAATATATTCTTCGTACTGGGTTGTTCGGCCTCCATCACTCCACTGCGTCTGACGGGCATCACCAATTTCGATTTGTGGGTACTCGTAGGGTCCAGCATCCTGCTTTGGCTGTTCGGTATCTTTTTCGGGAAACGCATCATCACCCGGGTGGAAGGAAGCATTCTGATTCTCTGCTACATTGCCTACACAGCGGTACTAATATACAACCTCTAACAGCAAATTTACAAACACCCTATGCGGTATTTTAAAGATTATCACGTATTTTTAAATAAGGCAAGCTGTACCTCGGCATAAAAAATAAGCAAGCTTATTTTGTTCTGCTCTCAGTTTGCATTACCTTTGTGGTCTCAATATTGAACAACTATGGCAATTACAATCAAGAAAGTAACCACAAGACGGGAACTGGAGCGCTTTATCCGTTTCAACTACCTGCTATACAAAAACAACCCTTATTCCGTCCCCGACCTTTTCGATGACATGCTCAACACCTTCAACAAGAAGAAAAACGCTGCATTCGAATTTTGTGAAGCCGACTATTTCCTGGCTTATCGGGAAGGTAAAATCGTAGGACGTGTAGCTGCCATCATCAACCACAAGGCAAACCAAACCTGGAACAAAAAGGAAGTCCGCTTCGGCTGGATAGACTTCATCGATGATGCGGAAGTCTCCGATGCCTTGATTCGCACCGTGGAAGAATGGGGAAAAGAACGGGGAATGACACATATACAAGGCCCGCTGGGATTCACAGATTTCGATGCCGAAGGTATGCTCATCGAAGGATTCGACCAGCTCAGCACCATGGCCACCATTTATAACTATCCCTATTATCCGCAACATCTGGAACGCATGGGCTTTGAGAAGGATGCCGATTGGGTGGAGTACAAAATCTACATTCCCGACGCCATACCCGACAAGCACAAGCGCATCTCCGACCTCATCCAGCGCAAGTATAACCTCAAGGTAAAGAAATACACATCTGCCAAGAAGATTGCCCAAGACTACGGTCAGGCCATCTTCGAACTGATGAACGAAGCCTATCAGCCACTCTATGGCTATTCTGCACTGAGCCAACGGCAGATTGACCAATACGTCAAGATGTACCTGCCCATCCTCGACCTACGCATGGTGACATTGATTACCGATGCCGATGACCAGCTGCTTGCCGTAGGCATTTCCATGCCGTCACTCGCCGAAGCGTTGCAAAAAGCCCACGGGCGCCTGCTTCCTATGGGTTGGTATCACCTGGCCAAGACCATCTTCTTGAAGAAATATCCCAAGATGCTCGATTTGCTGCTGGTTGCCGTGAAACCAGAGTATCAGAACAAGGGGGTAAATGCATTGTTGTTCTCCGACCTTATCCCCGTCTATCAGCAACTTGGTTTCGAGTATGCCGAGAGTAATCCGGAGCTGGAGCTGAACGGCAAGGTGCAAGCGCAGTGGGAGTACTTCAAGACGGAACAGCATAAACGGAGAAGATGCTTTGTGAAAGGAATAAAATAAGTTCTAAATCCAGAATATAAGCTTGTCAGAAGTCCATAAAAGACATTATTTTTTTGCGAACCCCCGAATTTCTCATTACCTTTGTCGCAATGCGCAATATGAAGGAATAACGTACTTATGGAAGATAACAACAATATGACCCTGCCGCTGGAAGAAGCAGACAACAATATCACAGAGAGCCCCGTTTCCAGCGTGGAATATACCGACGACAACATCCGCCACCTGGACGACATGGAGCATATCCGTGTCCGTTCCGGTATGTACATAGGCCGTCTGGGCGACGGCTCACAGAACGATGACGGTATCTATGTGTTGCTGAAAGAAGTGATGGACAACAGCATCGACGAGTTCAAGATGGGTGCCGGAAAGCGTATAGAAGTGACTATAGAAGACAGTCTGCGTGTCAGCGTACGCGACTATGGACGAGGCATTCCGCAAGGCAAACTGGTAGAGGCGGTCAGCAAACTGAATACCGGGGGTAAATATGACTCGAAGGCTTTCAAGAAAAGTGTCGGACTGAACGGCGTGGGCATCAAGGCGGTCAATGCGCTGAGTAGCCGTTTCGAGGTACGCAGTTACCGCGACGGCAAAGTACGTACCGCCATCTTCGAGAAAGGAACGCTGTTGAGTGATGTGACCGAAGACTCGACAGAAGAAAGCGGAACCTATATCTTCTTCGAACCGGACGCCACACTCTTCCTGAACTATTCCTTCCAGAACCAGTTCGTAGAAACCCTGCTGCGCAACTACACCTACCTGAATACGGGCCTCACCTTCATTTACAACGGCCAGCGCATCGTTTCCCGCCACGGGCTGGAGGACTTGCTGAAAGACAACATGACCAGCGAAGGCCTTTACGACATCATCCACCTGAAAGGAGAGGACATCGAGATTGCCTTCACACACACCAACCAATACGGCGAAGAGTACTACTCCTTTGTCAACGGGCAACACACCACCCAAGGCGGCACACACCAGACTGCCTTGAAGGAACACATTGCCCGTACCATCAAGGAGTTCTACAACAAGAACCAGGAATATGCCGACATCCGCAACGGACTGGTAGCCGCCATTGCCATCGACGTGGAGGAACCCATGTTCGAGAGCCAGACCAAAACGAAACTGGGCAGCAACAACATGTGGCCTGCCGCGCCGCAGGAACACAAGCCCGCCGGCCCCACGGTGAACAAATACGTAGGAGACTTCATCAAGACGGAAGTGGACAACTACCTCCACAAGAACCCGCTTGTGGCCGAAGTGATGCTGCAAAAGATACAAGACTCCGAGAAAGAGCGCAAAGCCATTGCCGGCGTCACCAAGCTGGCACGCGAACGCGCCAAGAAAGCCAACCTGCACAACCGCAAGCTGCGCGACTGCCGCTACCACTTGAGTGACGGTAAAGGCAAAGACCAGGAAACCGAATCCTGCATCTTCATTACCGAGGGAGACTCTGCCAGCGGTTCCATCACCAAGAGCCGCGACGTGAATACCCAAGCAGTATTCAGCCTGCGTGGTAAACCGCTAAATTCCTACGGACTCACCAAGAAAGTAGTTTATGAAAACGAAGAATTCAACTTGCTTCAAGCAGCCTTGAATATAGAAGACGGCATAGAGACACTGCGCTACAACAAAGTCATCGTAGCTACCGATGCCGATGTGGACGGCATGCACATCCGCCTGCTCATCATCACCTTCTTCCTGCAATTCTTCCCCGACCTGATAAAGAAAGGGCATGTATATATCCTGCAAACCCCTCTCTTCCGCGTGCGCAACAAAAAGAAGACAAGTTATTGCTATACAGAGGAGGAACGTGTGAAAGCCATTGAAGAACTGGGTCCCAACCCCGAAATCACCCGATTCAAAGGTCTGGGAGAAATCTCGCCCGACGAGTTCAAGCATTTTATCGGCAAGGATATGCGTCTGGAACAAGTGTCCCTGCGCAAGACAGACCTCGTAAAAGAGCTGCTGGAATTCTACATGGGTAAGAATACCATGGAACGACAAAACTTTATTATCAACAACTTGGTTATAGAAGAAGATTTGGCATCATGAGAAGAGCTATCTTTCCGGGAACATTCGACCCGTTTACTATCGGACACTCTTCGGTAGTGAGCCGTGCACTGACTTTTATAGACGAAATCGTCATAGGCATCGGCATCAATGAAAATAAGAATACGTATTTCCCCTTGGAAAAGCGCGAACAAATGATACGAGACTACTACCGGAACGAGCCGCGCATCATTGTGCAGTCCTATGACTGCCTGACTATCGACTTTGCCCGGCAGGTAGATGCCAGTCTGATAATACGCGGCATACGCACCGTGAAGGATTTCGAATACGAGGAAACCATTGCCGACATCAACCGCAAACTGACCGGCATAGAAACCATCCTGCTCTTCACCGAGCCGGAACTTACCTGCGTCAGTTCCACCACCGTGCGCGAACTGCTGCAATACGGCAAGGACATAAGCATGTTCATACCGGAGGGAATGGAGATTAGGGATTAAGGATAAAGGATTAGGGATTAAAATGGAAATGATGAAAAAACTATTTACTATTATAATATGTATATGCGCGGTGACGGCGCAAGCGCAAAAGCCGAACAATGAAGCCCTGCGCAAACTGCAAATGGCAGAGTTTGCCATCACCAACCTTTATGTGGACAAGGTGGATGAAGACAAGCTGGTGGAAGAAGCCATCATCAAGATGCTGGCACAACTCGACCCGCACTCCACCTACAACAACGCCGAAGAAGTGAAGAAGATGAACGAGCCGTTGCAAGGCAATTTCGAGGGCATCGGCGTACAGTTTCAGATGATAGAAGATACCCTGCTTGTGATACAACCCGTGAGCAACGGACCTTCCGAGAAGGCGGGCATCCTTGCCGGCGACCGTATCGTAGCCGTCAATGACAGCGCCATTGCCGGAGTAAAAATGAGCACGGAAGATATTATGAGCCGCCTGCGCGGACCGAAAGACTCGGAAGTGAAACTCACCATTGTGCGCCGTGGCGTGGACGACCAGCTGTACTTCACCGTGAAGCGTGACAAAATTCCCATCCTCAGCCTGGACGCATCTTACATGATACAACCCAAAACCGGCTATATCCGTATCAACCGCTTCGGGGCAACCACCGCCGAAGAGTTTGCAGAAGCCCTGAAAAGCCTGCAAAAGAAAGGAATGAAAGACCTCATCCTCGACCTGCAAGGAAATGGAGGAGGGTATCTGAATGCCGCCATCGACCTTGCCAACGAATTTCTGAAGCAAAAAGAACTCATCGTCTACACCGAAGGAAGAGCCGCACGCCGCAGTGATTTCTTTGCCAAAGGTACGGGCAACTTCAAGAACGGCCGTCTCATCATATTGGTGGACGAGTACTCCGCTTCTGCCAGTGAAATCGTGACCGGAGCCATCCAGGACTGGGACAGAGGCGTGGTAGTAGGACGCCGCACCTTCGGCAAGGGATTAGTACAGCGTCCTATCGACCTGCCGGACGGTTCCATGATTCGCCTCACTATCGCCCGCTACTATACTCCTTCGGGCCGTTGTATCCAGAAGCCTTACGACAGCACCGCCAACCTCGACGGCCGCCTAACCGGCGAGAACAGTCAGGATAAGTATAACCAGGAACTGATAGACCGCTTCAATCATGGAGAAATGATTCATGCGGACAGTATCCATTTTGCCGACTCCCTGAAAGCACAGACCAAGCGTATGGGACGTACCGTTTACGGAGGTGGAGGTATCATGCCCGACTTCTTCGTCCCCATCGACACTACCCAGTACACAGACTATCACCGCAACCTCGTAGCCAAAGGCGTGGTTATCAAAGCCACTACCGGCTACATCGAGAAGCACCGGAAGGAGTTGCAGAACAAATACAAGAAATTCGAAGCCTTCAACGAGAAGTTCGAGATAGACGATAACTTCCTTGCCGAAATACGTACGCTTGCCGACAAAGAGAAAATCAAGTTTGACGAGAAACAGTACAACCAATCCCTACCGCTCATCAAGACACAACTTAAAGCCTTGATAGCCCGTGACCTATGGGACATGAACGAATACTTCCAGGTGATGAACAGCACGAACCAGAGCGTGCAGCAAGCTCTAAAAGTGCTGAACGAAGGCATCTACAGCACTATTATCCAATAGCCGACTTGAAACAAACTTAGGCGCGGATTATGCGGATTTAGTTTATCTAACTCCGCGTATTCCGCGTAATTCGCGCCTAAAATCATTCTCCGAACAGCCACTTATTCAGCCACTTGTTGACGTAGATGTTGACCACAGCACATCCAGCACCGATTGCAGCCCCCGCCAACACATCTGACGGATAATGCACTCCCTCGTTCATACGGGAAACTCCCACGGAACAAGCCCACAGGGCAGACGGAGCTATCACATACCATTTAGGATACTTTACACTGAGCGAGGTGGCAAGGGCAAAAGCCGTCGCCGTATGTCCAGAAGGAAAAGACGGGCTGCCTTCATGGCTATATGCATGCACTCTGTCGGGATATTTATCATAAGGACGCTCACGGTCCACCAGATATTTCATTCCATAAGTCACAACAAAAGCCCCCGCTACACTTGTACCTACGTAGACCGCATCTTTCAGCAAACCCTTATCATGTTTTATCCAAGCGGCAACCGCCATCGCCACCGGAACACCGACAGCAACATAGGGCTCCGAACGTGAAATTATCTTATTATAGTTACGGACAAACTTGCCATCCCAACTGTTAACCCGGTGCAAAGTGTTAATATCCCAATTCTGTGCCGAAAGACCGGATACAACAAGGCAGATAAAATATACAAAAAAAATAGCCTTTTTCATAAGTCCTTTATATTAGTTTGACGCAAAGATAGGACAAATAGATAGAGTTTTCACAAAAAAATTCTATCTTTGTTGCCACATTTATAATAATTCGCTAATCATTTCATGAGACTGGAAACTTGCTGCAACCGACAGATTGATTGTATGGTATGTCCCCAAAAATCAGAAGGAGTATTGGTTTACCGCCACTACCCCAAGGGACAACATTTCTCTGCTGAAAAGTGCACACAGAACAGCATGATATTTATGCTGAAAGGTGAATTACTTGTAAACAGTGACGAATATCCGGGCACCACTCTCCAAAGCCGCCAGCTCATCTTGCAAGCCATCGGCTCCAAAGTAGAACTCCTGGCTTTGACCGAAGTGGAATATATTGTGTATTGGTTCACCGAGCTTCCTCTGATTTGCGAAGAGCGCTACAAGGAGATACTGAAACGCTCGGAAGCCCCCTTGACTTATACCCCGCTTACCGCGATTTCCATGCTCGAAGGGCTCCTGAAAAGCCTTGCCTGCTACCTCAACGAGCAACCCTATGCGTGCAGCAAATACATTGAAATGAAATGCCAGGAATTGGTATACATATTGACATGCTACTATCCGCTACACCAAATCAGTACATTCTTCTACCCCATCAGCACTTATACGGAAAGCTTCCAATATTTCGTCATGCAGAACTACGACAAGGTGAAGAATGTGGAAGAGTTTGCCCACCTCGGTGGATATACCACCACCACATTCCGCCGTCTGTTTAAAAATATGTATGGGGTCCCGGTCTATGAATGGATTCTGGACAAGAAACGTGAAGGAATTCTGAACGACCTGCAATACACCAAACAACGCATTTCAGTCATCAGCGCCCGCTATGGCTTTGATTCCCTATCCCACTTTGCCCACTTCTGCAAAGACTCTTTCGGAGACACGCCCCGCGCCCTGAGAAAACGTTCAGCAAACGGAGAAAAGATTTCCATTATCTGCAAAGAGCAAGGCAAAGACCAGGAGGACGAGTAAACCTTTTACTTGTCCGTAAACTTCGCATTCTGCCGGATTACGGAATTATTTCTTTAATCGCTTGCTTTATCGCTGGATTTCTCCTATTTTTGCGAAACATTTACAGAAGTATCCTGATAGAACAAATTTTCAAACTATTAAATAACTTAAATTCAATCATTTATGTGGTTAAGTAATTCATCTGTAGGAAGGAAAGTGGTGATGAGCGTTACCGGTATCGCCCTTGTCCTGTTTCTGACATTTCACATGGCGATGAACCTGGTTGCATTAGTCTCGGCTAATGGCTACAACATGGTTTGTGAGTTCCTGGGAGCAAACTGGTACGCATTGGTGGCTACGGTAGGTCTGGCTGCCTTATTCATCATCCACATCATCTACGCTTTCTGGCTGACTATGCAGAACCGTAAGGCACGTGGTAGCGAACGTTATGCCGTTACGGAAAAGCCCAAGACTGTGGAATGGGCTTCTCAGAACATGCTCGTACTGGGTATCATCGTAATCGTGGGTTTGGGCCTGCACCTGGTAAACTTCTGGGCTAAAATGCAGCTTCCCGAGTTGATGCACAACATGGGCATGCATGCCGACACCCTCACGCTGGCATATGCAGCCAACGGTGTCTATCACATTCAAAACACCTTCAGCAATCCGGTATTCGTAGTGCTTTACCTCGTTTGGCTGGGCGCATTGTGGTTCCACCTCACTCACGGTTTCTGGAGCTCCATGCAGTCTTTGGGCTGGAACAACAAAGTATGGATTAACCGTTGGAAATGTATCTCCAACATCTATTCTACTATCGTTGTCCTCTGCTTCGCTCTGGTAGTTGTCGTATTCTTTGCAAAATCATTGTGCGGCGCTTGCTAAATTGTAAATTGTAAATGACTAAATTGTAAATTGCATTATGACTAAGATAGATTCTAAAATACCGGAAGGACCGGTGGCTGAGAAATGGACCAATTATAAAGCTCACCAAAAATTAGTGAACCCTGCCAACAAACGTCGTCTGGACATCATCGTAGTAGGAACCGGACTTGCCGGTGCCAGTGCTGCCGCTTCTCTGGGCGAAATGGGTTTCAGAGTATTCAACTTCTGCATCCAGGACTCTCCGCGCCGTGCACACTCCATCGCTGCACAAGGTGGTATCAATGCCGCTAAGAATTACCAAAACGACGGCGACTCTGTGTACCGTCTGTTCTACGATACAGTAAAGGGTGGCGACTACCGTGCCCGCGAAGCCAACGTTTACCGTCTGGCTGAAGTATCCAACAATATTATCGACCAATGCGTTGCGCAAGGTGTTCCTTTCGCCCGCGAATACGGCGGTACACTGGACAACCGTTCTTTCGGTGGTGCCCAGGTATCCCGTACTTTCTATGCCAAGGGTCAGACCGGACAGCAGCTGTTGCTGGGTGCATACTCTGCATTGAGCCGCCAGGTGAACGTAGGCACTGTGAAACTGTATACCCGCTACGAAATGGAAGACGTTGTCCTCATTGACGGACGTGCCCGCGGTATCATTGCAAAGAACCTCGTTACCGGTAAATTGGAACGTTTTGCCGCCCACGCTGTGGTAATCGCTACCGGTGGTTACGGCAATGCCTATTTCCTTTCTACCAATGCAATGGCATGTAACTGCTCTGCTGCAATGGCTTGCTACCGTAAAGGTGCCTGGTTTGCCAACCCTGCTTACGTACAGATTCACCCCACTTGTATCCCGGTTCACGGTGACAAGCAGTCCAAACTGACTTTGATGTCCGAATCTCTGCGTAACGATGGCCGCATTTGGGTTCCGAAGAAGCTGGAAGATGCCAAGAAACTGCAGGAAGGTACACTGCAAGGAAAAGATATTCCCGAGGAAGACCGCGACTACTACCTGGAACGCCGTTATCCGGCATTCGGTAACCTCGTTCCGCGTGACGTTGCCAGCCGCGCTGCCAAAGAACGCTGCGACAAGGGCTTCGGCGTAAACAACACCGGTCTTGCCGTATTCCTTGACTTCTCCGAAGCTATCAACCGTCTGGGTAAAGATGTCGTTGCACAACGTTACGGCAACCTCTTCGATATGTATGAAGAAATCACTGATGTCAGCCCATACGAAAACCCGATGATGATTTATCCGGCTATCCACTATACCATGGGTGGTATCTGGGTTGACTACGAACTGATGACCTCCATCAAGGGACTATTCGCCATCGGTGAATGTAACTTCTCCGACCACGGTGCAAACCGCCTCGGTGCTTCCGCCCTGATGCAAGGTCTGGCCGACGGTTACTTCGTATTGCCTTACACTATCCAGAACTATCTGGCCGACCAGATTACAGTTCCCCGTTTCTCTACCGACCTGCCCGAATTTGCAGCTGCAGAAAAGGCCGTTCAGGAGAAGATTGACTGGATGATGAACATCAAGGGTAAGAAGTCTGTAGACTCTATCCACAAGGAACTGGGCCACATCATGTGGGAATATGTAGGCATGGGACGTACGGCTGAAGGCTTGAAGGAAGGTCTGAAGAAGCTGAAAGAAGTCCGCAAGGAGTTCGAGAAAGAACTGTTCATCCCGGGCGACAAGGAAGGTATGAATGTAGAACTCGACAAGGCTATCCGTCTGTACGACTTCATCACTATGGGCGAGCTGGTTGCTTACGATGCACTGAACCGTAACGAAAGCTGCGGCGGTCACTTCCGTGAAGAATATCAGACTGAAGAAGGCGAAGCCAAGCGTGACGATGAAAACTACTTCTACGTGGCTTGCTGGGAATATCAGGGTTCTGACGAAAAGGAACCGGTATTGCTGAAAGAGCCGCTGGTTTACGAAGCAATCAAGGTACAGACTCGTAACTACAAGAGCTAATCGGGAAGTTGAACATTTAAAGAATTAAAGAAAATGGATAAAAATATATCATTTACGCTCAAGGTATGGCGCCAGAAGGGTCCGAAAGCAAAAGGCGCTTTTGAAACATACCAAATGAAAGATATTCCGGGCGATACTTCATTCCTCGAAATGCTGGATATCCTGAACGAACAGCTGATTTCTGAAGGTAAAGAACCGGTTGTATTCGACCACGACTGCCGCGAAGGTATCTGCGGTATGTGTTCGCTCTACATCAACGGACACCCCCACGGTCCTGCAACCGGCGCTACTACTTGCCAAATTTATATGCGTCGTTTCAACGACGGCGATACCATCACTGTTGAACCGTGGCGCTCTGCCGGTTTCCCGGTTATCAAGGACTTGATGGTCGACCGTACGGCCTACGACAAGATTATGCAGGCAGGCGGCTACGTCAGCGTACGTACCGGTGCTCCCCAGGATGCCAACGCTATCCTGATTCCGAAGCCCATCGCTGACGAGGCTATGGATGCTGCCAGCTGTATCGGTTGTGGTGCTTGTGTGGCTGCTTGTAAGAACGGTTCTGCTATGCTGTTCGTTTCTGCCAAGGTGAGCCAGCTGAACCTGTTGCCCCAAGGCAAACCGGAAGCATTGCGCCGTGCCAAGGCTATGTTGAGCAAGATGGACGAACTCGGTTTCGGTAACTGTACAAACACTCGTGCGTGCGAAGCTGAATGCCCGAAGAATGTTTCCATCAGCAACATTGCTCGCCTGAACCGCGACTTTATCATTGCGAAACTGAAAGACTAATCCGGTCTTTCTGCAAATAATATAGGATGCGCTTCGGATAAACCTTTTGAGCAAGCTCAGATTTATCACTCAGCTTTCACTATATTTGATTAATATCACAAGAGACTCCTCTGCCGGGAAACCGCCGGAGGAGTTTTTTTATGACATGCCGTTTACTTCAGATAAATTGCCGGCACGCAAGCTACGGGGAGAAGCCCCGAAATTCTTTTTGCAGAAATTGGAAAAATGAGGCAGCGATTCAAAGCCATATTTATAGCAAATCTCTGATATAGAAGCATCCGTATAACGAAGTTCATAAACCACGCTTTCCTTCCTCCGTTCCATCATCCACTCGTACACCGGTTGATGAAAAACAGAATTGAATATACGCCGGAAAGTAGCTACTGTATATCCTCCCAACTGGGCAAGTTCCTCTACCGTCTTGACTTTGGCATGATTCTGCAAGACAAAGTAGTGGAAGGAATTAGTATACTGGGCAAGAGGATGTATCAGCATGGAAAGCTCATAGTCGGAGTAGTAATTTCCAAGAATGAAAGCAAGTTCTTTCCGTTTGAAACAAAGCATTTCCCGGCAAATCTTCTCCTCGGACAAATAGGCCTTGGAACTTTCCAGAAAGAGCTGCAACTCGGGAGTAATGGTCAAAGGATAGAATATCAATGGAGGGGTAACCTCTTTCATAATATGGTTATACCGGTCCTCACAGAAGAATTCAGGCTTACTGAACCGGTAACAAACGCATTCCACATCCGTCATGGCAAGTATTTCGTACTTGGAACCAATAGCTTGAAGGATGAACTCACCTGCATGCAACACAGTTCCCGCATACTCCTTACTGTTGACAAGCACTTCTCCTTTCAGCAGGAAAATTATAATATTTTCCTCACACTTTCGCGCCGGCAGATGGAATCCTCTGAGGTGGGAAGCATATATTATTGCATTGTCCACAGCCTTGGGACATTGAGCGCATTGTTTTTTACCTCTGCAAGCAGAAGAGTTGGGCATCGGCAAGTAGATTTGTTTGTTTGTTGCAGTGACAAAAATAGATAAATAATACTCATAAAAGAAACATTCCCCGAAAACTTTCATAAAGAAGTTTCGGGGAATGAATAAAATAGAAGTAATTCAGTTTTTTATTGGGCACTATAAAATATTTTGTGTAAATGTAAAATACGGGATTCAGTATGGGTTCCGTATTTTTTATTTAATAGCTTTGCAAAATGAAGAAAATTATGAAAGAGAAGAATCATGTAGTGCCTGATGAGGTATTAAGTAAGGAGTTCCTTAGCCAGTTCAAGACAGAAGCTGATGTCAGCAAGTTTCTGAAGCAGTTACACGCGCAGGTATTGGAGAAAATGCTTGAAGGTGAGATGGATGCGCATCTGGGTTATGAGAAGAATTCGGTTTCCGGTCATAACAGCGGTAATTCCCGTAACGGCAGCTACCCCAAGAAAATCCAAACTGAACACGGTGAAGCGGTCATACCTATTCCCCGTGACCGTAACGGTGAATTCGAGCCCATAGTTGTTCCCAAACACGAGAGTCGTGGGCTTTCCATAGAAAAACTTGTTATCTCCCTATATGCCAAAGGAATGAGCGTGTCCGACATTGAAGAGGAGATGCGTGAAATCTATGAAATAGAACTGTCCACATCAGCCATTTCCATCAT
>OJPN01001896.1_pt1 | contig 13581 bp, 4 predicted proteins | sample 1598511 | NCBI WGS metagenome assembly OJPN01 (sample SAMN03922485, study PRJEB24848) | human gut metagenome | isolation source: stool sample | host: Homo sapiens | place: Germany | collected 2011-05
ACGAGATAGGAGTCCGTCTCGTGGGCTCGGAGATGTGTATAAGAGACAGGTTGAAGTCCGCCATGCGTGGATTCTCGCCCCTGGAGAATCCCACGATATCCTTTAATATCATAGCTGCGTCCAGCGCGTTCATTATGCCGTCGTTGCTGAAATCTCCGGGCAGGTCGCTGTATTCGCACACCATAACGACATACTCGCCGCCAGTGTACGCACCGGGTATCGCCGCTGTTCCGTCCACGGATATCCGCGTGCAGCAACGGAATTCCAGACCGCCGTCCGTCAGACGGTACACGTTCGCGAACTGACCCGCAAACTCCCTGCGGAACGTCAGCTTTAGTTCAGCCGGGATACCCGTGCCGCTTATTTTCAGGTCAGCGCCGAAAACTCCGCGCAGCCCGCTCCTGTCGGAGTTTCCGGGGAGCACGGTAAAATCTGCGGCAGAAGCAGATTTTATCGCCGCGCCGTCAATGATCCAGCTCTTTATACTGTCGATAATGAATTCCGCCTTTATCCTGCTGTCGGCTATCGCCTTTATCACGTCCGCAGGGACGGTGGTTTCACCGTTGAGCGAGATCACCGCGCTTCCGCCACCCTGCTTCATGAGGTCAGCTGCGATGTCCGCCCAGGACTTCTGAACGCCGTTTATGCCGGGCTGCGTTTCCGTGGCTGCCGCAGGTCTGGAGGGCCTTGCGGTTCCACCGGAGGAGTTACCGCCTGTGGAGGTTTTCCTCGGAGACATTTCGTAGCCGCAGACCGTGCACAGCTCTGGCTTTGCATAGGTCGCAGCGCCGCCGGAAACGTGATTTTCAGCCTCGGAGGCCGCGTCGCACACCTCGCATACATGCCAGTGCCCCGACTTGTCGGATTCATATTTTACTGACCATCTGTGCCCCGCCGCCGGAATGGTCTTGTGCTCGGTGGAGTATTTTTCACTGCAAACCGTGCAGTAAGTCACTTCGTCATAGGAGCCGTCCGCGGTGCAGGTCGCGGGAATTTCATTCTCCCTGACTGCTTCGCCGGGGGTGTGCCCGGTTCTTGCCAGAACAACGTTTTTCAGCGCAGTTTCCTGTGTTCCGGCTTCGTCAAGGAAGTACCTTGCGCAAAGCCCGCATTCCCAGTATTCGGTATTGCCCTCGGAAATGCAGTTCGGCTCTGAGCGGCCGTGGTGCGTGAGCTCTCCGTGACCGCTTCTCAGCGTGAGCGAGGCCGCCGGGCTCGGGTTCAGGATGTCGGTTTCGGCGAACCTTATATATCCTGTCACGAACTCGTCATGGCCGACAGCAGCGGCGTTTTCCGCACCCCAGTCTGAGCCGTCAAAGCTGAACTCCACGCCGGAAAGCTCCGTCACTATTTCAGCGGTGATATCGCTTCCGGAGCTTGTCAGCTCCAGCCTGAAATCAGACTGCGCGGGAGCCTGCTGGTCGCCCTTTGCGGCGAGGGTCACCGTGATTCTGAACGTGAAATCAGTGTAGTTCTGCGTTGGGAGGGTCACGGTTATTTCTGCCGTGTTTCCGATGGATTCCTCCGTATTCTCTCCGAGCGTGAAGTACAGCTTTCCGTCAGAGTACCGCGCGCTGTCTGCGGCGAGTATCCCGTTAACGTCGCTGACCACAATGGTTGCCGGGTAGATTTCCCCGGTGTTTTCGGGAAGTCCCGCGAGGGAAACGCTCTTTTCCCCGCTTGCGCCCCAGTAGCAGGAGAGCGCAGTATCAGCCATCGCCGGAGCCTGCGCCTTTGCTATATCCAGAGTTACGTCGGCGGTGAGCGGCATATAGTACTCCGGGTGAACGTCGGCGGTGAACTCAGCCATATACTTTCCGGTATCGCCGACATTCGGTATATTGCTGCCGGAAAGCGCCCACCTGCCGGGAATTTCGTCAGTGCCGAGCATTGCTTTCAGCCCGGAAACGGACAGACTGCCCAGGCTTCCACCGAACGTACCGGAGGCAGTTCCAGAGCCGCTTGCGGTGAGCGCCGCAGGGGTTATCGTAAACGTCCAGTCCGGGGAGGTCACATCGCTGGCGGCAAGGTAGCACTCGCCCTTGGCAACGTCTATTTTTACGGTGTAGGTTCCGGGGGCTGTGGGCTCGGCGGGGACTCCGTCCAGATAGTACTTTACCGCCGTTATATCGCCCATGCCTGTTTCGGAGCCGTCGCTGAACCTGCGCGCTTCAACGGCCGCAGCAAGCGGAAGCCCGGTGTACTCGGTATCGGCGGGCGCGTGGAATATGAAGTCATCCGCAACGGGGGTGCCGTAGTATATCGTGTACAGCCAGCCGCCGATGTTGCTTGCCGCATTGTAGTACTCGCCCTCTGCCACATCTATGAGCACCTTTATCGTTTCCGGTTTTACGGGTACGGCTATTTCGACGTTGGTGCTGCTGAAATAGTGCAGGGTTATTATTTTGCCGACTCCCTCAGCTCCGTCATTTACGGTAACGGAAACGGGTTTTTCCTTGCCGTTATATCTGCAATCCTCCGGGGCGGTGAATGTGAACAGGTCGGCGGTAATGTCGCCCTTTACGATAGTGAATTCCCAGCCGCCCGAGAGTACAGCCGCCTTGCAGTTATCCCCCTCCGCGATGTCCGCCGTTACGGTGTAGGTTCCGGGAATAACGGGGTCTGCTTCATTTCCGTCGCGGTAGTATTTCAGTGTGACAGCGCCTGCGCCGGAGATTCCGGGCTTCACAGTGATTTCCGCTTCCTTTGGCGCGCCGTTGTATTTAAGGTCTGACGGCGGTGCGAATTCCAGTTCAGCCGCCGTGAGAGCCAGTTTTTCTACCTTAACGGTGCAGTCCGCTGAGGTATCGTCTATAAAAGAGGAACCCGCGCCGCTGTAATTCAGCACGAACCTGCAATCGTCGCCCGCAGCGGGGAGCGCAGAGGTGGTGACATTAGTTTTCGCGCCGTCCGGGAGCGCTGCGGCGGCTACCTCATTATCGTTCAGCGTTACCGTGAACGAGCCGCTGCCAGCGGTGAGCGCAGTATCTGAATAAGCCTGCGGAACTCCGTCAAATTTCACCAGGGAATACACAGTGAAATCCGCCGTGCCCAGGTAAACCAGTGAATCCGCAGAGCTGTTCTCAAGGATCACGCCGGATTTGTATCCGATGGACGGCGCGCCGTCCTCCCGCAGCGAGGGATAATACGCGATCCCAGCCGCCTTGTCGTTCGCCTTTTTCGTCCAGAGCGTGGAATTAAGCCCCATCGTCGTCAGCGCGTCTGCGGAGGTCATCTGTAAGGTCGTGAGCCCCTTCGCCGCTCCCTCAAGGTCTGCGCCGGCGATTCCCCTGGCGCCGCTCGTGTCGGAGTTGTACCAGCAGTTCTTCACGTTGTCATTTTCGCTTCCGCATATTGCGCCAACATTTTCGGTTCCGGTCACGGTGCCGATGTTTATGCCATCTATGACCGGTGTTTGGCTTTCGCCGCATATACCGCCGACATTCCTGACGCCGCTTACCGCGTTTCCGTTAACGCACCGCCCCCTTGTACCTGACGCGTAACCAAAGATACCGCCAACATTATTTCTGCCGGTAATACTTCCGTTTTCAGTGATAATATCATACAGCCAGCCCGATACATAGCCGAAAAGTCCGACATTATCAGAATCAGGCTGATTAATTATCAGATTGGATATCTTATGTCCATCTCCGCTGAAATGCGCATAGAATGGCGTGACTTCGTTTCCTATCGGGGTGATATTTCTTCCTGAAAGGTCGATATCGCTTTGCAGGACGTAGTTTCTGCGCCACATTGCGCTGTTCTGTGTGAGCTTCTGAAATTCATCTGCCGTGGTTATGGGATTATAATATCGCCAGCTGTCACCAGTCACCGTGAAATAGTTGTACATACGCAGCTCGCCGGACTGCGCCTTTCCTACGCCTTTAAGTCTGATGAGCGTGTAGTTGTCCGAGCGGTATCTTCCGTTTTCCGTGCCCTTGGTGTAGCTTCCTCTTTCCCAGATGTCGCCGGAAAAGCCGGATAGCCGACTGGTCAGGTCTTTGGTTTCAACAGGACCGCCAAAATCTTCCTTCAAGAAAAGATCCTTGGAGTAAAAGCAGTTTTTCGAGGGACCGGTACCGATATTACCGCCGATATTACTGTTGCCGCATATCTCAGCCATGCTGAAGCTGTTGGAAACGTCGGCGCTGCTTTCCACCGAGCCGCAGATACCGCCGACAACGGAATCGCCGACCAGCATTCCTGTGTTGTAGCAGTTCGCTAAGGTGCTTCTGTCTGCGCTTTCGCCGCAGACGCCGCCGGTTTTGAGTGTTCCTGTGACGGCTCCGGTGTTGTAGGACATCTGTACGGTGCCGCTGTTCTTGCCGCAGACGCCGCCTGCCGATTCCTTTCCGGTGACGGGAGCGTTGTTGTAGCAGCCGGTGATGGTTCCCGCGTTCAGGCCGCAGATGGAGCCGGTGCAGTTCCCGCCGGATATTTCGCCGCTTTCAATGCCAACGTATGTTATGGTACCGGTGTTATAGCCGAAAAGCCCGATATAGTCCCCGGCCGCAGATATCTTCACGTTGGTCAGGACGTGGCCGTTGCCGCTGAATTTCCCGCTGAACGGCACGGTTTCAGTGCCTATCGGGGAGAACGATCCTCCCGTAAGCTGGATATCTCCGGCAAGGACGTAATTTCCGCCCCACTTCGTATCGTCACCCGCGAGGTCAAGCAGCTCCTGCTCGGTGCTTATTTCGGTGTAGGAGTCCCAGTCGGGGGAGGCTTCCGTGCCGAAGTTGTAGTATTCAACCCTTGTTACTTCCTGCTTCGCTCCGGCGGGGACAGGGTCGGCGCGGAGAATTGTTTTCTTTCTGCCGTCAACATTTTCCCTGACGTATCCCTCCGTCCAGCTTTCCGGCTTGAAAGAGTTTATTACCTCATCAGCCGGGACGCTGCTGGCTGAGCCGCTGACGTCAGCCTTACCGCCTATTGCGGTAAGCCCGCTGCCGCTGCTGTATATGCAGTCTGTGAAAGAGGAATGGTCGCCGCCGTTTCCGCAGACGCTTCCAAGCGAGCCGCTGCCGCTGACCTTTCCGGTATTCGCGCAGCCGCTGACGCTGGAAACAATTTCATGACCATTGGATTCGTAGCCGCTTACCGAACCGCAGATACCGCCGATATTTCCGGTTCCGGTGACTTCACCGGAGTTGAAGCAGCCGCTCAACGAGTTAGAATTTCCTGTGCCGCAGATACCGCCGACGTTTTTCGTGCCGCTGACCGCGCCGGAGTTATAGCAGTTCTTGATTTCACCGTCAGAAGAGCTGCCGCACACTCCGCCCGCCTGTTTCGGGCTTTCAACAGTGCCTGAGTTATAGCAGCCGCTTATCTTACCATAACTATAACCGCATACTCCGCCTGTTGTGCGGCCTTCATCATGTGTTCCCGCAGTGCAGCTTACGCTTCCGGTGTTTCGGCAGGAGATCAGCGTACCTTCGCTGTAAGCGCACACGCCGCCGATAAATCCGATATCTCCGATATCACCGCTTACCGAGCAGGAATTCGTGCAGTTTATAAGACTGCCGTTATTTACAACAGCAATTCCGGCAACGCTTTCCTTGCCGTATATTGAGCCGCCGTCCAGCGTGAGATCTCTGATAACGCTGCCGCTGTTGACCTCGCCGAAAAGCGCCACTTGGGACTTTTCAGGCTCGTTTATGTAAACGTTCTTTATGGAATGACCATTTCCGCTGAATTTGCCGTAATAGTTCTCTATTATCTTAACGTCCGTCCGGCTTTCAAGGTCGATATCGTTACCGAGGACGTAGTTTTGGTTCCACTTTGCTTTGTCCGCGCCGATATCTACGAACTGCTGGGCTTCTGTTATAAGCGTGTAGGTGTCCCAGTCCGGATCGGATTCCGTGCCGAAATTGAACACCTCGCGCTCCATTGCGGCGGGCGCCGCCGGAATGTTCTTAAGCCTTACATAGGTCATCTGAGCCTTGCCGCTGCCGTCCAGGGTTATGCTGCCGGATTCCCACAGGTTTTTGTAAAAGTTGTATTTATTGAGAATGCTGCCGCACAGAGCTCCGGTGGGAATACCAGTTACCTCTTTATCACCGCTGGAGGGGCTGAATACGTCGCTGTTGTAAAAGCTGTATGATATGCTGGCGTATATATTTCTTACATCATCCGAATGACTGACAGCATAAACTGATTCTTCTCCGGTTAGCTCCCCGGCATTTATGCAGAACGTTATGTAATTGAGGTTTATCCCCGCGATACCGCCAATCTGTTCTTTGCCCGTGATACTGCCGCTGTTGAAGCAGTTGCTGATCTGTGTGCTCTGGGCTGTGTTTCCGCAGATACCGCCGATGAACGAATTTGCGGTGATATCCCCCATATTCAGGCAGCCGTAAATCGTTCCGGTGCTGTACCCACAGATACCGCCGACATATTTTCCGCCCTCGGTGCTTCCGGTAATGTCCGCCGAGTTCCAGCAGTTTTCGATGGTTCCGGTGCTGTATCCGCATATCGCGCCGATTCTTTCAGCGCTGCCGACGCTGATGTTTCCTCTAACTATGCCGAGATTCCCTATTGTGCCGGAGGAACAGCCGAAAAGTCCCTGATCGTCCAGTCCGGCGGTAAGGGTCAGCCCGGATATTTTGTGATTCTTTCCGTCAAATGTTCCGGCGAAAGGCTTAGTAACAGTGCTGCCGTCTGTCTCACGTTCTCCTATGCCTATCGGAGACCACTCGCTGCCTGACAGGTCAAGGTCAGCCTCAAGCTGGAAATACTTTCCATGATATGTTTCGCCGCCGTTCACCTGCTTCGCCAGGAACGCAAGCTGCTCCGCCGTTTTTATGATGTACGGATTGAAGCTGTCTCCGTTACCGCCTTCAAAGCTCTCGGCGGCTGTTCCGTCCCACGCTGCGGCAGCCGATCTTCCGAGCCCTGGATTTATGACGAACAGCGCCGCTATCAGCGCTATAATTGCAAGACCCGCGGTCAGCAGCCGCATTCTTTTTGCTGTCATGAGATTACCTCCTGTAAACTGTTCTTCTGTCTCTGTGCGGATATTCACCGCCAAACCAATATTATGCAAAACTGCTATTATTATAGCTTAGAAATCATGATTTGTCAATAGAACTGATCTGCCTTTCCGGGCATATGTCCGGAATTATTCAAGGGCAACACCGCGCAATTAACGGATAGCGCCTTTGCCAGGCGACGCTTACTGCTTACACGGCGCTTGCCTGCATCTTTCCATTTTGGTGCATAATAACACATGATCCCCTTTAAAAACCTCATGTGAGCGAAAATGTACAGTGCGCACCATCTTATTGAAGACGCATTTGCCCGAAAAACCTCCCCACAGAGGTTCCCTATAATGACGCCGGACGTATACATACGGCCCGCCGCTTGCGGTATCTCCTATAAACGAGGTGCGGCGCGTGCTAGACTACGCAGTGACCGAGATACCGCCAGAGAAAATACTGATGGGAATGCCCAATTACGGCTACGACTGGACGCTGCCGTTTATGCGCGGGACTCCGGCGCAGAGCGTAAGCTTAACGCAGGCTGTGGATCTTGCCCTTAGATACGGTGTGGAGATACAGTTCGACGAGCAGGCGCAGACGCCGTATTTCTACTACACCGACAACGGAACTCAGCACGTAGTGTGGTTCGACGACCCGCGCAGCATAGATGCGAAGCTTCAGCTCATCGACGATTACAGGCTTGCCGGGGCGAGCTGGTGGACGGTCAACCGGTGCTACGTTCCGAACTGGCTGGTTTTGCAGAACATGTACGAAACGGTCAAACTGTGAATGTAAAGCGGCATGGCGCAGATATTTCGTGCCATGCCAAACATTTGTGCAGAAAATTGCGACGGTAAGTAAGACATATCTTGACAAATCCCGTGATTCATTGTAAAATATAACGGAACAATAATATACTTCATCAGGAAAGGACGATACATTTGATAAAGAATAAGATGAAAAGCCTGCTTGCTGCGGCACTGGCAGGAGCCCTGACGGTTTCCGCGATACCGGTCAATGCGTCGGCGGTTGTGAACAAATTCAAATACAATGGTTATGAACATAGTCATGCCGGCGATATTCTGAACGAACTAGGGAGTTACAGCGACGCCAATGCATTTGACGTTATATATGAAGGCGCGCATCATGGCGTTTCCGGCGGCGGGCTGGAGGAGTATCTCACGGCGCTTGAAACTGATTCCACCGACCGCGGCGATGTTGAGCTGATTAACGAACATACTGTCTATAACGTCAAGGATAACAGCGATAATGCTGCTTCCGGAAACAGCCGGCAAAATCTGCTGACATTTCCCGTGGACGTTAAAAGCTATGCGATGAATGCATTTCCGGATCCCCTGCATGAGGTTTCCAGCTGGAGAATGTGGGTCGGCGATTCCGGATTTAATGACATCGCCCCGGTCGCTGAGGCTAGCACCGCTGATTATATCGAAACTTCTGACATGGTGGACGCGATAAACGCATTGGGTTCGAAGTACGAGAATATCGCGCTCCAGTTGATTTTCAAAGGAATCGAATTCGAGGTACAGTACTATTCCGCGTTTGACCAGCCTTTAGGGAGCTGTTACACCATCAGCGACGAGAACCGCAGAAACCTTGACGCAACTTATTGTTTCGTGCATTACGTGCCTGATGTTGCCGTTTCCATGCTCAATGTATCTTCCGGTGAAGAGGCGTGGGATTTCATAAACCGCATGGTTCGCAATTTTGATGAATTCAATCAGGATCGGGCAAAACTTCTGCGGTTCGCTGAATTTGAGGTTCTTGACCGCTGTGGAAAATCCTTCGGCAGCTTTTCTTCAGGGCATTGCGACGAATATGAAAATAACAAGGCGTTCAAGTATGTGAAATCAGGCGAGAGCAGCGATACTCTGTGGCTGGTTTCCGATGGAAGCGGCGCATATCCGATGTTCAGCGCTTCCGGTGATAAGCTTGAGGAAACAGTAAATGAGTTCCTCGCGCAGCACACGGACGTCCAGAAGATAACCCTCAGAATGTGCCCTGAGATGTATGTCACCAGTTCAAGCTGCTTCGACGGCGACGTGCTGGCTGATTTGTCGCAGTTCAAGCAGTATAATGTGACGGAGCTTCCGGCAAAAGCGGCTGATCTGTCCAGTGTGCTGGATCTCCAGGAGCACTATGGGTTTGATTTCGAAAACTGGAAGCTTTTCGAGGGCGTTTCCACTGGAGAAAACGGAGGCTACAGGCTCAGTGAACTAGCTAACGACAAGGACGGTTTCGGCATTGATTCCATATCTGGGATCGCCGCCGGAAGCGTACTTGTGGCGTATATTCCGCAGGAGGAGCTCCCCGATGATATTGTTTCGCAGGTGGAGATAACCGTTGCTGAGCCGGAAATCGGCGTAAAGTTCGCGGATACGGCGGTTATTCCCTCCGGCGCAGATTACGCAGTGGATAAAGTATCGTGGTACCGCGGCGAAACCCTCGATACCTCCGGCGAGTTCGCTGCCGGCGAGCAGTACACGGTATCTGTAACCCTCAGCCCGGAGAAATACTTTGCGTTCGACGGAACGACCACAGCAAAGGTGAACGGTCATAATGCGGTTATCAGGGACTTCACAGCCAACGAGCTTGTGGTTGAGTATACGTTTGATAAGCTTCCGGAGGATATCTGGGGTTTCGTTGACGGCGAGCTTGCCGGGGAGCACCCGGTTATCAGCGTGCCCGACGGCGTGATTATTCCCGGCGAGGTTATGCAGAAGATAAAGGACAGCGGCAGGGAAGTCGAGCTGAATTACGGCGATTATAGCTGGATAATAACCGGCTTTGACGTGGATTACACGGCGAAGCCGATCGACCTGAGAATAATAATGAGGGTCGCTGAAAGCAACTGGGCGGAAGCGGTAAAGACTGCTTCCGGACATCTGTACAAAATGCAGATATCCATTCAGCACAGCGGAGATTTCGGATTCACGGCGCTGCTGAAGCTGAACCTCAGCGATGGCAAGCCGACCAACCCGGGGACGTATTACGCAAATCTGTATCAGCTTTCCGGAGATCAGCTCAAATGGAGCGTATACTCCGACCTTGCCGAGGAAAGCGGTAAGTATATCGCGAAGCTTGAATTTACGCACGCGTCAGACTGGCTTGTCACCATTGACAGCGAGATAAATCCGGGAAGCGGTAATGACGGCGGCTCCACGGGAGGCTCCGGCAACAGGGTGAACGGAATTAAGAAGGCGAGAACCCTGAAATCCGAGGGCTGGGATAATATCGTAAAGGAGATAAAGTCCACCGGGGAAGGCTCGGTCATCGAGATAACCCTCAACGATGAGACCACCATGCCTGAGGACGCGCTCCAGGCAGCAATCGACAGAAAGATGAAGCTGATAATGGACGCAGGCTTCGGCAGAATATGGGAAATAGACGGCGCTAAGGCGGTACCCGGGAAGTACATCGACCTCAGCATTTCCGGCGTTGACGTCGGTATCCCGGAGGATTCATATGCAGGTATCCTCTGTTCTGACAGCAGGCAGCTCAGAATAAATGCGCGTCTGCTGAACTTTACGGCTCAGCTCACGGCGTTCATCGGCAAGGACAATATCGGTCAGAATGCGGCGCTCTACAGCTACAACGACGAGACCGGGAAGCTCGTGTTCCAGGATATCTCGGCGGTTGACAGGGACGGAAACGTTATATTCAATATCAAGTGCGGCGGACGCTATTTCATCGCGCTCGGAAGCGAGGTGGCGCCTCCTGCGTATCTCTGCGGCGACGTTAACGGCGACGGAGTTGTAAACGCTCACGACGCCGCGGCTATCCTCAAGTACGCGACCTACGGCTACCCGCTCGACAAGCGCTGCGGCGATACCAACGCGGACGGCGCGGTAGACGCTCACGACGCTCTGCCGATACTTAACTATGTAGTCGGCAATGTGAAGTTGCTCCCTGCTGTAGGATTCAGGCAGTGAACCACAATTAAACTGAAACTCTCCCGCGGTTCTCCGAGGGAGAGTTTTTTGTGTCCGGAACAAGCGGGTGCTCAGATGGTGTCCATAAGCGCGCCCAGCATTCGGAATACCTTCGCGGTGCTGCGGCGCTTCATGGAGTGCCTGCTGAGGGAATTCACCGCCATGAACGCCAGACCTCCGGCTATCAGACCGGCGGCGCTGCTCTTGATATATGCTTCCGTCTTTTTTGACATGATGATCAGCTCCTTTTTGAAAGTTTACATCGATATTTTCTGCAATTTCAGAAAAAACATACCCGAAGCCATGCCGGAAATTGATTCCTCTGATACCTGGAATGCCCGGAAATATGTGCTTCAATTGAGAAAAAACACGTTTTTGAGCTGATTTTTTGTGCTTTTTGTAATGTTTGCATAGTTGAACTCATGGTTTCAACTACAGTATTCGTCAATATGCCAAAATGCAATTTCTAGCACAAAAACTTGCAAAAATCGCTTGACAAAAATTCTTGTTTGGTGTATAATCAGACCATAGCAAAGGGGCTATGACAGACAGACTTCAATGGCGAAGCCTGCCGGTCATAGCCCCGATTTGTTAGCATATCAAGTCAATACGGGCTGCCGCCTCCGGTTATGCGGGACGGGCGGACAGCTTCAAAAACAGAAAGGGGACGGTTCTTAAATGAACACACTATTGACTTTATTGTCCGAGGCGGGAACGGTATTCGCCCCGGATCAGAACGCAGCGGTCCAGGCTGTCGTTGATGAAACGATGTACAGCGGCAGCGATGTAAACGGCATATGGTACCTTATCGGTGCCGCCTGGGTATTCTTCATGCAGTGCGGCTTCGCGATGGTCGAGACAGGTATGACGCGTTCAAAGAACGCCGGCAACATCATCATGAAGAACCTCATGGACTTCTGTATCGGCACAGTAGTATTTATCCTTCTTGGTTTCGGACTCCTGCTCGGCGAGGATACGCTCTTCGGTCTGGTCGGTATTCCGAATCTCGACATTCTCGGCAGCTTCTCGGACTTCAACAGATGTGCTGAGTTCGTGTTCAACCTCGTTTTCTGCGCGACTGCCGCAACTATCGTTTCCGGCGCGATGGCAGAAAGAACGAAATTCCTCAGCTACTGCATCTACTCCGGCGTTATCAGCGCGATCGTTTACCCGATCGAGGCTCACTGGATCTGGGGCGGCGGCTGGCTGGCTCAGATGGGCTTCGTTGACTTCGCTGGTTCCACATGTATCCACATGGTCGGCGGTCTGTGCGCCCTCATCGGTGCAAAGATGGTCGGTCCGCGTATCGGCAAGTTCGGAAAGGACGGCAAGCCTAACGCGATCCTCGGTCACTCCATGACCCTCGGCGCCCTCGGCGTATTTATCCTTTGGTTCGGCTGGTACGGATTCAACGGCGCTGCCGCTTCCGATACCCACTACCTCGCAAATATCTTCCTTACTACTACAGTAGCTCCTGCGGTTGCAACCTGCACAACCATGGTTTACACTTGGATAAGACACGGTAAGCCTGACGTTTCCATGTGCCTTAACGCTTCCCTTGCAGGTCTGGTTGCCATCACGGCTCCCTGCGCTGACACCGACTGCCTCGGCGCTGCGATCATCGGTCTGGTTTCCGGATTCCTGGTTTGCTTCGGCGTTTGGCTCCTCGACTACAAGCTTCACATCGACGACCCGGTCGGCGCTGTTGCAGTTCACTTCTTCAACGGTATCTGGGGCACCATTGCAGTTGGCCTCTTCTCTAACGGCAACGGTCAGAACGGCGGCGTAGCTGCTGTAAACGGCACCGGCGAGCACGCTGTAGGTCTTTTCTACGGCGGCGGATTCGCACAGCTTGGCGTACAGCTCCTCGGTATGGTTTGCGTACTTGCCTGGACGGCAGTTACCATCACGCTTACATTCTTCATCATCAAGAAGACGATCGGTCTGAGAGTTTCCCGCCACGAAGAGATCGTTGGTCTGGACGCTACAGAGCACGGTCTGCCTTCCTCCTATGCAGACTTCGTTCCTGCAATGCACGTAGAGCTTTCCACCTCCGGCAAGGAGAAGGAAGTAGAGACCGTAAAGGTCGGCTCTGCACCTGTTGAGGCTGCTGTTCCTGTTGCATACAAGAGCGCTAAGCCCTCTGACGGCACAAAGATGAGCAAGGTAGTTATCCTTGCAAAGCAGGAGAAGTTCGAAGTACTTAAGAACGCGATGTCCAGCATCGGCGTAACCGGTATGACTGTAACGAACGTACTTGGCTGCGGCATGCAGAAGGGCTCAACTGAGTTCTACCGCGGCGTTAAGGTTGAAACACACCTGCTGCCGAAGATCAAGGTCGAGATCGTTGTATGCAAGGTTCCTGTTGAGACAGTCGTTGAGACCGCTAAGCAGGCTCTGTACACAGGCCACATCGGCGACGGCAAGATCTTTGTATATGATGTTGAGGACGTTGTAAAGGTTCGCACGGGCGAGACCGGCTACGACGCACTCCAGGACGTTGAGTAACGTTCAGCTAAACTAGCATTCTTCATAACCTTCCTGAATATAAAACCGCATAAGCAGAACCCCCGGCGAAAACCGGGGGTTCTGCTCAGATATTCTCAGATAGAAAGCCGCAGCGAGGATACCTGCGCGGCGATGTCCAGCGC
>OJPN01001900.1_pt1 | contig 13556 bp, 14 predicted proteins | sample 1598511 | NCBI WGS metagenome assembly OJPN01 (sample SAMN03922485, study PRJEB24848) | human gut metagenome | isolation source: stool sample | host: Homo sapiens | place: Germany | collected 2011-05
GAGTAATTGAGATAAGCCTTCGCCCCGCAGGGGAGAAGGTGGCATGGCGAAGCCATGACGGATGAGGGGGACCACCCGGAGGTACATCTGCTATCGACGGGCGGACACGGAGGTCCGCCCCTACGGCGTGTTACGATGGTTCTCGTAGGGGCCGACCTCTGTGTCGGCCCGCGATGACCGCCGCACCCACGGAACCCACCCTCATCCGGCCCTGCGGGCCACCTTCCCCCTGGCAGGGGGAAGGCTTTTCATTAAAAAAGAGAGAAGGGTCCCAATGTCGGAATTTCTCAACGCGGTGTCCGCCGTGTTTTTGCTGTTTTCCCTGATGGCCGTGGGCTATTTTCTGGGCGTGTTCGGCTGGATGGGCAGCGGGGAGAAGAAGTTTCTCAGCCGCTTTGTGGTGAACATCGCCGTGCCCTGCAACTGTCTGGTGGGTCTGCTGAACAATTTAAAGCACGAGGACCTGGCCCGGGCGGGGCAGATGATGGTCTTCACCGTGAGCAGCATCGTTCTCACCCTGGCGCTCAGCGCCCTGGCGGCCACCCTGCTGCGCCTGCCCCGGTCCCGGTGGGGGGTGTTCGTGCCCATGGCGGGGCTGTCCAACGTGCTGTTTGTGGGTCTGCCCCTGTGTACCCAGCTGTTTGGGGAGGTGTGCGTCCCCTATGTGATGGTCTATTACCTGTCCAACACCATCTTCACCCAGTCTCTGGCCGTGGTGCTCATCGAGCGGGCGGGCAGCCAGCCGGGGAAGGGGGGCAGCCTGGCCCACCGGATGCTGGACATGCTCCGCAAGCCCCCCATCGTGGGCATGGCCGTGTCCATCGTGCTGCTGGTGCTGGGGCTGCGCCCGCCGGAGCTGGTGATGCGCTTTGCTAGCCAGATCAGCGGCAGCGTCACCCCCCTGGCCCTCATCTACTGCGGCTACATCGTCTATGAGGTGGGGCTGAAGAACCTGCGCTTCCTTCAGGGGATGCCGACCATGCTGGTCATCCGGCTTATTATTTCCCCCCTGATCTGCGCGGCCTTCTGTATGCTGGGGGGCGTGTCCGGTCTGGCCATGCGGGTGTTCATCGTGGAGTCCGCCCTGCCTGTGGTCAGCCAGATCACGGTGATGGCCGGGGCCTATGGGGCCGACGAGGAATACGCCGCCACCGGGGCCTGCCTGTCCATGCTGGGCTGCTTCTTCACCATCCCCGTGCTGATGCTGATCCTGTCCTGAGCATAAAAAAATCGGCGTGAGCTTTCTCACGTCGATTTTTTGCGCTCTTTTTTGGGAAACCAGCCCCGGGCTACCCGTTTTTCCTGCTCCTTCAGCTCTAAAATGCTCCACAGGCAGCTCATCCCCGCCACCCCCAGGGCGGCGGAGGGGATGGTCTGCCGGACGAGGACCGACCCCGCCAGCAGGGCCAGCCCCGCCAAGAGAAAGGCGGGCCAGCACCGGCTGGAGAAGTGATACTCGCTCCAGATGACGATGGGGTGGAACAGGCCGATGAGGGCGAAGGAGATGCACCCGATGATGATGCCGTCCAGCATCACACGAAGGTGTTCTCCAGGGTGCCGATGCCCTGGATGGTGACGGACACCCGGTCCCCGGGTTTCAGCCAGTCCTTCTGGTCGGCGGGGTAGCCCTGCATGACCCCCTGGGGGGTGCCGGTGAAGATCAGGTCGCCGGGCATCAGGGTAAAGTGGTGGGACAGGTCGGCGATGATCTGCGCCACAGAGAAGATCATGTCCCCGGTGTTGGAGCTCTGCCGGGTCTGGCCGTTTACCTGGCTGGAGATGTCCAGGGCGGTGGGGTCCAGCTCCCCGGCGGGCACCAGACAGGGGCCGATGGGGGCAAAGCCGTCGAAGGTCTTGGACAGCAGCCACTGGCCGCCCCGGGCAAATTGCAGGTCCCGGGTGGACAGGTCGTCGCCGCAGGTATAGCCGTAGACATAGTCCAGGGCCTCGTCCACAGACACATCCCGGGCGGGGCGGCCCATGACCACCACCAGCTCCGCCTCATAGTCGTATTCTTTATAGTCGGGCATCAGCTTCACGGCGTCCCCGTGGGCGGCCAGGGCGTTGGAGAACTTGCAGAAGGGCACGGGAGCCGGGGGCAGGGGCAGGCCGCATTCTTTCGCGTGCTGGCGATAGTTCAGGCCGATGCACAGGATACGCCCGGTCTGGGTGACCACCGGGGCCAGGGGGGAGTCAGCAAAGCACTGAGCGCCCTCCGCCAGGGGAGCCAGCTGGGACAGCCCAGTATCCCCCAGGGCGATGGCCTGAGCCATATCCCCCGGAGCGGACACCCCCCGCCGTGCGGCCTCCGCCTGCACGTCGATGATGCCCTGAGGGGTCTGGAGACCCAGAGCGGGAGTTTTGTCTTTCCAGAATTGAACGAGTTTCATAGATAACACCTCGGTGAGTGATGAGTTAGGAGTTAGGAGAGATGAGTTTGGGACGGGGATACGGATTGCCGCGTCGGGCGTTGCCCTCCTCGCAATGACAGAATACGAAGGCCGCCCCTACGAGAGGCCTGTGTGCTTGCCATTGCGAGGAGCGAAGCGACGTGGCAATCCGTCCCCAAAATAAAACCGCCGGAGCGGGACGATTCCCGCCCCGGCGAATGGGGTCTGTTTTGAACTTACTGCTCGGCTTCGGGGTCGCTCTGCTCCATGCGGGTGACGGCGATGGACAGGTCGTCCAGCTGCTTGTCGTCCACTACGTCGGGGCAGGCCATCATCAGGTCAGAGGCGTTCTGCACCTTGGGGAAGGCGATGACGTCACGGATGGAGGGGGCCCCGGCCATGAGCATGCACAGCCGGTCCAGGCCATAGGCCAGGCCGCCGTGGGGGGGCGCGCCGAACTTGAAGGCGTTGACCAGGTGGCCAAAGCGCTCCTGAATGTCCTCCTCGCTGATGCCCAGGGCCTGGAAGGCCTTCTCCTGCATCTCGGGGGTGTTGATGCGGATGGAGCCGCCGCCCAGCTCCACGCCGTTGAGCACGATGTCATAGGCCCGGGCGCGGCAGTTGGCCTTGTCGGTGAGGATCTTGTCCTCGTCCTCCACCATGGGGGCGGTGAAGGGGTGGTGCATGGCCATATAGCGGTTCTCTTCCTCAGACCACTCGAACATGGGGAACTCGGTGACCCACAGGAAGCGGAAGTCCTTGGGGTCCAGAATGCCCAGCTGCTTGGCGATCTCGCAGCGCAACGCGCCCAGGGCGGCCCACACCACGGTGTTCTTCTCGTCGCCCACGATCAGGACCAGGTCTCCGTCCTTGGCTCCGGCCCGGTCCAGGATGGCCTTATTCTCCTCCTCGGTGAGGAACTTGGTATAGGAGGAGGTGGTGCTGCCCTCGTGCAGGCGGGTCCAGGCCAGGCCCTTGGCCTTATAGGTCTTGACGAACTCGCCCAGTTTGTCGATCTTCTTCCGGGGGAAGGCAGCCGCGCCGCCCTCGATGTTGATGAGACGCACGCTGCCGCCCGCGGCCACAGGGCCGGAGAAGACCTTGAAGCCGCAGTCCTTCACGATGTCGCTGATGTCCTTCAGCTCAAAGCCGAAGCGCAGGTCGGGCTTGTCAGAGCCGAAGCGGTCCATGGCCTCCCGCCAGGGCATACGCTGGAAGGGGGTCTGCACGTCCACGTCCAGAATCTCTTTGAACACCCGCTTCAGGAAGCCCTCCTGGATGGACATGATCTCGTCCTCGTTGAGGAAGGACATCTCCAGGTCGATCTGGGTGAACTCGGGCTGACGGTCAGCCCGCAGGTCCTCGTCCCGGAAGCACCGGGCAATCTGGAAATAGCGGTCAAAGCCGGACAGCATCAGCAGCTGCTTATACTGCTGGGGGGACTGGGGCAGGGCGTAGAACTTGCCGGGGTGGACGCGGCTGGGCACCAGATAGTCCCGGGCGCCCTCGGGGGTGGACTTGGTGAGGATGGGGGTCTCGATCTCCAGGAACCCGTTCTCGTCAAAGTAGTCCCGGGCGATCTTGGTGATCTTGTGCCGGGTGGCGATGGCCTGCTGCATCTCCGGGCGGCGCAGATCCAGATAGCGATACTTCAGGCGCAGCATGTCGTTGGCCTTGGAGTGCTCCACGATCTCAAAGGGAGGGGTCTCCGCTTTGGCCAGCAGGCGCAGCTCGGTGACATAGATCTCGATGTCGCCGGTGGCGATCTTGTCGGTCTTGGACTCGCGCTCCCGGACCAGACCGGTGGCAGCCACCACATACTCCGAGCGGAGGGAGGCGGCCTTGTCAAAGATGTCCTTGGGGGTGCTGTCGTCAAAGGACAGCTGGATGAGGCCGGTGCGGTCCCGCAGGTCCACAAAGATCAGACCGCCCAGGTCCCGCTGCCGCTGGACCCAGCCGCACAGGGAGACGGTCTTGCCCGCGTCGGCCAGACGCAGGTCGCCGCAGTAATGGCTGCGGTGGAAATTCTGAAGGTTATCCATGAAATTTCAACTCCGAATCGTATTATTGGGTGGATATATAACACAGAGTCAAGAAAATCCCCGCTCCAGCCCCGGGTTTCCAGGGTGGGGCGGCGGAAATCACTTACTCCTTGTCAACCACTTTGTCGACTACAGGCGCGCCCTGGTTCAGCTGCTCCAGACCGGACTGGATGAGCTTGACGGCCTCGTCGGGGGAGAGCTTCACCTGCTCGCCGGTGCGCATGTTCTTCACGGCGGCCACGCCGGAGGAGATCTCCTCCTCGCCCAGGAAGATCACATAGGGGATGCCCAGCTTGTCGGCATAGGACATCTTCTGCTTGAACTTCTTCTGCTCGCCATAGAGCTGGGTGCGCACCCCGGCGTTGCGCAGCTGGGTGGCCAGGGCGATGGCGGCGCTCAGGTCCTCGGTCATGGGCAGGATGAGCACGTCGGCGGGGGCGGTGTTCAGCTGGTCGTTGAGATAGCCCTGGTCCTCCAGCACGAAGAACAGGCGGGTCAGGCCGATGGAAATGCCCACGCCGGGCAGCTTCTTTTCGGTGTAATACTCGGCCAGGTTGTCATACCGTCCGCCGGAGCAGATGGAGCCGATCTCCGGGTGATCCAGCATGGTGGTCTCGTACACGGTGCCGGTGTAGTAATCCAGGCCACGGGCGATGGTCAGGTCCACCTTAAAGTTCTCCTGGGGCACGCCGAAGGCGGACAGATAGCGGGCCACGGTGGTCAGCTCGTCCAGGCCCTCGTCAAACAGGGGGTGACGGCCGCGGTAGCCCTCCAGGGCCTGGAGGACCTCTTCATTGCTGCCGTCGATGGCGATAAAGCGCATGATCTCACCGGCCTGGTCGGCGGTCAGGCCGATCTCCTCGGACATGAGCAGCTCCTTCACCTGGGCCGCGCCGATCTTGTCCAGCTTGTCCACGGTGCGCATGATGGCCCCGGACTCGTGGGTCAGGTCCAGCATGGCATAGAAGCCGTTCAGAACTTTGCGGTTGTTCACCCGGATCTGGAAGCGCTTCAGGCCCATGGCGGTAAAGGTGCGATAGATGATGGCGGGGATCTCCGCGTCGTTGGAGATGTCCAGCTTGCCGTCGCCGATGACGTCGATATCAGCCTGATAGAACTCGCGGAAGCGGCCGCGCTGGGCCCGCTCGCCGCGATAGACCTTGCCGATCTGGAAGCGGCGGAAGGGGAAGACCAGCTGGTTGCTGTACTGGGCCACATACTTGGCCAGGGGGACGGTCAGGTCAAAGCGCAGGGACAGGTCGGAGTCGCCCTTCTGAAAGCGATAGATCTGCTTCTCCGTCTCGCCGCCGCCCTTGGCCAGCAACACCTCGCTGGCCTCGATGATAGGGGTGTCCAGGGGGGTGAAGCCGTACAGGGAATAGGACTCCCGGAGGACGGCCATCATGCGGTCAAACTGGATCTGGCGGGCGGGCATCAATTCCATAAAACCGGACAGGGTCCGGGGCTGAACCTTACTCATAAGTCAAAAATCCTTTCTGTGATGAAGTTGTGTTTTTGTGTGTTCCCGTGGGGCCATGGGCCCGGCATTACAATTATCCTTCCCTGGGGGGAAGGTGGTGCTTGTGATACTGGCCGTATCCCCGGCGGGCATGGCGAAGTTTTTGGGGCCGGAACATCAAAAACAACTCCTTTCAGAACTGGATAGCGGGGGCAGGAGCGGCGTGCTCGGGGTAAAAGGGTAAAAAAACGCGCTCTACGTCCCCTTGGATTGGGACGAGAGCGCACAAACGCTTCGTGGTGCCACCCAATTTCAGACGCAAAGTGCGTCCCTTTGGCCCTTTTTGTGCGGAAGGGGAGAACCGCGCCTGTCTCCAGGCCCGCTGCTGGCGCTGTCTTGGGCGGCTCCTTCCCCTGCGGCCCTCTCAACCAAGGGGCCGCTCTCTGTCGGGGGGTGTTTCGCTTACTCATGCGCCGTCATTGCGGTGGATGGTGGTATCCTAACTCGAAATGAGAAAAAAGTCAAGGGAATCAGGGCAAAAAGTGACTTTAATACAGTAGATTATAAATTGAAAGCAGAGGAAACGGGCGGACACGGAGGTCCGCCCCTACAAGAGAGATCGAAAACACGCCGTAGGGGCGGACCTCCGTGTCCGCCCGCCGTTGGCGCAACAGTTACCGCGGGCGGCCAAAGGCTGCCCCTACGGTGGGGGATGTTGACATTTTACCACACGGTCCGGCAATGATACCTGTAGGGGCGGATATTATCCGCCCGCCGTTAACAGACCAGGTATCACGGGCGGATGATATCCGCCCCTACACAGGGTGCATTAAATGTCTGTAGGGGCGGCCTTTGGCCGCCCGGACGATCCGGTAAAAACTCAACTCACAGCGCGAACGGTACCCGGTTGGGGTTCATGACCTCTCTCCAGTCCAGGTCGCCCCGGGCCAGGCCGTGGATGAGCAGCTCGGCAGTGGCCACGTTGGTGGCCATGGGCACGGAGTGCTGGTCGCACAGGCGGGAGATATACAGCACGTCCTTGTCCATCTCGTTGTCCAGGGGGGAGTTGAAGAACAGGACCATGTCGATCTCGTTATAGATGATGCGCTGGCCGATCTGCTCGATGCCCCCGTGTTCGTGGGACAGGAACAGATGGACGGGCAGGCCGGTGGCGTCGGCCACCATGCGTCCGGTGGCGTTTGTGGCGCAGACGGAATGCTTGGACAGCACCCCGCAATAGGCGGTACAGAACTGCACCATCAGGTCTTGCTTTTTCGTGTGGCTCATAATGGCGATATTCATGGTGGCGAAACCTCCTTGATCGTGATAGACGGCGTGATGTGGCGTTCAGCGGATGCGCATGATGGGGACGCGGCGGCCCATCAGCCGCCAGGCGATGTTTCGGCAGGCCATGGCCGCGCCCTTTCGGCCCTGGCTGGTGAGGGGGATGCCCCGGTTGGCGCACAGCATGACCTGGGCGTCCTCGGGGATGACCCCGATCAGGGGCAGTCCGGCGGTGTTCATGGCGTCGTCGATGGTGGTGCGCAGCTTGCGCAGCAGCTTGGGCTGGATGCGGTTCATCACCAGATGGAGCTGGGGCAGCCAGTCCAGCTCGGCCACCACCCGCTGGGCGTCCCGCAGGGAGGAGGCGTCGTTGGTGGCCACCACTAGGGCCCGGTCCGCCCCGCACACGGCATACTGAAAGCCGGGACCCAGTCCGGCGGGGGCGTCGATGAGGATGTAGTCATACAGCGTCCGGGCGGCGGACAGCATAGAGCGCACCCGATAGGGGCTCAGGCTGGGGGGGAGGGACATGGGAGCAGTAAGTAAAGACAGCTCCTTCAGGTCCGGGTGGCGCACGGCGGCCCGGGACAGGGTGCAGCGGCCCAGGGCCACGTCGGCAAAGTCCATCAGGGCCCGGTCGCTCAGGCCGAGGGAGATGTCCAGATTCCGCAGACCGATGTCCATGTCGATGCACAATACCCGCTGCCCGGCCATAGCCAGGGCGGCGGCCACGCCGCCGGTGACGGAGGTTTTGCCCGTGCCTCCCTTGCCAGAAGCCACGGCGATGACGATACCCATGAAAAACCTCCTATCACACCAAATAAAAGTGTATCACAAATCTGTTTCGCGTCAATGGTTTTCAGACAAAAATTTGTCGAATGCCGGGGAAAAACCAAAAACCCAGGGGAACTTTCCACAAAAATGCGGAAAAATGTGAACAAAATCCCACGTCACAGGGGCGCTTTTTGGATCTTGGCCCATCGGCGGGGGTAGCCCTTCAGGGTGGGGGCCACCTTTTCCACAATGACCAGCCGGTGTGTGACGTCTGCGCCGGGGATGGCGTAGTCCTTCACGTCCCGCACTCTGCCGCCCAGCAGCTTGATGGCGTGGGCGGCCTGGTCCAGCTCCTGGTCGCTGTCCACCGACTTCATGGACAGGAAGCGGCCCCCCACCTTCACAAAGGGCAGGCACAGCTCGCTGAGAAGCCGCAGATCGGCCACGGCCCGGGCGGTGACCAGGTCGAAGGAGTCCCGCATGGACTTCTCCAGGGCCTTTTCCTCCGCCCGGCCTTGAATAGCCCGGACGCCGGTCAGTCCCAGCTGGGCGGAGACCTCATTCAGCCAGTCCACCCGCTTGTTCAGGCTGTCCAGCAAGGTCACATCCAACTGGGGCAGCAAAATCTTCAGGGGCAGACCGGGAAAGCCCGCCCCGGTGCCCACGTCCAGCAGGGTGCGGGCGCCGGTCAGGTCGGCGCAGGGGAGCAGGGCGGCGCAGTCCAGCATGTGCAGCCGGGCCACCCCCGCCTCATCCCGGATGGCGGTGAGGTTCATCACCTGGTTTTTTTCCAGCAGCAGGCGGCCATATTCCGCTAATTTTTCTGCGGCGTCAGGGGGGACGGAGCCCGTCAGCCCCAGGGCCTCCAGGCCGGAGGAGATCAGTTCTTTCATAGTATAACCTCAAAAATTGCTCATCAGACCCAGCAGGCCGATGGGCAGGGTGAAGGCGGCCAGACAGAAGCACAGCAGGCTCAGCCCAAAGGCCAGCCCCCGGCGGGGGTGGCCGGTGGAGTGCCAGCTGACTAAAATCAGCGCCCCCAGGCCGATCAGCCCGGGCACGGTGAGCAGGGGGGCCAGGTTGCCAAGCATCCTGCCGGTGTAGAAATAGAAGGTGGTGAGACACAGCAGAATGACCATGTACACGATGCCGATCCAGGCCATGGTGCGCTTCACCGGGGAGGCGGGGACATAGGGCTCCTGCTGGTCCTGGTTCAGGTCGTCAGGGCGGTCAGGCTGGGGCTTTTGCTGAGAATTGGGTTGGTTGGCTTTGGCCATAGGGCCTCCTTTCCGTGGCGGCGGCTTACTTGTTCTGCTCCTTCAGCAGGTCGCGGATCTCCATGAGCAGCTTCTCCTGGGCGGAGGGCTCGGGGGGAGCGGCAGGGGCCTCCTCCTCCTTCTTCTTGGCCAGGGCGGCGGCCTTGTCGTGGAAGGTGTTGATGGCCTTTATCATGGTGAACACCACCAGGGCCATGATGAGGAAGTTCAGGATGGCGTTGATGAAGTTGCCATAGGTGATCACCGCCCCGCCCACGGTGACGGACAGGTCGGCAAAGGACACCTCGCTGGTGAAGATGCCCAGGATGGGCATGATGATGTCGGCGGTGAGGGAGTCAGCAATGGCCTTGAATGCGCCGCCGATGATGACGCCGACGGCCATGTCCATCACATTGCCCCGGGCGATGAAGGTCTTGAACTCGTTGATAAACTTTTTCATAGCAGGGATCATCTCCGATCAGAACATTGTTTTTTCGCGCGGCAAAAAATGGGAAGATGCTCCATCTCCATGACCCGCCCCCGGAAACCATTGGGCCCCAAGGGTTTCCGTGCTTGACCGCTCTGGAGCCGTTTTCAAGGGCCAAAATGACCCAAGTAGGGTCGGCGGCAGCGTGAGCGGCTGGAGACGGGTAAAACGTTCTGTAATAATTTGATGAAATATTACAGATTTAAATAAAGCGAGAAATTTTCCACATTTGGAGCGGGAGATGGGGAAAGCGGGGGAGGGGAGGGACGAGGGTAAGTATTGTGGGTGCGGTGGTCGTCGAGCGGGCGGACACAGAGGTCCGCCCCTACAGACAACCTACGTGACACGCCGTAGGGGCCGACCTCTGTGTCGGCCCGTCGTTGGCGTATGCACCTCCGTGGTTCCCCTCATCCGTCACGGGCTTCGCCCGCGCCACCTTCCCCCGAGGGGAAGGCATTGGACGGGATACTTACTTCTTAGGCACCAGCACCTTGGTGCCGCCCATGTAGGGCCACAGGACCTCGGGGATGGTGACGGAGCCGTCGGCCTGGAGGTTGTTCTCCAGGAAGGCGATGAGCATACGGGGGGGAGCCACCACGGTGTTGTTCAGGGTGTGGGGCAGATACATCTTGCCGTCCTCGCCCTTCACGCGCATCTTCAGGCGGCGGGCCTGGGCGTCGCCCAGGTTGGAGCAGGAGCACACCTCGAAATACTTCTGCTGGCGGGGGGACCAGGCCTCGATGTCGCAGGACTTCACCTTCAGGTCAGCCAGGTCGCCGGAGCAGCACTCCAGCTGGCGGACGGGGATGTCCAGGCTGCGGAACAGCTCCACGGAATACTGCCACATCTGGTCATACCACTTCATGGAGTCCTCGGGCTTGCAGACCACGATCATCTCCTGCTTCTCGAACTGGTGGATGCGGTAGACGCCCCGCTCCTCGATGCCGTGGGCGCCCTTCTCCTTGCGGAAGCAGGGGGAGTAGGAGGTGAGGGTCTGGGGCAGGGTGGCCTCGGGGATGATCTGGTCGATGAACTTGCCGATCATGGAGTGCTCGCTGGTACCGATGAGGTACAGGTCCTCGCCCTCGATCTTATACATCATGGCCTCCATGTCGGTCTGGGACATGACGCCCTCGACGACATTGCCGTGGATCATGAAGGGGGGGATGCAGAAGGTGAAACCCTTGTTGATCATAAAGTCACGGGCATAGGCCAGCACCGCCTCGTGGAGCCGGGCGATGTCGCCCATCAGGTAATAGAAGCCGTTGCCGGACACACGGCCGGCGGCGTCCATGTCGATGCCGTTGAAGGACTCCATGATCTGGGTGTGGTAGGGGATCTCAAAGTCGGGGGTCTTGGGCTCACCGAAGCGCTGGACCTCCACGTTGGCGGAGTCGTCGGGGCCGATGGGCACGGAGGGGTCGATGATGTTGGGGATCTGGAGCATGATGTGGCGGATCTGGGCGGCCAGCTCGGTCTCCTTGGCCTCCAGCTGGGCCAGCCGGTCGGCGTTGGCCTTCACCTTGGCCTTGGCGGCCTCGGCCTCAGCCAGCTTGCTGGGGTCCTTCTTGGCCTGGCCCATCAGCATGCCCACCTGCTTGGACAGGGTGTTCCGCTGGGCCCGCAGGTCGTTGGCCTCGTTCACCGCGGCGCGGTTCTCCTCGTCCAGCGCCAGCACCTGGTCCACCAGGGGCAGCTTGGCGTCCTGGAACTTCTTCTTGATGTTCTCCTTGACGATTTCGGGGTTCTCCCGGACAAATTTCATATCCAGCATCGTTGATTTCTCCTTAATATATTGAAGTTTAAGAATCTGCGGGGCAGGGGGGAGGGGACCATCGGTGGTGCATCCGTTATCGGCGGGCGGCCAAAGGCCGCCCCTACACGGGAATACCGATGGTTTTCGTAGGGGCGGCTATCAGCCGCCCGGGATACCCGGCACGTTGACGGCGGGCGGATAATATCCGCCCCTACGATCTGTCTGTCGAAATACGCCGTAGGGGCGGCCTTTGGCCGCCCGTTGTGGGACAGGTTTCACGTGAAACATCCCATCAATGCAGGGCGTTATAGATCTCCTCATACCGGTGATAGGGGGAGAAGCGGCCATTTTTGGTGGCGCTCTCCTGGGGGAGGTAGTTCTTCAGGGGGTCGCCGTCTCCGGTGTCCTCCAGATGGCGCATCAGGGTGCGGCACAGGGCGTACTTGCCCCGGACATAGGCCTCGTCCACCTGCCAGAACCAGTCCAGAGCCTGGGCCGAGCGCTGCTGCCACTCCACGGTGTCCTGGGATGCGGCCAGGTCCTGCTCCAGCTGCTGCTTTTCCTGTTCCAGGTTAGATATCTGGGTCTCCAGATGGTCCATGGACTGCTTCAGATATTCGTTCTCCTGATACAGGTTGTCCAGAGACTGGACGGCGGAGACCGACTGCTGCTGCAGCTGGTTCAGCTTGTCGTTGGACTGCTGCTGCAAAATGTCGTTCTGGCGGCGCTCCATCATAAAGGTGTACAGCAGCAGGACAAAGGCGGCGGCAAACAGGATGGTGATATACTGGAACACCGACTTCTGCCGGTGCTTGTGGGAGTGCTCCGGCTTTTTCTCCGGTTCCGGTTTTGATTCCTGCTCCGGGGCAGGGGAGAGGGGCTGCTTTTCTTCGCTCACAGGGGTTCCACCTCCCCATTATGCTGCTGGAGCAGGGCCAGCAGGCTCTCTAAGTCTTGGTCGTCGTAATACTCCAGCTGGATGCGGCCCTTTTTCCCCTTGTGGGAGATGGTGACTTTCCGGCCCAAGGAGCTGGACAGGCTCTTCTCCACCTCGCCCAGATAGAGGGCCAGGTCGGGGCGGCCATCGGGCTCTTTGGGGGGCTTTTCCCCCTTTTGCAGGGCCTTGATGAGGGCCTCGGTCTGGCGGACGGACAGCTGGTGCTCCACCACCTGCTGGGCGGCCTGGCGCTGCAGATCGGCGGTGGGGGCGGCCAGAATGGCCCTGGCGTGTCCGGCGGACAGCTGTTCCTCCTCCACCAGGGCCAGCACCTCCTCAGGCAGGGCCAGCAGACGGAGCATGTTGGTGATGGCCGGGCGGGACTTGCCCATGCGCTGGGCCACCTGCTCCTGGGTCAGGCCATAGTCCTGCATCAGCACCTGATAGCCCTGGGCCTCCTCCACCGGGTTCAGGTCCTCCCGCTGAAGGTTTTCGATCAGGCCAAGCTCCATGACCTTCCGGTCATCCGCCTCGATGATGACGGCGGGGACCTGGTCCAGTCCGGCGGCCTTGGCCGCCCGCCACCGCCGCTCTCCGGCGATGATCTGATAATAGCCCGAGGACAGCCGCCGCACCGTCAGGGGCTGGATGACCCCGTGGACCCGGATAGACTCGGCCAGATCGGCCAGTGACTCCGGGTCAAAGCGCTTTCGCGGCTGATTCAGGCCGGGCTCCACCTGAGAGATGGGCAGCGAGACGGAGCCCTCCCCCTGGGCGGGCAGGTCCGGGTCGCCGAACAGGGCGTCCAGCCCCCGGCCCAGGCCGGTCTCAATTTTTCGTTTTGCCATATCAAACCTCGATTTCTTTCCAGTTTCCCAATTATTTGTGTCACCCACCCCTGCGGGGTGGGGACACAGGCGTAAATTGGGCCTAATTCTTATCGTGGATGGCGATCATCTCCTGGGCCAGGGCGGTGTAGGCCTCCGCCCCCCGGGAGAAGGGGTCGTATGCGGTGACGGGTTTGCCGTGGCTGGGGGCCTCGGACAGGCGGACGTTCCGGGGGATCACCGTGGCGTATACCTGGCCGGGGAAGTGGCGCTTCACCTCCGCCGCCACCTGGACTGTCTCTTATACACATCTGACGCTGCCGACGAAGGCTTAGGTGTAGATC
>OJPN01001902.1_pt1 | contig 13551 bp, 9 predicted proteins | sample 1598511 | NCBI WGS metagenome assembly OJPN01 (sample SAMN03922485, study PRJEB24848) | human gut metagenome | isolation source: stool sample | host: Homo sapiens | place: Germany | collected 2011-05
ATAAGCTGTCCCCAAGGCATTTTTTCCTCTTCCATGGCTTGATGCCAATTCTTCGGATCACTGTCAATGGAGATACTCACGATATTTAACCCTTTGGGATGGTAGGTATTGTACGTGTTACGCATGTGAGGTATCTCCCCGCGGCAGGGACTACACCATGATGCCCAGAATTCAATTAATGTAGTGGTCCCGGGTTTCACAAAATCCGATATTTTCTTTTTACTTCCGTCCGCTGCCGTGAGTTCCATGTCGATGAAAGATCCTCCGATAAATACCTGTTTGCCCTGGATCGTTGCCCGAAGAGCCTGGCCCATTTCCGAATTTTGCATTTCGGGGGATAGGCAGGTGAATAATCCTTCGATTTCTTTCAAAGAAAGGTCGGAATTCTTGTCGGAGAGTTCTTGTGCGATTTTAACGCTGATGGCAGATTCGGGATGTGCTTTAAGGTAGTTGATTTGAGTCTCTCTGAGGGCTAGTCTTTTTTGGGTGACGAGTTTGGCCAGATCAATCGCTTTGGCTAAATCTTTCGAATTGTAATAAGCTTCCCCGTAAGCGCGGAACGTTTTGCTCCGGTCGTCCTCCATGGGTTGTATCTCGTTCAGGTAGTTTTGATATTCAGTTTGAGTCCCGCTTCCGGAGATCTGAAACACGGGATATTTGCTGGAATAGTCGCAAGTGGCTTCTATCGCTGCATTGTCGATAAATAACGAGAAGTTTACAATTTTACTGCGGGTCAGCCGGTCATTGGGATCAAGGTAGATGCTGACCGTGCAATAACGCGGCACATCGAATTTACCCAGAAACCTGAATTTACCCCCCGATATTTTCGTACTGTCGATGAAATGAGGTTGATTGGTATCATCCAGTGCCAGAAAAACGGGTTTCCCTTCCCATGCTTCGGGGACATGTCCGGTGAGGGTATATCCGTCGTGTTCCGTACAACTGACGACGGATAGAATGAGTGCGATAAATAGAATGTATTTCATCTTTAAAATCGATTTGCTGTTTTTAAAGAGGGTGTGTCAAAATGCAAATTTTCGTATTTTTAGTGGCTTCTCAATATTGATTATCAATAAATTGCAACTATATAATTTATCGAAACACGCATTTTGACACACCCTCTATGTGGTATTATTGTACCTCTTCGTATGTGAAATCGATCCGGAAAGTAACCATACCCATTCCGTAATATGAAGATTCATAAGATACGCTTGTAACGTAATTATCTTCATCATACGTGTAGTTTAACTCGTGGGTCGTTGTTTCTTCCGTCTCCGGATCTACTACCGACATTTTTACGGGAATTCCTGCCGATTTTTCTCCGATCAACCCTGTGAATGCAGCGTACATCCATCCCCAATCTTGAGTATAGTTTATGTTTGAAAGTTGTAAGAAAAGGGCTGCAATGTCCATTCCTGGACGAGTGTATTTTTGTGTTTGGTCGTATTCGAATGATGTTCCGCTGACATCGACTAAATTGCCGGCATCAAAAGTATATTCTAAATTGTTAAGACCTCCTTTGCCTTCATAGGATTTCATATACCGGTCTGCATATGTCCAGTCAGCACTCATGTTTACGTCCTTTGTATTCCAAAGATTATAGAAAATTGTAGCATTTGATTGTGCTAAATCATCGGTTACACTCAGAGTAACCTGTCTTACATATCCTTCTAATTCCCAGTCAGGATCCGGATTACTGATAGATAAAATAATTTGGTCATTGTTTGTTTGTACATCATAGTTCATCTCATGTTCGTAAAGGACATTAGCGTACTTGAAACTTTGTGGACCGTTGGCTGCATAGGAAATTTCGAATGTAGATTCTGTGATATAATCTGCCATTATTTGACTGAAATCATTTACCCAGCCGATCTTGACCAATCGTTTGTATTTTACAATTTCGAACTCTTCGGTTAATGTCCATTCCCCTCCATCCTGGGCAAGGATAAGACGGTAAGTTCCGGCACTGAGGTCTGTGGGTAAAGTACAAATCAATCCGCTCTGGTAGTCTGTTACAGTCAATTCAGTTCGGGTGCCATTCCCGGTTTCTGCGTATACTTTTGACGTTTCGTTGTATCCGTTACCGCCAATATTTATTATTTGGCCGGTAAATCCTGCTTCGGGTATTTCTAATCCGATGATTGGGAGTGAAGCCGCTGTTAATTCAATGCTTCCCAATTCCCATTCGCCGTCTTGTTTTAGTACCAACGTATATTGTCCTGGTGTTAAGCTCATCGGCACGGTCATTGTCACACCGGTGGAAACAATGGTTAGTTGACTTACATCGGCAGATGAGGCTGTGCCTTTGAAGGTGAACTGTGCTGTTGAAGCGAATCCGGTACCGGATACGATAATTTCCGTACCGATTTCAGCTGTAGCGGGTATTCTCACGTTTGATACAGGGTTTTGTGGTGTCGGATCATCATCATCCGAACAAGCCGTGAATGCGCAAATGCTGCATATCATAAGCATCATTATCCGAATTTTTTTCATAACATTTAGATTTTAGAAATTAATAATATAGATAAATTGAACACTTAAAACTTACCATTCTCTATAGGTTACGTCGACAATACGGGCAAAACCGTCGTAGACTTCCGGTTCCACTCCTGAAAAATCTCCGCTCATTTCCGTGTCGTTATATATCCGGAGGATACCTTCCTCACCCCGTAGGCTTCCGATGATCAGATTGTACGAACGGGAGTCACTGGTATTTTTGCGGAATAGATTGAATTTCAGGCGGGTGATTTCCTCTCCTCCCGGTAATGTAAACTGCACTTTTGCCTGCAACGGTTTCGTGGAAAGGTCTACCTGGTAGAGGGTACCGCCCACGGCATAGTACATACAGTTTTTCAGTGAACTGAAAGCGAAGAGGTCTGTCACCTTTGTTATATCGGTACATTCCGACAAGTCGCCATAATAAGCCTTCCCAAGCGCGTTAGGACAACTACTCCACGATTGAGGGACTATGTCGCCTAGCTGGATGCCGTAAAGGTAGCGTTTGTCGCCGTCTGCCAGTACTGTATAGGTTACTGCCATTTGCCCGCTACCCGGGTCATATCGGGTGTTCTCCATGTACACGTAGTCTAGTCCGGTGGGAAATTCATCAAATGCCGAACCCGTAACTCCTCCCGTCGTCGCTTGCATGTCTTCCATCAGTTCTGCCATTTCATTCATCTCCCGCAAAGGTTCCTGATTGTTCAGGTCTGAGGAAGCTAAAGTTTGTCCGTATCCCATGAAGCGTTTGTTGTCGATATCGTATATCATCACCAGGGGAGCGAGGATCATGTTGCCTGCAACATTGCTGCCTGCCATGGGGGCTACCCGGAAATCTTTGTTTATGGGAGAACTGAAAAGTCCGAGAATCTCACCCATATTGCTCGCATAGTGGAAATCCGTCCCGGCAACCATCATTTTGGCATTGACCGTGGGTATTATTTCATGTGGGCTTACTGCTTGTCCGTTCCCCATCTCGTAACGTATATTGTATTCTTCCGTCCAGGCAAAACCGTCACTGCTCAAGCGGGTTGCTCCGTCATCCGTCAGCAAGTAGAAAGGCGATCCGGTTTCGGCGAGGTCTTCCAGTTGCTGGATACGCCGTGGGCCGTTTAATTCCGGCATATCCTGGCTGGATAATAAGTCCCTGTAAGTTTCTCCCGTGACCATGGATATCATGTCCAGTCGTGTCCGACCGTTGTCGGAGCACAACACCATCCAGCCCTCGGAAGTGGTTTGGGTGACTTCCAGTTCGTAAGTCTGTTGCCAGAACAAACCGCTTGTACGGTTGGTTATCGTGAAATATAGCGTGTATGTCCCTTCCGCCAATACCACTTCATAATCCAAAATGCGTTCATTTCCGATCACGGTAGCTGTAACGGCGTCTGCCTGCGGAATCACTTTCCACTCGAACTGGTAATCTTCTTCCGTGAATTGTTCACCTTCAATTTGCGGTGTCAACTGTAAACGTTCGAATTTTCGTACGGGTATTTTCTCATCAATGCCGGTCACCACCGGGGAGGAGAGTTCCCGGTAATCGTAATTCCCCAAATCTTCGGCACAGGATATCAGTAAGAAAATCCAGCAGGCCGTGTATAATAATCCTTTTCGCATGGTTGCATATATTAATATTTAAACAATGGTTCTCCGGTTGTCGGGTCGAAAGCCTCTTCGTCGTATTCTTCTCCCGCTGCTTTCTTTTCTGTTTGGGTGGCCACGTAGTCGCACATTTCTATATAGATAAACTGCCATCTTGCCAGTGAAATACCGCCTGCCGTATTAAATTCGGCGGGGTCTATTTCCAGTACCCGGCATATTAATTCGAACTTTTGCTGGGAGAATTCTCCCCCGAAGTCTTCATCCCAACTTTCCGGGGCAACCGTGAAACGGTCGGAGAAGATGATGCGGTAACGAATCACGGTTGTCGTGTCATTTCCACTTTGCACCTGATACTCGAAAGGCAGGATAAAGTGCTCGTTGGCTTTCAGTTCCAGCACAATCTCCCGGTTTTCTTGTTTCAGTACCGCCGTACGGTTCAGTTGCACGTTATAATCGAGGTTTACTGCCTCTGCCGGCATTTCTGCGACAGAGACCAGTTCATAGTCGGTTCCTTCTATGGCATTGCCTCCTGCTACACTGATGTCTATCGGGCGGGCGTATGCCACGGGGCGTCCCAATGCCTGGACTTTTACCGTGACAGTCATCGTGTCGGCACTGGTATAAACGAATGTCGCGTTGGTACTGTCAACGATCGTATTGTTTAACAAACGGTTGTTGAAATATATTCCGTTGATTTGGTCGAAAGTAGCCGGTTTCTCTTCGTTACATCCTGCCAGTCCGAACAATACCGTCATTCCCCAGTATACTTTCCTGATTATGTTTTTCTTCATTGCTGTTGTGATTACTTGGTTATCTGTTTTCTGTTTCAGTGTCGGGCAAAGGCACCACGAATACTGCATTTGACGGAGCCGGGTTGTTCGTTGCCGAATTCGACCGGATAATCGATGAGTACATCCGTTTGTACATGAAGAATAATTGTCCTTCGCCATAAACTTCGCGGATGTATTCATATTGCAGAAGGGTGGTGGTCAGGGTCTGTAAATTGCTTACTCCCCGGTTTTTACGCAACGTGTTTATGTATGATACTCCGTTAGCCAGGCTGTTGGATTGGCTTTCTGCGGCGATCAGGTACATTTCGCCCAGCCGTAGCAAGGGGATCATGGTATTTTCTATCCGTCCCGATTCCGTCATGTCCGAATATTTGTAGAAATAGCGTGCGCTTCCCGAGGAAATCCAATTGGAACGGCAACGGTAGTCGTCCAGATTTCCGCCGGTTCCGGTTCCACCGTAAATAGTTTGTTCCAGTAAATCGGTTTCCATGCGGAATACCATGTTGGGGGCTAACGATGGGTCGAAATATTCTTCGAACAATTCTCCTCGTTGGCTGTCAGAGAGGGCGAACAGAACTTCTGGCGAGAAAATACGGTCCGGATCCTGGGCAGTTCCGTTCACCAGGCTTCTGTCTACGAAAGGAAATATGCCGTTATTGGAAGCTTTTATCACTTCAGTGGAATAATTGAATGCATTTTCCCGTTGTCCGGCGTACAGGCATACACGGGCCAGCAGGCCTGTTACGGCATAGTAGTTTAACCGTAGTGCCCGGTAACATAAGAAATTCGAACTTTCGCCTGCATTCCCGCTTGACAATCCTCCTTCCGTTTTCACGGGATCTTCGTTTAGGAGGATGCGTGCATCCTGCAAATCTTGTATGATTTTTGTCATCACTTCCGATGCGGGCAGCAAAGGTTCGGGGGACAATACCTCCGACGTGTAGTAGGGGATACTGGTTGCCTCCGGGTTTCTCGAATATACGGGACCGAACAGGCGTAGCATATCGAAATGCAGCATCGCTCTCAGTGCCAGGGCTTCGCCTTGGATTATGTTATAGTTGTTTCCCGTGAATAATTCTTCGCGGGATTTCATATTTTCCAGTAATTTATTGCAGTTTAGAATCAGAGCGTATGCCTTGTCCCAGGTGGAACTCATACAGCTACGCCAGTATTCGGTGTTGTAATTATAATCTTTTAAGTCCGTGTAATTCCCCCATACCAGGCTTTCGTTGCCGATTTCGTAGGCGCCTCCCATGATTTCGATCATTTCTACTGTCAGGGATTTTCCGTACAGGGCCTCGTCATTCAGTCCGATATAAATGCCGTTTAGTGCTTTCTGGAATCCCTCTTCCGATTTCACCAGTTCATCCTCTGAGATCTGGTCGTAGGGTTGGACATCCAGCCAATTGCTGCATCCTGCCAGTAAAAATGCCAGGCAGTACAGTCCGATCAGTCGTTGTATATTCATGTTCATAACATTTGCTTTAAAAAGTTGCCGATAATGAGAAAGAAACCGTGCGGGCAAAAGGGTAATCGATCCCTCGTTCGCTTTTCACGGATGAACAACGGAACAGGTCGTTCATGATGGCCTGAATGTTCAAAACGGATAGTCCCATTCTTTTCACGAAAGGTTGGGTGAATTCATAACCGATATTGAATGACTCCCCGCTTATGGTGTTTTCATCCATCACGAAGCGCGATGACTTGTCGGTTGTCTGGGTCAATGAGATGCCTTTGTATTGGGCTTCACGGTTAGTCGCCGACCAACGGTTGTACAAGGCTCTTTTGTCCTGGTTGTTGTAAACTTCGTCACTGCTGATGTTTTCTACTTTTTCGAAAACCGATTCATTGAATATTTGGGCTCCCAGGGTGTAGCGAAAGTAACATCCTACGGATAATCCCTTATAGTATAGTGTGGTACCGATCACTCCTTCCAGTTTGGGTTCCGTATCTCCCAGAACGACCTCGTCGTCTGTGTCATAAGTGAAGGAATAGGAACCGTCTTTTTTGATAAAAAGTTCTTTTCCCGTGGCTGGATCGATACCGGCAGAACGTACCGCCCAGATGGCTGTGGGGCTTCCGCCGTCATAATAACGCGTTGTCCCGGCCAATGAGGCTTTCTGCTCTTCGTTCAGGGAGCTGAAAGCGTTGCCGATTTTGGCGTACCGTGCTTTGGCGTGTGTCCCGTTAAGGCTGATATTCCAGTTAATTCTTTCTTGCGGTCTGTAAATGGGGGAGACTTTCAGAGTCACTTCTATTCCGGTTGTCTTTTGCTGTCCGGCATTCATAGCCACGCTTTTCACCCCCATGGAACCTGGTGTGGTAATCAGGGCCAATAACGGGTCGGTAATTTTCTTATACCAGTCGAACGTGATGTTCAGGCGGTTGTTCCAGGTTGTGATATCTGCTCCGGCATTCCAATTAATCGTTTCTTGCCATGCCAGGTCTTTGTTGCCCAGCGCGTTGATCACCAGTCCCGAACCGAAAATGTTTGTCATATCCGTGTTGAACGTGTAGGTCGTGAATGCCTGGTATGCCGAAAAGTTCTGGTTCCCCGGATTTCCGACCGAAGCGCGTAGTTTCAATAGCTGAAACCAATCTTTCGCATGAAAAAATGCTTCGTTGTGTAGGTTCCAGCCGATACCTACCGACCAGGTATTGCGGAAACGGTTGTTCGTGCCGAACATGGATGCACCGTCACTACGGTAGTTGAAATCGAGTAAATAACGGTTGTCGTAAGCGTATCCGCCGTTTAGATAAAAACTGGCGGCACGTGTTTCGCTTTCCGAGTAGGACGATTTCCCGTTTTCGGGATAACCATTGGCAAAGGAAGGACTCCCGAAAGCATCTTCCGTGAAGCCGATCGCTTTATAACCGTTGCTTGTTTCTTTCGACAGGCTGAAATTGAAACCGCCCACAGCGTTTATCATGTGTTTCCCTCCGAACAGACGTCCGTAAGTAACAGCAATATCTCCCTCGTAGCTGGTGGATTTACTGGCGGTGTGCGTATAGCTTCCTTTTTTCATTTCCTCTTCATCGTCAAAGTCACTGTGTTCGGGTGAGAGGCGTTCTTCTGCCGAACTGCTGGTTTTCGTTATGCCGAATTTCCCTCTTGCACGTAAATCGTCGGTGGCGAACCATTCGATGATGAAATTGTTGGTAAATCCGGTTTCGTCGCTTTTGTCATAATTATTCAGACTGGCGTTCCACAGGGGATTGGCCACTTTTTCCTCGTAACCATCTCCCGAGTAATAGTATAGGTATTTGTCGATACCCCCGTCTTCGTTATATTTTTTGTAATAAGGGTTGGCTTGTGCATATTCGGAGAAGCTTACGGACGGATCGTTCGTTTCCATATAGTCTACAGTCAATTTATTACTGAACTGGAACTTGCCGGAACGATAGATCAGATCTATATTTCCGCTGATGGTCTGGCGGTCGGAACCTTTCATTACTCCCTGCACGTTACCGTAACTGAGCCCTATACCGTAACGGATGTTTTCTTCACCCCCTTCGGCATATAGATTGTGCTTATGCGTGAACCCGGTGCGTAGCGGTACGCTTAACCAATAGGTGTCGATCCCTTCTTCGATTCCTTTTAAACGGGCATTCCGTAAACTATCCAGGCGTACCTGGTTGATGGCACTGTTGGATTTGTCCGTGTATACACCGGCGAGTGTCTCGAATTGCAATTTTTCACGGGCATTCATTAAGTTGTAATCCGAAAGGTCTGCCATCGTCACGCTGAAATCTCCCTTATAGGAGAATTGCAGGCGTCCCCCCTCCGGGGCCTTTGTTTCGATAACCACCACGCCGTTAGCTGCTTTCGAACCATAAATGGCGGTTGAGGCTGCGTCTTTTAACAAGGTGACCGATGCCACCCGGTTCATGTTCAGGTCCATGATGGTTTCTAATGTCGTTTCGAAACCGTCAAGGATAAACAAAGGTTGATTGGGGTCGGTCCCATACTCTTCTTTCAATCCCATAACACTGCTCTTGCCCCGGATTTCGATATCGGGCATGCGGTTCGGGTCGGAACCGAATTGGTTGTTTTCCACGATTTTGAATGAAGGGTCGAGTGTGCGCAGACTTTGAACCAGATTCGACGCTCCCACGGCTTTCAATTCCTCTGCTTTGAATGTAGTCGATGATCCCGTGAAACTTTCCTTTTTACGGGTGAAGATACCCGTGACGACTACTTCATCCATCTCTTCGATAACAGGAACAAGTGTAATTTTCTGAAAATCGGAGACATTATTTCCGTTGAACTTTTTTACCAGACGCTCGTAACCGATGTACGAAAAGATAATGTTATACTCTGCCGGACCGAGGGGGAATGTGAATTGTCCGTTAACGTCGGTGGCAGTTCCCTGCGTTGTTCCTTCGATCATAACAGTTACTCCCGGTAACGGTTCTTTCGTATGACTATCCACCACAATCCCTTTCAATTCGATGATTTTCATTTCAGTTTTTTGTGGTTCTGCCGGACGTTGGGTGATAATAATCGTTTTATCCTCGATTTTAAATGTGAAAGGAGTTCCGTTCAAAACGTATTCCAGTGCTGATCTCAATGGCGTATTTCTGAACTCCCTCGTGATTCGTTTGTCAGAAGTACCGATTTGCCCGGCATTATAAAAAAATTCCGTTCCGGTGGCTGTTCCTATCTTTTTCAAAGCGTCCAGTAAAGTGGAATTTTCCAGCTTTAAATTTAGTTGTACCTCCTGGGCATAACTTACCTGCGTAAAACTACAAAGCATTTGTAGCAAGAACAGTGGCAGGACGATTTTCTTCCGGAGTTTGTCCCGGAGAACCGTCCGGTTCCGGCTGAATGATCTGTCTTCTTTCATATTGATCTTGTATTAATGAATATTTATTTTATTACTATTCTTTATATTTGAGCATACAAAGCCCCGAACTTCATTTTCCAATGAAGTTTTGTAATTGATATGGAGGGGATTTTACTTCAGATAAATAACCCCGTTTTCAATAATACATTCGATGTTACTTGTCGTTGTTAACAGCTTGGTGATGTAATCAATTCCCCGTTCGTGCCGGATCATTCCCGAAAAACGGGAATCGCGGTGTTCTTCCGATACCTGAATATCGATACCATACATTCTGGACAATTTTTTAGCCAATACACTTAATTTCTCGTTGTTGAAATAGATCACGCCCTCTTTCCACATGGAATATTCTGCGGCATCTACCTCGTATTTTTCCATTTTATTCGTTTCTTTGTCCACGCGGATTTGCTCGTTCGGCGATAAAGTCACCGTTCGGTTGTTCTCCGGAACGTGATAAGCTATTTTACCGGAGAGTAGCGTAGTCACGTTTTCCGTGTTGTCTTCATAAGCCGATACGTTGAAACAGGTGCCGAGTACCCGGATAGATTCGCTGTTGGGAATCTCCACGTAGAAAGGTTTCGTTGTATCGCTTTTCACTTCAAAGAATCCCTCTCCCTTGATTTTTACCCTGCGTTCCGGTTGGGAGTCGAACGTCGATGGGTATTCGAACCAGGTGTCGGCGTTTAGTACGATACGTGTCCCGTCGGCTAATTCAAGGTTGAAATGCTTACCCGAAGGAACATATATTTTCAATATTTTTGCCTTTTGCAGCATAATCTTTTTCCCGTCGGCGGATTGCAGTGCGACATTCGAATGTTTGTCTATATTTATCTTGGCGTCGCCTCCCAGGTTCGAAACGGCGGAATCCCCGACGAGTAGTTGCACCTGTTCGTTGCAAACGGATATGCCCATGTGACCGAGTTGGGTGTATACCGTAACCTCTTGCAGGGCAGTGGGACGGAACACCAGAAACAGGGACACGAACACACAAGCCGCGGCAACACCGCTGGAAATCCAATACATCCGGCGGGTATTTCTTCTCCGGCGGATCCTGCTTTTTACGTCCTGGTAATTTCTGTCCAGTATATGTTCCCCGCACTCCTTTGCCCGGAGAGAGTTCCAGATCTCATCCAGCAACTCATCTTCATTTTCCCCGATGGGGCGGTTCAAATATTTCTCTGTATCTGTTTTCATGCACGCTATAACCTGATCGACATTAATATAATACCTGACTGCCCGAAACTACGTATTCGAAAATACTATTTTTTTATTTTTCCCCGAAGTTTTTTCATTGCCTGGTAGAGGATGGTTTCTACTGTCCGGACGGAAATGCCTAATTTTCGGGCAATATCGGCACTTTTCCTGTTCTCAATGTGACTCATGATCATTACCTGGCGGCTTCTTTCCGGTAATTCATTCAGTAAAGCGGATAATTGTTGTTCGGGTTCGGGTCCTTCTTCCGCCCGGATCACGTTTTCTTGTTCCTCTTCGCTTTTTTTTCTTTTAAGGTTTTCTTGATGTTGTAGGTGGAGAAACCGGGTTTTGAGGTAACGCAGGGAATTGTTGTGCGTGCTGCGAAGCAGGTAATTGCGCAGAGATTTTTCCCGGTCGAGATTTTTCCGGTTTTCCCATAAGGCAACGAAAATATTTTGAATAATCTCCAAAGCCGCTTCCGAATCACCGACGATAGAGGCAGAATAGTTTTGAAGAAGAGCGAAATAGCTTTTATATATTTTCTCGAAAGCGGTTTCCTCTCCTTTGATCAATGCGTCCAATAGGGATTGATCTGACTCGGTCGTATGACTACCTTTTTCTATCATGATCGATGTACTGCCGTGTGTAATTCTATATTATTAAACGTTCGTTTATGGATATCGTTTTTTCGTGTTCATTATTTTGGGGGGCGAATTTATATTATTTGCTTATTTTCAATGTGTGACATTTTTTTTATAAATTATTTTTCCCGTTCAATAAACGGATTTATATTGATATCTGTATCAGCAAACTTTATGCCTTATCATTCGTTCGCATAAATGCGACAAATTTAAAGCAATTTTCTAAAAATGTCAGGATATATTCAATCATATCTTTTTATGAGGATGCGGATATAGATGATATCGGGGCTGACGGGGGATGCCACTGCTGTTGTAAAAATGGAATATTTCCGTATCTTCGTATAATTTATAATAAACTCAGGAGTAGACGAATATGGACGGAGATAGGAACATAAGTGAAATAATCAGTGATATCCGTGACAATTGTGAATTGGCCAAGGCGGCAAAATGAGGTCGTAGAGTTATATTGGACCCGTTTTCATTTTTAATGGTATGACTTTCATATTTTTGACACAAATTCAAGAAGCGAATCTACCATACCTATTCTTGCAATCCGTCCAACAGTATGCTGGTAGTCTGTTCCCGGTCAGAGAATCGGAAGTGCCGGTTTAACAGACGATAGAGGAAAACAACGAGGCTGCATGATATTCGAAAAGAAACCCGTTAGTCTTGCCCAATTTGTCCGGCAGGTCCGAGAACGGTTTACGGTACGTTTTATCGTTTCATCACAGAGCACTTTGCGTGTAGAGTCTATAAAATGTGCCAACTGCATTCCATTACACGGAAAAATTTAGATTAAAGCGAGAAAGTATTAAAAAACAACTTCCTTCGCAACATTCTGAACAAGAAACCTTATAATTGCAACAATATTATCTTTCAAGTGCCATCTTATACACTGTTTGCCATTCTCTTTAATTGAGGGAATATTATCAAATAAACAATTAAATTGTATGGCAACAGTAAAAATCAAATTCCGTGTATCTTCCATTGAGACGAAGGCGGGTACACTCTACTATCAAGTAATTCACAACCGTCTGGTAAAACAAGTTCATTTCGGCTATAAGCTGTACCCATCGGAATGGGATGCCGATTGTTCCAGAGTCATCCTGTCCTCCGGTATCGAAAAAGGGCAGGAGGGATATCTGCTCTCTATGAAGACCGCTTTGGCGAACGATCTTTCCCGTTTCAAGGAGGTCATCGTGCGGCTTGAACGTTCCGACATGGCATATACCGCCGACAAAGTGGTGGAACTGTTCTCCTCTCCGGCTGATTGCGGTGGGTTTGTCTCTTTTACATGGTAGCTCATCCAGGAATTGAAAAAGATAGGCAAAAAGTGTACAGCCGAGACCTATATGACTACACTGAACAGCTTTTTACGTTTCCGTGGCGAGTGTGACCTGCTGTTCAGGGAGGTGGACTCCAACCTGATGGTGGAATACGAAACCTTCCTGAAAGGTATCAATGTTTGCCCGAATATTTCCTCTTTTAATATGCGTAACCTGCGTGCCATCTATAATCGTGCAGTGGAAAAGGAGTTGACCGTGCTTTTCTATATCAAGAAGTTTGCTTAGGGTTATTCCAAAAGCTTGACTAAGTTTATATAAAGATAGAAGCTGAGGGCTTATAAAACCGAATTCATATTTTGAAAGCTCGCTGTTATCAATATCCGTTAAAGCCTCAAGGTCACGTAAAGACCACTTTTTTGCTTTACGTAACTCTTTTAATCTCTGACCCAACCGATACAATAATTCATTATCTTTCATGATTTTCGATATTATTTTTCAAAGGAAATTATAACATGTACGATGCTTGCATTATATAATTTCTTTTGAGTTTGCTTCCATTCTGATATTTTTTTATCTTCTAGTTGATGTAATTTTATTTCGTGTATTGCTTCAAATATTTCGACTATATTACTTTGACTGACTGAAGATTCTTGAAATTTTAAATAGTCTAGTTTTTTCCGATAGCGCAAAAAAAAGAGTA
>OJPN01001922.1_pt1 | contig 13441 bp, 8 predicted proteins | sample 1598511 | NCBI WGS metagenome assembly OJPN01 (sample SAMN03922485, study PRJEB24848) | human gut metagenome | isolation source: stool sample | host: Homo sapiens | place: Germany | collected 2011-05
AGTGCGAACCGCCGTTGATGATGTTCATCATCGGAACGGGCAGCGTCTTGGCGTTTGCTCCGCCGATATAGCGATAAAGCGGCATGCCGAAGTAGTCGGCGGCAGCGCGGGCCACGGCCAGCGACACGCCGAGAATGGCGTTAGCACCCAGCTTCGACTTGGTCTTCGTGCCGTCGAGGGCTATCATGGCCTTGTCGATGCCCACCTGATCGGCCACGTTCATGCCGATAACGGCGGGAGCGATCACCTCGTTTACGTTCTTGACGGCGTTCAGAACGCCCTTGCCCAGATAACGGCTCTTGTCGCCGTCACGAAGTTCGAGGGCCTCGTTCTCGCCCGTCGATGCGCCGCTCGGAACGGCTGCGCGGCCGAATGCGCCGGATACGGTACGTACTTCGACCTCGATGGTCGGATTGCCTCGCGAGTCGAGGATCTCTCTTGCGTGAATCTCTACAATCTGCATAGTTGTAAATGTTTAATTTATGGTTTTAAATACTGATATGCCGTTTTCGACCGCAAAGGTAAGAAATAATTGTGAATTGCGGTTTCATTATTGTTATTTTTTTCACGAAAGACGGATGCGGTTTCGGGAATAAAGCAGAATATATTATCTTTGCCGGCGAATGCACTCCTCTCACTTGTAAACAACTATCAATTAATGCGAAAAGTTCTCTCATTCTCTCTTTTCCTGATGTTGGGACTCATCGTCTCGCAAATGCTTCCGGGCACGCTCGGTGCAGGATACGCGGCGTTCAAGAAGTGTTCCGACACGCTGCTTTACATCTGCCTCGGATTCATCATGATCAACGTCGGCCGCGAATTCGAAATCGACAAAACCCGCTGGCGTTCCTACACTGCGGACTACTTCATCGCCATGGCCACGGCCGCGCTGCCGTGGATACTCATCGTCCTCTACTACGTCTTCGCACTGCTTCCGCCCGAACTCTGGACCAGCGGCGAGGCGTGGAAGGAAAACCTGCTGCTGAGCCGTTTCGCCGCGCCGACTTCGGCCGGCATCCTCTTCACGATGCTCGCAGCCCTCAGTCTCAAGAAAAGCTGGATTTACAAAAAGATACAGGTGCTGGCCATCTTCGACGATCTGGACACCATCCTGCTGATGATCCCCCTGCAAATCCTGATGACCGGCCTGCGGTGGCAAATGTTCGCCATCATCGCCGTCGTCACCCTCCTGCTGGCCGTCGGCTGGCGCTGGCAGGCGACGTGGAACGTACGTCAGGACTGGAAAACCATCTTGGGGCTGGCCGTCGTGGTCTGCGCCCTGACCCAGCTCGTCCACATCGTCACGGCCCGGCTTTACGGACCGGAGAACAGCATCCATATCGAAGTCCTGCTCCCGGCGTTCGTCGTCGGCATGCTGATGAAACACAAGGAGATCGACACCGCCGCCGAACGGCGCATCACCACCGGCATCTCGTTCCTCTTCATGCTGCTCGTGGGGCTGAGCATGCCGCTCGTAACGGGCGCTCCGGGCGACACGGCCGCCGCGACGTCGGTCACCGGCTCGCAGCCCATGATGCCGTGGGGCACGCTGGCGCTGCATGTGTTGGCCGTATCGTTGCTCTCGAACCTCGGCAAACTGGTGCCGCTCTTCTTCTACCGCGACCGCAAGATCAGCGAACGCCTCGCCCTCTCGATCGGCATGTTCACCCGCGGCGAGGTGGGCGCGGGCGTAATCTTCATCGCACTGGGCTACAGTCTGGGCGGCCCGGCGCTCATCATCTCGGTGCTGACGCTGGTGCTGAACCTGATCCTCACGGGCGGCTTCGTGGTGTGGGTCAAGAAACTGGCCCTGCGCACCTACGCGCCCGAAGCGCAGCAGTAACCCGGCTAAACAACCCCATATTCACAATCAAACGACGGAAACCGTGATCGAAATTACAGACAAGGCCCTGCAAACGGCAGCCGCCAAAGGGATGGACGAATTCCTCCGGGTCTTTACGGACAAATACAAGGAGACGGTCGGCGGAGACCCGACGGCCGAAACGATGCCGCTGCTCAGCGGCGAACAGCACTCGCTGCTCGCCTACCGGATTTTCCGGGACGAGGTGACCGAAGGCGGTTTCTGCCAGCTTATCCAGAACGGCTACGGGGCCTATATCTTCGGCAATCCGTTTGCCAGAGTCATGCGCCTGTGGGGTGCGGAGAGTTTCTCGAAGCTGGTCTACCGCGCCAAGAAGATCTACGACGCCAACCGGGAGGATTTGGAACGGGAGCGCACCGACGAGGAGTTCATGGCGATGTACGAGCAGTACGAAGCCTTCGACGAGCTGGAGGAGGAGTACGGCGAAATGGAAGCCGAGGTCACGGAGACGCTCGCCCGCTACGTGGACGGGCATCTGGATCTGTTCGCCGCGGTCGTCGGATAACCGGCCCGGAATCCTGCGGAAACAGCCTCTCCGCATCGCCGTTCCCGGCATATACGAAGCGTCCGCGGAGGAATATCCGGAGACATTCCGCTAAAAAAATCGGAAAAAAGGCGGTCGGCCGTAAGGGTCGGCCGCCTTTTTCGTGTCTTCGGGTAAAAACCGAATACCGTCATGGACAAACATTACCGGGACCTCCTGATCCGTGCGCTGAAGGGCACGCTGGACACCGCATCGCGCCGCGAATTCGACCTATGGGTCGCGGATGCGGACAACCGCCGCATCTACGAAAACGCCCTCCGCATATGGGACGACGTACAGCGCCGCACCTCGGCCTACAATCCCGACCGCGACCGGCTCTGGGAGCAGTTGCAGTCCCGCATCGAAGTCTGCGGAACGCCGCAGCGGGCGGAACGGCCCGCGCCGAAACGCCGCTGGATGCCGATACTGCGCACGGCGGCAGCCGTCGCCGCGGGCGTCGTCGTCACGCTCTTCGCGGTCCGTCCCGACCTCTCCCGCACACCGGTTCCGGCCAGACAGGAGTTCTGCGCCTTCGGCGGCAAGTCGCTGGCGCATCTGACCGACGGTTCGACCGTATGGCTCCAGAGCGGCTCGACGCTCGCCTACGACAGCTCCTTCGGCGCCGAAAGCCGCAACGTAAAACTCCGCGGAGAGGGATTTTTCGACATCGCCAAAGATCCCGAACGCCCTTTCACGGTCGAAGTGGAAGGGCTGCGCATACGGGTTCACGGCACGAAATTCAACGTGAACACCTCGCACGAAGACCGGACCGTCGCCGTATCGCTCGTTGAGGGTTCGGTGGCCCTCGATTCCGGCAACGGGGAGACGCGCCGGCTGCACCCCGGAGAAATAGCCTGCTACGACCCCGCCACCCAAGAGCTGAATATCCGCAGGGGCAACGTCGAGCTGGAATCCTGCTGGGCCGCGGGCAAACTGGTCTTCGAGCGGCAGTCGTTGGGCGAAATCTGCCGCTACCTCTCACGCTGGTACGACATCCGGATCGACATCTCCCCGGCACTCGCCCACAATTACGCCTACACGTTCACCCTCACCGACGAACCGCTCGAAGCGATTCTGCGCATCATGAGCCGCATCAATCCGATCGTCTACACCTTCTCGGACAACCGCTCGGTATCCATCTCCGAGATAGAATAAAACCGTAAACCTACCAAACACCAACCAAACTCCGAATGCCTATGACCGAACAGACCTGAACCGCACGCTATCCTTCCCGCGGCAGCCGCCGCAAACACACGCTAACTTAAAACTTCAACCATGAAACATTTTAGACTATTCGCAATTCTTTTGCTGCTCGTCTGCGGATGGACAACGGTTGCACACGGCCAGACGCAGGAGCCGGCGATCAACCTTGAGTTCACCGACATACCGCTCTCGGAAGCCATTTCGCGCATTGAGAAGAGCAGCAAATACACATTCTTCTACGACGCCAAGCAGACCGACCTGACCCGGCGCGTCAGCCTCCGCGCCAAACAGCTGCCGATCTCCGCCGCCCTGCGCCAGATGCTCGCCCCGACGGGTCTCAATTTCACGATCTCCGAACGCCAGATCGCCCTGATCCCCGCGGCGCGCAAGGCCCCGGCCGGATCGCGCACGATCACCGGCACGGTCAACGACTCCCACGAGCTTCCCTTGGCCGGCGTCGCCGTCACGCTGGAGGGCGACAATACGCGCGGCACCGTGTCCGAGAACAACGGCAGTTTCACCATCACCGTTCCCAATGCCGATGCGGTGCTCAGCTTCACCTATTTGGGCTACATCTCCAAGAAAGTCTCCGTCCCCGCCTCGCAGAACAACCTCAAGGTATTCCTCGCCGAGGACGCCGTGAAGATGGAGGACGTCGTAGTCGTAGGTTACGGCACCCAGAAGAAGGTCAACCTGACGGGAGCCATCGCCACGGTGGACGACACGCAGCTCGCAAGCCGCTCGGCGCCCTCCGTAGCCCACATGCTTCAGGGTGCGGTTCCGGGTCTGACGATCTCGACCACATCGGGCCGTCCGGGCAACTCGGCCGACCTGAACATCCGCGGCATCACCTCGATCAACGGCGGTTCGCCGCTCGTGCTGATCGACGGCGCCGAGGGCGACCTGATGAAGCTCAACCCCAACGACGTGGCCTCGATTTCGGTGATCAAGGATGCCTCGGCAGCCGCCATCTACGGCGCACGCGCGGCCTACGGCGTCGTGCTGGTGACCACCAAGGAGGGCGACGATTCGGGAAAAACCCGCGTGTCGTACAGCGGCCGCTGGGGCTGGAACGCCCCCACCACCTCGACCGACTACGAGACCCGCGGCTACTACTCGGTCTACGTCAACGACCTGTTCTGGCACGCCGACGCAGGCACCAACTACACCAACTACACAGAGCAGGACATGATGGAGTTGTGGGCCCGCCGCAACGACAAGGTCGAAAACCCCGAACGTCCGTGGGTGAAGATCGACCAGCGCGACGGCCGCGACACATATGTTTACTACGCCAACTTCGACTGGTACCACTACCTGTTCAAGGACGAACACCCCAACACGAGCCACAGCGTCTCGCTGTCGGGCGGCAACTCGAAGGTCAAGTACATGCTTTCGGGCAACTACTACAGCGAAGAGGGACTCTTCCGTCAGGACCCCGACCGTCTGCAGCGGATCAACTTCCGTTCGAAAATCTCGTTCGACATCAACAAGTGGCTCAAGATCAGCAACAACACCAGCTACTACAACTACCAGTACTACTACCCCGGCCCCAGCGGAGTCAATACCGCCTTCTCGCTGGGCACGGTACACGGACTGGCTTCGATGATGCCCTACAACCCCGACGGCACGAGCGTCTACTACACCTCGCTGTCGAAATACTCGATCATGGACGGCCTGCCCACGATCATGAACAAGGGCGGCCACTACAACAAGGACAAGACCGACAACATGTCGACCACCACGGAGCTGACGTGGACCCCGGTCAAAGGGCTGGAGATCAAGGGTAACTTCACCTACATGTTCAACACCCAGCACAACCTCAACCGTCAGGTCAATACCGAATACTCGCAGTATCCGGGCGAAGTGCAAACCCTCTCGACGGGCAGCCGCTTCCAAGACAAGCTCTACGAAAAGACCATGATGCACAACTACTATCAGGCCAACGTCTACGCCACCTACGCACACACGTGGAACGAGAAGCACAACTTCAAGGCGATGGCCGGTTTCAACTGGGAGACCAAGTATCTCAAGGACGTGTCGGCCACGGGCTACAACCTGCTCTCCGAAACGCTGATGGACCTCAATCTGGTGGGACAGGGCGCCGACGGCAACGAGCGCATGGAGGTCGGCGGCGGCCAGAACGAATACGCCCTGATGGGTTTCTTCGGCCGTCTGAACTACGACTACAAAGGCAAATACCTCGTGGAGGTGAGCGGCCGCTACGACGGCACGTCGCGCTTCAAGCGCGGTCACCGCTGGGGTTTCTTCCCCTCGCTCTCGCTCGGATGGCGCATCTCGGAAGAGCCTTTCTTCGAGGGCATCCGCAAAAACTTCAACAACCTCAAAATCAGGTATTCGTACGGACAGCTGGGTAACCAGAACGTAGGCTACTACGACTATATCCGCAAAATCTCGATCGGCAACCAGAACTATCTGTTCGGCGGCGACAAACCCACGACGGCCACCATTTCGGCCCCCGTGGCCTCGAACCTCTCGTGGGAAACCTCGATCCACAACAATCTGGGCGTAGACATGAGCTTCCTGAACAACCGGCTGGCTTTCAGCGCCGACTTCTACATCCGCGATACGAAGGACATGCTGACCGCCGGCGTCGCACTGCCGAGCGTCTACGGCGCCGATTCGCCCAAGATGAACAGCGCCGACCTGCGCACCAAGGGTTACGAGCTCTCGCTCAGCTGGCGCGACGAGTTCCAGCTCCTGCGCCGGCCGTTCACCTACAGCGTGACGGTCACCTTCAACGACTACGTGACCAACATCACCAAATACGCCAACCCCGACCGCACGTTCGCCAAGTCCTACTACGAAGGCATGCGCTGGGGTGAGATCTGGGGCTACCGCATCGGCGGACTCTTCGCCACGGACGCCGAGGCTGCCGGCTACGCCGTCGATCAGACGGCCGTCAACAACCGGATCAACGCCGCGGCCGGCTCGGAACGCGGCCTGCACGCCGGCGACCTGAAGTTCCTCGATCTGGACGGTGACAACATCATCTCCATCGGCAAGAACACCGTAGACGATCCGGGCGACCGGGAGATCATCGGCAACAGCCAGCCGCGGTTCCACTACGGCACTATGCTGAGCATGTCGTGGGCGGGCATCGACTTTTCGATCTTCTTTCAGGGCATCGGACGCCGCCACTGGTATCCCAAAGCCAATACGATCGCCTTCTGGGGTCCCTACGCCCGTCCGTATGCGAGCTGGATTCCCAAAGACTTCCACAAGATGTACTGGAGCGAAGAGAATCCCGACGCCTACTTCCCCCGTCCGCGCGGCTACGTCGCCCTGTCGGGTACCAACCGCGAGCTGACGGCCGTCAACGACCGCTATATGCAGAACATCCGCTACTGCCGTCTGAAGAACCTCACGATAGGCTACACGCTGCCCAAGAAATGGACCCGCAAAGTGCTGATCGACAACCTTCGCGTCTACTTCACGGGAGAGAACCTCGCCACATGGTCGCCCATCCGCTCGGACTATATCGACCCCGAAATGGCCGCCATGAACGACGAGATGCGCACCTACCCGTGGCAGAAGACCTACATGTTCGGCGTAGATGTCACATTCTAATCAAACAAGCAGAACCATGAAAAAAATATTATTGATACTGGCCGCAGGCTGCACCATGGCGCTCGTCTCCTGCGAAGAGTGGCTCGACAAATACCCGCTGGCCCAAATGTCGCCCGAAACCTTCTTCTCGAACGAAAACGAGCTGCAGGCTTTCAGCAACAAATTCTACACGGCCTTCCCGTCCGACGGGCTCTACAACGAGTACTGGGACAACATCATTCACAACGACCTGCCTCAGGAGATGCGCGGCGGCCGCACGATCCCCGCGTCGGGCGGCGGCTGGACATGGACCAGCCTGCGCGACATCAACACGCTGCTCGAATACTCGGTCAACTGCAAGGACCTCGACGTCCGTAACCGCTACGACGCGCTGGCCCGTTTCTTCCGCGCCTATTTCTACTTCGAAAAGATCAAGCGGTTCGGCGACGTGCCATGGTACTCGAAACCGATCGGCTCGGCCGATCCTGAGCTCAAGCGTCCGCGCGATTCGCGTGAATACGTCATGCAGCGCATGATCGAGGACATCGATTTCGCCATCCGCTACCTGCCTACCAAACACGACCTCTACCGTATCACGAAATGGACGGCACTGGCCCTGAAATCGCGTTTCTGTCTCTTCGAAGGCACGTTCCGCAAATACCACGGCATCGACCTTCCGGAGAACGACTGGAAATACTACCTCGACCTGTCGGCGAAGGCATCCGAAGAGTTCATCACCAACAGCGGCTACGGACTCTACACATCGGGCGGCACGCAGACCGCCTACCGCGACCTGTTCGTGTCGGAAGACGCCCAGCAGATCGAGGTCGTCCTCGCCCGCGATTACAACAAGGGGCTAAGCGTATTCCACAACAGCACCTTCTACTCGCTGAACACCTCCTACGGGCGTCCGGGCCTGACGCGCAAGATCGTCGCCAGCTATCTGATGGCCGACGGCACGCGCTTCACGGACAAGGCGGGCTGGGAAACGATGGAGTTCCGGGACGAGTGCCAGAACCGCGATCCGCGTCTGGCGCAGTCGATCCGCACGCCGGGTTACACGCGCATCAACTCCACCAAGGTCGAAGTGCCGAGCCTTTCGACCTGCATGACGGGCTACCAGCCCATCAAGTTCGTCGCGCCCGCCGATTTCGGTTCCGACGGTTACAACCTCTCGTACACCGACCTGCCGATCATCCGCACGGCCGAGATCTATCTCAACTACGCCGAAGCCAAAGCCGAGCTGGGCACGCTGACGCAGGACGACATCGACCTGACGATCAAGAAGCTGCGCGACCGAGCTGGCATGCCCAATCTGGACATGGCCCAAGCCAACGCCAACCCCGACCCGTACCTTTCGGCCCCTGAGACAGGCTACCCCAACGTGACGGGTTCGAACAAAGGCGTACTGCTCGAAATCCGCCGCGAACGCACCATCGAACTGCTTCAGGAGGGCCACCGTTACTACGACCTCATCCGCTGGAAAGAGGGCAAGACCTTCACGCAGCCGCTGCTGGGCCTCTACATCCCCTCCAAGGGCGAATACGACCTCGACGGCGACGGCACGCCCGACATCTATCTCAAGACCAAGGGAGAGACGCCCTCGACCAAAGCCCCGCTCATCATGGAGATCGATCAGGACATCTTCCTCTCGGAAGGCGACCACGGCTACATCTCGCCCCACAAGAAGAATCCGGGCGAGTGGAACGAGGCCCGCGACTACTACTACCCGATTCCGACCGACGACCGCTCGCTGACCGGCGGCGCCCTGACGCAAAACCCCGGCTGGAACGACGGGCTCGACTTTTAATTCCCAATACTAACTTCAAAAACGAACGAAACGATGAACAGACTGAAAAAATATCTTACCATCATGCTGCTGCTCGGCTTGACCTGCCCGGCAACGGCCTGCAACAGCAGCTCCTCCTCCGAAGACGAAGTTCCGCCCCATCTGAAACCCGAAACCCCGGAGGAACCGGGTCGGGACTACTACCCCAAGGCCGACGGCGCGACGCGTCTAGTGACCTACAACGTCGGCGTCTTCACCAAGTACATCAGCGACGGCAGCTACCAGATGATCGCCGACATGATGACCGAGGGCAAGGCCGATCTGGTGGGCATCAGCGAACTGGACAGCTGCACGGTCCGCACCGGCCGGGTCTTCCAGCTCAAGAAATTCGCCGGACTGATGGGCAAGGAGTGGAGTTACGAATATTCGCGGGCGATGGCCTATCAGGGCGGAGCCTACGGCGACGGAATCGCCAGCCGTGAGAAACCCGTCCGGACCTTTGCCGCTCCGCTGCCGAAGGGCGACGGCGCCGAACCCCGCGTGATGGTCGTCATGGAGTTCGAGAAATACGTCTTCGCCACCACCCACCTCGACCATGTATCCACGCTGGCTCAGGCGGGACAGGTAGACGAGATCAACAAGGTCATCGAACGCGAATTCGGCGGCTCGAAGAAACCCGTCTTCCTCGGCGGCGACTTCAACGCCCGTCCCGATTCGCCCACCATCTCCAAACTGAAGACGGGCTGGACGGTCCTCACGCCCCACGGCGCGAGCGACTTCACCCACTCCTCGCAGGCGCCGAACAAATGTATCGACTACATCCTGCTTTGGAACGGCAACGGCGCGAAGTGCGACGTGGTCGGCACCAAGATCATGCTCGACTTCAACAAAGGCGACATCAAGCGGGCCTCGGACCATATTCCCGTGCTGGTCGATGTCAAATTCCAATGCTGAGACGAACCCTTAAACGCAAACGATTATGAAACGATATGCAAACATACGTCTTCTGGCCGCCGTCGCCCTGCTCGTCGCAACGGCGGGCTGCAAGGACGACGAAGGTCCGGCGCTCAAGCAGCCTGCCCTGCTGAGCATTCAGGACGCCGCGGCCGACGCCGAAGTGATTACGGTGGAAAGCCCCAAGAAGCAGACCCTCAACATCCGCGTGGAGGCCGAGCAGATCAGCGGCAACTACATAACCGTCGTGTTCAAGATCGACCCCGAACTGGTCGAGACCTATAACGCGGCGCACGGTACCTCGTACAAGCTCTGCCCCTCGGAGGCCTACGCATTCTCGACCACCGAAGTCATGCTGCCCCGCTACAACACGGTCTCCTCGACGATGAAAGTCGAGCTGTTCAGCGAGCGCATGCCCGACGAGGAGCCGTACCTGCTTCCGATCGCCATCGATTCGATCAAGGGCGACCCGCGGGCGACGGTCTCGCCGACGGGCAATGTCCGTTACATCCTCTTCAACAAGTTCGTCAAGCCGGGACCGCCCGCACCCGTGCTGCTCGAACGCAGCGGCTGGAAGGTGCTCGCCGCTCCCAAGGCCAAGCCCAACTACGAAGTGGAGAAGATGTTCGACGAAGACATCAACACCTTCGGCTACTGCAACGCCGACGAGGAGCAGGCCAATCCGCCCTACGACTTCGTCATCGATCTGGGCAAAGAGGTGACCGTACGCGGCTTCCAGTTCAATCAGCGCTACATGACTACCGGCAAACCGGAAGCCGGCGCGCGCTACGGCATCGCCCACTTGGAGGTCTGGACCGCGAAGGAGATCACCGGCGACGGCCTCGGCGCAGCGAACGACGCCAACTGGACCTACACCCAGACATACCGCGACTACCGGACCGATCCCGACTCGTCGCTGGACCCGATGGGTGTGGTCATCAGTCCGATGCTTGACGACTACCAGCATGCGCGTTACGTCCGCCTGCGCATTCACGCCAGCTATACGAACAAAACCTATAACCCGACTTTCCGGGGATGGTGCATCGCAGAGCTGAATGTCTGGGGCAATAACGAACTGCTCGAATAATACGTCCGAACCTGCAAAGGGACCTGCCGAAACACTTCAGCAGGCCCCTTTTTTTTAACGCAGTCCCGATTTCGGGCGTCCCGCATTCCGCAGGATAACAGGAACGAAAGAATGCCGAAACGAAAAATTCATACGTTCCGCGTCCGTTTTGTCCCCGAAAATGCCTATCTTTATTAGTCTGAATTTCCTTTAGCGATACGATGAGGTCGGAAAACGAACACGACATGGTTTTGTGGAAACGCATCAGCCGAGGGGGGGGGGAACCGCCGCCTTTCGGGAGTTGTTCGACCGTTATTACGCCCCGCTTTGCAGGTTCGCGGCCTACTGGCTCCGTGACCGCACCTCTGCCGAAGAGATCGTATTGGACACCTTTACGCACATCTGGCAGCATGCCGGGGAACTCCGCATCTCGACTTCCGTCCGGGCCTATCTGTTCCGCGCCGTGCGCAACCGCGCGCTCAACCGGCTTCGCGACAAACGCACCGACGGCATCCCCATCGAGGGACCTGAGCCGCTCTTCACGAACCCGGAAGCATTGCAGCTCGAAGCCGACGAAATGATGCTGCTGGTCGCCGAAGCCGTCTCGCAACTGCCCGACCGCTGCCGCGAAGTATTCCGCAAAAGCCGCGAAGAGGGGCTTTCCAACGCCGCGATCGCCGACCAGATGCGGATTTCGGTCAAGACCGTCGAAGCGCAGATCACCAAAGCCCTGCGGCGCATCCGCGAAACACTGCTCCGCACGTGATCTTCTCCCCGGACTCCCCGGAGACTTTCCGCCCCCGCCGAACGACCGTCTGATGACCGCCGAAGACCGGCCGGCAGCCGCGCTTTCTCCCTCAGCCTCGCTCCCAGCGTCAGCGCATCAGCACCGACGAGTCGCCGTAACTCAGGAAACGGAAGCCGTGTCCGAGGGCGTATTCGTAAATCCGCTTCCAGTCCCCGCCGACGAAAGCCGACACCAATAGCAGCAACGTCGATTTGGGCTGGTGGAAGTTGGTGACGATATTGCGCACGATGCGGAACTCGTACCCCAGCGGCGTAATCATGATCTGCGTCGCCGCCTTGATGCGTTCCAGCCCCTTTTCATCCATGTATTTCAGCAGGGTCTCCAGCGCCTCGCGCCCGGAAAACTCCGCCGACACGTCGTACAGCTCCCACTGACCGACGACCCGCTCCGCATCGGGCGTTCCGGCCGTACGTATGCGCCACGCCAGCGCCGTGAGCGATTCGAGCGTCCGCACCGAGGTCGTGCCGACGGCCGTGATCCGCCCCCACTTCTCCAGCAGGCGGGCTACCGCCGCACGCCGCACCTCGAAATGCTCGGTGTGCATCGGATGCCGCGCGGCATCGTCGTCCTTGACGGGCAGAAAGGTCCCGGCCCCGACATGCAGCGTCACCTCCTCGAACCCGAAGCCGCGCGCCTTCATCCCCTCGATCAGTTCGGGCGTGAAGTGCAGCCCCGCCGTCGGCGCGGCCACCGATCCTTCGAATTTGGAATAGACGGTCTGGTAGCGCGTATAGTCGATCTCCTCGCTTTCGCGGTTCAGGTAGGGCGGAATCGGAATCCGTCCGAGGTATTCGAGCAGCTGCCCGAACGTCATCGCCGCCGACCACTCGAAGCGCACGGTATGCTCGCGGCCGCGGTTCTCGACGAGCCACGCCCGCAGATGCTCCGGGCGGCCTTCGTGCTCGAAGTTGATCTCCACATACCCCTCTTTCCATTTCTTGAGGTTGCCCACGATGCACGACCATTCGCACCGCCCGACGACGGCGAACGCCCGTTCGTAATCGGCCGGATCGTGCGGTTCGAGACAGAACACCTCGATGCGGGCACCCGAAGGCTTGTGCATGATGATCCGTGCGCGAATCACCTTCGTATTGTTGAACACCAGCAGCTGGCCTTCGGGCAGCACGTCGCCGATGTCGGCGAAATGCGCTTCGCCGATCTCCCCGCCGCGGTAAACCAGCAGTTTCGAGGCGCTGCGCTCGGCCAGCGGGAACTTGGCGATCCGCCCGTCGGGCAGGTCGTAATCGAATTCGTTTATGTCTATATGCCGTTCATTCATGGACACAAATGTACGTTTTTTTCGCTTCCGTTGCACACGCTCCGGCCGATAATCGCCCATATACCATATCCCACAGGCCCTCTCGGTCAAAAAAGCCGCCCGGTCTCGGACCGGACGGCTTCCCCTCAAAAACTATTCAAAGCCCACCTCTATTTGGAATAAACATAAATCTCGGAGCTGAGAGGCGCCGACCCATACATATGCCAAATTATATAACGAGCGGTTATCGGCGCGATAAACGAAACATACTGCGTTCCGGCAGGCGTCATCGACAAGCCCTCTTCAGGCGTTACGAGTTTCCACCCGGCCCCGTCATCGCTGGTATAAACCTGTCTCTTATACACATCTCCGAGCCCACGAGACGGACTCC
>OJPN01001952.1_pt1 | contig 13299 bp, 7 predicted proteins | sample 1598511 | NCBI WGS metagenome assembly OJPN01 (sample SAMN03922485, study PRJEB24848) | human gut metagenome | isolation source: stool sample | host: Homo sapiens | place: Germany | collected 2011-05
AACATCAGCGTGGCAGTGCCCACAATCATTTTCCCCCAGAAGATGCCTCCATCGGGCTTCATGCTGTCCAGCAACCAGCGATGCAGGCGGAACATGGTCGTGAAAAACGGCGCACGCTCATACTTGCCCTTTATCTCACCCGTATACTGGTCTACATAGACGGAAGCACGACGAGGTTTGGAAAGGTTCACCTGCCAGGCACGCTCCGGAGCAGACGAGGCTGTGACACCCGTCACAGAAACACTATCCGGCAGAGTAGCGGCCACTTTTTCGGCCACCTTGCCCATGGGAAGCGGTGCCGGCCCGACTTTCTCCACATAGTAGAGGTCGCGGTGGCAGAGCTCCATCACCTCCGTCTCGAATACCAGCATGGCTCCGGAAAAACAGATAAGGGTAATCAGCAGCCCGAAGGGGACTGAAAGCCATAAATGTATCTTACGAAAAACTTTCTTCATAGGAGCTTTATTCCAGTTTACCTACACCGTTCAGTTGGGTTGCATTGACAACCAGACCTTTGGTAGCTGTTGCATTGGCAGGGTCTACCTTATAGATGGCAGGATAGCCGGAAGAGGTAGTGACTGCCACATATGCGTTGCCATTTTCCATGTACGGGGTATTACCAAAGCCGGAGACATCGCTTGGAAGGCCGTTCACATAAGTCAAAGCTCCGGTGGAGGCATTGAAGACGGCAAGTTGGTTGGCAACCTTGTCTGATGCCGTAATTGCCTTATCATACATCAGCAGCAGGAAATAATTACCTGAAATATACCAAGTGCGCAAGAAAGAGGCGCCATTGGCTTTCTCTTCAAGATTATAGTAATAGGCGGCATCAAATTCCTCTGCTTTGGTATCGATGCGTACAACTCCAGCAGGCAATGTAGTCTGCTGACGCGAATCACTCATGGTCTTGGCATAGCTCGGAGAAAATACATATACATAGCCGTCGTCGGCAAGCCAGTTCATCTGGTAGTACTGTGACTTCATGCGTCCGGCAGCATAACTGATTTTGTCTGTAGTGATGACCTTATGAGAATTCAGTGTCTGATCACCAAAGATAGCGATATGGCATTCATTAGGATACTGGGTCCATTGCAATTCGTCCTTCTCATAGGCACCGCTACCCTGCCCGCCGGATTCTGTCTTTATTAAATCCTCATTACCGGAAAGCACCCACTTGTAACTACCGTCTTCGTTCTTCTGCATGCAACCATACTGGCTAAGCCCCATGGGAATGGCTGCTGCATAAACCTTACTGCCCACTTGTTCTATACCGGCCAGTGTTACGTATTCACCATTTTCAAGGAAATTTTCGGCAAGAAATGGAGTATCCTTTGTTACCGAGTTCTTTGTATAAGTCTGTTTCTCGACATCCAGATAGGAAATCAAAAAAGATTGGGGAGTATATCCATTTGCATCATTCAGTTCCGTAGGGCCGTCACCGGTAGAAGTCGTCATTATAAATTGGTCATAATAGCCGTAGGTAGTGAAACGATTGACGTTATACTCCTGGCTACGTTTTTCCAGTTCACCGTTTGTATTCATAATGAACGACTGGGTAGTGCCTGCATTTCCCTGGTGATAGTTCAAGGCATACAGATATTTGTTTCCGTAGAACACCCAGTAAGTAGCCCCATCGTTCACAAGGCCATTGCCGGCAGCAGTAATTTCACCGCTTTCCAGTGACTCGGCTGTCAGCAGGACAGGAACGGAGCTACCTGAAACTGTAGCCGTGGCAGCTATCACATAGTTACCCTTTGAACCGGAACCGGAGCCGGAACCCGGTTCGTCTGTATCTGTACAAGAAATTAAAGCCATTCCGGTCATTGCCATTGCAAAGAGGCCGGACAAAAGATAATTCTTCTTCATTTGTTCTTCTTATTAATTACACCTATTAAAACCATTATATTTATTAATCACCAAAATGTACACGTATCTTGCCATAGAACGCACGCCCGGCTTTCTGAAGGCTGAAGTTGTCGTACAAATCCTCGTTCGTGAAGTTGCGGCATTCAAACGAGATATTGTAACGGCCATTCTTCAGACTATAGCTCAATGTCAGGTTATGGGAGAACTGGTCGGGTACCATGAAATCCTTGTTCTTGCTACCGATGGCCTGCGAATAGTAGGAGAAGCTGTGCATGTACTGGTTGTCGTAAGTCACGGACAGCATATTCCCTTTCTTCCAGAGGTCGCGCCAATAGAAGTTTACGTCAAAATCAGCAAACTGATAGGGCACATTGGGAATGCGTGCCTTGTAACCGAGATTTTCCACAGAGTTGCCGGTACTGCCGATTTGCATCTTCTCATTGTCACGCACATTCATCTGCGTGAAGTTGCCGCCCACACTCAGCCAGCGTCCGAAGCCATAGCGTGCCGATACATTGTATCCCTTCGTCAGCACCTTGCCGTAGTTGGTATAAGTGGCCCCTTCTTTTCCTCCGCTCAAGTCCTGGATATTGCGCTGGATATAATCCTTCGTATTGCGGTATACCACACCGCCTTCCACGTAGACGGAATGTTTTCCAAAACTCCGGGAATAACTCAGGTTCAAGTTGATGTTGTCACTTTTCTCGGGACGGATGCCGATGTCTCCACTCTCCAGGTCTTCGTCACCAAACATCTCTTCGATAGTGGGCAGGCGGTAAGCTTTTTCATAAGAGAGCTTCGCCTGCAAGCCGGGCAGGATGAAGTAGGTTCCGGCAGCACCATATCCCCAAGAGTCTACCGTACGGCTGGTGCGTACATAATTACTACCGGTATCATCCTCGGCCATAGGTCCTGCCACATACTGGCGGTAGTATTTGCCGAATGCCGAGAAGTTCCACTTTTCGGAAGGCATCAGGCGGTATGACAAACCGGAGATATTCTTGCGGGTCTGCTTGGCAATGGCATCCGTCTGTTCTTCCACCGCCAACAGTGAAGTATTATCACGCTGGAATGCACTCAACACATGATTGAAAGTCAGCATGTGGACTCTGGCAATGCGGTAATTCAAGGTCAATGTACCGTTCCAATTGTCATTATCGGCACGGGAATACTGGCGGGACTGTTCGCCGGGACTGTTCAGCGGATGTTTCTCACCAAGCCAGTTGTATTCATAGCGGGCAGTATCCACATTCGTAGTGGCATTGCGATTGTAGTTGGCTGTCAACACCATATCCAGCCCCTTGATTATCAAGTTGCGTTTGCTGTATTCCATCGAAGGCATTAGTGAATGGCCGAAGCGGTGCTTTTCTCCGAAGACTGTCTTCTGGCGTACACCGGTCTGTATGTCCTTGTACATGTGCGAATAGGTGAAACCGAACATCAGCCGGTCTGCCCAACTTTTGTCCACAATACCCGCTTTGGCCACAATGGCTTCGTTGTGGTAAGTATCATTGAAACGCTTCACGCGCACCTTCTCACTTTCGTTGAAACTGCCCGTCTCAAAATCCTTTACCGGCGCATCTACATGATAATCGTTGTCCGAGTAGTTTTGAAAGGCATTGATTTCATAGCTGAAACCGTTCTTGAAAGTCTGTCCGAAGTTAACGTATGAGCGGTGGGTATTGAACGAGCCGTAAGAATAAGAAGCATCCAGGAACCAGTTCCGGCGTTTCTTGTTGGTAACAATATTGATGACACCGCCAATGGCATCCGTACCGAAGCCCACGGGAACTACACCCTTATATACCTCTATACGGTCGGCAAAGCTCACCGGAATATTGTTCAGGCTGAAGGAGCTTCCCACACCTTCCTGCGGCACACCGTCAATGAACACCTTGACGTGCTTTCCGCTAAAACCGTCCAGCATCAACTGCATGTCCGAACCTACCCCACCCGACTCACGGAGTTTCATGCCCGGAGCCTTGGTCAAGGCATCGCTCAGATTCTTCGTGGTGTTCTGGAGTTCCTTTGTATCGACTGCCACAGCATTGAATGCCGACCTCTTCACCCGGCTTACTCCGGTAGAAACGATAGTCACCTCGTCCAGCTGTTGCGTTTCGGGAGCGATGGTTATGTTCAGCTTCATCCGCTCATCATTGACCAGTTTCACCTTTTTCTCCACCTTTGTATAACCTACGGCAGACACCACCAGCGTATAGTCGCCGGCAGGCGCCTTGATGTGATAGAGGCCTTCCTGATTCGTGGTTCCTCCATAACTCGTCCCTTTCAGATAAACAGTCGCAAAATCCACCGTTTCTTTTTCCGTAGAAATGATTCTACCCGAAATCATCCCTCCTCTCCTCTGCGCATGTACAGACAGAGAAGCCAACAGAAGGAAAAACAGCAGCGAGAATTTAAGTGTATATGCTTTCAATTTTATAATAATTATAATGTTGTTAGTAAACCGGTGCAAAGGTCATTATTAACAGCCAGCTGTGCAATCACTTATTGTAGGTAATTATATGGAGTGGATTTATCGTATATATCATATTATGCAATCACCATTGATAGGTATTATCAATAATAAATCTAAAAAAAGAGGAGCCGGGAAATGAAAAACCCCTATTTATAGGTATTGCCCAATATGCCTTTTTGTACGACCTTTGCTGCAAATTAAAACAAGACAACGGACAATAAATTATTAAAGTTTAAGTATGAAAATTGAAAAGATTGTAGCCCGTGAAATCCTTGATTCACGCGGCAATCCCACAGTAGAAGTGGACGTTATTCTGGAATGTGGTGTTATGGGACGCGCAGCAGTGCCTTCCGGTGCTTCTACCGGCGAGCACGAAGCGCTGGAACTTCGCGATGGCGACAAGCAACGCTACGGTGGTAAAGGTACACTAAAAGCAGTAGAAAACGTCAACAAGATAATCGCACCGGCACTGATTGGCTGGTCGTCACTGGAACAGCGTACCATCGACCACAAGATGCTTGAGTTGGACGGCACGCCTACCAAATCCAAGCTGGGTGCCAACGCCATTCTGGGTGTCTCACTGGCAGTAGCCAAAGCCGCCGCCAATTATCTCGATATACCTTTATACAGATATATCGGTGGAGTAAATACCTACGTAATGCCGGTCCCGATGATGAATATCATCAATGGAGGTTCACACAGCGACGCTCCTATCGCTTTCCAAGAATTTATGATTCGGCCGGTAGGCGCCTCTTCCTTCCGTGAAGGCCTGCGCATGGGAGCCGAAGTATTCCACGCCTTGAAAAAAGTGTTGCACGACCGCGGCCTCAGCACTGCCGTAGGTGACGAAGGCGGTTTTGCACCGGCACTGGCAGGAACAGAAGATGCGCTGGACTCCATCATGAGCGCCATCAAGGCTGCCGGCTACGAACCGGGCAAGGATGTGAAAATCGGTATGGACTGTGCCTCATCCGAGTTCTTTAAGAACGGTATCTATGACTACTCCATCTTTGAAGGCGAAAATGGTAAAAAACGTACTGCCGACGAACAAATAGCTTACTTGGAAGATTTGATTAATAACTACCCGATTGACTCCATCGAGGATGGCATGAGCGAAAACGACTGGGAAGGCTGGAAGAAGTTGACCGAACGCATCGGCAACCGTTGCCAGCTGGTTGGCGACGACCTGTTCGTGACTAACGTGGAATTCCTTGAAAAAGGTATTGCCATGGGCTGCGCCAATTCCATCCTTATCAAAGTCAATCAAATCGGTTCACTCAGTGAAACGCTGGATGCTATCGAAATGGCACACCGCCACGGTTATACCACAGTGACTTCTCACCGTTCCGGCGAAACCGAGGACGCCACCATTGCAGACATTGCCGTTGCCACCAACAGCGGACAAATCAAGACCGGTTCTCTGAGCCGCTCCGACCGCATGGCGAAGTACAACCAACTATTGCGCATCGAAGAAGAACTGGGTAACCTTGCTGTCTATGGCTACAAAAGAATAAAATAACCCTTTGTAGTGAATAAGTCATAAAGAGGGAATAGCGTCTTTGGGAAAAGGCGCTATTTTTATTAAAGAATCGTCTATATCTTTGCAAAAGTCATCCCCTACTATCCTCTATAGGAAAGATTCTTTCCAAGATGGTAGCAGGTTAATGTTTCATTGACTAAAGACTATTCGTCCGACAGTCGTTACATTATCGTCCGACATATGTTTAATTATCGTCCGATAGCTGTTGGACGATAATTAAACATATGTCGGACGAATAGTTTTTAGTAAGCAAGAATATAAAATATAGCGGCGCAACAATCATTTGCTCCCAAAGCCTCCCTTTATTATTTACGGAGGCCTTCAAAAACAGTCCTCATTCACGGTTCATCAAACGATGCTCTGCCATCTGCTCGAACTTCGTGCCGGGACGTCCGTAATTGGCATACGGATAAATGGAGATGCCTCCGCGCGGGGTGAAGATACCCGTCACCTCAATATACTTAGGGTTCATCAAATGAATGAGGTCTTTCATTATGATGTTCACGCAATCCTCGTGGAAAGCACCATGATTGCGGAAGCTGAACAAGTAGAGTTTCAAACTCTTGCTCTCTACCATCTTGACATCGGGGATATAGCAAATACGGATTTCCGCAAAGTCCGGTTGCCCCGTGATGGGACAGAGGCTGGTGAATTCGGGGCAGTTGAAACGCACCCAGTAGTCATTGCCGGGATGCTTGTTATCAAATGCCTCCAATACTTCGGGGGCATAGTCCTGACGGTATTCTGTCTTTCTCCCCAAAAGGGAAAGTTGGTCTTTCAATTCTGTCATAGCCATATATTTTTAGTGATACAAGTGTGCCTCATTTAGTAGAAGCCAAAAACTTTTCCAATCCTTCTCTGCGCAACGTGCATGCCGGGCAGTGTCCACAACCATCTCCCGGGATACCGTTATAACAAGTCAGCGTTTCGTGACGTATAAGTTCGAGCACTCCAAGCTCGTCTGCCAGCGCCCAGGTCTCCGCTTTGTCAATCCACATCAGTGGTGTGTGCAGTACGAATTGCTCGTCCATAGCCAGGTTCAGCGTCACGTTAAGCGACTTGATGAAAGCATCCCGGCAATCGGGATAACCGCTGAAATCGGTCTGCGACACCCCCGTCACAATATGATTAATCCCCCGCTCGCGGGCGTAGACGGCGGCTATACTCAGGAAAAACAGATTGCGTCCCGGCACAAAAGTATTCGGAAAGCTGTCTGCCGGCTTCTCCTGGTCCATCTCCATGCCGGCATCTGTCAATGAGTTACGTCCCAGCCGGCCGATAAAGGAAACATCCATTACTTCGAACTCCACACCTGCCTTACGGGCAATGGCCCTCGCCAAGTCCACTTCCTTCTGATGTTTCTGTCCATACAGAAAACTCAGCGCATACACTTTCTTAAATTCACGTTTTGCCCAAAAGAGGCAAGTGGTCGAGTCCTGCCCGCCACTGAATACCACCAAAGCAGTGTCCCTATTCATCTTGTTAAAAGCCTCTCCCCTTGCCCTCCCCCGTAGGGAGGGAAACAGAGAGGGCATTGCTAATTATTTGTTTGACATAATAACTGATTTCCCCTCACTACGGGTAAGGGGCTTTAAATATCGCCTATTTTCCATACTTTATAGGAGATGCCTTCATCATAGACATCACTACCGTCTATCCGCTTAATAGCTTTTACCACACAGATAGTCACAGGCAGTATCAATACCTCGTACATGGACTTCAGCAGAATCTGGATACACATCATCACCAGCAACTCCCGCCATGCAATGATTCCTCCGAACGCCACCGGAAAGAAAATCAACGAGTCTGCCGTCTCACCAACCACCGTCGACCAAATGGCACGTGCGGAGAAATTACGCCCGTTGCTTGCCAGTTTCATGCGGCTCATTACGTAGGCATTCAGAAAAGAGCCCACCAAGAATGCCGTCAGACTGGCTATGACAATACGGGGCGCCATTCCAAAAACAAAATTGAAATGCGCGGCACCATCCCAGAAAGGGGCGGCAGGCAACGCCACGGCTATCAGTCCCAGCATTACCACAAAAAAGTTCATGGCAAAACCGCTCCAGATAATCAGGCGGGCTTTACGAAAGCCCCAAACCTCGGCAATGCAATCGTTGATAATATAAGAAATCGGGAAGACCAGCAATCCGGCTGTTACGGTAATACCAAAAACCTGGATAACTTTAGTCTCAAGAAGATTGGCTGCAATCAGGCATACATTGAACAGAATGCCCAGCAACATAAAAGGTACAGATACTTTTTGTTTCATACTCCTGTTTTTTACGTGGTGTTCTAGAATACACGACCGCTATTCACGGCATCATACATTTTAAATCCGGTTGCAAAGGTACAACAAGTTTTGCAAATGAACAAACAACATATATTTTAACTAAAACTCAAGCAAGACAAAGCTCCTTTTTTTTATTCGAAGTAATTACAGACAGTGCATATTTAGTTAACGAGACTTAAATAAGATTTCCCAAACCAAGAATATTATTTACAATAGTTTTAAAAAACATAAACCAATAGCATAAAAATCAATATATTAACTGATTTTAGCACAAAATCAAAAACATGCAACCAAGTTTGCTCTCAAACAAGATTTCATTCACGCAAATTTCTTAAGCAAATAAAATAATGGACAACATATTTTAATACATACGATTCTATATTTTAAATAATGAAAATTAGGATTATATTTGATAACAACAATCCGGAAGCTCTGGAAAGCACATTGATATTAACCAAGAATATACCATATTATATATAGTAACCTTAGAAAAACAATGAATGCCTATGATTTACCCGAAAGCCCCAAGACACTATTAGTGTCATCTTCTATTCAACCTATTTATTTTGAGATCCATTAGCTTAAACAAAAAACATCTATTATGAATGAAAATCGTAAACGAGGAACATCGAACAACAAAATCCTCACAGCAATTGCCATCGCCTCCCTATTTATAGGAAGCAGCAAAATCATGGCAATAGAGACCTATTCGGAAAATTCATTCGGAGTGACAGAACAGATGCAGGCACAAACAGCCCGCGGTATTGTTGTCGACCAGAATGGAGAGCCTATCATCGGAGCAAGTATCTTGGAAAAAGGTACTACCAATGGAGTTACCACCGACTTATACGGTAAATTCTCGCTAAACGTAAAAAGAGGTGCCACCCTGGTCATTTCCTACATCGGTTATAAGACGCAGGAAGCCAAAGCAGATGCCAACATGAAAATCACCCTTACAGAAGATTCCGAACTACTGGATGAAGTAGTTGTTGTCGGTTACGGTGTACAGAAAAAGAAACTTGTCACCGGCGCCACTGTACAAGTGAAAGGGGAAGACATAGCCAAGCTGAACACTGTGGATGCCCTGGGCGCTTTGCAGAGCCAGTCACCGGGTGTCAACATCACACAGAACAACGGCTTCCTGGGTTCGGGCTTTAAGGTGAATATCCGCGGTATCGGTACTACCGGAACCTTCTCCCCGCTTTATGTGGTAGATGGAGTTGCCAACGGTAGCATCGACGGGCTGAACCCGAGTGACATTGAATCTTTGGACGTCTTGAAGGATGCCGCTTCCGCCGCCATCTATGGTGCGCGTGCTGCCAACGGCGTTATCCTGATTACCACCAAACGAGGTAAAACCGGCGTTGCCGAAGTCAGTTACGACGGCTATGTCGGCGTGCAGAACCTCTACAAAATCCCTACTATCCTCAATGCCCAAGAGTACATGATGATGCAGGATGAAGGCCGTGTAATGGACGGATTGAGTCCGTACAACTGGGCGACCTATATTCCGGAAAGGGATTTGCAGGCCATACAGAACGGAACATGGAAAGGGACAAACTGGCTGAAGGAAGTGCTGAATGAAGATGCATTGGTACAGAACCACGCAGTCAACATCACCGGAGGAACAGACCGTTCCAGATATGCCATAGGTATTTCATACACCAACCAAGAAGCCACCATGGGAGTTCCCGGCGAATTTCCAGAAATGAACCGCTACAACTTCCGTGTCAACTCGGACCACGTAGTCATGAAAAAAGGCAATCTTGACTTCTTGAAAGTGGGCGAAACCATCAACTACAAATATTCGCAAACGCAAGGTTCATTCGGAACCGGCGGCATTTATTGGAACGGAGTGCACAATATGCTCATCATGAGCCCGTTGATGCACCCTTACAATTCAGACGGGGGCTACTACCTCTATGCAGACCAGGAAAAGGATAACTACAAATGGGATATCTCCAACGGAGCCAATAAAAACCCGATAGCTTATCTGGACTACTATATGAACCAGAACCTAAGCAAGTCCCATTACATGCAGAGCAGCTTCTATGCAGAACTGCAACCCATCAAGAACCTGCGTATCAAGAGCCAGTTCGGTTACATCATGGGAGCCTCCAGTTATCGTTCCTATTTGCCGAGATTCGATTATCTGAGTGCGTCACTCAACAACGCAGAAGACAAGGTTACCCAATCCATGTCTATGTATAACCGTTGGTCATGGGACAATACAGCCAACTACATCTTCAATATCGATGACCACAACATCGACGTCCTGGTAGGTCAGAGTATTGAAAAATGGGGTATGGGAGAAGAAATGAGCGGTTCAGCCATAGGCTCAAACTTCTATGATTTCAAGCACGCTTATTTGTCCAATGTTCCATTGACCGCCAACAGTGTGTCCTCCTTGACTGGCAAGCCTAACGGGGAAGGTTCCATCGCCTCCTTCTTCGGACGTGTCAACTACAACTATCAGGAGAAATACATGGCTTCTGTCATCATGCGTGCGGACGGTTCCTCCACTTTTGCCCGCGGACACCGCTGGGGATACTTCCCTTCAGTATCCGCAGGATGGGTTATCAGCAACGAGTCCTTCATGTCAGGAATCAAATGGCTGGACTTCTTAAAGCTACGCGCTTCCTGGGGGCAAAACGGTAACTGTAATGTATCTACTTTCCAATATCTTTCACTGATAACTTCCAACAACGGATATGGCGGTTATACGTTCGGCGACTCCATGGACCTCATCAGTACCGGTTCATACGCCTACCGACTGACCAACCCGGACCTTACCTGGGAAACACAGGAGCAATTGAATTTCGGTATCGATGCACGCTTCTTGAACAACCGCCTGGGCTTTGAATTCGACTGGTATAACAAAAATACCAGAGACTGGCTGGTTACGGCTCCGGTACTCTCTTCCTTCGGTGCCAATGCAGTGTCCGTCAATGGCGGTAATGTAAAAAACACGGGTATTGAAGTAGGACTCCACTGGAATGACAACATCGGAAAGGATTTCCAATATGGAGCCAACCTGACCCTTGCTCACAACAAGAATGAAGTGACCAAGATTGCCAACAAAGACGGAATCATCCACGGTAGCGGCAGCGTTCTGTGGGAAGGAGCCGAAGAGTGCTTCCGTGCTGAAGTAGGCAAACCCATCGGCTACTTCTACGGCTACAAGAGTAACGGCATATTCCAGAATCAGGAACAGATAGACAACTACAAAGGTCCGAAACTGAACGGCGACAAGACACAGCCGGGTGACGTAATCTGGGCAGACACCGACAATAGCGGTACGCTCGATGCCAATGACCGTACTATGATAGGTAACCCGAATCCCGACCTGACAATGGGACTTTCCCTGAATGCCAGCTGGAAGGCCATTGACTTCTCAATCACTACTTACGGCGCATTCGGCCAGCAGATTCTGAAGTGTTATCGTGACTTCTCCTCCTCACCCTTGAATAACTATACAGCAGAGATATTCCAACGCTGGCACGGCGAAGGTACGTCCAACAAGTTCCCGAGACTGTCCAGCGCTTCCAGCTCCAACTGGAACAGAGTATCAGACATTTACATCGAAGATGGAGACTATCTCAAGATAAAGAACATCACTGTGGGATTCGACTTCAAGAAAGCATTCAAGAAGTTACCGGTACAACAGCTGCGCCTGTATCTGACCGCACAGAACCTCTTTACCTTCACCGGCTATTCCGGTATGGACCCGGAAATCGGTTACGGTGGCGACGATTATGGTTGGGCATCAGGCATCGACCTGGGCTACTACCCCAGTGCACGTACCTATATGATAGGCTTAAATGTAAAATTCTAATTAACCGAAGAAATTATGAAAAAGATATTATTCATAGCATCAGCAATACTGATTCTTCTTTCAGGATGCGAAAACTTCCTCGATTCGGAACTTTTGACCGAAAAGACAACCGCCAACTTCCCGGAGACAGAAAAGGATGCCCAAGAGATGGTGACGGCCATATACGCCCATCTGTTGTTTGAAAGTCCTGAAACCTCTTCCCAGTATTACATTGCCCAGTTGGCAGGTGACGACTGTCTGGGAGGCAACCTCTCCTACTCCAACAACTGTGCCACCAACTTCCTTATGTACAGTGGCAATCTGAATACATTTGCCGGTATCTGGGACCGTTGCTACACCCTTATCAACCGTGCCAACAATGCCATCAACACAATGGAGAATGTGAAATCATGGTCCAGCGAGAGCGAACGTAACCGACTTTTCGGTGAGTCCTACTTCCTGCGTGCCATGGCTTATTATGAGCTGGCACAAGTCTTTGGCGGAGTTCCTTTACGCACCACACTGGAAAGTACCAACCTGCCGCGTGCATCCGTAGACGAAATCTACACCCAGATTGCAGCCGACTTGAAAAACGCTATCGAAATGATGCCGGCAAAGATTTATCCGAAAGGCTCAGACATGACCGGACACGCTACAAAATATGCTGCCGAAGCCATGATGGCACGTGTATTCCTTTTCTATACCGGACGCTACGAAAAAAACGAGCTCCCCAACGGAACTACCAAAGAGGAGGTCATCTCTTGGATAGATGACTGTGTAAACAACTCCGGTCATAAACTGGTGTCCGACCAACGCAACATCTGGGCCTACACCAACGATGCTACCGAAGACAATACCGAAGGGTTCCGTTACCAATACGTTATCAACCATAACCTGAAATGGGAAGGAAACAGTTCCGACGAAACGTTATTCGCCAACAAGCATAACCTGAAATCCGACTGGACCTATACCTGGTTCTCCAACACATGCGCGCAATTCTATTCACCGTCTGCCGACAACTATTCCAACAAAGACAGTTATCCCTTCGGCACCGGTTGGGGAGCTGGCCCTGTATCTCCGGCTATGGTCAACGAATGGAAAGACTGGGCCGCCAAGCAGACCTATACGGACGGTTACAAGGAGGATCCCCGTCTGACCGGTTCCATATGGTCGTACAAAGCACTTGATCCGAATGTTGCCGGCAATGTACTGATGGACTGCACCATGGACGAGGGTGAACCGGAATATACCGTATCCTATCGTTACTATGAACAAACCGGCTATTTCCAGAAAAAATACATCAATATCAA
>OJPN01001960.1_pt1 | contig 13257 bp, 9 predicted proteins | sample 1598511 | NCBI WGS metagenome assembly OJPN01 (sample SAMN03922485, study PRJEB24848) | human gut metagenome | isolation source: stool sample | host: Homo sapiens | place: Germany | collected 2011-05
AGATGAGATACCCACCAATGGGCCAAAATGGCTTCACTGGTGGGTTTTATGTTTTCAAACCGCCAGAATGTAGTTGCAGACCGTGACGTCCAGGCGCCAGTGCGACAGATGGAAGACGCTCACAGCCATGAGGGCCAGTCGGTTGTATGCGGTGGGAAGATTGTGTTCTTGGGCAAACTTGCGGTTGCGACCGCGGAGGTAGTAAGTGCCTTCCAACTTCTCAGGATCCCAATTCTTCTTTTTGTTAAATTGCCAGCGGGCTTCCAGTTCTTTGATCAGATTTTCCCGGAACGCCGGATCCTGAATACCATTTAAGTAATAAAGATAGGCCCGCTTGGCCTGGGATGCGCGGAGGTGGTGAAGGTCTATCTTGTTCGTGAGCTCTTTTCGGTCAAAGATGCACTCATCGGCATCCTTATCCGTGAAATAACTGCAAATAAACTGAATATCAGTTGGGAGAATCCTCTGATACTGAATCTTACCCCCTTTTCCCTTGACGCGAATGGACGGATAACCGGACTCATCTGCCACCAAGCTGTTTCCATAAAGACGCAGATATTCCCGACGACGAAGCCCTACTTTGGCAGCGAAGTCGTACAACCGAGGAGAGGCCTCTCGTTGTGCGTCCTTTCGCTTGTCCACGGCTTTTCTACCTCGGCTGCGGGTATTGTCGGCCACATGCCGTTCGGGCTTTTGGATCGTACTCATATCAACTTCCCAAACCCGGCAGACCGCAGCCAAATAGGTGTGGATCGTACTGGCGGAGTAGCCTTCCTTTGTAAGATAGTCGGCATAGTCTTGGATGTGCGACTTGCAATCATCAAAGTGCCGGCATTTATATTTTCCTTTGCACCAAAGTCCAAATTTAATGGCATGATTCTTATATTGCCGTTCGCTCCTTTTTGTGATATCAACGGGTTCCGCCGGATTGCCGTTCTCATCTTTTTTCGGAGGTTTCAGATATTTTGTCTTATCATATATGTGGGTGGATATTTCATACACTAAGCTTGCCATGTGGTCACTCCTTTCTATTATTAAGATGCCTGTTTGTCATCGGCAAACAGACCCAGCCGTTAGGCACGTTCAATGCGTAACATATTTTTTTGTCATTTTGGTGGACAGGTTCATATTGAGATGAACCTGTCCACCAAAATGGGGAATATAGAAACCCAGGTATAAGCGGTTGACCAGACCACCTATACCCCATAGCTGGTTATTTTCCGCTGGGCGCGGCAAATAACCAGCTGCAGATACCTGACCTTCAGAGCAGGTTCCAATGTTGGAAGGCGTCCCGGAACACATTATTCCGGGGTCCGAAAGCGGGTATCTGAAGAAAATGCGATACACTATTCTCTTGTCGATATCGCTGGACAAGGCTATCTTACTAACGGAGAAGCATAGCAAACCGGTCGCAAGCGACATAATCCCAACAAGCCTTGCAGGCTTGCGCGGAGGGGGTGGCTGGCCCTCTCCGCTGAGCGTTGTATTCTCCTGACAATCACCCAAACAGGGAGTGTTTCGTTTCTAAACATACTGACCGCGGCCAAGCGGATCAGGTGCAGATGTCCGATTGCACGGGCGGGTCGCGTTAAGCGGCGCGGTGCTGAGGGATAAGTTGGGACACGATAACAGCTGATCTCATGTCGTCATATATATAAAATCGGCAGGGGGTAATGCTCCTCCTGCCGATGAATTTTCTGTATTGCGCCCACATAGGTGGGTACTTGTTTTTCTCTTGGTCATATAATTGGTAGTTGTTCTGATCGATAAAAAAACGAGACTCTCCCCTGTAAGTTGGGAATCGTCTCGGAAACATAAAATAGATGAAACAGACCAGCAAAAAGGATGGTCGGGAGAAACAGAGCGTGATAACTTGGATCACACGCAGAAAGAAACTTTGTATTTGTATTATAGCTCCAGGCATTTTAAAGTGCAAGCAAAAATTTCGAAATAATTGAATTTCAAATGAAAATATTTGTTTTTGATCGGATATTGTTCCGATAACAGAACAACGTGGATAAAAACAGGAGCCGGATTTCTCCGGCTCCCTAAGTGAGTTCTGTGGGTTATTCCACATCGGGCGGGAGGACAATGCCCTCCTCTTCCCAAGTGGACAAAGCAAAGTGGTAGGGGTTGCCCTTCTTGTCGTTCTGGCGGTTCAGCTCCGCCAGCAGAGCCTTCACCGTTTCGGGATGGCGCTGGGCGATGAGCACCGCCTCTCGAACTTCCATGTCATCGGCGATGCAGCCGTCGTGATACATCCGTAACTGGTACACGTCCTCCGCCTTGCTGCCGCCGGCTTTCGCCTCGTACAGGGTGACGCCCTCCATACTGCTGACAAACAGATCTGACTTGATCTGCAGCTTCAGGCACTGGTAAAGGTTCTTCTCGGTGGAGACCCGCAGGACGCCCTCTTCCGCCGCCTTTTTCTCGGCCAACAGGCGCACCAGCATCTGCTCACGCCCCTCTTCCTTAATGGGCTCGGGAATATTGGTCCGGATCCAGCGGAACAGGGCGGCCACCTTTTCGTCGTCCTCACGCAGACCGTTTTTCGCAGCCTTGGTGTCGGGCAGAGCCTCCGCCCGATCACTCAGAATATCGATCTGGGCGATGAAGCGGTTCTGGTTGGGATGGAGCGCCTTGCCCCAGATTTCGTTGTACAACCCGTGCTGGATGGCGCGGCCGTTGATTCGGATTTCCGCGCCGCTGGAGGCCATGTTCGCCCTATAGAAGAACGCGTTTTTCTTGCTGCGGCGGATGCTGCCGTAGCGGCAGCAGATGGTCACGCTGCCGCCGCCCAGGTCGGTTTCCACCGGGGGCAGCACCGTGCACCCATCCTTCCAGTTGGGCTCCAGGGGTTCGGTGATCCACTCATCATCGGGGACGCCATCCTTGCCAATGGCGGTGAAGATGATAGAGAACGCCTCGTCCCGGAGCAGATTGGCGTAGGTGTAGCGCAGGGTTTCCTTCAGATACGCGGCGGTCTCCGCGTAGGAGGGGGTGTCCTTACGACCGATAGGCTTCAGGGAGAGGAACTTGTGCATGGGGCAGCGGACGCGGACCACCGTGCCGGTGCCGCCCACGATGTCCCCACTGCCCGGGACGAGATACACGGGCATGCCAATGCCATAGGGGCTTTCCACGCTCTGGTAGCGGTCGTGGGCGGCATCCTCCACCGTCCGGGTCTGGATGCTCCAGTGCTGGGTCTCTCCGGCGTCAATGGACGCCAGGGCGTGCTTCAGGCCCATGCCGTGCTCATTCAGAAGGGACTGAGCGCAGGACCGCGCAGCAATGGTCAGGGCGGTGTCCAGATCCCCGATACCGGTGCCGTTGTCGCGGATCATGACATCCACATAGGTGTCGTGCTCCTCCAGGGTGAGCTCGATGAGACCCTGGATCTTGTGAGCCATAAAGTTGGAGATCGGATTGTCGATCAGCTCGCAGAGGGTCTGACCGAAGTCGTGGAAGTTGCCGCTGATACCCTCAAAAAGCTCCTTGCCGTCGGGGATGTTGCTGCTCTTACGGATGGTGATCTCTGTCATACTGTTTTCCTCCAAAATTTGTTTTTTGAAAACAAAACGCACGGTGCAGGCCATCGTCCTACATCGTGCGGGAGGATCTTACAACATTCCTCTTGCCCCGCCTCGTAAAAAAGGATATACTATCCCTATCGGTGCGGGGGATCCCGTTGTGTAGGTGGTCATGTCACCTGCGCAGGTGGTGGAGTGGTCGCAACACTCCATCACTGCCGTATTTTTTATTTTCTGATTATATCTTACAATATCTGCACTCAGATATCAATGCACGAATCTCACGAATATCTGAGTGCAGATATGTTAAAACTGACCATATAGACAAAGAAGTCAGAATGACTTATACTGATACCATCAATAGAAGGTGGAGGTGCGTAATGTCTACTGATGAAGCCAAGCGCAGAGCAAAGAAAAAATTCATTGCCGAAAAACTGGAGGGAATCACTTTTCGGGTGCCTGTTGGACAGAAATCCCGCATTCAGGAGCACGCCAAGGCTCAGGGCGAATCCACCAACGCCTTTATCTATCGCGCGGTGAACGAAGCCATTGAGCGGGATGAGAAGAAAGCCAAAACAGAAGAATGATTGAATCAAAAAGGCCTTATACCCACGGAATGATTTCGTAGGTATATATAGTATTCTTCCATCAGCAATTTCCACACTCGATTCTTTCCTCTGCTATCATCCAGTCATAGTAGTCCGGAATGTGCGCCGTTGTAGGCAGGAAGATTTCTCTCATTTGCTCGTATTCGTTTTTATGATGACAGATTTCCTCTGATTCTTCAATGCCAGACTGTAACTCTTTTATGTCCTTTTGCAGTACTGTATTGCGCTTCAGGAATATTTCTTCCGAGCAAACGCCTCCATTGGTTATAGGGTCATTTCGTCCTGATGAATGTGATGACTCTACCTGCCTTTTTCGATGGTGTCGCATTGAGAAGGACATTTTTTGAGCTGTACCATCAGTGCAGTTCTGCCGAACAATTCGCCGGCTTCGTTTTTTATGGAACAATGTACAAAGAAGCGGCGGCATGGAACATTCTATTCCAGCCGCCGCTTCTTTTGCGCTTGCTTTGCCGTTGCTTTGCAGCGGCTTTTCCTGTATAGAGTTACTTCACGATCTCCGCACAGAAGCGCATCACCATAGTTGCCATTTGGGCGCGGGTGGTGCTGCCCTTGGGATCGAGAATCAGGCCGCTGCCATCGGCCGCGTCCTTGCCACCCACTACGCCGGAGCCGCAGGCCCACTGCATGGCGGGGATGGCGTATTCTGCCACGGTGGTCGCATCGCCGAAGGAGAGGATATTGGTGTCCTCACCGACGCTCACATCGTAGCCCTTGTACTGGGTATAACGGTACAGCATCGCCACCATCTGCTCACGGGTCAGCGTATCGTTGGGACCAAACTTCCCGTTGCCGTAGCCACCGGCCACGCCTTCGGATTTCGCCCAGCGGACAGCCTCCGTATACCAGGCGTCTTCCGCCACATCGTCAAAGTCCAGTGCGTAATTGACCACGGGACTGCCGTTCAGACGCCACAGCATCACGATGAGCATGGAACGGGTGGTGGGCGCATCAGGCTTGAAGGTGTTGCCCCCATAGCCCACCATCAGCCCGTTTTCCAGGCAGAAGTGGACGCCGTCGTGATACCACGCCTTTGCATCCGCATCGGTGTAGGGCCAGATGGGGCAGGCGGTGTTCGCAGTGCAATCGCGGTAGTCCATGATGTATGTTTCTTCCTTGGTCGGCGGGGTAGGTCTGTTGCCCCCGGTAGAAGGAGCGGGCGGTGTGCGGACAGTGACTGCCGCTGCGTCAGCCTCGGCCAGCTTCACAGTCGTCGAATCCGCTTTCGGCTGCGTGACCGATACATGGTTCACATAGGTTCCGGCGGCCGCGTCGGGAAGTTTGACCGTAAACTCGACCGTACCGCCTGCGGGTACTGAAAAGTCCGCGGGATCAATGCCGGCAGGCGCCGTGATGGCAATCCCCTCCAGATCGTCGGTTAGCGTCAGCCCTTTGGCGTCATGGCTGCCGTTGTTTTCGACCGTAACCGTCCAGATCGCATCGTTGCCCGCATACACCTCGATCTGCGCCGGGGTATTGCGCACCGTGATGCCCTCCGCCGCCTTGACGGTCAGCAGGCCGTCCACACGAGTGATGGCATAGTTTCCCGTCACATCCTGTCCGTCGCGCTTGATCACGACATCACCCACCGTATTGTCCACGCTGCCGATTTCTGTCAGGCTTCCGGTCGTCGTTGCTGTGAGTTCCTGTCCGCCCACAAGGCCCTCATGGGGCAGCGTCGATGTCGGCAGCGTGTAGGTGAACCCGCTTGTCAGCGCCGTGCCGTCGTAGAACTTCTCGGCGCTGTCCGCAGTAATCGTGATGGGGCGCTGCGTGATATGGATGGTCACCGAAGCACAGGTCAGAACCGTATGCCCCGTCTGCGTTGCCTTGACGGAAACCGTCAGTTCACCATCCGCAACGTCGGTCACACTCGGCGCCTCTTCACTCCAGTTTGTGCCACCATCCGTAGAATACCAGATCTTGTAGCCCGTTGCTTCATTCGTCAGCGTTGCAGTTACTGCAAACGGCGTTCCGTCGTAGACCTTGGAGCCGCCGGACACCACCACCGCCGCACCGCTGATCACCGTGCTCTTAATGGTGAAGGTTCCCGGAACGAGTGTGACTTCATAGTTGCCGTTGGCCGTATAGCTTGCAGTCAGCACATCCTGATAGATGCCGACGCCGGAATCCGCCGGATTGGTTCTGGAATAGGTGATCGTGCCAAGGTCACCCGCGTTGACCAGGGATCCGCTTGTAATGCTGCCGGTAAAGGTCGGATCCGGTTCATGGTAGGACTTTTCCGCATTGTCCACCGTGATGGTGACCGGGCGCTTGGTGATGGTGATGGTCGCGCTGGCCGTGGCCGTCACATAGTTGGGGTTCTCCACCTTTACCCAGATTCTCGTCTCCGGCTGCACATCGGTGTATGTGGGAGCAGTATCCATCCATGTTGTCCCGTTGTCGATGCTGTAGGACACCGTGTCGTCCAACTTTGTTTCGTTCACCGTGATCCCGTGGGCGGCACCGTCATAGGGCGCGTCATAGCCGGTGGCCGTGATGGTGCGGGCAGCCTTGTCGATCTTCAGCCAGCCGGGGACGACCTGCAGCGTAAACCCATAAAGCTGGGATGTATTGTTCACGGTAAAATCTGCTTCGCACAGGGGCATGGTATAGGTACCCGCGTTAATGCCGCTGGCTTTTGCGCGTTCCGCATTATTAAGCATCAGCGAGATGTATCCCGGCGTACCCTCCCTCGTCACGCCGTCTACAGTATACTGGACGCTATAGTCGTCGACGCTCCAGGTTCCTCCGGTGTAGGTCACGGTTTTGTTTTGGCCCGTCACCGTGATCGCAACATTCTTTTTAAACCGCGCGTAGTAGGTCTGATTCCCGGTGGTATTGTAGCTGATGGTCGCGCCATTGTTGGTCAGCATCGCGTCGTCAACTTTGTTGGCCGATGCGTCCGCGGAATCATACCAGCCCACAAACTGGTAGCCCTCTCCCGCCGTTGCAGTAGAGCTGACAGGCGAGCCCACCGCATCGACATAGGTGTAGCGGCCCAGAGTGCCGACCGCATCGTCCTCCGTTATCTTCCATTGTCCGTCGTTTACGTCCATGACCTGCCGGATGTAGGTCTGCGTCACCGTATTGGAGAAGCGGGCATAGCAGGTCTTGACGCTGTTTGTCGTTACCGCATAGCTGTAAATTGGGTTTGTGGTGATGAGCTTGCCATCCTCGCCGTACCAGCCCTCAAAGACATAGCCGGATGCCGGCGTGGCCTTGACAGTCACTTGTTCATTGCCCGCAGCGAAATAGGCCTTGCCGCCGTTGCTATTATAGGCATCGTTGTAATTCTCGTCAGAAGTATTCGTCACGCTGGTGATCTTCACCGTGCCGCCGGCCTCGGACTCCTCATAGGCGCTGCCGGTGTACTCCTGGGGCACAAAGGCCTGCCGCCAGCGCCACTGGGCCACCATGGTCAGGCCCTTGTGGAGATTGGCATAGGATGGGGTTGTTCCGCTGTTGTCCGTCGTCCAGGTCACACCGGTGACTCCGCTGGTAGCGTTCTGCTGAACCTGTTTGGTCAGCGTCACATTGCCTTCATAGATCTTGAAAAACTGCGGCGGTGTGCTCCCCGCTCCGCCCAGTTCATAGTCGCACGCCACGGTATGTACGGCAGGCAGGATCATGGATCCAAGCCCCCCTGCGTTGACTTTATCCGGTCTTTCCGATGTGACGGTATCGCCGGTCAGCTTCCAGCCCATGAATTTCCATCCATCATTCTGCCCTTCCGCCGCATGGGAGACATACGGCGCGATAAAGGTGCTGGACGTTCCCGCCTCGGCGTCTACAACGCCTGCCGCGGGCTTGAAGCTGTAGACATTTGCTGCTTCGGATGTATTATAAGTTCGTGTCACCTCATAGGGCTTGCCGCCGTTGGGGTCATAGGTGATGGTCGGGTTCTTGATAAAGACAAAGTGCAGATCAACGCTTGACGTCAGGTTTCTCAGATAATAAGTGTAAGTGATATCGCCGTTAGTGCCTGTGGACTTGATCCACTTTCCGACCTTTTCTTCGTCAGTGGCAGATTCGCTGACTTCATTCCCGGCAAGCTGTAAGAAGTCGGTTTTCAAAGTGCCCGCGCCGTCGCGATAGGTGTAATAGAGTCCGACAAACTCGCAGCCCCCAGCAACGTCCGCCTGCTTGACGATCGCCTGTACGGTCAGTGTCTCGCCGTCTTTGATGTAAGTGGTCAGTCCGCCGGTGCTGCTGGCGTCGCCGCCGATGGCAGAGCCGTCGCTGCCTTTGATAACAGCGCTACCGTGGGTGGTAGAGCTTCCGGAGAAGGGATGGTAGAGCGTGAAATTGATGTTGTCCACGAAATTGCCGTAGGTCTTTGCCTTGTCAGCTGTCGTGATCGAATCCACATATCCCACGGACACAAAGCCGAACAGCGTCTTTGTTTGCCCCGCCGGAACAGTGTAGAGGTAATATTTGTTCAAATCCAGCCCGTTGCTCTGGGAACCGCTCGCATTCTCTTCGTCGTTTTCCCCATTGGAGCCAAAGTGGCTCCACGGGTTTTCCGTAACGCCGGTGCCGGCCTTGTTGCTTGATAGGATCCAGATATGCCATTCTTCGGTATAGATCGTGCTGGGCGTCAGGCTGAAGGCGTTGTTGCCCTGATTGTCAAGAAAGGAGCCATGCGTACCGAATTTTTTACTGTAAAGGGTATACTGCTGCGGTTCTGCGCCCGCTGCGATCCCGCTGATTGCATCTTTAATTTCGGGATTCGCATCAGAATTCAGCCAGTCTACCATCTGCATGAACTGGTCGCGCCCGTCCTTGCTGGGCTTGGAGGGGCGCTCACTTTGATTCGGCCCGATCACCAGAGCCATAATATCGGTGCCGTTGCGGGCGCCGTGATCCAGTCCCCATTCGTACACGCTGGAGTCGTAGGTGTCAACGATCTGGTAGAGCGTACTCTCCTCGTCGGCGTTCAGCTCCGCCGCATATGTCCCGTCCGTCGGCTTCAGCTCAACACCCGGTATATAGATACCGGTATTTTTTCGGAACAGCTCGATCTTGCCCTGGAACGCCGTGGTGTTCCAGGCAGGAACCGCGCTCTGATCCGGCTGGCTATAATTACCGCTCCAGCTCTGCCCCTCCTCGAAGCTGCCGTTGAGCAGATTCTTCTGGATGCTCTGGGTGCCTTCCGCGGCATAGGCCGTGCCACAGTACAGGCCTGCAGCAAGGGCAATCATCAAAAGAATGCTGAAAAGCGCAGCGCCCAGCCTGCGCCACCACTGTTTTTTCTGTGTAGTTTCCATGAAAAGTTACTCCTCTGTTTCTCTACTGAATTATTTTATCCATGCTCGTCCAAATCCAGGGCGAGAAACATTTGCTTTTTATCGTATAGCCGGCAAGGTACAACAAGCCGACAACGAATATGCGAAAAACACTCTTGCAGAATGATGCGGTGATGCCCTTACTCTGCGTGTCCGTCCATTTCCCACAGGGCGCGGGTCGGGTCAAAGCCGGTCACGCCGGGCGTATCCACCTCCTTGGGTTATCCGCTGGATATTGAGAATGCTCCCCATACACAGGCTTTTCGCAGTCCGGGTACGCCATCCCGTAAGACCCCGCTCAGACTCTCCCGCAGCAGTTCTGCCGAGATCGGGCGGGCAAGCCAGGTCGTTGTATGGTCCTTCGGGGCGGTTCTTCCGTTCCGCTCAGCATCGGTCAGGAGAAACACCGGTAGATTTGCCCTCTCCGAGCGCAGAATGCGAGTCAGCTCTGCACCGCCCAAACTTTCCAGATCAAGCTGTAAGAAAACATCATCCACACGGTTATTACGCACATCCTTTGGCGCTTGCAGCGGGTTGGTATGCTGGTAGATCACACTGCCGGGAAATGCTTCCAGCAGCCTGGTCAGCTCCGTAAGCCTTTCCCGGTTTTAATCCACTGCCATAAATGTTATTATATCACTTCCCATTCCCAAATGTCTACATTGTAATTTTAGCAATCCGAACGTTGCAGAACCGTTGCATATAGGCAAAAATAGGGCAGGAAATCAAAAAATTTCCTGCCCTGTTACGCGGTATTGTCCCTCAAGTTATCTGCTGCAGCGCGGCATTGGTGTATTCGCTCCAACCGTATTGGGCCATGTATTCCCCCAGATAGGCGTTTCCCATCCGTTTGCCGTCACACCAGTCGTAATAGTCGCATCGGATGGCCTCGGGTACAAGGCCCAGCTTGCCCCGCTGCTGCGTGATGACGTCTGCGCAGCCCGCCGTTTCCAGTGTGTCCAGCAGATCCTTCCGAAGGCTGCGCAGATAGGCGTTGTGGTTGTCGTCACCGAACAGCTTTGCGATGATCTCGCCATTGGTGCAGAGGGCGCCCTTCCGGTCCGCCAGATAGGCCAGCAGCTCCTTCGTCTTGTGGTATTTGAACTCCAGGGGAATGCCGTCCAGGTAGACCTCAAAATTTCCGAAACACTGCACTTGAATGCGCTTCTCTTCCGGTACCGGGCGGCGCAGATTGTCCAGCTCTCTCTTCACCTTTTCCGCTGTGATGGGTTTCATCAGATAGCCGCTGGCGTGAAGGGCAAAGGCGCTGCCCTAGTAGCTGGAAAAGCCTGTGGCAAAGATGAGGTTGACGTCCGGATTGCGCAGCTTGAGCTGCTCGGCCAGCTCCACGCCGTTGATACCCGCCATCTCCACATCTAGAAAGGCCACGTCACAGCTATGATCCCGGAGGAACACCAGCACATCCTCGGCATAGGAAAAGCCGTGCAGCTCCGCGTTTGGGGCACAGGCGCGGATCGCGGCCATCAGCCCTTCCAGCGCCAGTTCTTCATCATCCAACGCGATGATCTTCATTTCTGCCCGCCTCCTTTTTCGGGATTGTGACCACAGCCGTGGTCCCATTGCCGGGGGCGCTGGTGATGGAAAGGGTCCCATTTACCATATTTTGCAGCCGCTCCCGCACATTGCGGATACCGATATGCACCTTGCCGTCCTCCAGATACCTCTCCGGGTCAAAGCCCACCCCGGTATCCGTGACCATGACAAGGTATGCATCCCCTGTCTCCCGGGTGGAAATGGTGACGGAGCCGCCGCCCCGCTTTTTGGTCACTCCGTGCTTCACGGCGTTTTCCACCAGAGGTTGCACGGTCAGGGGCGGCAGCATAAAGTTGACGACATCAATATCGTAGATGACCTCCAGCGTCCGGAACCGGATCTTTTCCAGGGAGAGGTAGGTCTGGATATGCTGATATTCCTCTTCAAAGGGGATGGGCTCTTTCTGCTCAATGGATTTCATGTTGTTGCGCAGATAGTCGGAAAACTTGTCCACCGTCTCCTGGGCCAGCTTGGGATCCCGGTCACAGAGATGGTAGATGGAATTGAGCACATTATAGATGAAGTGGGGCTGCAGCTGGCTGAGGGTGATGGCGATGCGGCTCTCCTCCAGTTCCCGCTCCATCTGCTTTGCCTGTATGGATCCCCGGTGGTCGATCACGATATTCCTGACTACCCCCACCATATACAGCACGAACAGCAGGGCAAACACGGCCTTTGTGCAGGTGCCGTGGGAATAGATGCTCCGGCCCACGCCGGCAATGTCCAGCAAAACAGCAGGCAGCAGGAATATATGAGAAAGCAGGACGATATGGTTTTTCTTTTTCTGATGATACCATTCCACAGCGGTACAGGCGATCAGCAGCGGACAGAGTACCATCTGCGAGACCGCCCAACAGAAACCCGTGTCGTAGATGACCGTAACGCCGATAAAAGACGACATAATCAGAGTGGCGTCCAGCAGGGCGGAGAGGAGCATGGCAACATTTGCGGTTTTCCGGGGTTTCCCCATGAGGGTTTCGCACACGCACAGGCCCATGCAGTAGACGGCCAACATCATACACAGCTGTCGGGCGTAGGTGTTGAACACCACAAGTTCACTGACAAAGGAGATCCCCACGGTGTCCAATAACACAAAGCCGCCCATAAACAGGGCCAGCAGGCCGTAGTTCCACAAGCTGCCGCCCATCGGAACACGCAGAATTCCGGAAGCCAGCGCCGCGCCCAACAGCATCAACGCCCCGATGATGAGCACGATTCCTGCAATCTGGAGGGGGGGAGTTGTATGGCTTCAGGTAGGATTCCAATATGTAGGAGGTATTCGGCGAGCCATAGAGCGTGTTCAGAAAGTCCCGGTATGCGCTGTTGTTGCCATGGCTGTGGGGGTTATGCAGGCGGAGTTCCACTATGTCTTCTGTGGTAATGCCGGGGGAAAGGATATAGTTCCATCGGCTGCCGCACATAGATGACTGCAGGGCAAGCCCCTTCTCTTCGTACTCTGATATGGTGTCAATGGACAGAAATTCACCATTGAGGTAGCTGGTGACGCCGATGTGGTTCTGGTAGTAGTAAAGCCGCCCTCCACCCATACTGTCATAACTGAGATGTCCCCGAAGAAACAGGTCTCCATTCAGAGCGTTCAAATCGGCATTGTCATTCAGCGGATACCATGTCTCTCCATCCCGGCTGTATTCCCCGGTAAAGGTCTGGAGCATCGGCTTGGACAGAGAGGACTGGTTGCTCTGCAGTATCATGGTAAGCAGGCAGGTGGCGGCAAGGAGGAATAAGATCAAGCTCACAAGCCAGTTGTATGTTCGTTTGCTTTTCATACAGAACTCCTTTTCAACCCAAGCAGGCTTCTTCAGAGAGCCGGCCTGCCGTTTCCGGCTGGCTACCCTTTCGTCATGGCAGGGTGTAGCGCACATTGTAACCATTAGTATAGCAGGAAAGAATCTATTTGGCACTTATTTTTTTCAAGCGCCATCAACCGTATGTGTCTGAGAGCCCTCCAAGCGGCTTATCGCCCCTGTGCCCGGGTAGATCAAGATGATGGGCAGTCCTTTCCGCGCAGCCTTCTTGATTTTTCTTTGCAACAGTTACAACACCAATATCAGATTTACTATGACATTATGGAGTTTTTGTTTTATAGAACTCGGACAGTCACGATGTCCAAAGAATGTACAGATGTTCATTTGGAACTCCTGTTTTATATAGTGATTTGTCACTAATAATATACCATATTTCCGCGGGCTGTCTCTTATACACATCTGACGCTGCCGACGAAGGCTTAGGTGTAGATCT
>OJPN01001972.1_pt1 | contig 13197 bp, 7 predicted proteins | sample 1598511 | NCBI WGS metagenome assembly OJPN01 (sample SAMN03922485, study PRJEB24848) | human gut metagenome | isolation source: stool sample | host: Homo sapiens | place: Germany | collected 2011-05
GACTAGAGTAGGATAGGGGGAGGCGGCTATCAGTTGCTTGAGAAGATCAGCTTGTACGGCCCGTTTCCGGAAATTCTCATGTAAGCCGTCGATAAGTCCCAGGGCAGCATGTTCCACTCTTTGGGAATCATCCGTACGAAGTCCCTTTTCCAGTTTGCGCTTGTTCTGGCTTACTTCCGTTGTTTGGAGATGATTGTTGAACAGGCGGATGGTGCGACCATTGATTTCAATATCACATGCAAGACTGCAATTTTTCGAATCAGGATAGATGATAAGATGCTCCTCCTTGATAGGATAACGGCTGAAAACAGCCAGTTGCAACAGATTCTTCCCTTCGGGCGAAGAAGGAATATAATGATACGGCCAATTAGAAAGAGCTGCGGATATACTATCGATGCCAAACTCATCGTTAATGCCAAATTCTTGAAAACAGAGAATATCTGCTTGCAGATTTCTCATGTAAGAAGCAATCTCCTTGCATGAGTAGCCGGTATGCTCGTGGTTAAAGGCATCGACGTTGTAAGTAGCAACCGTCAACACTCCCGGAGTATATACATTCATTTTAACCATCGGTGACGAAGCCGGACTGAAAAAAGGCGATTGTAATACACAGCTTATATACCCCCAATTGCTGAATATAGCAATCAGAGGGATGAAAACCCAGCACCGCCAACGAATCGTCCAGTAGATAGCAGAAGCAAGATTAGCCAATAAAAGTATCGGCAGTATCAAACCGATGAAAGGCATAAATTTGAAACTATCCGGTGCGGCATTGCCTACGAAAGCACCCGCAATGGTAACTCCTGCCAAAATACTGGTCAGCACGATGGATATGTAATAAAACAGTCTGTAAAAGGCTTTCATTTAATCTAAATTATTTGCTGGTTGTATCATGAGGGATTAAGCTCTCTACGAAGGAAGCAACCATTTATGAATCATTGCTTTCAATTTATCATCCGCTATTGGTTTAGCTATAAAATCATTGCACCCCGCTTCTTCAGCCGCTTTCCTGTCCTGTTCGTATGCAAAGGCACTTTGAGCAATAATAGGAACAGTGGCAGACAGTTCACGGATGATTTTTGTAGCTTCCAGTCCGTCCAGATTCGGCATCTTGATATCCATCAAGATAAGATCCGGTTTCACCTCATCGAACATCGTGACAGCTTCCATTCCGTCATGCGCACGTATAAGCTGATGGTCTTTACCTAGAATAGCCTCCAATAAGTCGAAGTTACTGTCCGTATCTTCGGCAACCAAAATACAGGCGTGCCGTGTATTTGCAGAACTGTCAACACTCGAATCTGCAGTTTTCCCGGCAGATGCTATTCCAGCAATGTTCCCTTCACCATTCTCTTTCTTTGAAGAATCCACATTTGCAGGATTTGCAATCGTGTATGGTAAAGTAAATGTAAACGTCGTTCCCTTACCAAATTCGGAGCTGACGGAAATCTTGCCCCCGAGACGTTCAACGATAGACTTACAGATAGATAATCCCAACCCAGTGCCCTGTGCATGATTGTTCAGCTTGGCAAAACGTTCGAACACACGACCCACTTTCTCCGGCTCAATTCCTGTTCCGGTATCCGTTACGTGGAATACAATCTGATTGTCCGCCAGTTTGTAACCATAACTGATGCTTCCTTCCTTCGTAAACTTGACAGCATTTCCAATCAGATTTGAAATCACCTGGAATACCCGGTTCTTGTCCGTTTCAATCATCAGACTTTCGTCCGAGGATTCATAGACAAGGCTTACTCCCTGCGGAGTACGGAATATATGAGCATCGTGCACTTCCCGGCAGAGATTATGGAGACTAGCCGGTCCGAAGGAAAACTCGATGGTTCCCGATTCAATCTTCGAGAGGTCGAGAATCTCGTTGATAAGTTGCAGGAGACGTTCGTTGTTCGCGTTTACGATGTTATAATACGTCTTCCGTTCTTCCGCATCGTCGCTTTCGGCAATGAGATGCGAGAAACCTACGATAGCATTCAGCGGCGTACGTATTTCATGACTCATATTGGCGAGGAAGGCCGACTTCAGGCTATCAGACATTTCCGCTTTCTCTTTCGACGATTGAAGTTCCCGTTTTATCATTTCCAGCTCCGTGATGTCCCATTCGATGCTGACGATGATAGGCGAAGACAATTCGTCACCGTCCACCCGGATTTTCCGTTTGTCGAGGATAATCATGTTTCCGTTTCTGTCCTTTCCTTCAGCAGTCCAGTGCAGACCTTTTCCGGTGGTGGCCACCTGGATATCTTCTTGTCTCTTCTTTTCGGCTACGATAGGCGGGTAGAAATCGAAGTCATTCTTGCCGACAGGGTCGTTCTTATAAAGATCGCGGTTGTAGGCCTCCCGATTCCGGTAAATGTATCGGAAGTCGTTGTTGATTTCCTTCACTACAATCCCGGCAGGGAGATTGTTGATGGTTGTATCCATGATTTGGTTGAGCCGTTTGATTTGGGCTTCGTACCGAATCCTCTCGGAAATATCATGGGCAAACGACCAGTAACTTTCTTCTCCGGAATCATTGGTCACGTTGTACATCGTGCCTTCATAAGCCAATATACCTTTATTGATTTTAGATGGGTGATGAGCCACAAAGTTACTGCTGCCACCGTGTATGACATCTTTGCAACGTTCGTTCCAAGCCTCTTGCGTAGGCATATCTGCGGCAACATTGTAAATCTTTAAATGACTGATGTCTTCGTTTTCTGAAATACCATGATTGTACAGGAAACGACGGTTAGCGAAGATAATCGTGCCATCGGGTCTGGCGGCAAAGATACTTTCTTTGGCATTGTTGATGGCATGAGTCAGTGTATTGATGTCATTTCTACGATGCTGTATGTCCGTGATGTTCTGGATATAGCCTTCGATATTGAAACTACCGTCGGAGCGTTGTTCACGCAGATAAGTCTGGATACGCATATAGAAGATTTCTCCGTTCAGGCGGACACGGTAGCTGATGCTTTCCATGTTGAGTTCTTTTTCGTTCACCCGACACCATTCCATAAAACTCTGACGGTCTTCTTCTACAATCAGTTCCACATATTTCTCAATGGCAAGGTTTTGCACATTTTCCTCGCACAAAACACCGGTATATCCAAGATAATGAAAAATATTCTGTTTCGTATTGTACGTCCATTGTCCTATCTGGGCTACCTTTTGGATAGCCCGCAGGGTGAGATTTGCCTGTTCCAACTGTCTTTTTACGTTGCTTCTTTGCGTGATGTCGCGATATTGGCAAAGCACCATACCGTCATAAGGGAACATGAGGCATTTGAAGTAAAAAGTTTCGCCTTTCAGCACCAACTTGAAGTTCTTGCTGATGCTTCTTTGTTCTTCGAGTACAATCTGGAAGATGGGCATCACCCTCTCTCTCGTATATTCTGGTAAAAGCTCAAATATATTTTTTCCTAAAAGTATATCCTCTTGCAGAAACCATAGATCACAATGAGGCTCAATGTCTACGCAGACTCCGTGCCTGTCAACCAATAGCATTGTATCTGCCGTCAGTTTCAATATTCTTTGTGCGTTATTCGCATTATGTAATATTCTGTTCATGTCTGTTTTTTATTAGATGATAGAGACTAATGTCTTATAGTAAGGATAACAAAAGATAATAGCATTTGTTTTACTTTTCAGCGCGTTTCGCCTTTTCCCAGGCTCCGCTTCCTTTTTTCTTTTTCAGATAACGGATGCCTTTCAGCACATTGACATTCATAAATAAGAAATAGTAGGGGATAAAAAGCAACTTGTTTTTTATCTGTTTGGTGGATAGATAATATCCCCAATATCCCAATCCGTAAAAAAGAACCTGCATGGCAAGCAGCACTCCGTAGAATATCGCGGAACCGCCCAACAGCAGAATTGCAATATTCAGCGGGAAGAGAGCAAACAACAGGAACGGAGTAATAGACCATCGCAATACCCGGTGAGATGTATATTGAAAGCTAAGTATCCCGTAGCGGAAAGGATTCAGTAACGGACGAAGTCGCCAGATGGACTGCAATCCTCCGGCAGCGATGCGCACTTTCCGCTTTTCTTCTTCGCGCATATCTGCCGAACCGCTTTCGATGGCGTAAGCATTGGTGCAATAAGCAATGGTATAACCTTTCATGGTGATCCGGAGCGAAAGAATAAAATCATCGAGCAACGTATCCGGTTCCATTGCTTCGAATAGTTCACGACGCACGGCAAATAGTTCGCCTGCTGCTCCTACAGCAGAGTAGAGGCGGGCGTCAAGTGCTTTCAGTGTTGATTCGTATTTCCAGTAAATACCTTCCCCACCGGCAGCGGCTCCGTCTTTGGTCTGTACGGCGATCCGTTTTTCGCCGGCCACGCAGCCCACTTTCGGGTCTTGGAAAGCAAGTACGATTTCCCGTATTGCCTCCCGGTTTACCATGGTGTTGGCATCCGTAAAGACGACGAGCGGAGTGTCCACCAGCGTCATTCCACGTGTCATTGCGGCTGTCTTACCCTGTCGTAGGGGTTGGAAGTGTACGGTCGCTTTTCCCTGCCAACGGGTTTGCAGTCGTTCGTTTGTACTGTCGTCGCTTCCGTCTGTCACCCATACGATATGCAGTTTGTCCGCAGGGTAGTCCAGTTCAAGACTGTTCTCCATCTTTTCGTCTACAACATCTTCTTCGTTGAATGCTGTAATGAAGAGAGTCACTTCCGGCAAACCAGCGTCCGATGCCGGCAACGAACGCTTCACAGGTTTCACGAAAAGTTCTTTCAACTTGACGAGAACGTAAAGCACAATTCCGTAGCCCAGATAGGTGTAGAACACAATGAATAGGGCAAGCCAGAAAATAATTTCAAGGCAGAGGGTAATGGTTTCGTTCATGGTTAATATATATTTATTACTTTTTCTGTGTCTGATTTTTATAAACCGTTCACTTGATTCGCTTTTTTAATTCCTCCTTTTTATCCGAGTCTTTTAGCATATTTACAAAATAGAGGGCATCCGCTTTAACAGAAGCATCTGCTGTATTTGCTTCATACCGTTTCACGAAGTTTTCGGCATGTTCTGTCAGATACTTCCTGCAATCGATATTGAGCATAATCCCATTTTCATAGTTACTATAAGACAGTCCTGTAACACTGCTTCCGGCCTCAAGGGAGGTAATATCTTCTTTCTTTATACCAGATAGGTTGACTGTGAGAGAAGGATAATAAAAGTCTTCCTCACTGGGCAGATGAACGGTCAGTTTCAGTTTATGTTCATCTATCTTTGTCACTGCTGCTGTGCCGTGTGTACGATAGAAATTGTATTCATAATATTCTTCCTGGTTGGGTATCCACACGTTGTCCGCTCCCTTTTTTCCATAGTTATTGTTAATCCAGAGCAACAGATCCGCCCAAGAAGCATCTGTGCCATGAACACCGACATTGATAGCCATTCGTTCTTCCGGTGATAATTGTAGCTGTTTGTCGATTTCTTTTTTCAGATCCTCAATGGAATAGAACCCTCTGTTTAGTACCACCTTTTTTAAATCGTTTTCCGTTTTTGCCGGACATAGTGTTTCACCGTCGTTGGAAGTCATGGTCTGTATAGAAGAATGGACTTGTCCAGCGGTGATATATTCAGCAATTCCGCTTGGTTTAGCCAGCATTTTACATCCTCTGCCAGACAATTTCTCTTTGATGATATTCAAGGCAATGTCGTAATGTTTAAGTAGGTTATCGACAGTGATTTCTTCATTATCTATATTCACATCATGTATGGAGATGCCTGTTCCATAGTTCAGCATCTCTTTGACATCTCCCCATGTCAGCCCTGATTTCATGAAGAAGCGATAATATTCTTGCGTCTGTCCTTTGTAGATTTGTGTTTTGGCGTCCATCCATTCCCATTCCGGTGAGAGGGTGGTGGTAAATGAGAACCTGACTTCGTTTCCGGCTCCGTCCGTACTTCCCAATGTTTCACCAAGATAATAAATATCGGGTGGAAGGTCATCATATTGCAGGTGGCCGAGTTGATAATAATAACCGCTAGTCAAAGGTTTGCCATTGATGGCAGCCCACGTCCATGAGAAGGCGGCTTGTTTGCAGTCGTCTTGGGTAAGCATTAGGAGCCACGACTTATTGTATTTTAGTGCGGGAATAACCGTTTTTATGGTATTTTCTTCGGGCAAAGTGTTGCGGGTGTTGATTGTAATTTCCGCAGTATAGTTTTGGCTTTCATCCCCGAAAGGGTAGAAGAAGTCTGTGTCTACGATGATGTCTTTCCTTTGGGGAGAATTGTTGTTTCCTGAATTATCTTCTTTTTCATCGTCTTTGTCTCCTTGATATAAATTGATTTTTTTGATACAGGATACGTTAATAAGGCAGATTGCTAATAGCATGATGACTGTTTTTGTTTTTCCTAAAAACAATAAGCTGCTGAAGCGTGTCATTTCCAACAGTCTGATTATTCCCACGCAGAGAAGAATCAATAGAATGGAGATAGCTGGCGTTATAATAAAGTTGAACATGAAGAACCCGGTGTCCAACAGGTTGAACCGACTCAATACGTTGCCTTCAATCAAGATATGTATGGTATAGATGCCAAGTGTATATGTGCCCACTTTTTCGATTGCACGGAAATGCGGACGATAGATACGTTGCAGTAGCAAGAAGATAAACAGGCTTCCTGCGAAACCGATCAAATAGCGATAACAGATGATCGGCAATTTTTCCCATGGCGGATAACAAACGAACTTTCCTCCCAGATAATCGTACATACTCATTCCGGTGATGTAGATATAATCTTCTTTCTGATAGAAAGGGAGGAGTACAGCGAAAACGAGGAGTGAAGCGACCAGTAGTTTTCCCCGGTGTTTCATGATTACATCGATATATTTGTGCATAAAATACCCCATCCAAAAGAATGGATACATAAACTTGTCGAGGTGCAGACGTCCGTTGTCCGGCAATGCGAGGAAACACAGAAGCGAGATGACGAAAGCGGCTGTATCTTTTTTGAATATTTTCATGCTGACGATGGCAAGTGTGAAACAGATGAAAACGGAGCGTAAGAACCAGAAACGGGTGAATGTCTCTATAAAAAGAGATTTCAACGTTCCGGTTGGAGACGGGATCATTCCTTCATAGAGCATATATCCGATGTTGATTGCGACCAACACTAATGACCAGCCGAAACAAGGAATTATTAACTGTTTGAATCTTCGGGTTACATTCGGTATGAGTGGCTTTCCGATGGATTTACTGAAAAAGAAACCGCTGACCAACATGAATATGGGCATGTGGAAAGAACAGATAAATTCATGTACCGGATTGGTCCAGAAGTCGTTGCCGTCTCCCATATTTTGGATAGAATGTCCCCAGACTACAATAAAAATGCAGATACCTTTGATGAAGTCAATATATTCTATTCGTTTTCCCATACTTGTTTATTTGTTCTTTATCAGATTGCTGTCTTCGTCTTTATATTCTTTCTTTTTAGTAAATATTCCCCCCAGTCCTTTCAGACCTTTGGCAACGCGCACTTTAAAGCTGTTGAACAGGCTTCCGTCAGCTCCCACCGTTCCATATCCTGTTACGGCGCGTGCTTTGCGGTTGCGGATAAAGGCTATTTTGCCGAATTGCTTGAGTTGCAGAGCAAGATAACCGTCTTCACCTCGGATGATATCGGTGCGTATGCCGGTTTTCCGTGCATACTCTGTGCGATAGGCAAGAACCAATCCACGCACACTAAGTTCGGGACGTTTGAATGATTGCATCCACAAGTGCAAATCGCGGGCAGCTTCGTAGATTTTCAGTCCCCATCGCGAGTGTTTCTCATCCGGAATGTAGCTCCATAAAGAGCAGACGGCCACAATGCCCGGGCGTTCGAGGGTGTTTACCATCATTTCTACGTATTTCGGAGGGTACATAGTGTCGGAGTCAATATTGATATGATATTTACCTCGGGCATGGTTCAGTCCGCAAAGGCGGGCGAATCCGCAACTATGTTGGGTTTCTGTATAATAAGGTACACCGCATTGCCGGAATATCTCCGCCGTGCTGTCTTTCGATTCGTTGTCTACCCCGATAATTTCTACAGGATATTTGCATTCCATCTCGCTCAAAGACCACAGGCAGGCAAGCAGATGTTTCTCTTCGTTGTAGCCGATAATTGAAACGGTGACAAGCGGTTCATCACTTTGCAGCTTTGCAATATTCTGCCGCACTTCTTCAATGGCAGATGCGGGTGCTTCTGCAAACGGTTTTTCATAAACTTGTAAATACTTACTATACCAAATCATCTTTATAAAGGATTAAATTAAGTATTAAGTATCAAGTATTAGCCATGTGGGATAAATGTACTAGCAGCCACGCTTAATACTTGATACTTAATACTTAATACTTAAATTTGTTTCAAATAATTTTTTCCATTCTCGGGCAATATGTTCAATTTTAAAACGCTCTACGTCGGTGCGGGCTTGTATTCCCATCTTCCGGCGGACGTCTTCATGTTCTATCAGGTAGCAGATTTTGTCTGCCAGTCCTTCTATATCTCCATTTTCCACAAGCAGACCGTCTTTGCCATCGGTGATGATGTCTTTCGGGCCGCAGGGACACGTGAACGATACGGGTGGTACTCCACACGCCATTGCTTCGATGATCACCATGCCGAATCCTTCGAAACGTGAGGACAGAACAAAGATGGAACTTTCACAATATTTCTCAACAATATTCTGCACGTTATGTTCCAGGATACAGTTGGAGGTGATTCCGAGTTCGTCAATCTGCCGCTGGAGTTGCTCTCTCATGCCATCGCCGTAGATTCGTAATACCCAGTCCGGATGTTTCTTGCTGACGATGCTCCATGCGGGGATAAGTCGGTCAAATCCTTTCTGCGGCACATATCTGCCTACTGCGATTACTTGTTTCCGTAATCCGTCGGACTGACGTTCGGGGAAGAAAGGAAGCGGATTATAGATTACTTTTACATTATCGAGTTCCGTCCATTCAGCGGCATCTTCGTGGCTAAGCACAATGAAATTCCGCAGTTGTTTCAATTGGCGGATGAGTTGGTGCCGCCAGTATTTCTTACCTAATTTTTTGAGGAATCCCGGTAGACGGTTGTTGTTGAAATCCCGATAGTTGGATTTGTTAAAATGTATCTCTCCCAACTTGACACTGCCGTCTTTCATTTGGTTGATGAAGTTGATGTCGCGGCGGAGAAGGGAGATTGTGATGTCCGGACGGATTTTACATAGACATTCGTTCAGCCTTTTCTTGAATAGCCGTTGCTTGGTGCTGTATTCAAGAATCCGTGCGAATAACGGGCGTCCGTATAATGCGTCGTAGTTGATGTCGAGTTGGTGTATGGTGATTGATGGGTGCAGTTTATAATATGGCTCCTTGTCTTTTCCGTCGGTAAGGATGATATGTATCTCGTAGCCGAAGTGCTCCGTAAAATAGTTCGCCTTTAGTGTGAGAACCCGCTCCATACCGCTGGGGTAATAGAGAGAGGGGATACAGTAGGCTATTTTTATCTTTTTATCCATCAGATATTGTTTGTTTTTTCAGATATATCTATGTGAAATCAGATTTCGGTTTCATGAATGACTTTTCTCATTTGTGCTGTCCATGACAGTGCTCTGACCGTTTCGCGTATCTCCGGTGGAGACATTTGTTGAGAGCGTTGGAAGTTTATCAGTCCGCAAATGTCGATGGGCGATTCATCCGGTGGCACTTTCCATACATAAGGCATCCGGTCGAAATCTTCGTCCGTTTCCGAGTAGGTGAACGAAAGCCCTCGTGCGGCATATTCACGGTTTTTTAGTGTTTTGATGTAGGTGATTCCGCTCCGGTGACGTCCCAGGCTGCCTATGGCAAAATCTGCTTTTTCAAATTGTTCGTCCAGTTTGTCACTGTGTAGGGGGCCGTGCAGGATGACGTACGGTTCCAGATGGTTGTCGCGGATGGCAGGCAGTATTTCTTCCTGTTCGCGTATGCCGGACAGGGGACCTACGATGTGGAAATAAACTTTGTATTCCGGATTTGTACGGTAGTATTCGGCTAGTCCGTGTATCAACCGGTCGAATCCGTGCCAGTAGTGCACTTCGGCCACTCCAATCAGATGAAGTTCGCGTGAGGTGTCGTTCATCGTTCGTTTGATAGGGATTGCTTCGAAGTCTATTCCGTTGGAGATCCGTATCGTTTTTCCTCCAAAAATATGTTCGGCGTTGGAGAAGGTGACGATACCGTCCAGCTCTTTGGCTAGCCGGTGGCGGAAACAGCGGTCGATGGCGAGATTGAATTTCATCGACCATGCCACATATTCCTGATCGTAAGGATAGGTAGGTATTTCCATTACCACTTTCGCTCCCATCCGTTTCAATTTTCTGACTAGTTGCAGGGTGAACGGGCTTGCGTTGTGAAAGGAACGCATATATATAAATTCTATTTTCTCGCGGCGTACATATTCAGTGATGGGGGAGTAGTAGACACGTTTCCATATCTTTGCAGTGAATCCGGTTCCGAAATCGGCAATGACTTCGTCGTCTATTATCCATCGGCGCTCACCGTTGGGAGTGGTTTGATAGTAACAGGTACGCACGTCCAATCCGCACTCTTTGAGGGCTTTTACCTGATAATGTATTTTTTTACTTATTCCATTCGCTTTATCAAAGCCGTGGAACATAAGAAATAAGGCTTTCATTCTTTGTTGTTGTCTCAAATCTATAATTGCTTATTTTGTTTTTTTATATACTTGCCAGCTATTTTTTTCACTTTTCCTATGATGTCATATTCATGTGTAGCCTGTATATATCCTCCAAAGATAATAAAACTAATGATACTTTTGGTAATAATTGTCACGAAAATGTTCATTCCTTCCGTTGTATACTGCACAGGCAGGAGGCACGCTGTCATTAACCCGCTGACTGCCAGCGGGGAAAGGAGTTGACGGACGAACGTCCATACCTTTCTCCGGAACGTTACGTGATACATCTGCCAGTAGCATTGCACGAAGTTGACGGTAAATGTCAATACGATACAGGTTGCCACTGCGGTGAGCGTGCCGAAATAGAAGATACCAATCAGCATTCCCGCCACGTTGAGGGTGGATGAGAATACGCCGCAGATGAACAGGCTCCGGGTGTCTCCGGCAGCCTGAAAAATGGAGCCGGAAGAGGAGAGTATAATTTGCACGCCTACCGAGAGGGAGAGTATGCGGAATACGGGTACGGAGGGCAGCCATTGGTTGCCGAATATAATCAGTGTCACTTCTTGTGCTGTAAAGAAAAGCAATACGCTCATGGGTAACCCTATGAAAGAGAGTATGCGGACAATGCGTTCATAGGAGGACGCCAGTTTTGCTTTGTCATCTTGGAAATCGCTGAAGATGGGGTGCATCACCGGAGTGATGACTTGTGTGATGTTTTGCAAGGGAAGCATCATGAGCCGGTAAGATTTTTCATAATATCCCAAGTCGGACATGCTCATGTGTTTTCCTATCAGCAGTTTGTCCAGATTACGACTGAAATAGTTGATGACGTTGAACAGGAATTGATAGGCCGAATATGAAAAGATCTTGCGGAGTGCTGTCAATCCCCATGTGAAGCGCAATCGTTGCGGATAGCGCTGGTAGGAAATGACAAATATCAGTATGCTGGAGATGATCGGGGTGATAATCAGTGCGTAGAGTCCTGCTCCGCAGAGGGCTGCCGTAACCGCTCCCGCACCTCCGGCTATCTGGATAGTGAAACTGCGGACAGCGATGTATTTGAATTCTTTGTTGCGATAGAACATGGCTCCGGGCACGATGGTGGCGGAGGCAAAGAAGAGGTTGACGGACAGAAGTTGGCACAGGATGCGCAAGATCTGGCTGTCGTAGTAGTCGGCAATCAGCCATGAGGCGGCGAAGAAAAGCAGGCTGATAGCAATTCCTGTCCATACGGTGAATGAAAAAATATCCGACAGTTCTTCTTTTGTCAGCGCTTTGTGCTGTATGATGGCCGGGGAGATTCCCATATCGGTGAACAGGTTGAAAAATGCGATGATTACGGTGGCGATAGCTACGATTCCGAAGTCGTCCGGGGAAAGCAGGCGTGCCAATATTCCGGCTACTACGAGGGAGATGATGATGCCGCTGTATTTGGCTAGTGCCGTGTAGAATACGCCCGAAAATAGTTGACGTTTGATGTTGTTAGCCATTGATTACATCTTTATAGGTTTGTGCATATTCCTTTCCTATTTTCCGGATGTTCATATTTTCCAATGCGTATGCATAGTTTTTTTCTCCTTGTCCCCATGCGGACAGTTGACGTGCTCTTTCAAGTGCCTCCAGAATGTCGGATCTGTCGTCCGGATGGAACGTCGGATTTCCGGTTGCGGATAGTATTTCTCCGATGTTTCCTGTTGTCGGGCCTACTACTACTTTGTGGAAGAGGAAACCTAGGGGGACATTTCCGGAGTTCAGAATATCTTTCCTTTGTATGAATATTACGTCTGAAGCAGCGATGTAATAGGGCAGGTCGCAGTTGTCTATCAATTCGTCATTGGCTCCGGCATGAAACTTCAGAAGGCGGTTGAGCAATGGCATGGCGAGATAGTAACCCAAGCGCGAAGCCCAGCGCTTGAAAAGATTCCATCCGTATTCGTTGCGTCTGGAGAAGGGGTAGAGGCGGGGAGCCAACAGTAGCTTGTTCTTTTCATTCCATTTGCAGAAAGCACTGGCTACCATGCGGATTTCTTCGCGGTTGCGGAATTTTCCGAAGGCGGTGACGATGAATGCTTCTTGTGGCAGGTTCAGATATTGACGTGCGCGCTCTATGCTGATATCTTCTTTGTAGGTGTATTGGTAGATGTGGTGCGGGATGACAACATTCCGGCTGCCGGGATGTTTTTCAATGAATTCCGTCAGGCTGTAATGTCCCATGTGTACCACGATATCGCTTTCCGACTCGATGATGTCGTAGGCTCGGCTGATGACTTCATTGGCGTAGTGGGGGCGGATATTATGTCGTGTGTATACGAAATGGGCTCCCCGTGAGCGGAAGAAAGCGATGCGTTCTTTCAGGCGGCGGATGACGTCGTGGTCTTCGCATATCCAGCCCACTACCTCCTCCGGCCATTGGAAATGGATGATGTCATAAGTGGTGTCCGATTCCCAGAATTCTTTTTGGGAGCATCTCACATCAATTCCAGCCATTCTGATAGCATCGCATAAGATAGGAACAAATAGATTGTCGGTTT
>OJPN01001973.1_pt1 | contig 13195 bp, 5 predicted proteins | sample 1598511 | NCBI WGS metagenome assembly OJPN01 (sample SAMN03922485, study PRJEB24848) | human gut metagenome | isolation source: stool sample | host: Homo sapiens | place: Germany | collected 2011-05
ACACACATGTGCCTGAATTTACATGCACAAGATAAAAAGGCTGTTGCTGTGGATTTACCGACAATTATATTGTAACAGAAAGAAGTTAAAAGCTAACCAGCAGAACAAAGCGGCGTGTATCCGTACATGCCGCTTTTTATTCTATAGTGAATCCCCGGCGCGCTAGCCCCGGGGGATACTGTTTATTTTCTTACCAGCATCTTCAGCTTTTCCTATACCACAAAAAAGGCTGCTTCCTTTCTTTTTCGGAATGCAGCCTTTCCTTTATTCCGCTTATACTGCCAAGTATCTCGCCGCGTGGGATGACGCCATGTACATGAACTGCGAAATAAAGCGCGGGCAGTGCTGCACGACTGTAAAAGAACTGTCTGCAATCAATCAGCGAACGCTCCAACAGACCCGCACGGTGCTGAACCGCCTCGTTTCAACAAACGACATAACGATCGAAGCGCCCCCGCAGTTCTGCATTTTAACGCTGACGAACTACGACGAGCTGCAGCCGGTCGGCAAACCGCCTGCGGATAGTTTCTCTGACCGCCCGACCCTTGCCGTTGGAGAGTTCCACCATCTTAGGACATACTGTGGTCCTGCCTCTTCAATGACGAAATCGTCGAGGTCGGTGTTTATATCGTCCGTAACAAGCACAGCGATATCATCGAAGGATATCAGGCCGCTGCTCCACCAGCCCTTCTGACTGCCGTTCTTCAAATAGAGCCACACTCCATAGGTGAGATGACCTCGCATTCGTCGCCCGTCGGGCTGTCCCTGCGATCGTCCTGAGGATCCTGCCCGCGCCGCAGAACAATTCTCTGCCGTCCTCGAACCGGTAAGATTATACAATCCTTTTTCCGGCTGGGGATGTTGATTCGCACGTTTTGGCTTTCAGGCTTTTAATATTCAGTGTCATTTTCGGTCAGGCTGTCATAGTCGGGAAAAAACGCCTGTTCTGTAAGACCGGCGTTTCATATTTTATAGCTGCCGGAATATACGGGGCATGTTGTTCTGTGACAACTCTGCGCTGTATGGATTTCTGCATTCACCGCTTGACAACCAGAACAGAATGTAATATAATTAAAATGGTAATTATATTTGAAACTGCCGGGGGGAACGTAAAGTGAAATTCATAGACAACGATGGAATGATAACTGCAAACCGCATGAGCGAAGCGCAGTCAAAGCTGGCGCAGGCTTCAAGGCGGCTCAGCTCCGGGTACCGCGTGAACTCCGCCGCCGACGACGCGGCAGGGCTTGCGATTTCCGAGAAGCTCCGCGCCATCGACCGCGGTCTGCGGCAGGGTCAGCGCAACATAAACGATGGAATCAGCTACCTCGACACCGTGGACGGCTGCGCGCAGGAGCTACACGATATGCTCCACCGCATGAAGGAGCTTGCCGTGGAGGCTTCAAACGACACCCTGAGCCGCCTCGACCGCGAGGCGATCGACCTCGAATATCAGCAGCTCATCGACGAGATGGATCAGATCACGGATTCTGCGGAGTTCAACGGCATACCCTTGTTCGAAAAGCACCTCCCGGAATACGAAAAGGACGCGGGAAGCCTTACCCACGAGGGCTGGGTCACTATAGACGGCACAAACTCCCCGCTTATAATCGGCGTCAGCAAGGACGGCGCGGACTATGAATGCACGGTCAATATCCCCGCGGGGACCTACACGGTCGAGGAGATCGCCGACAAGATAGACGACGAACTGTGGGAGCAGGATCTTTCGCTCATAGTCGGCGTCAACGAGGACAAGCAGCTCACCATGCAGTGCGAGGGCGGGAAGATAAACTACATAGCCGGAAACGGCGCGTCGCTGTTCTATGATAAGGTCACGGGCAATTCCAACGGCTACCTGCTTGGCGTTACTAATTTCGGGGACCCGGGCAACAGGCTGGATATAAAGCCGGGCAAGAATGACGTTATCGAGTTCCGGCTGGGCAATACCGACGACACGAAATATTCCATAAAGATAGATCCGGGAAAGTATACCCGCGATGAGCTTGTCGCGAAGATGAACGAGAAATTCCAGAACGCCGGGCTCCCCTGCAAGATGGAAGCAGTCGCGGAGACGGTAAACGGCAGAAACGTCATCGGAATAAAGAGCGATATGACCATGACCGGACTTTCCGGCAACTTCCTGATGATAGACCACATCAGCTCGCCCATATACGATATCTGCAAATACAGCGACCTTGTGAACAGCGAAGCGGTGCTGACCGGAACGCGGCAGATCCCGGCGGGGCAGGAGATAGAGCGCGGCAGGAACGACTATTTCGTACTTGACGCAGGCTGGTACGACAGCGACGGAAAACCCCATCAGGAGAAGCTGCGCATTGACCTGCTCGACCCGGGCGAGGATCTCCGCACCTACTCCAGCGCGGACGCCATCGCCGACCGCATACGCGGGAAGCTCGCGGAGTACGGCTGTCCTATAGAGGTCAAAACGGTGAACGGCGCGCTCAGGCTCAGCACGCTCCAGTACGGCAGCGAGTGCCGTGTGAAGCTGGACAAGACGGACGTACCGAGCGGCTATATGGCGTACGACCTCTTCGACAACGCGGCGCTGTCTGTGCTGAAACCCGGAAAGGAGCGCTCGGAATACACTCCCGCTTCGCTGAAGTGCTACAAGAAGCTTGACGCAGGCATAGTCATACCCCAAAACATGAACACCCTCGCGTTCAAGATAACCACCGACCCGGCCGGAACCATTGCCGGCGGCGACCTGACTTTCGACATACCCGCGGGGACTTATTCCCGCTCACAGCTCCAGACGAAGCTCAACGACCTGCTCGCCGCGAATTATCCGCAGCTTAAGGACAAGCTGTATTTCACTGTTGGCGACACGCTTTCCGTCAGCGCTAACGGCTCTGACGGCTGGGAGATAACCGGCATACAGTCCTATAAGGATATAACGAAAAGCCCCGCGAACAGATATCTTGTAGACGGCACGAATTACTACGACAATATAGACGGCTCCCGACCCTCCGACCAGGAGCAGACCCTGGTATCCTACACCAACACCGACCCATCTGGAAAGAGCACGGTAAGCCGCACGGCGGGCGAATCCATTCCGGCGGTGGAGTATAAGGACGGGTACGTTTCTTCCACGCAGCAGCAGTCGGACAAGCTGCTTTCATACGGAAACGCTTCCCCCAGCAGCACCCCAGGCACTACCTACAGGGATCCCGGCCATGAAAGCGAACTCGGAAGCGAACACACTCATCACACCCCCGCCTACAGCACGCTGAACAACGTTCTCACACAGTTCACCGAAGCGGGAACTTCGCTGCGGGACACCACGCTCAGCTTCGACCTTACCGACAAGGACGGCAGGAAAAACTCCTACTCCGTCACGATACCAAAGGGTTCCACGGCGGAACAGGCTGTCGGGAAAATAAACAGGGAGCTGAAAGATGTTGTCTCCGCTTCGGCGGACGGCAGCAGCCTGAAGCTGAAATCTGAGGCTAAGGGCGAAGATGTTGAGTTCAGCAATTTCTCCGGCAATATGATGCAGTACGCGAAGAAAAGCAGCCTTGCCGGGAGATCCGGCGCGGTCATTGACGGCGATACTGTATACGTTCCGTCAACGCTCACCCTCAGCAAGGCTTCCTCGCATATCCCGCTCACCGTGGACAGCACCAACGACCGGCTGGCGTTCACCCTCGGCGGCAAAAGCTATGACCTCAGGCTGGAAAACCGCGCTTACGGCAGCCTTTCCGACCTCGCCGCGGAGATAAACGCGAAGATGGCGGCGGCAAACGGCGGTTCAACAGCCGGGGTGAAGGTCAGCGGGGACTCGCTTGTTTTCACCGGCGCGCCGAAGGACGCGGGAGGAAGCAGCTTCTCAGCCTCCAGCACCTGCCCGCTGAACAAGCAGAAAATAACCCACGATGTCATAAATTCGCCCTATTATAATCCGGCGACAGGTAACGCGGAGACCCCGGCGAAGATAACGCTTTCCTCGGTGGACAGCCACCTGCCGCTCACCATCGACAGCTCCGGCAGCAGCAATAACTACATCACGATAGACTACACCTACCCCAAAAACAGCACGGTATCCGGAATCATCACCAACAGACTCACGATCATGATCCCCGATGGAACGTACACCAGCGGGGCGGACCTCGCCAGCGCCATAAACTCCGCGATAGACATGGACGCTTCGCTCAAAGGGAAGATAACCGCGGACTATGGCAGCGGCGGGCTGACGTTTACGTCCGTTCAGCGCGGAAAGGGCTGCAGCTTCAGCAATCTTACCACTACGTCAAACATTGAGAAATACAAGAAGACCAACACAGCCGCAGGCGGAACAGCCTTTCCGGGCGAGAACAAGCTGAAATTCCCGGCTTATATCAGGAACAGCAAGTTCTCCACGCTTTTCGGCGGCGACGGCGTTGAGATAAACGACCTTAACGATACCGTGTCCATAAACGTCAACGGAACGGACTATAAGTTCAAGCTCACGCACGGCTCTTACAGCGGCAGCGACGGGCAGAACAGACTTGCCGGCCAGATAAGGGACGGTTTAAACGGCTCCGGCGTGACGGTGGACGCCAGCGGTTCAGAGCTGAAGCTCACCACCTCGAATGTCGGCGCGGGGGCTTCCGTTTCGCTGAACGCTGACAATACCTCGCCGATTTTCAAGCGCGCGGAGACCTGCAATTCCCCCAGGCCAACCGACAGGAAATATACCCCGGCGTATATAATCGGCAGAGCGACAGTCGGCAATATTGAGATAAAGGACTATTTCAGCGAGATGACGTTCGACTACGCCAACAACGGACTCAGCCAGACCCTCACCGTGTCCGTCCCAGAGGGAAGCTACACCGCCGACACTCTCGCCGCCGCCATACAAGCCAGCATTGACGGGCAGATAGGCGCAGGTCAGCTTGAGGTCGGGGTTTCATCAGGGAAGCTGTCGATAACCGCGAAAGTGGTCGGCGGCGACCAGAGAATGGGGAATTTCTCCGGCAGGCTGTTCAACAGGGTGTTCCAGGACGTGAACTATACCCGGCTGAATCCCCATACCGAAAAAGCGGGCACGACCGCAGGCTCTGCGATGTCCTATATCATCGGCAGGAATACGATCCAGCCGGAAACGGCGGACGAGATAAAGAGCGGGAAGAACGTGCTGATATATGCCGGGCTTAACGACGAGCTGAAATTCGATTTCACCTATCAGGGGCATACCTACGAAGTCGGGTTCAATATCCCGGAAGGGTCGTACTATCCCGACGAGATAGCCGCCGCGATACAGACCGCCGGGCGCGAGGCGATGGGTAAGATGACCGATGTCAACGGCGACCCGCTCCCCGCTGAGAATTTCCACGCAACGATAGGTCTGAGCGCGATAGGAGTAAGCGAAAATTCAACGGGTATCGACAATTCCGACAAGCTGATACTCAGCTATATCGTCCCGGACAACGGAACGGTGAAGCAGGTGGACGCGATAATAGACGGCGTGCGCGGAAGCTCGGCGTACAGGCTTTTCTATGACGCCACCCAGTCGCCGAGGCCGTCGAGGATAATCGGAAAATCCGACCTTTCCGGCGGCGTGACGATAATCTCCGGGCAGAACGACGAGCTTACGTTCGAGCTGGACGGCGTTCCGCTGACGGTGAAGATACCTGCGGGGACTTACGATTCCCGTTCGGTATCCGAGGCGCTGAACAAGGAGCTGGAGGCGATACCCTGTCTTGTCCGGGCGGTGGACAACAACGGAAATCTGATGTTCTACACCACGGAAAACGGCGCGTACGACATAGACAAGTTCGCCGGGAGCGCTTCTGACGAGCTGTTCTACGGCGCGGACAAGCGCGACGACGACAACGAGATAGGCATACATTACGGCAGGCGCACGAACAGCTACATCTGGTACGACAAGACGCGCGCGGACGAACACCTCATGCGTATCAACACCACCGGCGTGACTACGGTCGACCGCGCGCTGAAAGCGATAAGCCGCCTTGATTACGCCAACGACTACCTGTCTAAGTGGCGTGCGGTCTCCGGCGCGCAGCGCAACCGTTCCGAGCACGCGTACAGCGTCAACGCTGCCACGGTGGAGAACCTTGAGAGCGCGGAATCCGGCATTCGCGACGCGGATATTGCGGAGGAGGTAAAAGCCGACGCCAAGCAGAAGCTCATAATGCAGGCGCAGGGGTACATCATGTCAAAGCAGAAGGAGAACAGCCAGTCTGTTCTGGATATCATGGCGTGACGGAGGAATGCTGCGCAGTTCCGGCGAACCACACCCGCGCAGCAATGCCGATTTCCAACGGTATCCACAAAACCAGTTCACAAAACCGGATATAAATGAATCCGCTCCCGGAGCCAGTTCAGGCAATGGGAGCGGCTTTTATCTGATATGAACAGCATGATATCAGGCTGTGCATTCGGAAGCAACCGTTGAACAGATTACAGATTCACAAGCAAACCGCCCAGAGCCAAAAGCCCGGGGCGGTTTCCGCATATCAAAAAATCCAGGAAGCGTTTATTATCCGACTGCCATTCTGAGGACAGCCGCCGCGTCGGAAGCGTTGACCGTTCCGTCGCCGTTGAGGTCAGCCGCCGCAAGGTTTGCGCCTGCGGAAATTCCGACTGCGTACTTCAGTATCTCGGAAGCGTCGAGCGCGTTCAGGATACCGTCGTTGTTCATGTCGCCGGGAAGCGCGCTGAGTTCGCTCAGCATTACGGCGTAGCCGCCCTTGCCGTCAATGCCGGGGACTGTCGCCTTTCCGGTGCTGTCGAGCTTTGCACAGCCCATGAATACCAGCTTCCCGTCCGCCGACTTGTACAGGTTCGCGAACCTGCCCGCAAAATCAGCCTTGAAGCATACTGCAATGCCTGCGGGGATATCCGCGCTGCTTACCGTGAACTGAACGCCCTCTGTTCCGGCAAGTGCTCCGGTCTTGAGCTTCCGGGTCGGGATAAGCGTGAGGTCTGTCGAAGCCGCGTTCTTTATCTGCGAACCGTCTATTACCCAGCTCTTTACGCTGTCGACGACGAAGGTCGCTTTGATTTTCTTATCGGCTATCTGCTTCATCACCTCTGCGGGAACTGTGTAGTTTCCGTTCAGGCTGATGGTCACGGCACCGCCCTCTGCAAGCCTGGCTATTGAGCCTGCGATGTCTGTCCAGCTTGTTTCCTTGCCGTTGAAAGCAGGCTTGGTTTCCTCCGTCTTAGCGGAGGACGGTCTTGACGAACCGCCGGAAGAACCTCCCGAAGAACCGCCGGACTTCTTAGTGAACACAGCAGTTACGATGTCGCTTGCAGTCGCGTCAGCGCTTACCGCGAACGCCTTTACTGCCGCGGAAGCGGTCAGCGTGAAGCTGCCGGAGTACTTGGTGGAATCCGCTGTAGGTGTGGAGCCGTCCGTGGTGTAGTAGATCGCCGCGTCCGGAGCTGCGCAGGTGATGGTAACGGTCTGCGAGCCTGTGAACGTTCCGCCGTTCGGAGAGATGACCGGAGCCGCGGTCTTTTCAGCCTTGAAAGTTTCCTCTTCCATTATGTAGCCGCAGATGGTGCACGCCTTGTAGCGGTGACCGTCCTCGGCAGCCGCTGCCTCGACATCGGTTATCCAGTCGCCGGCGATATGTGATTCAGGCTCGGTGGTCTTTCCGCAGGCGCACTCGTGCCAGTGACCGTCCTTGTCATTAAACCAACTTTCGCTGAATACGCAGGTGTGCTCCTCGTCAGCCACGAACGCGTATACGCTGAAATGCTCGAGGTATACAACGTAGCTGTCCTCCCTCTGCTTGCCCGGGATAAGCTCCTTTGTGCCGTCGTCAAGCAGGCGGTAGCAGTAGAACGTCTTGCCGCGGTGCCCCTTCGGTATCGGGATAACTACCTCGACAAGCCCGTCGTAGCCGTTGGAGTAGTCCTTGTCGCCGTTTATCAGCGTGAGGTCGAGCAGGCTGTACTTCTTGTTAGCGGAAATTTCAGTTCCGAGAGCTTCCTCCGCGCGCTTTATGCCCTCCTCGTCGTATATCTCCCTCGCCTTTACCTTTACCTTGCTGAGGTCAAGACCTACGCCCGCTTCGCTCTTGTCCTTCATGTTGAATGCGGGGGTCGCGATTATCGTGGTTATCTTTTCGTCCTCGGGAGTATCGGGGTTGGTTTCTACCTCGCTCTCCTTGGCGTTGTCCTTGTCGAAGGGCTTGTTGTCCTCGCTCGCCTCGCCTATGCAGATGAACGGGATATCGTGCCTTATAGCGTAGAAGTTCACTGCGGAATCCTTGTAGCCGCGCAGGCTGAAGCCGCTCATCTTCTGGTCGGCGTAAGCGAAGCCGAACGCCTGATTGCCGATGTTCGTCACGGACTGCGGAACAGTCAGCGTCTTTATGCCGTCGCAGCCGCGGAACGCCCAGTAGCCGACGTAGTTCACGCCGTCGCGGATAGCAACGTCGGTCAGCTTGCTGCACTCTGCGAACGCCTCGAAGCCGATGAAGTCAAGGTTGCCGAGTATCGTCACGGAATCCAGCCCCAGCGCGCCGTAGAACGCCGCGTCGCCGATGTGGTTCACGGTAGCGGGGACGGTGTATCCGCCCTGGATACCGCCGGGGTACGCCACGAGCTCCTTCATATCCTTAGTGAACAGCACGCCGTTCACGGATACGTAATTCTTGTTAGCCGGGTCGCAGGTTATGGACGTCATAGAGCTGTTCTGTGCGAACGCGCCGCCATTTATCCGGGTCACGTTCGCAGGAATGCTGATAGTCTTAAGCCTGGAGCAGCGCTCGAACGCCCAGCCGTCAATGAACTCCAGGGAATCCGGCAGGGTGACGGTTTCCAGATTTTCGCAGGTGTTGAAGCAGTACCAGTCCAGTGACTTCACGCCCTCAGGAATAACGAGGTCGGTGATGAATGACTGAAACAAAAATGCACTGTTGCCTATCGCGCTGACTTTCTTTCCGTCCAGCTCTGCGGGTATCTCGAGCTTTGGGGTTACAATAGTGCCGCCGGTGATGGTTATGGTGCCGTCCGGATTGTCAGAGTAGATGAACGTGTTGGAGTCGCTGTCGGCGGTGTTTTCATCGTACTTATAATCAACACTGCCGAGGAGCTTTCTCGTATTGTCGGCATATACCGCGTAGATTTCAAGCGTATACGTTCCGTACTTCAAGCCGTTCATAGCCATCGCGGTTCTGAAGTTGGTGGAGTTGTTTGTATAGCAGTAGTCAAGAGTGATCCCGTCATGGCATACCTCATAATGGTCGGCTCCGTCGGCTTCGTCCCACATAATTGTATCGTCCACAAGGAATATTCTGATATCGTTCTGGTTGATGGTAATGATGTCGCCAAGCTTCAGCCCGAGCCTTGTGAAAGCGTCGTCCGTTATAGCCATCTGGGACCTCATCTCCTGGACAACGTCGCTGTCGGGGGCGTCCTTCAGCACGTCGCTGAACGTCATGGTGTTAGTCATGTATGCAGCGTTCCAGTCCCAGTTTTCGCCTGTCATTATGGCGGTCGCAAGGAAGAAATCATCTGCGGTCAGACCCTCAACGGTGGATTCCCTGAATTCGAATCCCTCCACCTTTACGCCCAGGAACCGCTTTTTCAGCTCGCCCACCGTGGTTTCGCCCATTTTGACTCCAGGGAGCGATATTGGCGCCATGAACGTGCATTCAAGACCGGTGCCCTGGTCTGAATTGGACTTGACGACCTCTGCGGTGCACCTTCCGCTGAGCAGTTTATAGGTGTAGTAGTCAGGCTTGGATTCCTCGGGATTCACGACAAAGCTGTCGCCGATTTTAAGCCCCAGCTTTGCGAACGAGTCGTCCTGCACGGAAAGCTGGAACGCGATGGACTGCACGATATCGTCGTCCGCAACGTCCGCAAGGTCGCTGCTGAAGTTCATCTCCGTCGTGTTGTATACCGCTTTCCAGTTCCAGTCTGAGCCGGTAATGAGTCCGATGGTGGGAACGAGGTCGGGTTCCGTCATTCCCTCGACTGTGGAGCCCATGAATTCGTAGCCCTCCACCTTTATTCCATCGTAGAGCGCTTTCAGCTCGCCGAACGTGGTAACTCCCTTGGTCACGCCGGGAATCTCGAAATCGCTGTTGTAGGCGCAGGACATTCCGCTGTTGTTTTCCCATGTCGCCTCGGTGACGGTCATCGTGATAGGACCGCTCGGCTCGGTGTGGGTGTAATAGGAGAATCCGCTGCCGTCGGAGTTCAGGTATATCCTGTCCCCGAGCTTCATTCCCAGGCGGGACACAGCACCGCCGTCTATGTAGATGTGGAACGACAGGCTCTGTACGACCTTGCTGTCGTTGTCTGCGGGCATGTCTGCGAAATCGAGGGTATCCTTGTCCGTTACGGCGTACCAGCCGTCATACGAGTTGGAATCCGTACCGCTGAGCACTGATATCGAGGTGTGGATATCTTCCGCAGTCAGCCCTTCCAGGCTCGAATTGCTGAATTCGAATCCGTTCACCGTCAGCCCGGAATACAGCCTGCGCAGTTCCGCGACAGTGGTCACTCCGTTGGTAACGCCGTCTGCCGGGAAGCGGGTCACTACCTCGCACTTGAGCGAGCCGTCGTCGGCGCTCTGCACCGCCATCGCTACAGGCGACTGACTGAACTCATACCGGAACTCCGTCAGCGCCGCATATGCGTGGGAATACGCGGAGAACTGCGCCGGCAGGTCTGAAAGCGGCGTTGAAACAAGGACAGCCGCCGCGCATACAGCGGATATTGCTCGTTTCAGGTTCATTGAAATTCCTCCTTTTACAGGCGCAAAGCCTTATCTTTTTTCTCTATGATTATAATATATTCCGCAGAAAAATAATGCGAAGATGTAATAAAATGCAGAAAATATGTAACGAAATGCGATACTTGACAAGAGCGAAAAATTCATATATAATTATCTCATCTCATGAAACGGAGGGATCAGCATGAACTATCTGATATGCGACGACGAGCCGGCGGCTGCCGAATCACTGAAAGCCAAAATAGCCGAGCTTGAACCGGACTCGTCGGTAAGGATATTCACAACGCTCCAGGCGCTGCTGTTCAACATCGAGGATATCGCCGACCGCATAGACGGCGTGTTCATGGATATAAAACTGCGCAATGCAAACGGGATATCCGGCGCGGCGCGGCTGCTGTCCTCCCACCCGGAGATAAAGCTGGTGTACATCACCGGCTACGCCAGCGAGTATATCCAGGAGCTGTACTGCGTTGATTCCAAAGCGCTCCCGGCGGCGATACTCACCAAGCCGATAGAGATGAAGTACCTCCGGAACGCGCTCAGCAAGATACACGAGCGCGAAAAGCAGGCGGAGCTCCTCCCGATAAAGAACGGCGGCACGGTGACATACCTCAGCACTGCGGAGATAATCTCCATCGTCAGCGACAAGCGCAAGCTGATAATCAGACACCAGGGCGGGTGTATCGAAATATACGGCAGACTGTCGGATTACCGCGAGAAGCTGCCTGCCAGCTTCGCCCAGTGCCACAAGAGCTGCATAGTGAATCTGAACCGCATAAACCGCATAGTGAACTGGGCGAGCATTGAGATGTCCGACGGCAGCGTGCTGCCGATAAGCCGCACATACAAGGACGGCATAAAAACGGCGGTAACGCTTATCAATTCTTGATGGAGGGCATATGGAACGATACCTGCTTGAAACCTGCTACCTGCTTACCAGAGACCTTTACCAGATATTCATCACCTTCTTCGCGATGTCGTTCATGCTGAAGCCCAGGTACCACCGTGCCATCTGCGTATCTGCTTCGGTTCTGTACAGCTTCGCTTCGGAGCAGCTCTTATTAGACGGCCCACCGCTGCTGCACGGCGTCGGGATCGCGCTGTCGTTTTTCCTGCCGGCGCTGTTCTTGTATAAGGACAAGCTGATGTACCGTCTGTTCGCCGCCGGATTTCTCGCGGCTGGATCCATCATCATGGACGTCTGCGTTTCAGGCTTCGTCATGCTGATAGACGTAAACCTGCTCGTTTCGCTGAAGACATTCCATACATGGGATACAATAATCATGATAATCGCGATGAATTTCTTCTTCACCGGAGGGTTTCTGCTCATCATGTCGGTGTGGAACCACTTCTTCAAAAAATCCCATGTGAAGTCGCTGGGGCTGTTCGTGATGTTCCCGGTGAGCCAGTTTTTCTTCTTCTGCGCGTGCGCCTACCAGACTTGGACGGGCGAGCGCCTCGACCTTATAAGCAACCCGTTCATCATAATCGCGGTGGTGCTGTCGATAGCCGCGGATATCCTGATGTACCGCGCCCTCATGCAGAACACCAGAACACAGGAGCTGACCCAGAAGCTCAACGACATGCAGCATGAAATGGATATGCAGCTCCAGTACTACGACGGCCTCGCCGACAAAATGCGGGAGATACGCGAATACCGCCACGACATCAACAACCTTATCGAGGTCACGGAGTCCCTGCTGCGCAGAAAGACCACCTCGGAGGACGGCAGAATGCTCCTGGAGGAGCTGAAGGAAAAGACCGCCAACGCGAAAATGCCGGTGTTCAGCGGCAACCCCACCGTCAACGCCATACTCTACCACAAGCAGCAGACCGCAAAGGAGCTGGGCGCGGAGTTCCGGGTGAACATACCGATGAGCGAGGATTTCCCGTTCGAGCGTTCGGATATCTGCTCGGTGTTCGCGAACCTGCTGGATAACGCGATACGGGAGGTCTCCGGCGCTGCGGAAGGCTTCATAGAGGTCAGCGCCAGCCGCAGCATGGGGCTGCTTCTCATCGAGGTCAGGAACAGCACCTCAAAGGTGCTGAACTCCGAAAAGGGGAAGCCCGCCTCGGATAAATCCGAGCCGCAGAAGCACGGGCTTGGTCTGGAGATAGTCGGCAACATCGCTGAGAAGTACGACGGGAAGTTCCTGCTCACCGCTGAAAATGGAACAGCCCGCGCCATCGTCTCCCTCCCTATCCCGGAATCTGCCGCTGTTTCTCCAAATGACCCGCCCGCCCAGATCTCCGGTCCCTCCCGTATGAAATCTACAGCGCCCCTGTGATTTCACATAACAAATAACCTCCCCCGAGCCTGAGGCTCGGGGGAGGTTTGAGACCGTCGAAAAAGTCATTAAAGTGACTTTTCTGCCGAACATCCCAGCCGCGCGCACGTCTTGGCGGCTTTGCCACCAACCCGCACACTTGCTGGGATAGAAGTGTTTTTTGCCTCGGCAGAGCTGAGGCAAAAAACGG
>OJPN01001979.1_pt1 | contig 13178 bp, 10 predicted proteins | sample 1598511 | NCBI WGS metagenome assembly OJPN01 (sample SAMN03922485, study PRJEB24848) | human gut metagenome | isolation source: stool sample | host: Homo sapiens | place: Germany | collected 2011-05
AAATTTTGCAATTCTTTTCATTATTCTGGAATTTTCTCCTGTCTGATATTTTATGACCATTCAAGCAGCCCCCGCCTGCGGCAGGGGCCTCCTCCGGCCCATGGATGGATCGGGGGAAATCCGTGCTGGATTCTACTATATCAAGTTTGAGGGGGGATTTCAATGGGGAATATTTTTTCTCATGTCCGCATGGGACGCGGGGCGGCGCTGGCGGCTGGCGGAAATTAAAAGTACCCGCGCACAGCTCTCATGCCTCTGTACGCGGGTGCTTGTATAACTATCGTTTCTTATGGTTCCAGTCTATTTTCCTGCAAAGTTCCTGCAGATCTTCACTAACATATCGCCGCTTCCTACGTTGTAGCCGCTGCATGCGTAAACGGCGTTAAGCTCCTTTGTGGTAACGATAATCAGAGGAAGCTTCTCCGGGTCCACATACATTCTGCGGGCCAGTGTCTCCACGTTGGGAACGAAGGTGTCATAGAGAACGCGGATCTTCGGGAAGGTGCTGAGGACCTTGGTCAGCTTGGCATTTTCCAGGGCTGCCTTGTCTTTTACCATAAAGATGATATCGGCGGGCAGATTCTGGAAGTCGGCCTCCTGCTCCAGCATCTCGTTTAAGATATGCTCCGTGGGCTCCTTACCCTGCTCTAACCACATGAGCACAGCCGGGTTCTTTGTGAGCTCGCTGCCCTTGACCGTATTGCCGTTTTCATCGGATACCTTGAACTCGTCCAGAGTGAAGTTATCCAGCATGTCAGCCAGATCTGCATGGTATTTCTCCAGCTTCACAGTCTTTGTCTCGCCCTCGCCCACCACGAAGATGTACCGGCTGGCGAAGATATTTCCGTTGGGAAGACGGTTGTCGGTGATGACCTTGTACTGACCGGCAGGAACGGAGATCTTCAGCTCATTGCCGTCCCATTTTTCATTTTCCAGATCCAGGGTCTGGTATCCGCCGTCCACAAGCTGGCTCACAGAAAAGTCCGGGAAGTATGCCCAGTTCTCACCCTCTCCCTTCTGGAATACGATGGTGCTGCCCCCCTTGTCCAGGATCTCCACCGGAACGAAGCGGCCGTCCTCATAAACCTCTGCCAGCTCGTTGATGGGGTTCACTCTGGATACGATGCCCAGGGCACGGCAGATGGCAACAAACAGGATCTTTTTGGAGCGCTGGTTTCCGTTCTTTACGGTTAAAGCTCCCACGGGACGGGTCACGATCTGACCGTACTCGATATCCGGGTTGAAGGCGATCTCTTTATTGATATACTCCCATACGGATCTGGGATCCTTACGGAAGGCAGCCTTTTCTTCCTCTGTAAAGAAGTCCAGGATGAACTGGCGGTTCTTTCTTAAGGGCTCGTTGAACACACGCGGGCATACCACATACTGGTAGAACAGATCCTCATCCCCAAAGGTATAATCCTTTGTAAGGGCCAGGGCCTCTTTTAATACATCTGTATCCACGTCTCTTCTGTCCTTTTTGGAAAGAGTCAGAAGCAGCTTCTCTTTTGCGTGGGCAGAGAAGGTCTCATCCTCTAAAAACTCCTCCAGACGGGTCACATTGCTGCGGCTCTCAAACAGAAGTTCGTAGATCTCCTGGCTGTAACCGTATTTGTCCACAATGGCCTTTGCCTTGTCTGCGTCAAACATGGCGGCCACTCTAGCCTCACGCTTTTTATTGGCAGCGTCAGTCTTCTTCATGCCCAGCTCTTTCTGTTCCTCTGTGGGCTTTGCGCCGTTGACGATCTGGTCCTTTGGTGCAATGGAAACAAAGTGCTCCCATGTATCATAATTCACCGGCTCATTCTTTAAAACGATCTCCACCGTATCCACATCCGGAGTATAGACCAGACGCTCGCAGAATACATCGTCCTTCTTTACATGGATATGCATGGTTCCCAGGCCGCAGGTCAGGCCGCAGCAGCCGTTTTCGTCGGTATCCATGATGGCAGCGTCAAAGAAGCTGGAATAGTTTAAGATCCCAAAGCCCACCTGGGCGCCCTGTACCGGCTTCCCGGCCTCGTCCTTTACGCAGACCTTCAGATATTTTGTAACTGCATATAATTTCAGGTTATTCAGGAAAGAAGCCATTCCCACCTTGGAGATGATCTCCTCCCCGCTGATCTCGCCGAAGCAGCGGCTGTGGATCAGCATGGCACGGCTGGCAGCGTTGGTGAACCAGCCCTTATTTAATACCTCCTCCGGCTCGCAGGCTCCAAGGAAGTGCCATGCGCCGTCGCAGTAAACCTCCACCCAGGCGTGGTTGTCGTCACAGTGGGCCCAGCGCGGTGTGTAGATCTGTCTGGCAGGAATACCGATGGCACGGTATACGTTTACGCCGAAGGCAGATTCCTCGCCGCAGCGGCCGTATGCAGAATAATACGCTCCCAGTGCGGAGATGGTACGGCTGTCGGTGGCCTGGTACATTACATTTTCTGCGTTCCAGTAGTTGGCCTCGATGATGGCGTCGTGCATGGAAAGGCTGTTGACACGGTCTGCCAGCAGTCCATAGAAGAACTTACGGCAGTCACAGAGCTCTTCCTCGTTGACACGCACATGGAGCACATAGTTTAAGAAAATGTCCTCCGGAAGATCCTTTGCAAAGGGGGAATTTTCCCTTAAGAACACTCCATGCTCTGCGCAGGACTGGAAGATTTCAAAATCGTAGTTGGCCAGGTCGCTTAAAGGGCTGTTGGCATAGATCCATTTGATGGCGGCGATCACATCGGCGCTTTCCGTCTTTTCTGCCTGTGCCAGTCTGGAGAGGATTTCTTCTCTTTTCTTCTCTCCTGCTTTTTCTAACAGGCGGCTGAACTTTTCTTCCGCCGCTTTCATTGCTTTTTCTGTAAACATCATAGAGTTCTCTCCTGTCTTTTGGTTTTATACAAGGGAAAAGGCAAGTCCATTTCCAAAAGAACCTGCCTTTCCCTTCTGCCCTCCGGGGATCTTATTTACCAAAGGAATGCACGATCTCCGCGCACTCTCTGAATTCCTGTTCATCTGTCTCCCAGATCTCATACTCGGAAAGGGTGGGAAGTCCCATGGCAACCGTACTCTTTCTGTACTTCATGCCGCTGTCTAAGGCTCCCTTTCTTCCTGTGGTATGGAAAACTACGATTCCAGTATGGTCATGGACTTCCTGGATGTTCCATTTTTTAACACCACAGCCAGCCATGATGTCGATCCGGCCTGCGGCAGCCGCATATACGTCCTTTAACAGATCCTTGCCGGCAACCACGTCGCTCTGCTGTCCGGATGTAAGGATCGTCTTACAGCCCAGTTCAATGGCCTTTTCCAGTGTCTCCATGGGATCTCTGGTCATATCGAAGGCACGGTGGAGCGTAACATCCATGCCGCCTGCGCAGTCCATCATCCGTTTCATCTTCTCCATATCCAGGTCTCCATCGGGAGTTAAAGCACCGATCACAACGCCGTTGGCTCCCAGAAGACGGAACATGCGGATCTCGTCGCACATTAATTCCATTTCCTTCTCTGTATAGAGGAAGTCGCCAAAACGGGGACGGATCAGGATATTTGCTTTGATATGGTCGCAGTCCTCCATTACCTGGCGGAATACGAACGGGGACGGTGTGCAGCCGCCGATGGCTAAGTGAGCACAAAGCTCAAGTCTGTCAGCGCCGCCCTTCCATGCGTTCACGCAGGACTGGTAGGAATCCACACATGCTTCAATTAACGGTTTATTCATTTTATCAGTCTCCTTGTTTCTCTAAATTTACCATCCTATTTCTTATAGAGATGACATGCAACAAAGTGGCCCGGCTCAACCTCAACTCTCTCCGGTCTCTGCTCTAAGCACTCCGGTCTGCATTTCTTACACCGGGCGGCAAAGGGACAGCCCTTGGGAAGGTTGATGGTGGACGGGATATCTCCCTCCAGGATGATCCTCTCCTTATGCAGCGTCGGATCCGGGATCGGAACTGCGGAAAGAAGAGCCTCTGTATAAGGATGCAGCGGAGTCTTGTACAGCATTTCCTTGGGAGCGGTCTCCACAACGAAGCCCAGGTACATAACGGCGATACGGTCAGAGATCATCTCCACAACGGAAAGGTCATGGGAGATAAATACGTATGTCAGCTTGTACTCTTCCTGGAGCTTATGGAGAAGGTTTAATACCTGTGCCTGGATGGAAACGTCCAGAGCGGAGATCGGCTCGTCGGCGATCACCAGATGGGGGTTTACCGTAAGGGCACGGGCAATTCCGATCCTCTGCTTCTGTCCGCCGGAGAACTCGTGAGGATAACGGTTGGCATGCTTATCGCTCAGACCAACGATCTTTAACAGATTGTTTACGATCTTTGCCCTCTCCTCTGCACTCATGTCTGTATGGATCAGGAGCGGCTCCTCAATAAGCTCAGAAATTCTCATACGGGGATTCAAGCTTCCCGCCGGGTCCTGGAAGATCATCTGCATATCCTTACGGATGGGACGCATCTCATCCTGGGAAATATGGGAGATCTCTTTTCCCTGGAACCAGATCTCGCCGGAATCCGGGATCAGAAGATGATTGATCAGACGTCCGGTGGTGGACTTACCACAGCCGGACTCGCCTACGATGGAGAAGGTCTCGCCTTCGTAAACGTCAAAACTTACGTCATTTACGGCATGAACGAACTTCGTCGGCCTGCCTAACAGAGATTTTCCCACTGGGAAAGTCTTAGATACATTTTTTAATGAAAGAATTACGTTCTTTTCCATAATCTGTTTCCTTACCCTTCCTGTGTCCGCCAGCATCTGCACTTCTGGTCTTCACTGATATCCAAAAGCTCTGGTTCCTGCGCTCTGCACTTGTCGGTTGCATACTTGCAGCGCGGTGCAAAACGGCAGCCGGTCGGCATGGAAGCCAGATCCGGTACGCTGCCTGGGATACTGGGAAGCACTTTTACGCCCGAACCTAACTTCGGCACGGAAGCGATCAGTCCCTGGGTATAGGGGTGGGACGGAGTGGCAAACAGCTTCTCCACCGGCGCCATCTCCACGATCTTTCCGGCATACATAACGATCACGCGGGTACACATCTCTGCCACAACACCCAGGTCATGGGTGATCAGCAGGATACTGGAACCGTCCTCCTTCTGGAGCTTTTTCATCAGGTCCAGGATCTGGGCCTGGATGGTCACGTCCAGGGCGGTGGTGGGCTCGTCGGCGATCAGGAGCTCCGGGTTGTTGCTGAGAGCCATGGCGATCATGACACGCTGGCTCATACCGCCGGACAACTGGTGCGGGTAGTTCTTTAATACCCGGGCCGGATCAGGGATACCGACCTTCTTTAACATATCTGCCGCATGGGCCAGAGCCTGCTCCTTGGTCATATCCTGGTGCAGGCGGATGGTCTCGATCATCTGCTTATCGATCCGCATGGACGGGTTTAATGCAGACATGGGCTCCTGGAAGATCATGCTCATCTTGCCGCCGCGGATGTCGCGGATCTGGGCGTCGCTGGCTTCCACCAGGTTGACACCGTCCAGCGTAGCTGAACCGTTGGTGACCTTACCGGGAGTATCCTTTAATAACTGCATGATCGATAAAGACGTAACGCTCTTTCCGCATCCGGACTCTCCCACCAGACCCAGGACCTCTCCGCGGTACATATCGAAGGAAACGTCCTTGATCGCAGTCACACTGCTGGTCTTACTGGAGAAAAATTCTGTGCGTAAGTCTTTTACGCTGAGTAATACTTCTTGTGACATATTGGCTCCTTTCCTATTTCCCTCTCTTACTTGATCTTCGGGTCAAGAGTATCTCTTAATCCATCGCCGAACAGGTTGAATGCAAGAACTGTGATGAAGATCACAAGACCCGGCAGGTAAACCATGTGCGGTGCGGTGCTCAGGTAGCTTCGGCCCAGGGAAAGCATTGCGCCCCACTCCGGGTCAGCAATGTTTGCGCCGAAACCGAGGAAACTTAAGGAAGATGCTGCCATGATGGCAGAACCGATTCTCATGGTGAAGTTTACGATCAGGGACTGGAGCGTACCCGGGAAGATATGAACAAACAGGATACGTCCGTCCTTACATCCAAGGCTCCGGGCCACCTCCACATAGAGGGAGCCTTTCACGGCCAGGGTCGCACTTCGCATGATACGGGCAAAGCTCGGGACCGTAAATACGGCCACAGCGATGAATACGTTGACGATACCAGGGCCCAGAAGGGCTACGATGGCGATGGCAAGCAGGATATCCGGGAAGCTGAATAATACGTCAGCTCCGCGCATTACCAGCATCTCGATCCAGCCGCCGTAGTAGCCGGCCAGAAGTCCCAGGACCGTACCCAGGGCAGCGCCCACGATAACGGAGGACAGGGATACGCCGAGTGTAAGGGGCGTACCTGCTAAAATACGGCTGAAGATATCACGGCCGTACTGGTCCGTGCCGAATAAGTGGCTGGCGCTGGGGCCTGCCAGGATATTGTCATAGTCGTATGCTTCCGGCGCATAGGGGGCAAGGCTCGGTCCGAAGAGAGCCATGAGCAGAAGGAAGCACATTACGAAGAAGGCGGCCACTGCGGTCTTCCTCTTCATGAATTTTTTGATAAATTCTTTTGTTTTATTAGTTTTGACGCTGACGTTCTCGTCAATATAATTTTCCTCAAAAGAGGTATCGGTTTTCACCTGTTCATTCTGTGTGTTTGGCATAATATCCTCCTGCTTGCTGTTAATCGAGGCGGATCTTCGGGTTGATCACGCCGTATAATACGTCAACCACCAGGTTGATGAGAACGTACTGGAGGGCAAAGATCATTAAAAGTCCCTGGATCACCGGATAGTCACGGAATGAGATGGAGTCTACCAGAAGACGGCCCATTCCGGGGATGGAGAAGATGTTCTCCGTGATAACGGAACCGGATAACAGTCCGCCGATCTGAAGGCCAAGGATCGTAACGACCTGGATCAGGGAGTTCTTGAACGCATGGCGGAACATAACGATGGACTCCTTCTGTCCTTTGGCACGGGCAGTACGGACATAATCCTCTCTTAAGGTCTCAAGCATGGAGGAACGGGAATATCTGGCAAGGGTAGCCATGATACCTGTACCCATTACTAAAGACGGCAGCACCAGGCTCTTCCAGGACTCCAGGCCTGCAGACGGGAGCATACCCATCTTTACAGAGAAGAACTGGATCCCCATAAGGCCCAGCCAGAAGCCGGGAGCAGAAAGTCCACAGATGGCTAAGAACATACCGCCCAGGTCCGCCCAGGTCCCTCGTTTGATGGCACACATCACGCCGATAAAGATACCTAAAAACGGAGCCCATACAAGGCCTGCACATACTAACTGGATGGTGAACTGGAATCTGGACCAGATCAGCTCAGTTACCGGGATATTGGACTTTAAGGAACGGCCCATATCGCCTTTGAATAAGCCAATCATATAGTCTGCATACTGCTTTAAAAGCGGATCGTTCAGTCCGAACTCTTCGCGGATCGCTTCGATCTCTTCCGGTGTCGCCTCGACGCCTGCCAGAGTCCTGGCCGGATCGCCGGGGATCAGATGGATAAACATAAACACAAAAATGGAAATAATTAACATTAAGGGAATCGTTTCCAATAAACGTCTAGCTATATAGCGCCCCATTGAATACCTCCTGATGAAAACGGAGCAGTTTTAGCTGCTCCGTTTCCGATTAAATATTATTCGTGATCCAGACCAACTGTTCTGAATACCATTGTTCCGCCCGGTTTGTACTGAATGCCGGTCACGTAGGTCTTATAAGCGTTGATGGTGTTATCGTTGCCTAAGAAGATCCACGGGCACTCTTCCCATGCGATTGCCTGAGCCTTGGCATAAGCCTCTGCGATCTGGGTATCGTCGGTCATCTTTAACGCGTCATCAAGGAGCTTGTTGAATTCTTCGTTATTCCAGAATGCAGTGTTGTAGCCTTCCGGCGGGAACTTCTCGCCGTGAAGGATGCTTCTCATGGAGCCGTCAGCCTCGTAGGAACCGGAAGACCAGTTTACATACCACATCTGAACGGTTGTATCCTCAAGCGGCGCGCTTGTCTTTTCTGCGTTGGCAGTGGACTCGTTGGGAAGTACCTTTACGTTGACATTGATCTGGGACAGCTGCTGCTGTACAAATACAGCGCCCTTCTGCTCGATGGTGGTGTTGTCAACGATCAGCTCTACATCGAAGCCGTCTTCAAATCCAGCCTCTTTCATAAGAGCCTTTGCCTTTTCCAGGTCCGGCTTGTACGGAGTCTGCTCAGCAAAGAAGCGGATGGAATCGGAGAAAATGGAGGTGGGCTCTTTCGCATAGCCGTTGAATACGACCTTTGCGTATGCCTCACTGTCAAATGCGTAGTTGAACGCCTGACGGACTCTCTTGTCAGCGAACGGCTTTCTTCCGTCCGGAAGAGCCCACTCGGTGTTCAGAGTTACGTATCTGTATGTAGTTGCCGGTGCCACGTCGATGATGATGGACGGATCACCTTCGATCTGGCCAACGTCTGTGGTGGGTACCGGGTAGATCACGTCAGCCTCGCCAGTCTGCAGCATAGCGATACGGGCTGCATCCTCCGGAACCACCTGGAAGGTCAGGCTGTCTACGGACGGGCCTTCCTGCCAGTAGTTCTCGTTGCGCACCATCTTGGTATAGCCGCCGTCTACTCTCTCAGAAAGTACGAACGGGCCTGTACCAGCAGAGTTCTTTGCAAGATAATCGCTGGCGTTCTCCATAGCCATAGCCTTGGGAGATACGATACGGAACTGGGTGATCTTGTTGATGAATGTGTTGTTGGGTTCTTTTAATTTGATAGTCACCTGGTATTCGCTGTCAACCACGACATCCTCCCAGGCATTGATGGTTCTCTGGAGCGTTAAGCTGGAATCCTTCAGACCACGGTCATATACGGCTCTTACGGATTCTGCGTTGAACGGCTCGCCGTCGTGGAACTTGATGCCCTCGTTTAATACGAAGGTATAGGACTTACCATCCTCGGATACGGACCACTCTTTTGCAAGCAGCGGAACCACGTTGGTATCCTCGTCGAAGGTAAGCAGTGTCTCGTACATTTCGTTGGTGACCTGGTTGGAAACACCATTACTGGAAACGTGCGGATCCAGGTGGGTCGCGTCCGCCTGGAGTGCGATCACAATGTCATTGTCCGGAGACTTGGCTGTGGACGCTTCCTGTTTGGCTGCCTTGGATTCTTTTACTGCGGCTGCATCTGCAGTTGTTGTTTCTTCTGCGGCCTTGGCTGTGGTAGACTCTGCTGCCTTATCGCCGCCTCCACATGCGGCAAGGCTGAGCACCATAGCGCCCGCAAGAGCGATGGATACGATTTTCTTTCTCATCTTTTCTGAGCTCTCCCTTCTCATTGTATAATCCTAATACTGCCGGGCGTGCCATTACACCCGTCGGAATTACAGATTTTATTATAAAGTATTTTGTTATTTTATACAAGTATTTTTAAAATTAATCCGTTCCATTCCTTATTTTTAAATGTTTTTACCAAAAATTTTTTATCATTTTTGTCTATTCTGCCTTTTCTTTTTTTTAGAATCTCAGGCCGGTTTTATTTACAAAGACGCAGTACAGTGGTAAAATAAACGCGGTGGTTTGAATATAAAACCTTCAGCCCCTTATTATCAAAAAATTTATACAGGAGAGGTATCAGAATGAAACGAGTCTTAGTTGCAGCCATGCATCATGAATCCAACTCCTTCAACCCCATCGTTGCGGGAGAGAACGAATTCCGTGTACTCCGCGGACAGGAATTTTTTGAGAACTTCCGCGATAACGATTCCCTGACCGGCGTTGTAAAGACCTTAATGGACGCAGGCTATGAAGTGGTCCCGGCCGTTTCCTGCCGTGCTGTCCCCAATGGAGAGGTGGACTACGACTTCTACCAGGGCATAAAAAATGAAATTCTTGAGGTGGCCAGAAAGGAAAACGAGAAAAAACCGTTGGATGCCATCACCCTTTCCCTCCACGGCTCCATGCGGATCAAAAAGATCGGAGACGCTGAGGGCTATTTATTAGAGGATTTAAGAAAGCTGTTCCCGGATATCCCGATCTTCGCATCCCTGGACATGCACACTACCATGACCGAACGGATGCACAAAAACTGCAACGGCTTCGTGGGCTATAAGTGCGCGCCCCATACAGACTGCACTGAGACCGGCATCCATGCAGCAAAAATGACCATCCATGCCTTAAACGACGGCGTTCAGGCAAAATCTGCCTGGGTACGGGTCCCCATCCTCATTGCAGGAGAACAGTCCTCCACCACTGTGGAGCCCATGATCACGCTGATCAATGAACTCCGTGAGACCGAGAAAAAGGAGGGCATCATGGCCGCCTCCTATCTGATGGGCTTCCCCTGGGCCGACAACCCGGACAGCTCCGTAGCCGTTTATGTGGTTGCGGAAAACCAGGAGCTGGCAGATGCAGAGGCCCTGCGGCTGGCAGACTTTATCTGGTCCAAAAAGGATGAATTCTGCTTCCAGACCGAGGCTCTCCATGAAAAAGAAGCCATCGACGCAGCCTTCGAGTCCATTGGAAGGGGACAGTATCCCGTATTCCTTTCCGACTCCGGAGACAACCCCACAGCCGGCTCCTCTTCGGATGTGACAGAGTTTGTAAAAATGCTCATCGCTGATGAAAGAGTCCTCTCTCTCCCGCACCCGGTGGCTTACGGCGGCTTTTATGATCCCGAGGCCACAAAGGCCTGCGAAGGCAAGGTGGGTCAGGAGATCACCCTGACCTTCGGCGCAAAATTTGATACAAAGACCTCCAGCCCGGTGACTGCAACCGGAACCGTCATGAACTATGTAAAGGACTGGGACGGCTTTGGCCGCTCCAACGGCGACGTGGCCGTGTTCCGTACCCACAATATCGACATCATCCTGGCCGAACAGCACATCGGCTATGCCGGCCCCAGGGTCTTCCTGGATATGGGCCTGGATCTTTCCAAAGCTCCCATTGTGGTCTGCAAGCTCGGATATCTGGGTGAAGAGCATGAGGCCTTTGCCAAGAGAGCGATCCTGGTGCTGACGAAGGGAAGCACCAACGAGGATTTAAAGACCCTCCGCTACGAGACCGTACCGCGTCCCCTGTTCCCGTTGGACAATGGCTTTGAATATGATCCCAGAAAAAATCTCCACTAGGTTCCGGATCGGGATCATCGGTCCCGGCTCCATCTGTGTCACCTATGGAAAAGCCCTGAAGGCTTCTGACACCGTATCCCTGGCCTGCATCTGCGGCCGGGATACGGAAAAGGGAAGGAAGACAGCGGAGAGGTTCCAGGTCCCCTACTATACGGACCAGGAGCAGATGTACCGGAACGAGGCCCTGGACGGGGTCCTCATCTGCACCCCCACCTATACCCATGAGGAGATGGTCCGGCGGGCTCTGGCCCGCCGGGTCGCTGTCATGTGTGAAAAGCCCCTGGCCCTGGATGCAGAGACGGCCCGGAGGCTGGTGGCGGAGGCAGCGGACGCAGACGTTCCCTTTATGGTCATGCAGGTGGTCCGTTTCTGGCCGGAGTACAGGGCCCTGGCCCGGCTGATCCGGAGCGGACAGCTGGGGAGGATAAAAAATGTCTACATGAGCCGTCTCTCCTCTCACCCGGACTGGACTGTCTGGCACCGGGATCCGGAAAAATCCGGCGGAGGGCTTTATGATCTCCATATCCATGAGCTTGATTTTTTATACAGTGTTTTCGGTCCGGCGGAAACGGTTTACGCCATTGGGGATAGGGAGGAGAACGGATGCTTTAACAACGTTTCCACCTGCCTGCGCTTTTCCTCGGGTGTTCCGGCAGTGGCCGAGGGCTTTATGGATATAACCGGGGATTTCCCGTTTTCTGCGTCCTTCCGGGTAAATGGCGAAAGGGCCTCTGTGGTCTATGAGAGCCGGAATGGGGCCATGACGCTTTATAAGGCGGGGAAGCCTGGAGAGGAGCTGGAGATTCCCAGATATGATCCGTACCGGGAGGAAACGGAGTATTTTGCGGACTGTGTCCGCAGTAAAAAAGAGACCGCGTTCATCCCGGGGACGGACGTGATCTCTGTTCTGGAACTATTGGAAGCGGTGAAGGAATCCCTGGTTTCGGGGAAGCCGGTGAGGCTTTCGCGGGATTCTGGAAGATAAGAAAGGGCCCGCCTGCGGCAAGGTCTCCCTCTGCGGGATGGAGCGCCGGACGCTCCGCTCCGGCGGGATCAGGAGTGGAGGACCACACGGCCTTCGGCCAGGGACCGCTTCACATCAATGACTCTCTGATTGGCACTGCCCTTCCAGTGAAGGGCGGTGTCTTTTTGTTCTTCTATAAAAGGACCGTCCACCAGTACGTCTGCCAGGGGCATAAACGGAAGGTCTTTTACCTCCTCCCAAAGATAGCCGGTATAGATCCAGATAGTCTTGTCCGGGAAGGTTTCATGGATCTCCTTTATGAGGGCTCCGATCTCGTCCCGGTTGGCCATGTGAAGGGGATCGCCGCCGCTCATGGTAACGCCGGAGATGTAGGGCTGCCTGAGCTCAGCAAACAGCTCCTCTTTGGCCGCATCGTCGAAGGGGAGCCCGCCGCAGATGTCCCAGGTGATGGGATTGTGGCAGTTCTTGCAGCCATGGCTGCAGCCTGCCACCCACAGGACGATGCGCAGGCCGTCGCCGTTTAACATGTCGTCTTTGGTAATATTATGGTATCGCATGGGTATTTTCCTTTCTTTCCGTCCGGAGTGTGGGGGGCGGGAGCATGTGGATGGGGATTTCTGGGGGCTCTTTTGCGAGCTAGCTCGCACGGCGGGGAACTCCTCCCGCGGGACGCAAAGCCGTGACATTCATCATTGGGCGAGGGGATGGGAACTCTGAAAGTGGCGTTTATGGCCGCCCAATGATGAATGTGAGGGCTGCGCCCTATGGCAGAGTCTTCCCGGCCCCTCCTTTGCGAGCTAGCTCGCACGGCGGGTCCTGGAAGGCCCTGCCGCACGGCTTTGCTGTATTACATACTTTTCCTCTCGGCGATCTCGGCCATTTTGGCGTCGTTTAGGCGGGTGTCGCCTTTGACGCGGGAGTAGCTTAAGTAGCCGTTCATCCGGTCGATCTTTGTCAGGTTTTTGCTGCCGCAGACCGGGCATACGTCCATGTTCAGTTCTTCGTGGCCGCAGTCGTCGCAGTAGGAAAGGGACAGGTTCACGCCCTCGTAGAAGCCCATCTTCATGG
>OJPN01001989.1_pt1 | contig 13106 bp, 7 predicted proteins | sample 1598511 | NCBI WGS metagenome assembly OJPN01 (sample SAMN03922485, study PRJEB24848) | human gut metagenome | isolation source: stool sample | host: Homo sapiens | place: Germany | collected 2011-05
CGGCACCGCTTGAGACGATTTCCTTTTTCTCTACCCCAACTATTGACGTAGAACCTAAAAAAAATGAGGAGTGATACGATTCACTCCTCAGAAATTTTAGAAAAGAGAGTTTTCTGCTGGTTGCCAGCCGCGGTGCCCAGTGAAAGCACCTAAAAGGTGTGAGTTTGTCAAGTCCCCCACATGGACTACAGCCCTTTCTGTCTGCTGCCGACCGCGATGCCCAGTGAAAGCATCTAAACGTTACGGGAGTTTACCCTGTCCCGTATCCAGCTCAACTTTTTGCGGTGCTCTCACACCGGAAGCATTGCTGCTTCTGTCTATAGTATACGCACTTTATGCCGTTTCGTCAACCAAAATCTTCAATTTTTCTCACATCTTGATCCAGCCCAAGGCGTTCGCCACGGAGCTGACCAGGATGATGGCGGCGAAGAGGGGGCAGAGGTATCGGATCATGAAGTTGAAGACCGCTTTCCGGCGGAACTGGCCGCCGTTTTGGGTGACCTCCTCCTCGATCTTGTCCACGCCCACCACCCGGGACACCAGCAGGCAGGTGGCGATGGCGGCGATGGGCATCATCACGGAGTTGGTCAAAAAGTCGAACAGGTCCAAAAACTGCATCCCGAACACCGTGACCCCGGCCAGGGGGCCATAGCCCAGGGCGGACAGGCTGCCCAGGGCCAACATGATGACGCCGATGAGCAGGGTGGACTTGTGCCGCTTCCAGCCCAGCTCGTCCTCAAAGGTGGACACGGCGCTCTCCGTCAGGGCGATGGAGCTGGTCACGGCGGCAAACAGCACCAGCAGGAAGAACATCACGCCCACCACCGTGCCCATGCCCATGCTGTCGAACACCTTGGGGATGGTGATGAACATCAGAGCGGGACCGGCCTGAAGGGTGTCCGGGTCGCCGCCGGAGAAGGCGAACACGGCGGGAATGATCATCAGGCCCGCCATGATGGCGATGGCCGTGTCGAAGATCTCCACATTGGTGGTGGACCCCTCGATGGACACGTCTTTTTTCATATAGGAACCGAAGGTGATAAGGATGCCCATGGCGATGGACAGGGAATAGAACATCTGCCCCATGGCGGACACCACCGTCATCCAGGAGAAGTTGTCCAGATTGGGCACCAGGAAATACTTCACCCCCGCCAGGGCCCCGGGCCGGGTGACGGAGTAGACGGCGATGATAACGGACAGCACCGCCAGCACGGGCATCATGCACTTGGACACCCGCTCCACCCCGTTGCGCACCCCGGCATAGATGATGCCCAGGGTGAGCAGGGTGAACACCACAAAGCACAGCTCCACCGACACGCCGCTGGAGATAAATTCAGAGAAATAGCCGTCCTGAGCCAGGGCGGAGCCGCCGCCCCGGAGATACTCCACCAGATACTTGATGACCCAGCCGCCGATGACCGAGTAATAGGGCACGATCAAAATGGGGATGATGGCGTTGATCCACCCGCCGAAGGCGAATCCGCCCCCCTTGCCAAAGGCGGCGAAGGCCCCCACGGGGCTCTTCTTAGTCATTCGGCCCAGGGCGGTCTCCGCCATGATCATGGTGTAGCCAAAGGTGACAGCCAGGACAATATAGATCAGCAAAAAGATCCCGCCGCCATACTTGGCCGCCAGATAGGGAAAACGCCAGATGTTCCCCAGGCCGACAGAGGCTCCCGCCGCCGACAGCACGAACCCCAGCTTCCCGGAAAAGGCGCTCCGCTTGTGATGATGCGTCTCCATAACTTCACATTCTCCTAAATCCATTTTTACGCCTGGTTTCATTCCACGCTTCCCCAGTTGATCGAATCTACCATGTTCCCCGCCCCCTGCGGGGGCGGAGGACCAAAAGAGAACCAGGCGTATTTTTCAAACAAGTTTGTTCAGTTTAACATAGTTATCTGAAGAACGCAATCTCTGTTTTATGGAACTTTTCAACTTTAGTAAGGCAGAGAGACTGAACACCCTTTCGGCAAAAACCGCCCGATTTTCCCGACTTAAACCGCCGCTCCGGTAAGTTCAGCTCAGAGACTGAAAAAGCGCAGGGATAAACCCCGCGCTTTTTCTCGGTCATTTCGCCCCAAACATCGCTGCATACAGCTGCTCCTTCGCCTGCTCCGGGGACTCCTCCAGGGCCACTGCGAATTCTTCGGCCAGCAGCTGCTCGGTCTTTCGCTTATATTGCTCGTCTGTGGTGGTCAGCCGCTTTCCCCTGTTCTGCTCGGTCTGTTCCTTCAAACTCAGCTCCTTCAGCAGCCGCAGCCGCCCGTTCAGGCCCTCTGCGGAAAGCAGCTCGTGGTAATACGAGACCAGCTCCTGGCGTTTTTTGATACCGGAAGGGCTGACCTCCAGCTGATTCAGACGGTCCAGGTAAGTATATGCCTCCTGCCGGGTGATGACGGACCGGAGATATTCCTCCTCTTTGGTGGGGACATAGCTGTGCTCGTCGCTGGTGGTAAAGGGCGGACGGAGGGTGTAATATTCTTCGTCGCTGTTTTGCAGAAAGCCCAGCTTTCCGATGGCCTCGATCCGGCAGACGCCGTTGTTTCGATACATCACATATTGGCCGACGTCATACTTCATGCAGTGGGCGCACTCCTTTTCCTGTATTTTTTCTTGTTCTGTGACTATTTTATAACAAAATCGTTCTTTTTTCAAAGGCGATATTGTATGAAATCCGCGCAGAGAAAAGCGTGCAAAATGCCCAGAGCTTTATGTTTTTTCCCGCTCCGCCAGCAGTCCCACCGTCCCCCGCTGCGGGTCCCAGGCCGCGTGGGAGATGTGGTCGCAGACGACGAAGCGGCCCAGAGCCGGAACGTAGTCATAGTGTAAGTCATATTTGGAGGGAACCGGGCGGCCCTGCCGCTCCAGCACGGTTCGAAAGCCCCGCAATATCGAGAGCGCGTGGGCGGCAAAGTCCAACTGCGTCTTCGCCGCCGCGTTTTTTATCCGAAGCGCCCGCATGACCGCCTGGGCGCTGTCCCCGCTGGCCGCACAGCCCAGGCCGGGCGCGTACAGACTGCCGCCCGACGGGATCATGGTATTCACCCCCGCCCTCGTCAGGGCTGCGATGGCCGCGTCATCTATGGTGATGGGGTTTCCGTCCTGGTCGCAGGGATAGGCCCCCCGAAGCTCGCTCTCTCCAAACACCTCCGGCCAATTCTTCAGGCCGGTCTCCCAGGCCCCCTTGCTGGTCCACGATTCGCTCTCCCCGTTTTCGGGGTGCTCCGCCACGTCCAGGAAATAGGCCCGGTCCGGCTGGAAGCGGGCATACAGCAGGTGGCTCCCCGGCTTGGCAAAGCGTTTGCCCTCTTTCACCACCGGCGCGGCGTCGGTCCTCTTTGCGGACAGGTGCAGATGGACGAGGCCATACAGCATATTCTGATAGTCCCGGCTTCCCTGGCCATACAGCCCCCTGCTTTGAAAGCAGTTCACGTCCACGCCGCCGCGTACCCACTCCGCCAGCTTGTCCAGGGCCTCCCGGACGGAGGGCGGCAGCCGGGGCAGCTTCTCCTCCAGCTCCCGGGCCATCAAGACCTCCCGCTCTCGCGGCACGATGTACTTTTCAAAAAACGTGTATAATTTAATCAGCAAAGTGGTCAGATCGTCTTTCTTTCGATATTTCACGCCGTAATGCTCCAGCTGCTCCAGCGCAAACCGCCGCAAATCCGCTTGAAAGTCCATATTTCAGTGTCACCTCACATGAATTCGATGTGTCCATCGGTCTGGTGGAAGAGGAGATCGTGGACAGAAACGGCGTCAACTTCACAAAGATATTGGGGCTCTCCGTCCCCTGCTCCTTCGACGCCATGATGGAGCGGGCCTTTGGCCAGGCTCTGGAGTGCCGCTATACCTCTGAGTCCTCCATCACCACTCTGTCCCGCCAGGCCCTGTTGGACGCCTTTGACCACGGGAAGACCAAGCTGGAGGCCAACCTCCACTACGCCGCCTGGGATAAATACGTGCGCATCACCTATCTGTTGTCCCGGGAGGCTGAAACCGGCCATGTCCTTGCCTATGTGATCTGCGACGACGTCACCGACCTGGAGCGGATGCGCGGCGACTCCCTCCATCTGGACAACACAAATTTAAAGCGGGAGAAGAACGGGACGATCTCACCCGACGCAACAGCGGCCTGACGGAGGAACGGGATGACCTGACCCGCAAGAACACCGATCTCACCGAAGAGCGGGACGTGCTCAGCGAGGAGAACGGCGAGCTGACCCGCGCGGCGGACGCGGTACACTTCATTCTGAACGCCGGTTCCTTTGTGTGTACCTATAACTTGCAGGGAAACACCATGCTGGGCATCAAATACTCCCAGGCCATGCGCAGGCTGTATGGCTATTCCCAGGAGGGCGAGTTCCCCGACCTGTGGAACTCCTGGATGGACTGCATCCTGCCGGAGGACCGCAGCTATGTGGAAAACAGTTATTTTTCCGCTGTCAAGGACTACTCCGGCCAGACCCTGTACGACGTGACTTACCGCGCCCGGCAGAAGGACGGCGCCATCCGCTGGCAGCGCGCCGCGGCCTCGGTGCTGCGGCGGCCAGACGGGACGCCCATCGCCGGATACGGCCTGGTGATGGACATTGACGAGCAGAAGCGGGCGGCGGATCTGATCGACGCGGCGCTGGAGCAGTGCGACCTGTCCGGCGTTCAGGTCCTGCTGGTGGAGGACAACGACCTGAACATGGAGATCGCGGAGACCTTTTTGACCGACGCCGGGGCCTCCGTCACCAAGGCCTTCAACGGCCAGCAGGCGGTGTACGCCTTCTCCAAAGCGCCCGCCGGGACCTTTGACATCATCCTGATGGACGTGATGATGCCGGTGATGGACGGATACGAGGCGACAAGGCGCATCCGCAGCCTGAACCGGCTGGATGCCAAGACCATCCCCATCGTCGCCATGACGGCCAACGCCTTTGCCGAGGACGTGGAGGAGTCCCGCAGCGCCGGGATGAACGAGCACATCTCCAAGCCCCTGGACATCGGAAAAGTGAAAATGACCATTGCGCGCTACATCGGGCGGAAAAGATCATAACGCGCATAACGGCATAAGCAAAAGCGAGACATGAACGAATCATGTCTCGCTTTTTGGTGGACCTGATCGGATTCGAACCGACGACCCCTACAATGCGAATGTAGTGCGCTCCCAGCTGCGCTACAGGCCCGTATTTTCTTTTTGAAGGACTTTTATCATTATAGCAGATTTTCTGGAATTGTAAAGCAAAATTTTTTGCCCGGCCAAATTTTCGTCTGGCCGGGCAATTTTCAAGCTGTCTCTTCAGGCCGGATGTCCTGGGAGGGGGCCGGTTCCGGCTCCTGGGGCTGTTCCGGCTCTGCCGGGCTTTCCTGGGAGACGTCCGGGGTCTGGACGCTCTCCTCCGGCTGGGAGGCGTCGGGCTGGGGCGTCGGCTCCTCCTGAGGTATCTCGGGCGTCTCGGGGGCCTGGCCGGGGCAGACGGCCTGGACCACCCAGCGGGTGGCGTGTCCGTTTCCGGTGCAGGTGGACAGGGTCAGCACCTTGTCATATGTGTGGGGCGTCACCCCGGTGTTCAGGGCGGACAGGGCCAGGCAGCTGTCCAAAAAGCTCTGGCGGCTGCTGTCGCTGCGCAGCCCCAGGCGATAGACGTCGCTGTCCACGCTCACCTCTCCGGCGGCGAAGATCTCATACCGGTGGGTGCCGCTGTCGTCGGTGAGGTACACATAGGGGTGGGCCTGCCAATAGCTGCGGCTTTTGTACTGGCTCAGGGTGCCGAACATGGAGCGGTTGTTCATCCGGTGTCCGTAGATGATGGTGTTGAAGTCGCTCAGATCGCCGTTGTTCCGATAGTCCATGAAGATGGCCCCCACGGAGTTCTTCCCGCCCCGCCAGGTGTGGTCAAGATAGTAGCTGTTGTCCGTCCCCTGGACCACGGGGTAGGACACCCGGGTGCCGGGGATGAGGATCCAGCCCAGCACGTCCGGGTTCTGCTGCCGCAGGGCGGAGAAGTCCATGTCTTTCAGCGCCTGGGCGTAGGGGTCCTGCCACACGGGGACCTCCTCCGGGGCCTCCCCCGCCCCGTCGGCGCTGGCGGAGCTTGAAACGCTCCCGCTCCCGCCGGTAAAGTCCACCACCGGCAGGTCGGACAGGTCGGGCAGCCCGGCCAGCTCCTCGGCCTGGGCGTATGTCTCGTCCCCCTGGCGGTACTGCACCAGCTGGAGGGCCGTTCTGCCCAGGCAGAGGGCGCAGATCACCGCCAGCAGGGCGGCCAGAGCTTTTCGGAATTTCGGTTTCATGGTCTCTCCTCCCGGGGGTACTGGAATAGCAAGGGCCCGGACCAAAGTCCGGGCCCTTGTTGTGCTTTGGTTTTGGCTTAGCCGTTGTCGTCCTTGCGCTTCTTGCCGGTCAGGTTCAGCCAGACCAGGCCAGCGCCGGAGGCCACAGCGGCCATCACCCACAGACCCATGGCGTCGCCGGTCTTGGGCACGTCGGCCTTGGGGGTATCCTCGTCGGGGATGTCCACAGGGGCCTGGGGCAGGTCGGTCTTGGGGGTATCCTCGTCAGGAATCTCCACGGGCTGCTCAGGCAGGTCGGTCTTGGGCACGTCGTCGTCCTTGATCTCGGTGTCGCCGCCGGGGTTGGGCTTAGGATCATCGTCGTCCCGGTCATCCCGTCCGCCGCCGCCGCCGTTGTTGTTCACGGTGAGCACATAGTTCACCACGAACTGGTGGGGGGCCTCACGGGTGGTGCCGGTCAGGTCAGCGGTCTGCTCCGCAGGGCTGGCCAGGTCGAAGGTATAGCCGCCGTGGCTGGCAGTGGCAGACGCATTGATGGTCTGGCTGGCCTTGGTGGTATCCTGCACCTGGGTGGTCTCGCTGTCCTGATAGGTGACGGTGCCGTCCGTGGTGACGGTGTAGTTATAGGTCACGGTGTAGAAGTAGGTGGTAGCGACCACGGTATCCGTCTCCCACTTGGCGGTGAACACGGTGCGCTGGTCAAAGGTGCCGTTGATCGTGGCATTGCTGGGCTGGGCGGTCCAGCCGGCGAACTTGCACTTGTCCTTTTCGGGCTGAGGCACGGGCTGCTGGCTGTTCAGGCCAGTGCCCTTGGCCACATTGTATTCCACGTTGTTCAGACTCTTGTTCCAGGTGCCGCCGTTCAGATCGAACACCACGGAGACCAGGTTGCGCACGTAGTAGATGGTGCCCTTGTCGCCAGCGGTGAGCTTGCCGTCGGGGGTGCTGTACTTCTCAACGGTATAGCCCTCGTAACCGGCCTGGCCGGCCTTGGAGTAGCTCTTCATGTCCACGGTCTCGCCCCAGGTGTGGGAGAACACATTGTCATCGGCCTTGGTGTTGTCCGTGATCTCCACGCCGTCCAGGGTGGTGTGGAACTTGTGCTGGATGGTGGTCTCCACGCCGCTGTTCACGGTCTCCTTGTAGCTGAGGGTGACGGCGTAGTCGCCGAACTTCTCCATGACGGGCATCTCGCTTACGGTCTGGTCATTCACCTTCAGGTCGTTCTGATAGTCGCCGCTGGTAAAGCCGAACTTCACCTCATACTTGCTCAGGTCGAAGGGGACGTTCTCGCCGACCTCGCCGGTCTGCTTGGGGGTGGGATCGGTCTGAGTGGTGGGGTCGCCGTTGCTCACGGTGGTGTAAGTGGCGGTGACGGAGTAGGTGGGCTTCAGGTAATACTTGGCCGTTACGGTGAAGTCGCCTTCCAGAACGTCGCCCTTCAGCTCCTTGTGTGCGCCGTTGAACACCAGCTGGTTAGCGCCGCTGTAGTACCAGGTGCGGGTGGAACCGTCAGCCAGCTTCTCGGAAATCTCCTCGGGAATATAGGTGGTGCCGCTCACATCGTACTTGGTTTTCAGGTAGCCCTGAGTAGTGCAGTCATCTTTAGCGAAAGTGGCCTTGCTGGTATCTTCGCTCTGATACTTAATGGTGATGTTGGCCTTGGTGCGCTCTCTGTAATAGAGGTGGATATTAGTGCCCTCCTCTTGATAGGTGCCGGTCATCTTGGCATCCTTGCCGTGCTCGGTGCCCTCCACCAAATCATAAATCTTGCCCTTTTCGGTGATGGAATCGATTTTCCAACTGCTCACGTCGAAGCTGGTGTCGATGCGGCCAGACTGGCTCTTGGGGTTCAGCAGATACATGTGACTATCTTCAACCTGATAGTACACGGTCACAGCGGCGTTGCCCTTGGGAACATACAGGAAAAGCACAGTGGTGTCGCCGGTGATCTCGCCGGTGGTGTTGCCGCTGTCGGTGCGGGTATAACCGGCGGGGGCAGCCTTGGCATCCACATGGGGATCATACCGGGTGCCGTAGTCCAGAGACACGTTATAGTTATCGAACCCGGTGGCAGGCTTCTCGCCCTCGGGGAAGACATATTGCACGGTCAGCGTGAACTTTTTCAGCTCGGTCTCGATCTTCACCTTGTGGTCCTCGGTGATACTGCTGATGGTGTACACACCGTTCTCAACCTTGGCCTTCACGTCATTGCCGTTATCGGTGATGGACTTGAGCTGATAGCCCTCGTTCAGGGTGAAGCTCACCTGGGCGTTGTCGCCCTTGTCGTAAGTGCCAGCCCCGGTCAGGCTGGCCACACCGGCATCGCCCTGGGTGGTCACGGCGTACTGATAGTGACGATAGGTCAGGGTGATGTTCTTCTCCTGAGTTTTGTCCAGGAGGATGTTCTCGGAGCGGGCAACTACCTCATACTTGCCGTCCTTGGTGTCAGGGGTGATGCTGTCAGCCGTCACGGTCTGGCCGTGGACACCCTTAATGCGGTCGGTGGTATAGCCGTCCCCGGTCACTTCGGTCTCAATGCCGTCGGGGGTCACGTTGAAATACTTGTGGGTCACGGTGTAATAGGCATCGGAAGCCTTGTAGCGGTAGAAGTTTACAATAATAACCGTGCCTTCCTCGGTAGCGGTGGGAACAATGCCGTATACAGTGGAGTCGCTTACGGTCACGCCTGTGGGGTTGACTTCGCCAAGTTCCATCTTGGTATAGGACTCGCCGCCATAGCTATAATACTTGCTGTCCACGGTCTCTTCGGTCTCGGCATTGCTGTCCTCATAGACAGGGTCGCCCAGAGGCATGACAACTTCGTTGTCCTTGTGGGCGTTCACAACATCGCCGTCCGTCACAGTGTAGTAATTCGCAACGATCCTGTAGTTGGGCTTGATGCTCCAGGAACCCTCGAACACCACGTCGTCGGTCAGCTCGAATGTTCCATCCGCATTGACAGTCACTTCGCCGCTCTTCACGGTCCAGCCGGAGAAGTTGTACTTGTCGGAGGTGGGGTTCTCCATGCAAGTCTGCACGGAATCCCGCTTGAACCACTGAGTTTCAGGCAGGTTCTCGGGGTAAGGATTCAAATCAGCGGGTGCATCCTTGTACTCATAGGACACGCTGTTTACCTGCTCCAGCATGTAGACATGGACCAGCTTATATGCTTTGGTCTGGTCGTACACGTTCATGTCATAGTCGGCGAAGGTGGCATAGCTGCCATTCTCGTCGGCATCGCCCTCATTGATGCGATCGCCGTTCAGAGTGGAATACAGATAGACATACCGCTCATGGGGGTCGCTGGTCGCAATGGACTGGGGCGCACCGTACACGGTCAGACTGGAATCCTGGCTGAAATCGGTGATCTCGTGCTGCTCGTCGTGCGGGGTCGCCTCGTTAATGGTCTTGCCGTCCGTGTCCACAAAGGACTCGGTCAGAGTGGAGACCTTGTAGGAACCCACAGGAACTTCATACTCAGTCTTGCAGGCTTCCTTCTTGTCCCCCTTCTCGATACCATACTGGAGATAAGTCTCGCCGTTCAGGGGAACATTATTGGGAGCCTTAGTATAATCGCCGGCTTCTCTGGAAGCATTTCCGTTCAGCTTCACAGTATAGGTGTACTTGATGGTTTGGCCGGGGTTGATCTTCTTGACATCCTTAGGCAGCCAATACAGGGTATTCCCGACGGTAGTGAACGCACCCGCCACGGAACCCTCTGCATCGGCAGCGTCACCCTGATAGTCCACCTTGTCGCCCATGGGGTCCACGATCATGGCGGCGATGGTGGTCTTCAAATCATCAAATACGTTACCCAGCGTATTGGTGTCCTTGGCGTACATATAAGTGCCGCCATTCTTAGCCATGCCCGCCAGATTCTGATTGTCTGCGGCAAAACCGATCGTATAGACAGTACCGCTGAAGTTCGTAAGTTCGCTAGATGTGTATCCATCACTAGACTCAACACCATCGGTCACAAGAATCAGAATCTTCTTGGAAGTTTTGCTCTTGCTGAACTGGCTAATGCCTTTATTGACACCCCTCATAATGTAGGTGCCGTCTTTTGCCTTAATATCCGTATATCCATTTTCATCCAGGGTTGCTCTCTCGGCGAAAGAAACATACTTCACGGTTGCGCCATCGGGCAGAGAACCAACCAGATCATCGACGGCAGTCTTTGCCGCACTCAAGCGGTTAGGGTAATTCACCCATTTCCCGTTTACTTTGTGCTGACAATATTCATTTCCGCTGCCTGCGCCTCTGTGAATGACCTCTTCCTGGCCGCAGGTATATCCATAATCAGGACACTTTTCTTCATCAACGAAATAATATTTTCCGTCCCGCTCTTCACAAGAAGTGCCTTCTTTGTGCTGCAAACCGTCCCAAGTCAGTTCCCAGTGACTCCAGTGATTCAATTTGGTACATTCGGTGTAGCAATCATCCGGGTGTCCATTGTCATGCTCATTCCCGATTTTGCCCCAGTCGCAGTTGTCGTCATGCTCGTGCCAATAATTGTCAACATGGCTCTCCTCTGCGCACCAGTTCATGGAACCGGACCTATCCAAGACAAACACAACCTCCACGGGCTGCTGCTGGATGGGTTTCTTACCCACGGTGGCCTCCACGGTCACCTGCCACTCATCGTCGGCAAAGCGTTCAGCGCTCTTTTTAATGGTAACGCCGTTGCTGTCCGTGATCCCATCGGGAGTGGGGTCCAGAGGGTTCTTCTCCCCGCCATCGATGGCGAACGCGCTGATCTGGACCAGGCTGAGGGTCATGACCATAGCCATGAGCAGGGACAGTCCTCTGCGGCCAAGGCCCTTGAGCGAATACGCTCTTTTCTTCAATCGTTTGTTTCCCATTATTTCGTTCTCCTCCTCATTTTTTTCGCAGGAACGGAATACTGGCGGCCGGGCTGGCATGGCGTAATGCTTTAGCCCCCATGGCTTTGCGTCCCGCTCTTTCGGGCGGTTTGCCGTGGTCAGTGTCTTTCAGTGGCCCTGTGGGCCGGGGTCGCTGGGGTTTTGCCTGGGGTGGGGTCAGCTGCTCTTTTCCATCTGGCTGGCGCTCTCTAGGGCGCTGTCCATGAGAAGCAGCAGCTCCAGCACGCTGCGGAATCGCTGTTCGCTGCCGCCCTCCAGCCAGGCCACAGAACCCTGCCAGCTGGCGTTCTGCCGGAAGATGACCCTGACGGTGAAGGTGGCCAACTTTCCCGTTTTTGGGCCTGTCCCGACTGCTGCGCTGCCCTTTCCCGCGGCGCTTGCGCCGAAGGCCCGGGGGGTGCTGAAAGCCTGGGGAAACTTTGTGGCGTCCAGCAGCCGCTCCATTTTCCGCAGGAAGTGGATGGCGCTGTGGAACTGCTCGCCGCTGTGCAGCTGGGGGTGGTAGAGCCGCCCGTCCAGCACACCGTCTACATAGGAGTCGATGCACACCAGGGTGTTCCGGTATTCATTCGCCTGGACTCGGTTCTGCACGCTGTCAAGTCCTCCCCTCTCTTTAGGATGGCAACAGTATATCATATGACGGTTACAAAACCCGTTACATTTTGCTTTTCAACTCGCGGGCACAGAAAAAATCCTGCACAAATTATACCTAAACTTTTTGGGCAACTGGTACAATTAGGGGGTGTTTTTTTGTGAGTAGGGTGTCATTTGGGGGAATTGGGGGCATCTGTGGGTACAAAAAGGGGGCGGATGAGGGTGGGGAAGGCTATGAAAAAGGCCCGCCGGACGGCGGGCCTTCTCTCCACACATTCAATTCCCGATCCGCCGCTTCAGCTGCTCCGGGTTATCGGCGTAATTCAGCGCCGTCTCTCGGGTGATGCGGCCGGCCTGATACAGGGCCAGGATGGACTGGTCCATGGTCAGCATACCCTCTCCGCTTCCGGCGGCGATGGCGTTGTCGATCTGGTGGTTCTTCCCGTCCCGGATCATGCTGCGGATGGCGCTGTTCATCTGCATCACCTCGAAGGCGGGGACCTGTTCCCCGTCCACGTCGGGCAGCAGCTGCTGGGACACCACCGTGCGCAGCACCGAGCTCAGCTGCACCCGAATTTGGGCCTGCTGGGCAGGGGGAAAGGAATCGATGATCCGGTCGATGGTGTTCACCGCCCCCCGGGTGTGCAGGGTGGCGATGAGCAGGTGGCCGGTCTCGGCGGCGGTCAAGGCCGTCTGGATGGTCTCGTGGTCCCGCATCTCCCCCAGCAGGATCACGTCCGGGGCCTGGCGCAGACAGGCCCGCAGGGCGGACAGATAGTCCTGGGTGTCGATGGCGATCTCCCGCTGGCTGACGATGCTCTTCTGGTCCCGGTGGAGGTATTCAATGGGGTCCTCCAGGGTGATGATGTGGCAGTTCCGGGTGCGGTTGATCCGGTCTAAGATGCACGCCTGGGTGGTGGACTTGCCGCTGCCCGCCGTTCCGGATACCAGCACCATACCATAGGTCAGCTCGGCCAGATCCATCACCTGGGGCGGGATGTGCAGGGCCTGAAAGTCCGGTATCTCAAAGGCCACCACCCGCACCACCGCGGCCATGGACCCCCGCTGGCGATAGGCGTTCACCCGGAACCGGGCCAGTCCCCGGACGGAGAAGGAGAAGTCGTCGTCCCCCCGGGCCAGAAAGCCGTCCATGTCCCGCCCGGCCAGCTGATAGATGGCCCGCAGCAGCTCCTCCGTCTTGGGGGGCAGCAGCCGCTCGCCGTCCAGGGGCAGGATCTGCCCCTCGATCTTGGCGCTGGCCGAGCCGCCGGCCACAAAAAACAGGTCGGACACCCGGCGCTCCACCGCCTGGGTCAAATAGTCCATCAGCTCCGCCATGGGGAT
>OJPN01001992.1_pt1 | contig 13083 bp, 8 predicted proteins | sample 1598511 | NCBI WGS metagenome assembly OJPN01 (sample SAMN03922485, study PRJEB24848) | human gut metagenome | isolation source: stool sample | host: Homo sapiens | place: Germany | collected 2011-05
TGCAGGGCATGTTGCCCACCGCGTCCAGGTTCACGGTGAAGCACAGGGTGCGCAGCCCCATGCGGGCGCAGGCCAGGGCCGCCTCGATGCCCGCGTGCCCCGCGCCGATCACGGCCACGTCAAATTGTCCGGCGAAGTAAGTGTTCATACACATCGTTTCCTCTTTTGGTGTATCAGGGAGCACAGACCCCCATGTTAGCATTATTTTACCACGTCTCCCTCACGGGGGCAAGGGCGCAGAGAGGCCGCGTTCCCCCTCCCCCGCCCTGTGGGCAGTCAGCCGGTTTTTCCGGGATTTTAGCTTGATGAAATTGTGGGAAATATGCTATAATAGATAAGTTAAAATGACCTGTGATGGCTCTGACAGAGGGCGGCGGGGACGGAAAGGGGGCGAGGCCCATGAAATTCAAGCAGTGGCAGGTGGCTCCCCCCTGCCCGGAGGGGCAGCGCGCCCTGGAGGCGGGCGGCCTGTCCCCCCTGCTGGCGGCGGTGCTGTCCTCCCGGGGCGTGACGGACCCGGCGGCCGCCCGGCGGCTCCTCTCCCCCCAGGCCGAACCCCTGCTGGACCCCATGCTCATGCGGGACATGGACAGGGCTGTTGCCCGGGTGCGGAGGGCCGTTGAGAATGGGGAGACCATCACCGTCTACGGCGACTATGACGTGGACGGCATCACCTCCACCTGCCTGCTGACCCAGTTTTTGCAGAGCCTGGGGGCCGACGTGCGGCCCTATATCCCCGGGCGGCTGGAGGAGGGCTATGGCCTGAACCACGAGGCCGTGGCCGCCCAGGCCCGCCAGGGGGTGGGGCTCATCATCACGGTGGACTGCGGCATCACCGCCCTGGACGAGGCCGACTATGCCCGGGAGCTGGGCGTGGACCTGGTCATCACCGACCACCACGCCTGTAAAGACCGGCTGCCCCAGGCGGCGGCGGTGGTGGACCCCCACCGGCCCGACTGCCCCTACCCCTTCAAGGGGCTGGCCGGGGTGGGCGTGGCGTTAAAGCTGGCCATGGCGGTGGCGGGATCGGAGAAAGCCGGGGCCGTGTTCCGGCAGTATCGGGACCTGGCCGCCGTGGGCACGGTGGCCGACGTGATGCCCATGACGGGAGAGAACCGGACCATCGTCCGCCAGGGACTGGACGACCTGCACCCGCCCCGGCGGCTGGGCTTTGCCAAGCTGATCGAATGCGCGGGCCTTTCTGAGCGGCCCATGACCTCGGTCACCGTGGGCTATGCCCTGGCCCCCCGGATCAACGCCTCCGGGCGGCTGGGCCGGGCGGAGGTGGCCCTGGAGCTGCTGCTCACCCAGGACCCGGACCGGGCGGAGGCGCTGGCCCAGACCCTGTGCGACCTGAACCGGGAGCGCCAGACCATCGAGGGGGACATCTTTCAGCAGTGCGTCCAGCGCCTGACGGAGCAGCCCCAGTCCGGGGCCATCGTCCTGGCCGACCAGCAGTGGCACCAGGGGGTGGTGGGCATCGTGGCCTCCCGCCTGGCCGAGCAGTTCGCCTGCCCCACCTTTATGGTCTGCCTGGACCAGGGCATGGGGAAAGGCTCCTGCCGGTCCTGGGGGGGCGTGAATCTGTTCCAGATGCTGCAAAGCTGCGCCCCCCTGCTGGAGAGCTTTGGCGGCCACGCCATGGCGGCGGGCTTCACCGTGCGGGAGGAGAACATCCCCGCCCTGGCAGACGCCCTGCGCCGGGCGGTGGAGGCCGCCCCCAAGCAGGCCGCCAGCTGCCTGGAGGCGGATGCCGCCGTATTGCCCGAGAGCCTCACTGTTCCGGCGGTGGAGGAGCTGGATCTGCTGGAGCCCTGGGGGGCGGGCAACCCCCGCCCCGTGCTGGTGCTGCCGGGGACCCAGGTGGTCAGCGCCGTGGCCGTGGGCCGGGGGCGGCACTTAAAGCTGCGGCTGGAGTCCCGGGGGGTGCCATTGGACGCCATCTGGTTCACCAACGACGGCGCCGGATTGGATCTGGAGCCGGGCAGCCGCCTGGACGTGGCCTTCTGCCCCCAGATCAACGAGTTTCGGGGGCTGCGCTCGGTGCAGCTTCAGGTGATGGATCTGCGCCCCGCCCCCAGCCGGGCCCAGTTGGAGCGGGACGTGTATGAAAAGTTTTCCCGGGGGGAGGCCCTCTCCCCGGCGGAGGCCGAGCTGCTGCTGCCCCAGCGGGCGGAGTTCGTGGGCCTGTGGCGCTGGCTGGAGCGCCGCTGCGGCAGCGCCCTGACCATGGAGGACAGCCTGCCCCACATCGCCCGGGGGGCAGGACGGTCGGTGGGCCGGAGAGAGGCCCCCGTGCGCACCCTGGTGTGTCTGGAGGTGCTGGAGGAGCGGGGCCTTATCGACCTGGACCGGCAGACTGACCGGGTCCGGGTGGTGCTCCACCGGCTGGAGCACAAGGTGGACTTAGAATCCTCCGCTCTGCTGCTGCGTCTGCGCCAGGCAGCGGAGGACCGCGCTTAACGCGGGACTTAAACAGGCATTTCGGTTTTTCCGGCGCAGCGAGAGGAGAGAGTATGGACCCTATTTTGGAACGATATCAGGCCCTGGAGGACAAGGTGGCCATGTACACCCCCAACCTGGACACCAGGCGGCTGTACGACGCCTTCACCTTTGCCGACACGGCCCACCACGGCCAGCTGCGCAAAAGCGGCGAGCCCTATATCATCCACCCCCTGGCCGTGGCCGAGATCGTGGCCGACCTGGGGCTGGACGTGGACAGCGTCATCGCGGCCCTGCTCCACGACTGCATCGAGGACACCCCCACCAGCCACCAGGACATCGCCAAAAAGTTCGGCGAGCCCGTGGCCGCGCTGGTGGAGGGGGTCACCAAGCTGACCCGGGTGCAGTATGTCTCCAAGGAAGAGGAGCAGATGGAGAATCTGCGCAAGATGCTCATGGCCATGGCCCAGGACATCCGGGTCATCCTCATCAAGATCTGTGACCGGCTGCACAACATGCGCACCATGGAGTATCAGTCCCCCAAAAAGCAGCGGGAAAAATCCCTGGAGACCATGGAGATCTATGCCCCCATCGCCCACCGCTTAGGTATGCAGAAGCTGAAGTGGGAGCTGGAGGACCTGTCCCTGCGCTATCTGGACCCGGTGGGCTATAAAGAGATCGAGGAGGAGCTGGCCGAGCGCTCCTCCGCCCACGAGGAGTTCATGGCGGGCATCCAGCATAAAATACAGCAGCGTTTAGCTCAGGAGGGCATCCACGCCACCGTCTATGGCCGGGTGAAGCACATCTACTCCATCTATCGGAAGATGTACACCCAGAACAAGACCCTGGACGAGATCTTCGACCTGTACGCCTTCCGGGTCATCGTGGACGACATCCCCGGCTGCTATAACGTGCTGGGCTGCATCCACGACATGTTCAAGCCCGTGCTGGGCCGCTTCAAGGACTACATCGGCACCCCCAAGCCCAACATGTATCAGTCCCTCCACACCACGGTCATTGGCCGGGAGGGCATCCCCTTCGAGGTGCAGATCCGCACCTGGGAGATGCACCAGACGGCGGAATACGGCGTGGCCGCCCACTGGAAGTATAAGCAGGGCCTGGCCAACAAGCAGCTGGGCAGCGAGCACGAGTTCGAGTGGGTGCGCAAGCTGCTGGAGAGCCAGCAGGACACCGACGCGGAGGAGTTTGTCCGCACTCTGAAGGTGGATATGTTCGCCGACGAGGTGTTCGTCTTCACCCCCAACGGCGACGTGAAGAGTCTGCCCGCCGGGGCCACCCCCATCGACTTTGCCTATAACATCCACTCCGCCGTGGGCAACAGCATGGTGGGTGCCCGGGTGAACGGCAGGATGGTCCCCTTTGACTATCCCCTGCACAACGGCGACATCGTGGAGGTGCAGACCTCTAAGGCCGCGAAAGGCCCCAGCCGGGACTGGCTGAAGATCTGCAAGTCTAACGAGGCCCGGAACAAGATCCGCCAGTGGTTCAAGAAGGAGCGCCGGGAGGAGAACATCGCCACCGGGCGGGCCGCCTTCGAGGCCGAGCTGAAGCACATGAAGATCCCCCTGTCCGCCATCACGGCGGAGGAGGCCCTGCCCCACATCCTGCGGAAGGTCCGCTTCGGCACCCTGGACGAGCTGTACGCCTCCATCGGCTACGGCGGCACCACCGCCACCAAAGCCGTGGCCCGGGCCAAGGACGAGCTGCTGCGCCTGGGCCGCCTCCAGGCGGAGAAGGCCGCCGCTGCGGCCAAGACCACGGCGGAGAGCGTTATCGTCCCCGGCATGAGCGCCCCGGTGACCGAACCGGCCCCCCTCACCGGGTCCAACAAGCACACCGACTCCGGCATCATCGTGGAGGGGTTGGGCAACTGCCTGGTGAAGTTTGCAAAGTGCTGCACCCCCGTCCCCGGCGACCCGGTCATCGGCTTTATCACCCGGGGCTATGGCGTGTCCGTCCACCGGGCCGACTGCCCCAACGCCGCCCCGGAAAAGCGCAAGCCGGAGGAGGCAGACCGCTGGGTCAAGGTCTCCTGGGTCAGCAGCAAGCTGCCCAACTATAAGACCGCCCTGGAGCTGTCCGCCAAGGACCGGGACGGCCTGACATTGGACCTGGCCATGGCCCTGTCCGCCGCCAAGGTGAAGGTGACCGCCCTGTCCGCCCGCTCCATGTCCGACGGCCACGCCGCCGTGAACATCGTGGTGGAGGTCCAGGACAAGGCCGAACTGAACGCCGTCATCAACAAGCTGAACAACATCCAGGGCGTCTATCACGTGGCCAGAAGCACGGGGAAATAAGAGATTTTTTAGAACAAATCGTATTATTTAGGTTTAAAAATACAAATTGGAATCGATATTAGCCTTCCCCACGCAGGGGGGGAAGGCTTTCTTCATCAACCAAGAGAGGAGCGCTGATATGCGCGCTGTTGTTACCAGAGTTTCCTCCGCCGCTGTGGCCATTGAGGGCCGCACGGTGGGGGCCATTGACCGGGGCTTTCTGGTCCTGCTGGGCGTGGGGCCGGAGGACACCGAAGCCATTTGCGACAAACTGGCCGAGAAGATCTGCAATCTGCGGGTGTTCGAGGACGAGAACGGCAAGATGAACCAGGACCTGTCCCAGGTGGGCGGGTCGCTGCTGGTGGTGTCTCAGTTCACCCTGTATGCCGACACCTCCTCCCGCCGCCCCGGCTTCTCCAAGGCCGCCAAGCCCGACCTGGCCATCCCCATGTATGAGCGCTTTATGGACCAGTGCCGGGCCAAGGGCTTCATCGTAGAACACGGGGAGTTCGGCGCGGACATGCAGGTGTCGTCGGTAAACGACGGGCCGGTGACCATTTTATTTGACCTGTAACAAGGAGGGTATCCCATGCAAGTGAAGGTGCTTCAGGTGGGTCCCATCGGGACCAACTGCTATCTGCTGGAGGACGAGAAGGCCCACGTGGCCGCCGTCATCGACCCCGGCGACGAGGCCGGGCGCATTCTCCAGGTGATAAAGGACGACGGCGTGGGCGTGAAATACATCCTGCTGACCCACGGCCACTATGACCACACCACCGCCGTGCCAGAGCTGCACCAGGCCCTGCCCCAGGCGGAAATTTATATCCACAAGGCCGACGCCAACGGGGCGGGCAGCCGCCTGTTCCCCCTGGCCGGGCAGATCCCCGACCTGAAGTTCTATGACGAGGGGGACGCCCTCACCCTGGGGGAGCTGACCATCCAGGTGCTCCACACCCCTGGCCACTCCAAAGGCTCCGTCACCCTGAAGGTGGGGGACGTGCTCTTCTGCGGGGACACCCTGTTCGCCGGTTCCTGCGGCCGCACCGACCTGGCGGGGGGCAGCTATGACGAGATCATGGCCTCCCTAAAAAAGCTGGGAGAGCTGCCCGGGGACTATCACGTCTGCCCCGGCCACGACGTGACCTCCACATTAGAGCGAGAGCGGCGAAGCAACCCGTTTTTGAGGGAGGCCATGTCCCATTGAAGCTATATTTGCAGCCGGGAACCATAAACTGGAGCCCGGAGCGCTATCATTATGCCGCCGAGCAGATGATGCTCACCCTGTTCCCCGGGGAGCGGCCGGAATATCCCGAGGACGGCTTGCATAGTCTGGGCCGGGACAACGCCGCCGTCTTTTCCCTGGCGGTGGAGGGGGCCGACGCCCGTCTCACGGCGGAGGTCTTCCAGGGCGGACAGTCCGCCCGGGGGGAGAGCGGCTTCCCCGCCGCCGACCTGGACCAGGCCCCGGAGAAGGTCTATCACGTGGTCCAGCACGCCCTGAAGATGGCCTTTTACCAGGCCGGGTGTGCCCTGCTGGGCCAGGAGCCGCCCTGGGGCGCCCTCACCGGGGTGCGCCCGGTGAAGCTGCCTACCTGGGCCATGCTCGCCGGTGCCACGGCAGAGGAGGCCATCGCCCAGCTGGAGAGGGAATACCGCGTCTCCCCCGTCCGGGCCGCCCTGGCCACGGACTGCGCCCAGGCCACCCTGGCCGCCCGGCAGCAGTTGGGAGAAAAGCAGGTGTCCGTCTATGTGGGCATCCCCTTCTGCCCCACCCGGTGCGCCTATTGCTCCTTTGTCTCCGCCGACGTGGGCCGGACGCTGAAGCTGGTGGAACCGTACCTCCAGCTGCTGCTGGAAGAAGTGGACGCCACAGGTAAGGCCCTGCATGACGCGGGGCTGACGGTGCGCTCCTTCTACATGGGGGGCGGCACCCCCACCACCCTGTCGGCTGACCAGCTGGACCGGCTGCTGACCCGGTGCGAGCAGTCTTTACCCCTGGGCGATTGCATCGAATATACGGTAGAGGCGGGCCGCCCGGACACCATCACCCGGGAAAAGCTGGCGGTCCTCTCCCGCCACAAGATCGGACGCATCTCCATCAACCCCCAGACCCTGGAGGATCAGGTGCTCCAGGCCATTGGCCGCCGCCACCGGGCGGGGGATATTCAGGCGGCTTTTTCCCTGGCCCGTGAGGTGGGCTTCGACTGCGTGAACATGGACCTGATCGCCGGGCTGCCCCGGGACAGCTTCGAGGGCTTTTGCCGCAGTCTGGAGGGCGTGCTGGCCATGGGGCCGGAGAATATCACCGTCCACACCCTGGCCCTGAAAAAAGGCTCCACCCTGATGGAGCGCCGGGACGTGATCCCCGATGGGGACCAGGTGGCCCGGATGCTGGACTTCTCCCTGAAGACCCTGCGGGGGGCGGGCTACGCCCCCTATTACCTGTACCGGCAGAAGTATATGTCCGGCTCGCTGGAAAACGTGGGCTGGGCCAAGCCGGGGACGGAGAGCCTTTATAACATCGTGATGATGGAGGAGTTACAGACGGTGGTGTCCATCGGCGGCGGCGGCGTGACCAAGCTGGTGGACCCGGCGGCGGGGCGCATCCTCCGTCTGCCCAACCCCAAGTATCCCCACGACTATCTGGCCGCCCGGGACAAAATTCTCTCCCAGAAGGACGAGATCGTGTCCTTCTACGGCGGCTGACCCCGGCAGGACCTGCCTGAAACCGGAAAAAGGAGTTTTTCACCATGGCATATCAGTTACAGGAGATCAACCGGAGCATCCGCGCCGACGTGGCGGAGTTTCTGGCCGAGTGCGACCAGTCCTATGCCCAGCGGGTGTCTCTGGCGGCGGACCGCATCCTGGGCAACCTGGACAAGAGCCCCATCGTGCTGCTGTCCGGCCCCTCCGGCTCGGGCAAGACCACCACGGCCATGAAGATCGCCGAGGAGCTGCGCCGCCGGGGGGTGAACTCCCACGCGGTGGCCATGGACAACTATTTCAAAGACGTGGACCCCAACACTGCCCCCCGCACCCCGGAGGGGGAGCTGGACTACGAGTCCCCCCTGTGCCTGGACATGGACCTGCTGGACCGGCACTTTGCCGCCCTGGCCCGGCGGGAGCCCATTATGATCCCCCGGTTCGAGTTTGCCCGCCAGATGCGCAACGACAGCATGGGCACACCCCTGAAGCTGGAGAAGAACGAGATCGTCATCTTCGAGGGCATCCACGCCCTGAACGACGACATCGCCGGGCGGCACCCGGAGGCCGCCAAGCTGTATATCTCCGCCCGGTCCAACGTGAACGAGGGCTCCGCCCTGCGCTTTAAGGGCACCTGGATGCGCCTGGTCCGCCGTGCGGTGCGGGACTATAGCTTCCGGGGGGCCGGGGTGGCCGACACCCTGAAGCTGTGGGCCAATGTGCGCCGGGGGGAGAAGCTGTACATCTCCCCCTATAAAAACCGGGCGGACATCGTGTTCGACTCCTCCCTGCCCTATGAGGTGTCGGTGATGGCCAACTACGCCGCCCCCCTCCTCCGGGCTGTGCCGGAGGAAAACCCCCGCCACGACGAGCTGCTGGAGCTCATCGACGCCTTCCACTGGTTCGAACCCATCGACCCCAACCTGGTCGCCCCCGACTCCCTGCTACGGGAATTCATCGGCGGGGGGAGTTATCAGTATCATTGAATCAAAATTTGCCTTCCCCTGGGGGAAGGCTATATCCGTTCTGACGCAAGGGTTCCCAGCCCTTTGGCGTTCCCCTCATCCGGTCCCTTCGGGACCACCTTCCCCCAGGGGAAGGCTCGTATTCTACTTTGGAGAGATGCCCTATGACCGACCCGGCTATTTTTGACCCCCGGGACCTGAATTTTAAAAACCCATACGGCGCGGTCCCCTCGGGGACTGTGGTCTGCTTTACCCTCCGTCCCCCCCGGGCGGGGGGATTTTCCCGTGGACGGCTCACCGCCCGGTTCGAGAGCCGGAACAACGAGGAGCAAATTATCCCCCTCCCCTGGGTGGACAGTCAGCTGGGGGTGGACCAGTTCCGGGGGACCCTGGACGTGGGCACTTATGTGGGCCTGGTCTGGTACTCCTTTGTGCTGGAGGGCCTGGATGGCCGCCGGGCGGAGCTGGGGCCCTATCAGCTCACCGTCTATCAGGGGGAGGAGGCCGTCCCCACCTGGTTCGGGGAGGGCATGACCTATCAGATCTTCCCCGACCGCTTCTGCCGCAGCCGTATCCCTGACCCCACGGGGCTGGTGGGGGGCCGCACCGTCCACCAGAACTGGGAGGACGAGCCGGTCTACCGCCCGGACGAGCACGGGGAGATCCGCAACCGGGACTTCTTCGGCGGGGACTTTCAGGGGGTCATCAGCAAGCTGGACGAGCTGAAGGAGCTGGGGGTGGAGACCCTGTACTTCAACCCCATTTTCGAGGCGGCGGAGAACCACCGCTATGGCACGGCGGACTATGACCGCATCGACCCCATGCTGGGCTGCAACGAGGACTTCTCCCGTCTGTGCGACGAGGCCCACAAGCGGGGCATGCGGGTGATGCTGGACGGGGTGTTCAACCACACGGGCTTTGTCAGCCGGTATTTTAACGGCGACAGCTTCTATCCCGACGTGGGGGCCTGCCAGAGCTGGGACTCCCCCTATCGCAGCTGGTTCCAGTTCATCCGCTGGCCCGACCAGTATGAGAGCTGGTGGGGTATCTATTCCCTGCCCGCCGTGAATGAGTCCGACCCCAGCTATCGCCGGTTCATCTTCGGGGACGAGGACAGCGTGGTCCGCCGGTGGCTGCGGGCGGGGGCGGACGGCTGGCGGCTGGACGTGGCCGATGAGCTGCCCGACGATTTCGTCGCCGGTATCCACGCCGCCGCCCGGGCAGAGAAGCCCTCGGCGGTGGTCATCGGCGAGGTGTGGGAGGACGGCTCCACCAAGGTGGCCTACGGCGTGCGGCGCAAGCACATCCTGGGCGGCCACTGCGACGGGCTGATGAACTATCCCCTGCGCAGCGCCATTTTAAGCTATTTCTCCGGGGGCAAGGCGGAGGACTTTGTCAGCGGCATGGAGACCATCCGGGAGAACTATCCCCCCTTCGCCTTCTACTCCGCCATGAACTCCCTGGGCACCCACGACACCCCCCGCATTCTCACCCTGCTGGGGGCAGGAGGGGAGTACCGGGATCAGTCCAGAGACTGGCGGGCCCACTTCCGTTTGTCCCCTAAACAGAGGCGGCGGGGCAAGGACCTGCTCCGGGCGGCGGCCCTTCTGCTGTTCTGCTTTCCCGGCTCCCCTACCGTGTACTACGGAGACGAGGCAGGGATGGAAGGCTTTGAGGACCCCTTCAACCGCCAGACCTACCCCTGGGGCCGCGAGGACCGGGAGCTGGTGGACTGGTTTCGGGCTCTGGGCGCCCTGCGCCGGGACCACCCCGCCCTTCGACGGGGGGACATCCGGTATGTGGCCGGCCAGGGGCCTCTGCTGGCCTTCACCCGGTCGGCGGCAGGGGAGACCATCCTGTGTGCCTGCAACGCCGGGGATGGGCCCGCCGCCATGGAGCTGGGCTTTCCCAGGGAATTGACGCCCCTGCTGGGCCGGGCCCATGTGGACCCCGGGGAGGAGGGGCCCACCCTGACTATCCCCCCTCTGTCCGGCGCGGCCTTCCTGGTCCACGAAGGCTGAAAGCCTTGAGGCCCAAGGGGGCAACCACAGATTGACAACTTGTCAGGGACGGATGGTAGACCCCATTCGTCCCTTTATGCTATGTTTTTCACAGAAAAAAGTTGGGGGCCTGCGAGCCTGCCATATTCTGAACAGGGAGATGAGAACATGACCCTTGGCCAGCGTATTCAGGCGTTGCGAAAGCAGCACGGCCTGTCCCAAGAGGGCCTGGGGGAGAGGCTGGGTGTCTCCCGACAGGCTATCTCCCGCTGGGAGATGGACGGGGCGGTCCCCGAGGTGGACAAACTCATCGCCATGGCCAGGCTCTTTGGAGTTTCTTTGAACCAGCTTTTGGGGGTAGAGGAGCCAGAACAGCCGGTGTCGGAAGCAAAACAGGTGTCTCATGGCAGGCGGTCCCGCCTGCTGGCCGCCCTGTGCGCCCTCCTTTCCGTGGTTTTGGCAGTATCTCTGGGCTTCAATTTTTATTATCGCTACCGGGTCCTCATGATCCTGGACCCACCTCAAGCCCCGTCTGCCCCCGTTCAGCAGGTGTTGTATGCCGTCCGGCCTGACTACGAAACCATGACCTATGACCTAGCGCTCTCCCTGACGGAGAATGGCGGGCTTAGGGGCTATGACACCCAGGTATCCCTCTTTACAGTCCTTCCGGAACAGCCATCCTATCAGGATGGAAACACCACAGTCATCCCTGCTCCCTCTTATCACCAGGAGGAATTTCCTGTCGCCTTCCGCAACAAAACGGCCACTCTGGTCCTGGAAAACCTCCCCTTCCGCTATCATAAAGCCGCCGTCATCTCCCTAACCTACTCCAAGGGGGAACTGGAGGGGACCCACGCTCTGCTGCGGCTGGAGCCCACCGGACGGGGCATTGACTGGATCATAGAGGCGGGCAGCAGTTCCTTCGGCCAACACCCTCCCGAGATCAAAGAGGAGCCGGAACTCTTAGCGCTCCAATGACCCCACCTCCCTGGTCGGCAACGATGAGCCGGCAGTGTGCTCCGCCCAGACGACACGTTGCCGCCCTACTGAGCTTCTATAAAAGACTACAATTCTCTACAAAAGTACCTATGGAAAGAGGAAAGCATCGGTTTCTTGACAAGGTCCTCCATCTAGTATAATATTTTACTGTGACGGCAAGAGTATGCGGAACTGACCCTTGCCCGTCAAGAGGAAGACGTTACTTCTGGAGGATGAAAACATTGATTGAAAAGCAACTCCCTTACAAATATAAAGTATATGAGATCATTAAGGAGGATATCCTTTCCGGGAAGTATCGGGCTGGAGAAGAACTGAACGAGCGAGAGCTGGCCGAGACTATGGGGGTCAGCCGCACCCCTGTCCGTGAAGCGATTCAGATGCTGGAACACAACGGCTGGGTGAGTATTGAAACTTACAAAGGGGCGGTCATTCGCAGCTTTGGTAGAAAATATCTGGCTGATTTAATGAAAGTCCGTACAGCTCTGGAGTTATCCGCCGTGGAAGACGCGGCCAAAAATATTACTGACGAAACTTTCGCCGCTATTGAACAGACCTATCAGCAGCAGGTCGCAGCTATGGACTCCTCAAACAATCTGGATTTCGCCCAACTTGACCGCCTCTTTCACCAGAGCATCTATGAGCTTAGTGGCAACAATACCCTAATCGACCTGTTAGGCAACTTGAACGATATGATTTTTGTCACCGCCACCAAGGCTTTGTCCGGCGCGCCTCGGCGCCAATCTACCATTCGAGAACATGCCGCAATTTTGGAGGCGCTGCGCTGCCGGAACGCGGACCAGGCAGTCCGGGCCATGAAACTCCACATGGAGCAGACTCACTGTAATGTTCAGCATAACACCTCTATAGACTGAATCTTTTTTATATGGCAGCAGACACACGGCAGGTCAAACCCCTGTCGTGTGTTTTACTTCGTATGTTGATAGTTTTATACAAAAAAGCAAATATTCTTTCGTGAAAATCTACAATCATGCAAGAAAGGCTGCGTAATTCTTGACAAAATAATGCCCTGCGTATAAAATCTATGTTGGAATTTTGAATTTGGTATACAAAATTCAAAATTACTGTTCTCAAGTTTCTCAAAAAGGAGTTATGAGATATGAAAGTCAGTCTGATCCAGATGGATATGAAGTTCGCCTCTCCTGACGAGAATTTCGCCCACGCGGAAGAGCTGATCCGTCAGGCGGCCCAGAGCCACCCAGATGTGATCACCCTGCCGGAAACCTGGAACGTAGGCTTCTTCCCCAAGGAGAACCTGGCAGAACTCAGCGACAAGGACGGCGCCCGTGTGAAGGAGACCTTCTCCCGTCTGGCTAGTGAGCTAAACGTAAACATCGTGGCCGGCTCTGTGTCTAATGTCCGGGATGGCAAGATTTATAACACCGCCTTTGTCTTTGACCGCAAGGGAACCTGCGTCGCCGAGTACGATAAGACGCACCTGTTTTCTCCCTCCGGCGAGCATGAATACTTTCAGTCCGGAGACCATACCGTCCGGTTTGAGTTGGATGGCGTCCCCTGCGGCTTAATTATCTGCTATGATGTCCGCTTCCCGGAGCTAATCCGTACCATTACCGTCCAAGGAATCGACGTATTGTTTGTCGTGGCCCAGTGGCCCTCTCTGCGCCGCTTCCATTGGCAGGCGCTGAACCAGGCACGGGC
>OJPN01001993.1_pt1 | contig 13083 bp, 10 predicted proteins | sample 1598511 | NCBI WGS metagenome assembly OJPN01 (sample SAMN03922485, study PRJEB24848) | human gut metagenome | isolation source: stool sample | host: Homo sapiens | place: Germany | collected 2011-05
TGTCGCTGCCATTCACATCCCATCCTTTCCAAAAGAAAAAGCCACCCGTAGGTGACTTCATCTCAATATTTATGACCTGATAAACTCTCCAAGAGCATTTCCGATACTTTCTGCCTTAACAACTGACCACACCAACAGGAAGATGGCAAGGATTGCGGCAACGCCCATTCCTGCAAGAATTGCCAAAGAAGTCCACATTGCTTTGACGATACAGTAGATTGCACATCCACCGATTACCAGAAGCAACAGACCAATCACATACGAGGAAATGTTGGTGAGCAGGTTTCCGAGGATACAGATTACTTTAACAGCCAACAGCACAGGAAGTGCAAAAATCTTCAAAATCATTTTCATAGGAACGGCTCCTTTCTTTTTCTATCTTTATTTTACCTGACAACTTGCAAAAGAACAATGATGTCGCCGGTATGTAAAAGCCGCAGCCGAAACTGCGACTTCCCGACAAATTGTCGGATTACTGAATGGAGGACAACCTGACAAGGACTTCTTTCATGTCCGCCCAGATGGTCTCCAGACGTTCCTGCAAGTCCTTAATGTCAGCTTCGTAGATGCTGCCGGTTTCATTGGCTCGTTTTGCGTACTGGTTCAGGTTGTTGGAACAGATTCGCAGAACCGAAACCAGTGCTTTCACATCCTGCAAATCCAGATTGATACAGTAGCCATCCAGAGCCATTTTCCGAAGATATGCCCCCATACTGCGGATACCAAGCTCGTCCATCTTCTGATGGATTCGCTCGACTTCCTCTTTGGATGCAAGAAAGTGAACATCCTGGTTACGCTTTTCCATTACAACACCTCCTCGTAGCCCTCAGAGCGTTTTGCAGGCGGGATATGCTCGGACTTGGATTTCAGATCAGCCAGAACAGAGGGGCGTTCCGCTTCTCCTTTTTCAGCACGGCTTTCCACCGTATCTTCCATATTCAGCGCCGCATCCAGCTCCGCAAGCCGCTGACTTTTTGCCGCAAGTTCCGCTTCCTGGGGAAATGGTTTTCCAAGTTCTGCTTTTGCCGCTTCCTGCTGATTGTAGAGATTGGTCAGCTGTTCATTGGCTCTTTCCAACCGCTCAGGAATGCCGGAAAGGGCGTTATCCAGTCGGGTGATATTTCCTCTGGCATCCGTACCAAGGGCTACACGGTGGCTCATAGAGCCTTTCAGAACAATGTCAAACTCACTTCGGAAGCTGTCATAGGAAAGCTCCATCTGGAATCCCCGGTAGCTGCCCAGCGGAACCGGATCAGCACTTTTTGTCTCCTTACAGGCGGCAAGAATGATTTCACCGGCATCGGCTTTTTCCGCATAATGTCTGCCCATGATTTCCATACCACAGAATCCTTCGGAGATCTGCGGATGTGCCTCCACGGTTTTAATGTCCGCTTCAAAGCCATGAATATAACCAGTCTGCTTTTCAATCTCAGCCGGGAAGTATTTCAGGAGCTTATCCTCCATACGGTACTGATGGCTCTGGTGGTCGGCCTTCAGCACTTTCAGCCTTGCCACATCAATATCCAGGTCCATCTTTTCCTTGATGAGCGGATTACCGGCGCACAGTGCTTTGATCTCTGCATAGGACAGAGCCTGTTCATCCACATCGTCACATGAACGAACCGGCGATTTGGAGGTCATGATCTGGGAGATAAATTTCTGCTTATTCTCCAGGGTCTGATACAGATATGCGTCGAAGGTTCCCTCGGTAACGTATTGATAGACCTGAACCTCTTTGTTTTGGTTGCCCTGACGGATGATTCGACCGTTTCTCTGGGTCATATCAGACGGACGCCAGCCCACATCCAGATGGTGAACTGCCACCAGTTTGTCCTGTACGTTGGTTCCTGCACCCATTTTCTGCGTACTGCCAAGCAGCACACGCACCTGTCCAGTACGAACCTTGGCAAAGAGTTCTTTCTTTTTTGCTTCAGTATCCGCATCGTGGATAAAGGCAACTTCCTCGGCAGGTACACCGTTTGCGATTAGCTTGGTTTTGATGTCGTCATAGACATTGAATGTGCCGTCATTTTTTGGTGTCGAAAGGTCGCAGAACAATAACTGTGTCAGCTTGTTTGTCTGACCTTCCTGCCAGATACGGAGGACATTTCCTACACAGGCATTGAGCTTGCTGTTTGGGTCATCCGGCAACAGCGGGTTCATCAGCCGCTGATCCAGTCCCAGTTTCCGTCCATCGCTGGTAATCTTGAGCATATTGTCCACAGACGGATCAATGATACCGGCATGGACATCCGCAGCTCTTTCGGAAAGGGATGCAACCATATCCTTCTGATACTCAGATGGCTGCACCACAACCGTCTCAAATTTCGCTTCGGGAACCGGAAGATGCAGCTGGTCTGAGGTCTTAATGTCGGCTACTTCCTTGAACATATTCATCAGTTCAGGAAGGTTGAAGAACTTGGCGAATCGGGTTCTGGCACGGTAGCCAGTTCCTTCAGGAGCCAGCTCAATGGCCGTCGTTGTCTCGCCAAAGGTGGATGCCCAGGAATCGAAGTGGGTCAGATTCTTCTTCTGGAGCGTACCGTACTGGAGATAGCGCATGACCGTGTAAAGCTCGGTCATGGAGTTGCTGACGGGAGTACCCGTGGCGAAGATAACACCACGACCGCCGGTGATCTCGTCCATATAACGGCATTTCATAAACATATCCGAAGATTTCTGGGCTTCGGAGGTGGAGAGACCTGCCACATTCCTCATTTTGGTGTAGAGGAACAAGTTTTTGAACGCATGGCTCTCGTCCACGAACAGCCGGTCAACACCTAACTGCTCAAATGTGATGACATCATCCTTTCTGTCGGCGGCAAGAAGTTTATCCAGTCTGGCTTCCAGAGATTTTCTGGTTTTCTCCATTTGCTTGATGGTAAAATTCTCACCACGCTGATATTTCAGTTCTGCGATTGCGCCCTCAATCTCATCAATCTGTTCCTGCAACTGCCGTTCCTGCCGCTCGGCAGACAGCGGAATCTTCTCAAACTGGCTGTGACCGATGATAACGGCATCATAGTCGCCGGTTGCAATACGGGCGCAGAACTTCTTCCGGTTTGCGGTTTCAAAATCTTTCTTCGTGGCAACAAGGAGCTTGGCACTCGGATAGAGGTGCAGGAACTCATTTGCCCACTGCAAGGTGAGGTGGTTCGGAACCACAAACATGGACTTCTGGCTCAGGCCAAGTCGTTTGCTCTCCATAGCCGATGCTGCCATTTCAAAGGTTTTGCCCGCACCAACTTCGTGTGCGAGCAGGGTATTTCCACCATAAAGCACATGAGCGATAGCGTTTCTCTGATGTTCACGGAGGGTAATATCCGGGTTCATACCGCCAAAACGGATATGGCTGCCATCATACTCACGGGGTCTGGTGGAGTTAAAAAGCTCATTGTACTTCGTAACCAGTGCTTCACGACGGCGGGGGGCTTTCCATACCCAATCCTGAAACGCATCCTTGATTGCCTGCTGTTTCTGCTGTGCCAGAGTGGTTTCCTTTTTATTCAGGACACGCTTCTGCTTGCCATCTGCATCTTCAATGGTGTCATAGATACGAATATCTTTCAGGTTCAGCGTTTCTTCCAGAATCCGATAGGCATTGGCACGGTCTGTACCGTAGGTCACATACGCCGCCACATCATTGTAGCTGGGAGAGCTTTTCCCATTGATACGCCACTCTGCGGTCATCTCGGAGAATTTCACCTCAATGGAACGGCGCAGATAGTATGGGGTCTCAAAGGTTTCTTCCATGAACTGCTGAATATAGCCGGGATCAATCCAGGTAGCACCCAGACGGACATCAATCTCAGACGCATCCAAATCCTTCGGCTGTGCCTTTTGCAGTGCCTCCACATTGATATTGAAAGCGGAATCACGGTTCGCCGCCATCTGTGCGATACGCAGCTTGCTTCTCACATCACCAGAAAGGTATTCGTCCGCAGTCTGCCAACCAGCTTCCACATCATCAGGAGCCATCGGGTCTTTGAAGATCACCCCACGCAGCTCTGTTTGAATGGCTTCATAGTCCTCAGGGGTTCCCAGGAGCTGTGCCATGAAAGGAAGATCAACTTTACCACGCTCACCAATAGAGATTGCCAGAGCTTCCGATGGGGTATCCACGCTGGTCACTCTGCGTTCCGGCTTGATCGTTCTCTTGGTGAACATATCTGCCTTGCTCTTTAAGTTGCCGTCCTCATCCACATTTTCCAGAGAACACAGAAGGTAATAGGAGGAATCATCAGAGAAAGCCTGCCCATTTGCACGGTTGTTGATGAGACCGTTCTTTGCGGTAAACGCATCGTAGGCATCATTCAGTTCTGCCTGCTTCTGAGAAATCATCTCATCCGGGTAATCCTCCAGCTGATATTCGATTAGCTCATTGACGATACCACGGAGTTCCACCATGCCTTTCACACGGTCTTTTGCTTTCTCGTTCAGCTCCACATGGCGCATGATGGAGTTTTCACGGAAGTACGCTTCGCCGTCCACCACAGCATAGGAGAAGTTCTTGACATCCGGGGTTGCAGGAATGGTTTCCGCTTCTTTGCCCTTATCAGCTTCGGGAAGCTCCACGGCCTGATAGGTTCCCTGAATGCGAGAAACCGCTTCGTTCAGAAGGTCGGACAGTTCCGCACCCGGAATCGGACGGACGGTAATATCATCCTTGCCGTAAGGGGTGCTTTCCAGAACCGTGTCGCCCAGAACCATTTCCGGGTGATCGACAAAGTAGCTGTTCATGGTGTGTCCTTCTTCGGTGCGGTTCAGATGCACCCAATCAGGAACGATGTCGATCGGATGGTCACGCTTTTGCAGGAAGATGATGTCGGACACGACTTCCGTGCCTGCGTTCTTCTTAAAAGCGTCATTTGGCAGACGAATCGCACCAAGCAGTTCCGCTCTCTGTGCCAGATACCGTCTTGCATCCGAGTTCTTGGAATCCATGGTAAAGCGACTTGTCACAAAAGCAACCACACCGCCAGGACGAACCTGATCCAGAGCTTTGGCGAAGAAATAATTGTGGATAGAGAAACCCAGCTTGTCGTAGGGCTTATCCGATACCTTGTAGTTCCCAAAAGGAACATTACCCACAGCCAGATCGTAGAAGTCTCTGCGGTCTGCCGTTTCAAAACCGGCGACTTTGATTTCTGCGTTGGGATAGAGCTTCTGAGCGATTCTTCCGGTGATGGAATCCAGTTCCACACCGTAAAGGCGGCTGCTCTGCATCTCCGGGGGCAGCATACCAAAGAAGTTACCGATACCCATGGCGGGTTCCAGAATGTTGCCTGTCTCAAAGCCCATCTGTCCTACCGCATCGTAGATGGAGCGAATGACCGTGGGACTGGTATAGTGGGCGTTCAGCGTCGAAGCTCTTGCCGCAGCATATTCATCCTCGGACAGCAGATTTTTCAGAGTGGTGTACTCCTGCGCCCAATTTCCCTTATCAGGGTCAAAGGCATCTGCCAGACCGCCCCAGCCGACATAGTTCGACAAAATTTCCTGTTCTTCAGGAGTAGCGTTTCGGTTCTCGCTCTCCAGCAGGAACAGGGTCTTGATGGCTTCCATATTTCTTGCGAACTTCTGCTTCGGTCCACCTTCACCGATGTGGTCATCCGTGATGTGGAAGTTCACCGCAGGAACAGGAGGGACTTCTCTGGTTGCGAGGGACTGCTCAATCTGAGCAATGATGTCCATGACCTCAGGATTCTGCCAGCCGTCCACCTTGGTATAGTCCCGAACGATGGTGTCCTGACCGTCCTTGCAATGAATGAGGTAAAGACTGCCCGGTAACGGTCGCCCGGTATTCATTGCGCCCAGAGCTTTAACCTGGGTGGAAGGGAGGGAGTGGTAGGCTCTCAGGGCATCTTCAAAGGAACTGTATTCCTTGATGTCCAGCGCACCACGTTTCTGGATGTCCTCTGCTACATAGAAATGGTCAATGAAGTATTCCGGTTCCTGCTGTTCAGGCTCTGCACTGGCTCTGACCTGTGCCTGTGCCTTTTCATCAGGATAGTCACCATAGATACGGATGCACTTATGCTCCTTTTGATCGTAAACGGCAGCACCGTCATACTTGAACCCGTCATCCTCCATAGTTCCGTCTACATAGCCCTGGGCAGCTGTTTCGGCTTCCTCCAGAGTGTAGTAGTCCAGTTTATCATCGAAGCCGTTTTCAAAGTGATGATAAGCGGCAACCAGATAACGACGTTCTGGCTGTGCTGTTTCGGTGCAGATTTCACCCTGAATTTCCTCTGTAACGGAGTTTTCTTCAGTATAGGCGTCACCCCTTACTGCAAGGTTTCTTTCGTCCTGAGAAAGCATACGCTCGAAATTCTCACGGCTTTCTGCACGGAAGATCGGATAAAGCAGAGAGGGGTCTCTCAGCTGCACTTCCCGGTCGGTAATCTGCTCCACAAGAAAAGTGGTATCGTCCAGATAGACCGTATCTCCAACCTGATAATTCCACGCCAGTGTATCTTCAACCGGCTCTGCGATATTTTCTGCGGATTCTTCAGGCTGTACTGCTTCCATAGCCGCCACAGTCTGACGGACTTCCTCCAGGTAGACATTGGCAAGCCACTCATCGTCAAAGTATTCCGTAACACCCTCATGGTCTACATAATAGGTTCCGGTCTGCTCATCCCAGATGGCATACTCGCCATCCTCGGTATCGACCACAGCGAAACGCTCATAGACATCTTCCAGAGGATTTGTTTTGGCATCTTCGATTGCCTGCCGCTCGGCTTTCTCCTCAGGGGTAAGAAAGCGACCTTTTTTCATCAGAGCATCAATTCTCTGCGCTACCTGTGTCCAGGACATCTGCACCTTATCGCAGCCGCTTTTGGTGTAGCGGACACCCTTGGCATCGTGATCCTGACCGCTGTGGGTTGCATCGGAACAGGCATGGGAATGACCGCCGGTTCCGTATTCATGCTTCAGGAACTCGGCTTTCTCCTTAACCGAATGATTTTCCTGCCAATATTCATAGATACGGCGCTTTCCACCGGCAAAGCCGCTGCCACGGGTCAGGTCATCATTGACCTCATCATCCGTAATGAACTGACGGACAAGGGGCATCTGCATCATATCGCTCTGATATTCCCTGACAGGGGCATCCAGTTCATTCAACCGCTTTTCAATGCCATCCAGCTTGTGATAATGAAAGCGAAGCAGAGAACGGTCAGCATCATGGGCAATCATAAACCCACGATACTCCTCTTTCATTGCCGCTAAAAATTCAGGCTGCCTGAGCTGCTCTGCCAGCCATGCGGTTTCTTCCGGAAAACCATTGCTGCGGATTTCCGACAAAGTAGGGAAGAATCCCATTGCCTTTGCTTCATCAGAAAGGTCATGGTAAAGATACCAAATGGACTGAGCAATTTTTTCACGCTCAAAACCGGGGGCTTCCACCAGTTCCACATTGGTAGCGTACCGCCCGTTTTCCAGCAGTTCTTCAATCCGCTTTGCGGCATCCTCCCATGGAATGATCTGCGCCCTGGGGCTGTCAATGGCAGAGGAACCTTTGGCAAGATGAATCCCGTCCCCGGCATACCATGCGGAAATATTGCCGCCGTCCTCCTTCAGACCGAAACCGCCGTGATAAACCCGCTTCAGAGCCGGGACAATTTCTTCCACAGGTTTTTGCTTCATATACTCCAGAGCAACGATTTTCCGGGCATCATCGGTATTGCTGCCAAGCAGGAGAAAGTGGTCGATTTCTTCCTGAGAAAAAGAAAAAGCAGAGGGCTTTCGGCTCTCTGCTTCGTCGATAAAACTGATTTGTTCGTGTTCGGAGAGGAACAGGTTCAGACTCAGCTGTTGATAAGCTCCGTCATCACGATTTCCTCCGCCTGCGCTTTCAGGCTGCTCATGTGTCTTGCCCAGCCCAGCTGATCCGTCTCTTTCTCCGGTGCCGGGTTGTTCTTCAGGTACTGGTTCATCAAAAGTTCCACTCTGGCTTTCGCCGTCTCCTCGATCTCCCACAGGTGCGGGAACAGGCTCTCCGTCAGAATCATGTCGTTCAGGAGCATCGGATTGTTCTGCTCCAGAAACGCTCTGCGCATCCTGCCATATTTGCCCAAAGGTCTCGTTTCCTCGTTCTCCAGCCTGATGTTCGGGATTCTGTAATCCCCGGCCTGTCTGTAAGTCATTTCGCTCATAATCTGCGCTCCTTTCAGCAGCTCTGTTCTGCTCGTATTCACCAATCGCTTTCTCGATCTCCTGAAACATCCGTGAACTGATTGCATTGACTGCCGTGCCGAGGGTGTTTACCGTCTGGCGGGTGTTAAAATCAAAGACATTCAGGAAGTCCTCATGCTCGAAGTAGTTGTCAGGGTTCTCAACCAGTCGGCAGTACATCGCATAGGATACGCTGTTTGCAACCGCTCTCTTGAAAGCCACTTCGATGTTAAGTTCATCATACTCCTCAAGGAAGCTATTGGCAACGATGTCGAGGATCGGCTTCTTGTAGTCCTCCCAATACTCCGCAGAAAGAGACAGTGCAATGTCCTCCAGCTGCGCCTCCAACAGTCCATCTGCGGAAACACCAAAGGAACGCTCCATAGCTTCCATCACATACGCACGGTTTTCCTCTATGACTTCCCACGGTTTCAGTTCAGGGGATGAACGGCGGACACCAGTATCAGCCACATCGAATACATACCGCAGATAGGGCTTATCCCTGTTGGTCACAAACAGTGCGATGCCGGTGGAACCTCGTCTGACATATCTGCGGTACTTCTCGTCGTTCCACTCGTCATAAGGCTTGCAGAAGGTGGCATTGGGGCGCTGGGCATAAATCATCACCTGTTCCGGATAGTGAACTCATAGTTTCGGGACATCGTTACCAGAAAGGAAGTCCAGTTATCCTTATTCGACGTGATTTTTCCGATGGTCTCTCTTGCCAACCCGGAATAAAATCGCTCTTTTGCGTTCATCATTTCCCTCCAATCCTTAAAAATCAGGATAAAGATTCAGCCTATCAAAAGTCTCGTCATCCATACTGGACAACTTATTGAGAACAGAATCAGCCAGGGCACAAAGCTCGGCTTCCTCCTTGGAAAGCTGCTCCTTCATCTGTATGAGTGCTTCGCACAGCCCCGACTTTGTGCCAGGACTGTAAAGCATCATCAAGTTCCGTTCATCTTGTGTGAAATTCATCATTCCATATCCCTTTCCGGGTGGCTTCTGGGTGGTTTGTGGGGTGTATCGAAAACCGACATTTCTTTCAGCTGTTCCAACACGGAAGGGCGCTCTTCCGCAACGGAAGCCTTCCCGTTGTTAATGATGCCATCCAACATCCCATAGTCGTCCTCCATAGCCATCTCTGCGTTTTTCAGATAGTTTACGGGTTTCATAAAGTTCTGAAGCTCCACGAAACGAAGGCATCAACGTAATAACAGGATACTTCACCGGCAACCTTGAGCGCCACGATGTCGCTGACCAACATACTGTGACCACGGAAGTCCTCCGGGTGGTCAATATTGAACCTGGTATAAAGAGCTTCCAGCTGCTCGGCAGCACCGGCGGACTGCTCAATCGGACCATTGTAAACCACCTCATAATGGTCAATGGTCGGCTGATTTTCCAGCTTCTGAATGTGCCAATACGGCATAAAACGAAACTCGTCGGTCTCGTCAATGCGCTTCAACTGAAGAACTGCGTAAGAGTCTGTGGAGCTTTCCAGAAAAGCCACCATTCTGTCATCGGAAGTGGTATTTCCATGAACATCATCCCATTTTTCAATTTTCATAGGCGACCTCCTTATCGTTCCGGTTCCTTGTGCTTATGCGAGGGCGTGGCAGGCGAAGTCTTTTCTGCCGCCTGTGCCAGCTTTGCCATGACCGACTCACGCTTGGGCGGGTCGAGCTTATCCAGCTGACTTCTCAGCACCTTGGCAACCTCTACGGCAGTTTCCTCACGGGCCTCCGCAATGGCCGTATCCAGAAACTCACGGTATGGTGCAGTATTGCCTGCGGCAAGGTCTGTCTTGATTTTCTGGATATGTGCCTGCGCATCATCGACCTGATCCATATATTCATAGGGGTCGAAGTTCTCGGCAAAACGGTCGAGTTTGAACGCAAGCTCTGCAATAGGGTCGTTCACCACAACCGCCTGCCTGCCAACCTCAAAAGCCTGTTCCATCACATCCTCATAGACCATGGCACGAAGCTCCCTGTGTTCCAGACCAAAGGATTCCAGAATATCTTTTCTGGCTTCGATCATGGACAAATCCGGGTTATCCAGCTGACCGCCATCTATCTCGTTGTAGTTTTCATCCAACAGAGTGTAATCGTAGCCATCCTCACAGGTCTGCACCGCCAGGATTCTGTCCCGACCAACCTTCCATGCGGCTTCATCACCCATGATTTCAGGCTCTGCCATATAGGTTGCGCCGTTGCGCTCCATGATTTCTGCGAACTGGCAGATGTGGAACACATTGTAACCAACCTGGGTGTGGTACTCGTCGATAAATTTGCAGGGTTTCACGACAGTTTCATCGGGATAGTGAATCTGGACACAGCCACCGTCCGGAATACGGAACAAGTCCTTATAGTGGCTGTCGATAAATCGGATGTCCTTGCCGTCCGGGTTATACTCATTTCTCATTTGCGTTTTCCTCCGTTATCAAATTCCATGTTAAACCTGGTCTTTCCGTCCTCGAATACCTCCATATAGACCGTGGCATCAAAGGTGTTTCCGATCTTAGCTGATTTACAGCCTTTCAGCTTGATTTTCCCAGAGCCAAGCAGTTTCTGTGCCGTGGTGCTGGTCATGCTCTTGCCGATACTCTCGAAGTAGCGGTTGTTCTTCCAGAGGGCAAACTTGCAGCTTCGGTTGGAACAGAAAAATGCTTTCGCCTTTTCTTCCACAGAACTGCCGCAGACAGGGCATTTCCCCACGGCATTGCTTTCCTTTGACATCAGAACTTCAGAGTCCTGAATGACCTCGTAATTCTGAATCAGACCGGCAATCACATCTTTGATCTCATCCATAAAATCCTCGCTGGCGTATTCGCCCTTCTCGATGAGCAACAGCTTTTCCTCCCAATCCGCTGTCATAGACGGGGACTGAATCTGTTCGGGCATGACTGTTACCAGAGCCGTACCCTTGTGGGTAGGAATCAGATGTTTGGTTTTCTTATCGCCTTTACGCTCCAGGAAACCGATACGCACCAGTTTTTCGATGATACCGGCACGGGTTGCAGGAGTTCCCAGACCTTTGCGCTCCACCTCATCGGGCATTTCATCCGCACCGGCAGTTTCCATGCTCTGCAGGAGCGTATCTTCGGTGTAGTGCTTCGGAGGAGAAGTTTTTCCTTCCTTAATTTCCGTGCTGATGACAGCTATTTCATCGCCAACGGAAACGGAAGGTAGCGCCTGTTCCTTTTCGTCAGATTTTGTCGAAATGCTTTTTCTGGCAAGTGCTTTCCAGCCATTATGCAGTATGGTTTTTCCCTTGGCAGAGAACGTAGTGCCGCCACAGTCCAGTTCAATGACTGTCTCTGCGTATCGGTGCGGATCTCCCACAGCCACGAAAAGGCGGGTGGAAATCAGTTGCAAAATTGCAAGCTCTCCCTTGGGAAGCTCGTTCAGATTGCATTTCTGCAATTCTCTGGTAGGGATAATGGCATGGTGGTCTGTGACCTTTTTGTTATCCACAACCTGCTCCGCATGGACAGGTACGTTATCCACACCTGGGGCGGGGAATGTGTGGAAAGCCATATTTACGAGGTCTGGCAGATTGTGTGCCATATCGTCCGTCAGGTATCTGCTGTCGGTACGGGGATAAGTGACCAGCTTCTTTTCATAGAGGTTCTGGGTGTAATCCAATGTCTGCTGTGCCGTATAGCCCAGCAAACGGTTGGCATCTCTCTGTAAACTGGTTAAATCATAAAGCGCAGGCGGCTTTTCGTTTTTTTCTTTGCGTTCCGCCTTTTTGACCGCAGCAATAGAGCAATCTTTGCTGACAGCCTCGGCTTCTGACTTCTTTTTGAAGCGTTCGCTTGCTGCCGTAAACCCATCCAGTCCAATCTGAACCGTATAGAAGGGTTCCGGTTTGAAAGCGGCAATGGCAGCTTCACGCATGACTGCCATTGCAAGGGTGGGAGTCATGACTCGACCAACATTCAGGGTCTGCCCGTAAAGGGTTGAAAAAAGCCGAGTAGCGTTAATGCCAACAATCCAGTCGGCTCGCTCTCGACACAGGGCTGCTTCATACAAAGCATCATATTCAGTTCCAGACCTGAGATTTTCAAAGCCCTCCCGGATAGCGGAATCTTCCATGGAAGAAATCCAAAGTCGCTCAAATGGCTTTCTGCACCCGGCTTTGTGGTACACCAGTCGGAAGATCAGTTCGCCCTCACGACCGGCATCTGTCGCACACACAAGGCTGGCGACATCATCTCTGGCCATGAGTTTTTTCAGGATACCGAACTGCTTCTTGGTTCCGGCAGAAACCTCATATCGCCAGTCCGCCGGAAAAATCGGCAGGTCAGCATACGCCCATTTGCCATATTTTGCATCGTAGGCTTCGGGCTGTGCCAGCTCCACCAGATGACCGACACACCAACTGACGATGTAGCCGTTGCCTTCGAGGTAGCCATCTTCACGCTTGTTTGCACCAAGAACCTTTGCGATACTCTGTGCGACTGAGGGTTTCTCAGCCAATACTAATTTCATTCGCATCTGCTCCTTTCCAAAAAATAAGCAGCCATGCACCGTAGTACATGACTGCTATGTAATGATTTATAATTCAGTAATTACTTCCCATGGATATGAGGGATCAGTAAAATGTCCATATGTAGCAGTAGGCAAATATTTCGTCTTTTTTAGATTTAATCGTTCGATGATTGCCTGCGGGCGAAAATCAAATTTTTGCTTGACGTATTTTGTTATTTTTTTCGATTCTTCTCCATCTTCTGTTACACATACCATTGCAGGATTTTCTTCCCCAAAATTATACGAAACAGAAACGCAGCACTCTTTGGTTAATCCGTTTGCAACAAGATTTTTAGCGACAAAACGGCACATATATGCTGCTGTCTCTTATACACATCTCCGAGCCCACGAGACGGACTCCTAT
>OJPN01002005.1_pt1 | contig 13004 bp, 10 predicted proteins | sample 1598511 | NCBI WGS metagenome assembly OJPN01 (sample SAMN03922485, study PRJEB24848) | human gut metagenome | isolation source: stool sample | host: Homo sapiens | place: Germany | collected 2011-05
TAAGCTCTTGCAGGCAAGCTTGCATCGGATTTCCGACTTTTGACCCTGCTATCTTAAAATGCAGATAGAATCTGAAATAATTACTGTGAATCATCAGCAGTATTTCGGCTGCTTCTCGCCTCCTCAAGATAATTATAAAGCGTGTATTTTGAAACCTTCAGCGTCTCACAGAGGAGTACGCTCGTCTTGGAGATCTTGAAGACACCTTTCTGGTCGAGATAATCCAGGGCGCGGATCTTTTCTTCTTTGTTCATGAGTCCCATCGGCTTTCCGACGAGGAGTTCTGCCTGATTCATATAATACTGAAGGATATCGTCCACATTCTTGGTCGCAAGCGCGTCTTTGTCGCTCATCGGTGCATGGTGGGTCATCGGATACTGGACGAACGCATGGAGCGCACGCTGGGCATTTAAAAAGTCGGAGACATCGAGATTTACGCAGACAGCTCCGATGATCTTGCCGTTCTCATCCGGGATCAGGGTCGTGAAGGATTTGTAAAACTGATCTTTCTGACCGTTTGAGAAGGTCTGGAGACTTTCCTTCATCGGTTCGATATCTTTTCCGAACTGTGTGATCATTCCACCCTTCGGAGAACCGCCGACATCGCGTCCGCTGAGCGTGGCATTCAGGGCATAGACGATCGTGTGATCGTAACCTTTCCGGTAGTCGTGGATCAGGATCTCGCTGTTTTCACCGAGAAATTTCTGGAGCCCTTCGAGAAAACGGATCAGAAAGTCGAAATCAAGATACTGGGAAATTTCCATAAATGTGTACCTCCATGGAGACAGATACCGGATCAGGCATTCCCCCCGAAATACACTGCCGGAATATTACGTGAAAATATTAACAAAGCAGAGGCGAACAAACCTCTGAAACTCTTAGCTGATCTCAGAATACCATATAACAAACTGTTTGTCAATTATATAACATTTTTTCACACAAAAAGTTTGAAATAATGATTGACATTCTATGAAGTATGGCCTATAATAAAAACACAAAAACAAAAAGAAAGATAAACAAACTAATTTTTAGTTATTGTACCCATCCTTTTCCGGACCCGGGATCCACTCACAGGGATCCCGAGCCCACCCACTTGGACAACGACGTCCGGCTTTTGGAAGCTGTAAAGTTGTCTGGTTGAATTTGCAGATTCCCCCACTTTGATAGATTCACATCGTGGTGGATGTGATAAAGACCGGTTTTTCTGCGGAATGGATGCCCACAGGAGAAATGGAAGGCCGAAGGGCCCGCTGCCTCGCCACAGCGAAAAAATCCGCATTTCCGGCCGTGATCCCCATAAGGGAAAAGATGATACATATTGAGCGCAGAACCCCTGAGGCAGACGATCCCCAATATCGCTGTTTCAGGGGTTCTGTCTGTTTGGGAGTGTCATGTGTATTTCTCTTTGGGAGAGGAAAGGAAAACGATCACGCGCATATATTTATAAAATGAGATGGGAAAACAGGTAGGCAGGAGGTATCAATGAAATTCAGACAGAAAATCGTTCTGTTTCTGGTGATCGTAGTTGTGGATCTGATCCTGTGCGGCGTGACCTTGCGGATGTGGAAAGGAGAAGATGGGGAAAAGGATTTTAAGGGAGACGTGTATCATGAAAGAAATAAAGAGGAAAATGAGTCAGAGGAGCAGGAAGATCGAAAAGACAGGAACGTCATGTCGAGGGAATCGGACATGGTACGGGAGAAGGAGACCGATATGAGAAAATACGTGGCGCTCACATTCGATGATGGTCCGAATTCCAGATACACAAAGCCGCTCCTGGACGGTCTCAGGGAACGCGGGATCCGTGCATCCTTTTTTCTTGTCGGCGAGTGCATTGACGGAAAGGAAGATCTCGTAAAGCAGATGGCGGAGGATGGACATCTGATCGGTGTCCATTGTATGACACATAAGGATCTCACGAAAGAACCGCTTTCGGATGCCAAAAAAGAAATCTGTGAAACCGGGGAGAAGATCCGGGCAGTGACCGGAGTCATGCCGGAGTACGTCCGCCCGCCATACGGAAGCTGGAATGCGAAGCTGGAGGAGGCGGTGGACATGATCCCGGTATTCTGGGATGTCGATTCCATCGACTGGCGTCTGAAGAACACGGAAAAAGTGACCGCAAAAGTCTTAAAAGATACGGAGGACGGGGACATCATCCTGATGCATGATGAGTTCCGGACATCCGTGGAAGCTGCGCTCCGGATCATTGACAACCTTACGGCGAAAGGGTATACTTTTGTTACAGTAGACGAACTGATGGTCGATTAAAACATTCGGGAAAGGCAGTTTTCATGGATTTATTTGATTATATGAGACAAAATACGATGGAGAAGGAATCGCCCCTCGCGTCCAGAATGCGCCCGACGACTCTGGACGAGGTGGTCGGTCAGAAACATATTATCGGAAAGGATAAACTCCTTTACCGTGCGATCAAGGCGGACAAGCTGGGATCGGTGATCTTTTACGGACCGCCCGGAACAGGAAAGACGACGCTCGCAAAGGTGATCGCGCATACGACAAGTGCGCGCTTTGAGCAGATCAACGCCACTGTTGCCGGAAAAAAAGATATGGAAGAGATCGTGAAAAATGCGAAGGATGCGATCGGCATGTACGGACAGAAGACGATCCTTTTCGTGGATGAGATCCATCGCTTTAATAAGTCGCAGCAGGATTATCTCCTGCCGTTCGTGGAGGACGGGACGATCACGCTGATCGGAGCGACGACGGAGAATCCATATTTTGAGGTGAACAACGCGCTTCTTTCCAGATCCAGGATCTTCGAGTTAAAACCGCTGGAAAAGCAGGATATCCGGGAACTGGTAATCCGGGCTGTCTATGATACGGAAAAAGGAATGGGAACTTATGGAGCCGATATCACGGATGAGGCGGCGGATTTCCTTGCGGATGTGGCAAACGGGGACGCGAGAGCGGCGTTAAATGCGGTCGAGCTCGGAATTCTCACGACGGACAAGTCGGAGGACGGAAAGATCCATATCACGATCGATGTCGCGGCGGAATGTATCCAGAAACGGGTGGTTCGCTACGATCATGACGGGGATAACCACTACGATACGATCTCTGCATTCATCAAGAGCATGCGTGGATCGGACCCGGATGCGGCGGTCTATTACCTGGCCAGAATGCTGTATGCAGGTGAGGATGTGAAGTTTATTGCCCGCAGGATCATGATCTGCGCTTCCGAGGATGTCGGAAATGCGGATCCGAATGCGCTTGTGGTCGCGGTGAGCGCGGCGCAGGCGGTGGAGCGGATCGGAATGCCGGAGAGCCAGATCATTCTCTCCCAGGCGGCCGCCTATGTCGCGACGGCTCCGAAGAGCAATGCGGCCTATGTGGGGATCCAGAATGCGATGAAGGCTGTAGCGAATATGCGGACGATGCCGGTTCCGGCGCATCTTCAGGATAAGCACTACAAAGGCGCGGAGAAGCTGGGACATGGACTCGGCTATAAATATGCACATGACTATCCGAATCATTATGTCACCCAGCAGTATCTGCCGGACGGGATGGAAGGAATGAGATTCTATGAACCGTCGGAGAATGGGTATGAAAAGAAGATCAGGGAGCATATGGAGTTTATAAAGCGGGAAGCTACTTTTCACGGGTAGGAATTTTCTGAACTGAAAATTCCGTATGATACCGTTGTGGTCGCGGATTTTGCCGATTTGGAATGCGAAGCATCGGCAAAATCCTGTTACAGTGCGCGGGCACTGGAGGACCCGTGTACTGTAACAGAGGGAAGCCGGAGAGATGGAATAAGCAGGATCAGGGAAAGAGGAAATTGTGAAATTTCCTCTTTCCATTTTTTTATGTGTGCGTTATAATGAGATATACTCATCAGAACAGCCTGGGAGGAAAGTATTGGAAACGATACTTGCTTCTTTGCTCCCGGGCAGTTTCGAAAAAGTCCTCCGATATCGCTGAAATGCGGTGATCCGATCGGAGAAAAGTTTCAAATCTAATGGTTCCAAGGCAGCGGATCCGGAGACGGGGAGGCTGTTATGATCTTTTTTTGATTCCCAACGAGATGATAAAAACGGAATAAGGATGAAGGAGTATTATTATGCGTGAAAAATTAGCAACATTACCGCTGACCCAGTTAAAAGAGCTGGCAAAGAGCCAGGGAATCAGGAATATCAGCGGCTTGAGAAAAGCAGAATTGATCGATCGCCTTTGTGAGGCGGCGGAAAGTGCCGGCGGCGCAAAAATACCGGCAGAAAATAATGAAAATAGAGAGAATACGGCAGCACCGATGCAGGCGGCAGCGCAGAAAGAGAAAGCGCCGGCTGCTGGAAATGTTTCCGGAGGTGCGGGACAGGAGAAAATGGCATCGGAGAGACCGGCGGTCTTCCAGGACCGCACGGGGCGTCCGGAGAAAACCGAGCGTGCGGAACGATATGAGAGAAATGACCGTCAGGAGCGTGGGGAGCGCCAGATGAGAAATGACCGGCAGGGCAGCTACCAGAGCCGTCAGAGCAATTACAGAGATCGCCAGAGTAATTACCAGGATCGTCAGAGCAGCTATCAGGACCGTCAGAGTGGTCATCAGGATCGCCAGATCAGTTACCAGGACCGCCAGAGCAGCTACCAGGACCGTCAGAATGCTTACCAGGGGCAGTCATCTGCGCAGGATTCCCAGACTCAGGGAAACTATCAGGACCGCCAGACTCAGGGCGGCATGCCGGATGCCCAGGGAATTCAGGAGAGCTCAAGAACCTATCAGACTGGTTACCAGACAAGAAACCAGGGTGCTCAGAGTTATACCGCGGAACCGAAGGCAGATCTTCAGGATCTCGACAGCGGGATCGAGGCAAACGGAATTTTAGAGGTCATGCCGGATGGCTTCGGATTTATCCGCTGTGAGAACTTTCTTCCGGGAGATAACGATGTCTATGTGGCACCTTCCCAGATCCGCCGCTTTAACATGAAGACCGGCGATATCATCCGCGGAAGCCGGAGAGTGAAATCCGCGACAGAGAAATTTGCGGCACTTCTCTATGTAAAGACGATCAACGGCTATCCGACGAGTGTTGTGGAGCACCGCCCGAACTTTGAGGATCTGACCCCGATCTTCCCGAACCAGAGACTGAATCTGGAAGTCAGAGGTGGAAAAAATACGACAGCGATGAGAGTCATGGACCTCCTTGCTCCGATCGGTAAAGGCCAGCGAGGTCTGATCGTATCCCCGCCGAAAGCAGGTAAGACAACCTTATTAAAACAGGTTGCAAAAGCAGTTACGACCAACTATCCGGATATGCATATGATCATTCTTCTGATCGATGAGCGCCCGGAGGAGGTTACAGACATTAAGGAATCCGTTGTAGGACCGAACGTGGAAGTCATCTACTCTACGTTTGACGAGCTCCCGGAGCGCCACAAACGTGTCTCTGAGATGGTCATCGAGCGCGCGAGACGTCTGGTAGAGCATGGGCGTGATGTCATGATCCTCTTAGACAGTATCACAAGACTTGCAAGAGCCTATAACCTGGTTGTTCCGCCGAGCGGACGTACTCTTTCGGGTGGTCTTGATCCGGCGGCACTCCACATGCCGAAGCGTTTCTTCGGAGCAGCGAGAAATATGAGAGAGGGCGGAAGCCTGACGATCCTTGCAACCGCACTTGTCGATACCGGAAGCCGTATGGATGACGTTATCTACGAGGAATTTAAAGGTACCGGCAATATGGAGCTTGTACTCGACCGCAAGCTCTCCGAGAAGCGGATCTTCCCGGCAATCGATATCTTAAAGTCCGGTACACGCCGCGACGATCTCCTGCTCACAAGCGAGGAGGCGGAAGCTGTGGATATCGTCCGCAAGGCGACAAACTCCATGAAAGCGGAGGAGTCCGTGGAGAAGATCCTGGACATGTTCGCACGAACAAGAACGAACAGAGAGTTCGTGGAAATGACAAAGAAAACACGATTCATATAAATGACGGACCGATGATCGGGATCCGTCGGTCATTTTTCAGACCGGGTTCCGGACACAGAGTCTTATTAAGAAAAATCGTAACTGTGAGGGTACTGAACGTTATTTTTCACGGATAGGAATTTTCTGAACTGAAAATTCCGTATGATACCGTTGTGGTCACGGATTTTGCTGATTCGGAATGCGAAGTATCGGCAAAATCCCGTTACAGTGCGTGGGCATGGAGTGCCCGTGTACTGTAACTACTGAACAGTTACGGGGAAGCGTGTAAATACCTGACAGAAAACTGAACTGTCGGGGTAGATAGGAGAACAGAAAGAATGGAAGAAACAGGAAAAAATCCGATCCAGGTCGCAGAGCGCCTGTTCCAGGTGATCGAGTGTCTGGCGGAGAATGGTCCGATGGGGATCATGGATCTGAGCGCGCAGCTCGGATTCCATAAGAGCACGACGCACCGGCTCGTGACTTCCCTCCAGTATATGGGCTATATCCGGCAGGACGAGGAATCCCTGAAATACGCGCTGTCTCTGAAGTTCCTGGAGATCGGAGGCAAGATCCTGGAACAGACGAACATGGCTTCTCTGGTTCATCCGTCACTGAAGAAACTGTCGGAGCAGACCGGAGAGACGGTCCATCTCGTCCGCAGAGAGGGAACGGAGGCCGTGTATATCGATAAAGTGGAATCCAACGTCAGCTCGATCCGGATGGTATCGAGAGTCGGAAGCCGGATCCCCCTGTACTGCTCCGGCGTCGGCAAGGCGCTGCTCGCGGAGCTGCCGGATCCGGAGATCAGAGAGATCTGGAACAGCTCAGAGATCGTGTCCCTGACACCGTACACTGTAACAAAGTTTCAGGATCTCATGGAACGGATCGGGACAGTGCGGAAGGTCGGATATGCGATGGATGATGAGGAGAATGAGGAAGGCGTCCGCTGCATCGCGGTCAGCATTCCGGATTACCATAAAGAACCGGTCTACGCCCTGAGCATCTCCGCACCGGTGAGCCGGATGACGGATGCCCGGATCGCGGAACTTGCCGTGGATGTGCTGGCATTTAAGAAAGAACTGGAGAAGACGCTGGGATTCTCGAGAAGCTGAGGAAAGCACAGGAACAGTTACAGAATAAAAAGAGCGATGAGTTCTGGAATCTGATGTCGGATCCCGGAGTTCATCGCTCTTTTTCGTTACCGTGTGTGGGGATTTTCAGTGTGTGTATTGTAACTGGATTTTACTGATACTTTGTAACTGGTCAGTAGGTCTGCGCACTTGCTGCGCTGACCGTAATAAAACACAGGCTTGAAGGCAAAAATCCCATCGGTGAAGCCGATTTGGAATGGATTTTTGATATTTCCCGATCAGTTTCCGCACTCGATACTGATCGCGTTGAACATGTCGAGGATATCATCTACTTTCGTGTTCGCCTTTTCCTCGCCCTTTTTGTCCATGACCGCATGTCCCTGGTGCATCATCAGGAGACGGTCGCCGTACTCGACGGCAAAGCGGAGATTGTGGGTGACCATGATCGTTGTCAGGTGTTTCTCCGCAACGATCTTTCCTGTGAGTTCCATGATGATGTCGGCGGTCTTCGGGTCGAGGGCTGCAGTGTGCTCATCGAGGATCAGAAATTCGATCGGGGTCATCGTGGACATCAAAAGTGCCATCGCCTGGCGCTGGCCGCCGGAGAGAACGCCGACCTTCACGCCCATCTTATCCTCAAGACCGAGTCCTAAGATCTTTAACTGGTCGCGGTAGAAATCGATGCGGGACTTGTTTGTTCCGGGGAGCAGGTTAAACGGTTTTCCTTTATTATCGGCGAGTGCCATATTCTCCAGGATTGTCATGTTCGGGCAGGTTCCCATTGCCGGGTGCTGGTAGACGCGACCGATGCGGCGCTGGCGCTTGTACTCCGGCATCTTTGTGATATCGACTCCGCCCATCGTGATCGTTCCGGAGTCGACCGGAATGCTGCCGCAGATCAGGTTTAACATGGAAGTCTTTCCGGATCCATTGCTGCCGATTACGGAGACGAACTCGCCGTCGGCGATGCTCAGGTTGAAATCCTTAAAGAGGCACATTTCGTTCACGGTGCCTGCATTGTAATATTTATTGATGTTCTTTAATTCAAGCATGATGTGCCCCCTTTCTCTTCATGGAATCACTGATGATCAGGATCAGAAGAAGGATCGCCGCAGTGATCAGTTTCAGGTCAGTTGCTTTTACGATGCGCATGGAAATGACGAAAGCGACGCATGCCTTGTAGAGGATCGCGCCTGCGATGACCGCGGTGGTCGCTTTTAATTTTCCGAAGCGATGGAACAGCTGGGTTCCGAGGATGACGCTTGCGAGACCGAAGACCATGGTTCCGGTTCCGATGGAGATATCGAAGAAGGCCTGCTTCTGAGCAAGAACTCCTCCGGCGAGAGCTGCGAAGCCGTTCGCGATCGCAAGACCGATGATCTTCACGCGGCCTTTGTCCTCCGCGAGAGAGGTTACGAGAGCGTCATTGTCTCCGGCTGCCCGGAGCAGATATCCGGATCTCGTGTTTAAGTACCAGTCGAGGACGAATTTGCAGATCAGGGCGATCACTGCAAGAATGATCACAACGATGTACGGTCTCACGGATGCCGGCAGGCTGTTTCTCGTCCATTCATTGTCGAAGATCGTATCCTGGGACAGGAACGGGAGATTGGCTTTCATTCCGGCGATCCGAAGATTTACGGAGTAGAGAGCGGTCATGACAATGATACCGGAAAACAGATCGCGGACCTTGCATTTTACATGAATAAAGCCGGTCACGCATCCGGCGAGCACGCCTGCGAAGAAAGAGAGCGGTAATGCCCACACCGGGGAAATGCCTTTCACGATCAGCCCTGCGGTCAACGCTGCGCCCAGGGGGAATGTTCCATCGACCGAAAGATCCGGAAAGTCCAGGATCTTGTAGGTGATGTATACGCCCAGGGCCATGATCGCGTAGATCAGCCCTTCCTCAAAGATTCCTAATAAGATTGCCATGTTATCCTCCGAAAATCAATAACCTATATTTTATCGCGGTTATTACAGTGGGTGTTCAGCTCTGCTGAACAGTTACTTTTACAGTTACATTCTGGTGCAAAGTCCGGCAAAGCGGATGAAATGCTTTGCCGGACTTCCTGACATTGTGTCTGTTTGAATTATTACTGGGTGATCTCAGTGAATAATTCTTTTGCATTCTTGGAGAGGTCCTCCGGGAATGTGATCCCGAGATCCTCAGCGACTTTGGAGTTTCCGTAGAAAGCTGCTTCCTCGATGACTTCAAAGTTCAGTTCGCTTGCTTTTTTCTCGCCCTTTAAGACTTCGGCAGCCATGCGTCCTGTCTGCTTTCCAAGATCAACATAATCGAGACCCATTGCAGCGAGGCAGCCGATCTTGACCTGTTCGATCTCACTTCCGAATACCGGGATGTTCTTTGCGTTTGCTTTGGAAAGGATCAGCGGAAGAGAAGCAACGACGGTGTTGTCCGTTAAGTTGTTTAAGCAGTCAACCTGTTCTAAGAGGCTGTCAGCTGCCAGCGGGATGTCTGCTGTGGAGGAAACGCCGGACTCAACGATCTCGAAACCGTAATCAGCAGCTTTTTCCTTATACTCTGCGAGTGTGGAAGCGGAGTTTACTTCGCTTGTTGTATACATGATACCGATCTTTTTCGCATCCGGAAGGATCGCGCGGATCATTTCGAGCTGCTGTTCAACCGGAAGCTTATCACTTGTTCCTGTCACTTCATCGACCGGTGTTCCGTCTGCGTTTGCAAGTTCAGCTGCGACCGGATCGGTAACTGCTGTATAGATGACCGGAATATCATTCTTTCTGCCGACGCTGTATGCGCTCTGGGCGCTCGGTGTTGCGATCGCGCAGATGAGATCCACCTTCTGTCCGGCGAAGTTTGTGCTGATCTGTGCTGCTAACCCTGGGTCAGCCTGTGCGTTTTCTTCTAATACGGTAAGATTTTTGCCTTCCACGAATCCGTTCTCGGCGAGACCTTCGATGAAACCTTCCCGGCAGTTGTCGAGAGAGCCGTGAACAGCGAACTGGTTGATGCCGATCGTGTAGGAACCGTCTGCGAGAGCGGTATCCGCTGCGTCTGCGGATCCTGCAGTTGTTGCTTCGGCAGTTGTTGTCTCGGCAGCTGTCGTCTCAGCGGCAGTCGTTGTGGAAGCTGTGTTTGAAGAGCAGCCTGCGAGAAGTGCTGCGGTGAATGTTGCTGCGATGATTGCTTTGATCGATTTTTTCATAATTTTGTTCTCCTCTTCTACTTTTTAATTGAGATGATTCGTAACTGCATTCCGGGTCTTTCCGATCCGGTCATGCGGTTCAGTAGTTGTTGGAGGTGTGGAGCGAAGGTGCCGTGGTGTGGGATATCTTGTACAGAGCATGTATTTTTGCTGCCATACATCTGTAGGGAGCTGCCGTCGGCAGGTCCTTTAGGTATAAAAAAATCCCAAGGATCAGATATCGATTTAAATCTGATCCTTGAGACGAATTTCATATCCGCGGTGCCACTCAATTTGACCTTTCGGTCCGCTTTTTTCGTATACCAACATATACGCCGCTTTCTTAACGACTGCGGTAGCCGTCAGTCCATACTAAAATTCAGGACTGCCCTCGAAAGTCCATTCCATTTCCAGTGCAATACTGCAATCCCACCGCCTGCAGCTCTCTGTGAAAACATGATCGAAAATGTACTCCTCTTTCTCAACGGTTTTTCTTGTTTGGTTATGGGTATCATAGTACGAAAAGGATTGTTTGTCAAGAAGAACAATAAAAAAAGTTTGGAAACCTGCAAACTCTGTCAGCCAGAAAGAAAAATGGTAATTTCTAAAAAAAATATAACATTTCAGAAACTTCCATAAATTCCATTGACTTTCAATGTTTCCTGATATAGGATAAATATCACACGAAATGACAGGGTGTCATCTCACGCAGATCTTCAGAAAACAAAGCATGTAAAAGACAGAAAAAGTAACAGCAGAGGCTCGGATGCGATGAAAAGCTCTGCAGAAAAATGAAAATCAAGGAGGCACACGTATGGGTACCAAAGACGGCGGAAAAAAGCCGAACCCGAATGATCTCAATTCATTTAAGGGATTTTTCTATTATATGATCATAATTCTGGTCATGACGGTCCTGTTAAACGGACTCGTATTCCCGTCCGCACTGAAAAGTCAGGTAAAGGAAGTCGGCTACAACGAATTTCTGGCTATGGTAGACAATAACCAGGTCACACAGGTAGAGAAAGATGACACGAACGGCGAGTACGTGTTTATCGCGAAAGACAGCAATGGAAAAGAGCAGGTCTACAAGACAGGACTCTGGGATGACCCGGATCTGACAGATCGCCTGTACAGCAAGGGCGTCACATTCGATAAAGTGATTCCGAGAAAAGAGTCAGCGATCATGAATATTTTCGTGAACTGGATCCTTCCGTTCGTGATCATGATTGGGCTCGGGCAGATCTTAAGCCGCAGCATGGCGAAGCGCATGGGCGGAAACGCGATGACATTTGGAAAGTCCAATGCAAAGATCTACGCGGAGAGCGAGACCGGTGTGACATTTGCGGATGTCGCAGGTGAGGAGGAGGCGAAAGACGCCTTAAAGGAGATCGTTGATTTCCTTCATGACCCGAAGAAATATTCCGATATCGGTGCCACACTTCCGAAGGGCGCCCTTCTCGTAGGCCCTCCAGGAACAGGTAAAACATTACTTGCAAAGGCCGTTGCCGGTGAGGCGCACGTTCCGTTCTTCTCAATCTCCGGTTCCGAGTTCGTTGAGATGTTCGTCGGCATGGGTGCCGCGAAGGTCCGGGACCTCTTCAAGCAGGCAAATGAGAAAGCTCCGTGTATCGTCTTTATCGATGAGATCGATACTATCGGTAAAAAGCGTGACGGAAGCGGCATGGGCGGAAACGATGAGCGTGAGCAGACCTTAAACCAGCTTCTTACAGAGATGGACGGATTCGACGGACGAAAGGGTGTTGTGATCCTGGCGGCCACAAACCGTCCGGAGACCCTCGATAAGGCTCTTTTAAGACCGGGCCGTTTCGACAGAAGAATTCCGGTGGAGCTTCCGGATCTCAAAGGCCGTGAGGCGATCCTGCGGGTACATGGAAAAGATGTCAAGATGGATGAGTCCGTTGACTTTAACGCCATCGCGAGAGCCACTGTCGGAGCCAGCGGTGCCGAGCTTGCGAACATTATCAATGAGGGCGCGCTCCGTGCCGTCCGCATGGGACGCCGCGTTGTATCCCAGGCTGACCTGGAGGAGAGCGTTGAGACTGTTATCGCCGGTTACCAGAAGAAAAATGCGTCCGTATCTGAAAATGAACGCCGGATCGTCGCTTATCACGAGATCGGTCACGCCCTGGTGGCTGCGTGCCAGAGCAATTCCGCTCCGGTACACAAGATCACGATTATTCCGAGAACATCGGGTGCTCTTGGTTATACGATGCAGGTGGAGGACGGCGAGCGCCTTCTTATGAGTAAGGAGGAGGCACTCAACAAGATCGCAACCCTGACCGGCGGCCGTGCGGCGGAGGAATTTATGTTCCACTCCATCACGACCGGAGCCTCCAACGATATCGAGCAGGCCACAAAGCTTGCCCGCGCTATGGTGACCCGCTACGGCATGAGCGACCAGTTCGGTATGGTTGCCCTTGAGACCGTGACGAACCAGTACCTTGGTGGAGACACCTCCCTCGCATGCTCACCGGAGACAGCGAAAGCCATCGATGACGAGGTGATCGCTACCGTGAAGGCACAGTACGAGAAGGCGATGGGAATCTTAAGAGACCATGCAGCAAAATTAAACGAACTCGCCGGATATCTTCTCGAGAAGGAGACAATCACAGGGGAAGAATTTATGGAGATCCTGAACCGGTAAAAGCAGTATATCAGTGTGAGAAGACTCAGAGACCATGCAAAGTGGCTGCTCTGAGTCTTTTTTCGTTTTGGGAAAAGAATCAGTTACTTTTCATGGGTAGGAATTTTCTGAACTGAAAATTCCGTACAATACAGTGGTGGTAGTGGATT
>OJPN01002008.1_pt1 | contig 12991 bp, 12 predicted proteins | sample 1598511 | NCBI WGS metagenome assembly OJPN01 (sample SAMN03922485, study PRJEB24848) | human gut metagenome | isolation source: stool sample | host: Homo sapiens | place: Germany | collected 2011-05
CCTAAGCCTTCGTCGGCAGCGTCAGATGTGTATAAGAGACAGGTTGGTCAATCTGCATGAAGAGGACTTTGCCTACATCCACCAGGACCTGAACCTGGGGGAGGGCGGCGCCTATTATCTGTTCGACAAAAACAGTCACCTGCTGTATGCCAGCACCCCCTTCTCCGAGGTCTCTCAGGAACAGGTGGAGGCGTATACCAAGTCTATGAATCAGCTCCACAGCACGAAAAACGGCCAGGACATCACCGATTTCCAGGGTAAGACCCGCACCTATTTCTCCGCCCCCGTGAGCAACGGCTGGAGTTGTGTCCTCACCGTGCCCCGCTCCGCCCTCATCATCGGGATGCACCAGGTCCTGGTGAGTTATGTGCTGGTACTTCTGGCCGCCCTGGCGGTCATGCTCTTTTTGTGGCGCAGGGGCTACCAGCTGCGGCAGCACCTGATCCGGGTGAGCGCCATGGTCCAGGCCCTGTGCAACTCCTTCTATGCCATATATTTGGTGGACATCAGAAATGGGCGGTACGAAGTGCTCAAGCAATCCCACGACAGCCGCTTCCATCTGGAGAAACAGGGCCCCTATCAGGAGATGCTGCAGGCTTTTCTATCCGACATGTACGAGGAGACCGCCAGGGAATTTTCCGACTGCTTCTCTTTGGAGCACCTGTCCCAGCTGGCTCAAAACCGGATAAAGAACTTTGGCGGCGACTTTCAGCGCATCTCGAACGACGGGTTTACGTGGATCAATGTAAACGTCATCGTGGACCAGCCCCTCAGCCGGGGCGAGGCCCTGCTGGCCTTTCGCCTGGCGGACACAGACCGGCAGCAGCACAGCCGCCTGGTGAAAGAGGCCATGGCGGCCGCCGATGCCCACCAGCGGGCCCAGCATCAGTTCTTCGCCAGCATGAGCCACGACATGCGCACCCCCCTGAACATCATCCTGGGGATGAACCAGCTCTCCGCCCGCCCCGACTGCACCAAAGAAAAGCGGGCGGAATACACCCGGGAGATCGACCAGGCCGGGCGCCAGCTGCTTCGTCTGATCAACGACATCTTGGACCTGTCCTGCATGGAGCAGGGCCAGCTGTCCCTGGAAAAGCACGAATTTGACCTGTGTCAGGCCCTGTCCGACCACGTGGCCCCCTTCCAGGCCCAGGCGCAGCAGCAGAACAAGCCCTTCACCTTCCGCATGGATGTGGAATACCCCATGGTCCTGGGGGACAAGGTCCGCCTGGCCCAGATCATGGACAACCTGCTGTCCAACGCCCTGAAGTATACCCTGCCGGGGGACAGCATCTCCGTCACCCTGTCCCAGGCGGGGGCGGACAACAAAAACTACCTCTTCGTGGTAGCGGACACGGGCATCGGCATGTCCCAGGAGTTTTTAAAACGGCTCTATGACCCCTATGCCCGGGAGCGGCGCTTCGGGGCCAACTCTGTTGCGGGCAGCGGCCTGGGACTGACCATCGTGAAAAATCTGGTCAGCCAGAAGGGGGGCGACATCTCCGTGGAGAGCGCCCCGGGGAAGGGCACCTGTTTCCGGGTCACCCTGCCCTTTGTCCACGCCAGCTCCGCCCAGGACGATCCCGCTCCGGCTCCCGCCGCTGCCGACTACTCTCTCAGCGGAAAACATGTGCTGGTGGCCGAGGACAATCTGTTTAACCGGGACATCCTCATCGAGCTTTTGACGGAGGCGGGAGCCATCGTCACCGGGGCCGCCGACGGGCAGGAGGCGGTGGACGTGTTCTCCCGCTCGGCCCCCTTCTCCTTTGATGTGATCCTCATGGACCTGCAGATGCCCCGACTGGACGGCTGTCAGGCCGCCCAGGCCATCCGGGTGCTGGACCGGCCCGATGCCAAATCGGTGTTTATCCTGGCCCTCACGGCCAACACCTCTGCCGAGGACATGGGCAGCTCGGTGAAGGCGGGAATGGATGCCCACCTGTCCAAGCCTGTGCCCATTCCCGTCATCTGCCGGACCCTGGCCCGCCTGACCGCCAAACGCGCGGCCAAAACGGCCGGAAATGAGACGAAAGTGTAAACTTTTGTCCCTTCCTCTGGACAGTACCGGACATTAGGATTATAGTTATGTCGTTTATAGCGCTCAATCGTCGTTGCGGGCGGACCCGGAGGTCCGCCCCTACGGCGTATTAGGGTGAATTTTCTGTTTGTTTTATCTGCGCGGTCTCTCTGCAAGTATGTAGGGGCCGACCTCTGTGTCGGCCCGTCGTTGATAGAGCGGATGCAGAAGAACGCTTTTTTCTACATCCATGACTTCTTTGGAGGTCTTTTCATGTTTCATTCCTTCTTCGGCGGGGTCAATCCCGCCCCACACAAAGAGAATACCCGGCGTAAGCCCATCGCTCAGCTGGAGCAGCCCCCTCGGCGGGTCTATCTGCCCCTGACCTCCGGCCGGGACCAGGCTCTGCTGCCGGCGGTGAAGCCGGGAGACACGGTGCAGGTGGGACAGCCTGTGGCCATCAGCCGGGGGCTGGAGTCCACCGTCCACGCCAGCGTCTCCGGCAGGGTGACGGCCATTGAGGACTGCCCCCACGCCAAGCTGGGCACTGTCTCCGCCATCGTCATCGAGAACGACGGCCAGGACACCCACTGGTCCGGGCGGCCCGAGCCCCTGATCCCCGAGCAGGTCACCCTGGAGCTGCTGCTGGGCCGGGTGCGGGAGGCAGGTATTACCGGCATGGGCGGCAGCGGCTTTCCCACGGCGGAGAAACTGCGCCAGGCCGCCGGCCGCGTGGACACCCTGATCGTCAACGCCGCCGAGTGCGAGCCCTATGTCACCGCCGACTATCGTCTGCTGCTGGAGCGCAGCGACAAGATCCTCCTCACCGCCCACACGCTGGCCCGGGCCCTGGGGGCCCAGCGGGCCGTGCTGGTCACCGAGGGGGACAAGCTGAAGGCGGTGGAGGCGGTGGAGCGCCGTCTGCGCCGCAGCAGCGGCAAGGTGGAGCTGCGCACCGTGGGCACCCGCTATCCCCTGGGGGCGGAGCGCCAGATCGTCCAGACGGTCACTGGGCGGGAAGTCCCCCCGGGCAAGCTGCCGGTGGACGTGAAGTGCGTGGTGCTGAATGTGGCCACCGTGTTTGCCATTCAGGAGGCCCTGTTCCAGGGCCGCGCCCTCACCCACCGGGCCGTCACCGTGTCCGGCGGGGCAGTGGCCCGGCCCCGGAACCTGTGGGTCCCTCTGGGCACCCCCCTGAAGGACCTGCTGGACTCGGTGGGCGGTCTGCGGGAGCAGGCGGACCAAGTCCTGCTGGGCGGGCCCATGATGGGCCTGCCTCTAAATGATCTGTCCGCCCCGGTGACCAAGGGCACAAATGCCCTCACCTGCCTCACCCGGTCAGAGCGCCGGGGCGCGGGGGAGCAGACGGTGTGCGTCCGCTGCGGCAAGTGCGTCTCTGCCTGTCCCATGCACCTGGCCCCCGCCTTTATCCACCGGGCCCTGGAGCAGGACCAGCCCCACAAGCTGCCCGCGCTCCACCCCCAGGACTGCATCTCCTGCGGCTGTTGTTCCTTTGTCTGTCCCGCCCGCATCCCCCTGCTGGAGCAGGTGGAGCGGGCCAAAGCCCTGGTATCGGAAGGAGGGGAACCCACATGAGCGAGCTGACCCGTTCTCTCCGGCTGCCCCCTCCGGCGGGCCACCCGGACTCTGCCCAGGCCATGATGCGGGACGTGCTGGTGGCCCTCACCCCCGCCTTGGCCATGGCCGTGTTCTTTTTCGGTCCCCGGGCCTTGCTCCTCACCGCCGTGTCGGTGGTCAGCTGCGTGCTGTTTGAAGGGGCCTACCGCCGCTTTACCCATCAGAGCGACACCCGCAGGGACCTGTCTGCCTGCGTCACCGGGCTGCTGCTGGCCCTCAGCCTGCCCGCCTCCGCCCCCTATTGGGCCCCGGTGCTGGGGGCCGCATTCGCCATTGTGGTGGTCAAGCAGTTCTATGGCGGGCTGGGCAAAAACTTTATGAACCCCGCCCTGGCCGGACGGATGCTGCTGGCCACCTTCCCCATGCTGATGACCAAGTGGCCCACCCCCCTGCACTGGCTGGGACTGGGCCGGGTGGACGCGGTGGCCTCCGCCACTCCTATGTCCTATCTCCACAGCGGGACGCTCCCACCCTTCAACCTGGGTCAGCTGCTGCTGGGCCAGCAGGGGGGCTGTCTGGGAGAGGTCTCCGCCTTTATGCTGCTGTTGGGTGGGGGCTATCTGGTGCTGCGCCGGGTGATCTCCCCCCGCATTCCCTTGGCCTTTTTGGCCACGGCGGCCTTTTTTGCCGCCCTCACCGCCCCGGCGGATGTCTCCGTCGCCCGGTGGGTGGCCATGGAGCTGCTCAGCGGCGGTCTGCTGCTGGGGGCCCTGTTTATGGCCACCGACCCCACTACCTCCCCCATCACGCCCCGGGGACAGCTGCTCTTTGGGGCGGGCTGTGGGACTTTGACCATGCTGCTGCGTACCTGCAGCTCCTATCCCGAGGGGGTTGGCTGGGCCATCCTCACCATGAATTGCTGCGTGTGGCTGCTGGACCGGCTGGGTATGCCCCGGCGCTTTGGCGCGGGCCGGTTCTATGCCACCCGAAAGCTGCTGCGCCGCATCCGCCGCAGCGTGGGTAAGATCCACTTTGTCAAGCCCCAGCTGTCCTTCCACTTCGGCCACGGGGGCAAGGCCCCCGGCGAGGACCACCTGGACCAGATCCGGGAGCAGGCCAAGGTCATCGGCCACCTGTGCGTGGTGGTGGTCATCATGGGCGTGATGATCTTCTTCGTCCACCGCTACACCGACCTGGACACCGCCCGGACAGAGGCCGAACAGCAGACCGAGCGTCTGGCCCAGGTGATGCCCGCGGCGGCTTCCAGCTCTGAGACGCCCTATCGGGCCAACGGGGCCCTGAGCATCCTGGCGGGCTATTCTGAGGAGAACGAGCTGGTGGGCTATTGCGTGGAGGTCCAGGCCCAGGGCTTTGGCGGCGTCATCACCATGGAGGTGGGCGTGGACTTAAACGGCCAGGTCACCGGCGTGGCCGTCACCTCTCACAAGGAGACCGCCGGTGTGGGCACCCGGGCCATGACCCCCGCCGCTCTCAGCCGCTATGTAGGCCGCTATGGCACCCTGCGCACCACCGGCGAGAACGCCGTGGACGCCGTCAGTGGGGCCACCGCCACCTCCAACGCCATCACCGCAGGCGTCAACCGCGCCCTGGCCATCGTGGCCAATCTGGATGCGGCGGACGGCAGCGTGGACTATGTAGACGGCGAAGTGTAACGCCCACAAGATAAAGGAGACTTTGACATGGCTGTGATCGAGCTTGCCGGGGTGGCGCTGGCCGCCCTGCTGTCTGAAAATTTTGTGCTGGTCAGCTGCATGGGCATCGGCACCCGCCTTCGGGCCTTTCAGGACCCCATCGACGCCCTGCGCACCGGCTATTGCCTCACGGCGGTGATGATCCTCTCCGCCCTGCTGTCCTGGCTGGCCGACTTTCTGGTGCTCACCCGCTTCGGCTGGCAGCACTTCCGGCTGCTGTTCCTGTGCCTGCTCATTCCGGGCATCATCGCCGGGCTGCGGCAGTTTGTCCGGGTGTGCCTGCCCGAGCTGTCCCGGCGGATGGACGACAACCTGGCCAGCATCGGGACAAACTGCGCCGCCCTGGGCTGTGCCCTGCTCATCAGCCAGCGCAGCTATGGCCTGGGCACGGCCCTGGTGTTCGCCCTGTTCGGCGGCGTGGGGGCCACGGTGGCCATGGCCAGCTTTGCCAGTCTGCGGGAGGAGGTCAGCTTTCACCACTGCCCCCGGTGCTTCCAGGGGCTGCCCATCCTCCTCATCACCGCCGGGCTGATGGCCCTGGCCCTGGTGGGTTTTTACGGGCTGCACATGCCCTAAAACAACAAAGAAAACCGCTCAGGCTTCCAACAGAAACCTGAGCGGTTTTTTGCGCACTATTTTAAGAATATCGCCGGTCTAAGATGTCCACGATGTCCCCGATGACGCCGTCGTCACAGTGACAGAGGACTTTGGCCCCCCAGTCCTTCACCTCTTGGGCGCAGTTGGCGGGGGCAAAGGGGATGGCGGAACGGCGGAGCATGGACAGGTCGTTCTGGTTGTCTCCCACGCAATAGAGGTTCTCCGGCCGGATGCCCAGCATGTCCGCCACCTTGGCCACAAAGTCCCCCTTGGTGCTGCCCTTGGCGGTGATCTCCAGGTAATAGGCGTTGGAGAAGATGGCCTCATACCGGTCCCCCCACCGCTCCAGCAGCCACTGCTGCACCGGGCGGAGCACGTTCCGCTCCTGCTGCAAAATGGCCTTGGTCCAGGGGGTGGGCATCTGGTCGAAGGGGAGGACAGTGTAGCCGCCGCCCACCTTTTTCATGTGGGCCTCGGTGATGTAGTTGGGGTTCCAGGCGTAGATGTCCTCGGCGTGATAGACCTCAGCGCCCACCGAGGGGAACTGGGCCAGAATGGCGGAAAAGTCCGCCGGGGCGGAGGGGGGCAGAAAGGTCTGCTCCAGCATCTCGTTTTTGGAAAAATCATAGATGGCCGAGCCGTTGGACAGCACCACCGGGGCGTCCAGAGGCACCAGGTCGTGGTAGGGGGCAAAGGTCCGTCTGGCCCGCCCGGTGGCCACGGTGAAGCGCCCGCCCTGGCTGCGGAAATAGTCCAGCGCCCGGCGGTTGCGCTCGGGCACCTGGTGGTGGGAGTCGTAAAGAGTGTCATCAAAATCGCTGACCAGCAGCACGCCATCAAATTTTCCCATTAGGGTCTCTCTTTCTCCCCGGCTTTCGGGGGCGTTTTCAGTGGATGTCCTCCCCCAGGAAATAGCGGCCCATGGGGCGGAAGAGCAGGGCGGCCAGGACCAGGGAGATGACGGTGTTGGGCAGCATATAAGAGCCGTTATACACCAGAGAATAGAAGCTGGGGCTGGTGAAGGTCCAGTTCATAAACTGGGTGGGGGCCAGAATTTTGTACACGGTCACGCCGCTGATATAGTGGATGATGAACCGCCCCACGCAGCCCAGCAGGATGCCGGGGAAAATGCCATATTTCTTTCCCCGGAACAGTCCGGCCAGCCCCAGGGGGTGAAGGCCACCAGATAGTCCAGCAGCATAGACTGCCAGCCCCAGGCATAGGCCCCGTCGAACATCAGCTGGAGCAGGCCGAACAAAAAGCCCACGGACAGGCCGGGCCCCAGGCCCCAGCGGATGGCAAAGAGGAAAATGGGGAACATGGCCGCCGTGACCGAGCCGCCGTTGGGCGCCTCTGCCAGCTTGACATAGCTGAGGATCTGGGCCAGGGCCAGCATCACAGCGCCCTCGCACAGCATCCGAAGCTGCAAATGAGTTTTGGTGTTCATACACACGCCTCCTAAAAGATATACCGCAGCACACCAAACGGGTGTTGCGGTACGGGAGGACGGAATGATACACTTGCGTTCACTTCCTACGCCGGCATTACCCGGATCAGGTTCAAGGGACCGGGGGCTGCGCTTTGCCCCGCATCTCAGCCGGGAATGACTCCCAGCGCCCCTGTGTTTGATTGTCCTGCGGTAGTTTTATTGTATGGAATCGGGCCGGGTTTGTCAAGGGAGGGGCACAAAAACGCGGACCCGCAGCAGGAGAGGACTGCGGGTCCGCGCTTTTTATGGCTTTTGAACGGTTTGGATGGAACCTGCAAAAGCGGATCGGCCAGGTGGCCGGGGGAGAATGCTTGTTTTGTGTTTACTTGGCGAAGGTGCGGTAGTAATCCTTCAGGAACTCAGCCAGTTTTTTCATATCAAAACTCCCTTTCTGTTTGAAGTGAATGGCGGAAATGAAACATCAGAAATTCTCAGCGAAAGTCTGATAATACATCCGCAGCATCTCAGTGAGTTCGTTCCAAATGTTCCGTTTCATGAATCAAGACCTCCTATTTCCTTTGTTTCATGTGGTTTTTGTTTTGGAATTTTTGTATTCCCTTTTGATGGTCTTATCATAGCACCAGTTCAACGAAAAAGGAAATACATATTGCATTGCCTTTATCATATCTTTTCGATATAATAAGCCCAAGGAGATGAGGTATATGGAACTGCGGCAGCTGCGTTACTTTTTGACCGTGGCACAGGAGCTGAATATCACCCGGGCGGCGGAGCGGCTGAACATGAGCCAGCCCCCCCTGAGCAACCAGATTCACGGCCTGGAGGAGGAACTGGGGGTGACGCTGTTCGTCCGGGGCAAGCGGCGGCTGACCCTGACGGAGGAGGGCAGCTTTCTGCTCCAGCGGGCGGCCCAGCTGCTGGACCTGGAGGACAAGACCCGCCAGGAGCTGACCACCATGAAGGACGGCATCTCGGGCAAGCTGTGCCTGGGGATGGTGGAGGGCCGTGCCCCCTATCTGTGCGCCCGGTGGATCGCCGGGTTCCGGGACGAGTTCCCCCGGGTGCGCTACAGCCTGTGGAACGGCAGCAGCGACGACGTGCTGGACCGCCTGCGCCGGGGCCTAGCCGACCTGGCGGTGATCGCCGCCCCCTATGACTCTGAGCATCTGGAGGGTATCCCCGTGGGGCAGGAGCCCTGGGTGACTATGATCCCCAAGGACCACCCCCTGGCCAAGCAGCCGGGGAACGAGCTGCCGTTAAAGAGCCTGGTGGGCTGCCCCCTCATCGTGCCCAGCCGAAAGTCAAGGGTGGAGGCCATCCACGAGTGGTTCGGGGAGATCGGGGCAGAGCCGGACATCCTGTGCGAGATGTCCAACTATATGGACGCGGTGGCCCTGGTGGAGCAGGGAGTGGGGCTGAGCATCTTCCCCCAGACCACCTATACCCCCAACGACCTGCTGGTGTCTAAGGTCATTACCCAGCCCGCCCGCAAGGCGGAATATGTGCTGGTGTGGGAGCGGGAGCACCGGCTGTCCCCGCTGATGGAGGCCTTTGTGGACTATGTGCGGGACTTTTTGCAGGAGGACATGATCCACTCCCAGCGCTTCCGTGCCCGGGAGGAGGAGTATGCCCTGCCCCGGAACACGGTGAGCCTGTGAACACGAGCCTGGAGAGGGCGAGAGGAGAGAGCCACATGGAGGAAAACGAGATCGTCCGCCGCTGCGGCGTGACACAGGAGGAGTGGGCCCGGATGCTGGCGCTGTCAAACGCCAGACGGCGGCGCTATGGCAAGGGGGAAGCGGTGCTCCGCTGCGGGGACCGGGGGAGAGAGCTGGGCCTGGTGGAGCAGGGCAGCGTAAACATCGAGACGGTGGACCTGTCCGGTAGCCGCAGTATTTTGGGGCACATCCCCCGGGGCCAGGTCTTTGCCGAGACCTATGCCTTCTGCCAGGAGGTGCTGATGGTGGACGTGACGGCGGCGGAGGAAAGTCAGATCTTATTTTTGAACATCCACGCCCTGCTGCTGCCCCAGTACGCTGGGGAGAGCTGGCAGCGGAAGCTGCTGACGGGGCTGCTGGCCATGTCCACCCAGAAGAACCTGGCCCTGTCCCGGCGGATGTTCTGCGTCACCCCCAAGACGGTGCGGGGGCGGCTGACCACCTATCTCGCGGGGCAGGCCGCTTTAGAGGGCCGCCGGGAGTTCTCCATCCCCTTTGACCGCCAGCAACTGGCCGACTATCTGAACCTGGACCGCAGCGCCCTGTCCCGGGAGCTGAGCCGGATGCAGGAGGAGGGCCTGCTGGAGTACCACAAAAACCGCTTCAAGCTCACCGGAAGGACGGAATAAACAGGATAAAAATCAGCGTGGCTGTCAGAAACGCAGCCACGCTGATTTTTTGTGCTTTTTTAGTTGTCCGCGCCCTCACGCCGACGCTCCAACGCGAACACGGTCAACTGGAACAGGACGATGACCGTCCAGCCCAGGCCGGTGGCCAGGGCCACGGCGTCCAGCCCCAGGCGGCCCACCAGGAGATAGGCCCCCACCACCCGGACGACGATCTGGATGGTGGTGCCCCAAAAGGTGATGTTCATCCGCCCGGTGCCCCGGTACCAGCCCACAAAGGTGTGCCCGGTGAAGGACAGCCAGTAGAACCAGCCCATCAGCCGCAGATAGGAGCTGCACAGCGCCAGGGCTCCGCTGCCCGACTCCAGAAAGACGGCGGAGAAGGCGGGGGCGAACAGGTGGAGCAGGGCGGAGAAAATAAGGCCGGTGGAGATGACCAGGGCGCCGCCCCGGACAAAGCCGCTCAGGGCCCGGCGATGCTTCCCCGCCCCCTGGTTCTGGGCCACGAAGATGGCGATGGACTCGCAGCCGCTGATGCCAAAGGCCTGGGTGAAGTTCTCCACCCGGGTGGCGGCGGTGAAGGCGGAGATGGGGGCGGTGGAGGCGAGACTGATGCCGTTCACCGCGCTTTGGATCATCAGCTTGCCCAGATACAGGCTGGACTGCTGGAGGGCGGCCACGGCGGCATAGCTGCTGGTGCGGTGGATGAGGACGGGGTCCATGCGCATGTCGGCCCGGTGGACGGCCAGAAAGGGCCGCATTTTGCGGATATAGACGAAGCACAGCCCGGAGGACAGCAGCTGGGCCGAGGCGGTGGCCAGGGCTGTGCCCAAAATCCCCAGTTTTAACACAGCCACCAGCAGCCAGGCCGCCGCCAGATTATACCCCAGGGAGAGCAGCAGAAAGTACAGGGCGGACTTGGTGTCCCCCACCGCCCGTAGGGTGGCGGCCAGGTAGTTATAGGTGAAGGTGAACAGCATCCCAATTAAGATCACCCGGAGATAGAGGACCACGTCGGCCATCAGCTCCTCTGGCGTCTGGATAAGGGCCAGGAGCTGGGGGAGAAACAGCTGGACCAAAATGACGGCAGCCAGCGTACAGCCGCCGATGAGCACGGCGGAGACATACAGCTGCTGCCGCAGCCGGGGCAGGTTCTGCTCCCCATAAAACTGGGCGATGAGGACGGATGCCCCCATGCAGGCCCCAGTGATGACATAGATGAACAGGTTCATCACGCTCTCCGCCACCCCCAGGGCGGCAAAGGCGCTGTCGCCGATGTAGCGGGTGACCACCAGGGAGTTGATGATGTTGTAAAGCTGCTGGAGCACGTTGGCGCACAGCAGGGGCAGACACAGCTGAAGCAGCTGGGGCAGGATGGGACCGGAGGTGAGATGAAGCTCTTTGGACACGGAGCGCGCCCCCCTTTCCCTTTTATCATAGGGCAGAATGAAAATTTTGTAAAGCGGAAGAGAACAACGGACAAAAAATGGCAGGTTCAGACAGGGGACCTGTCCTATAATGGGCGGGAAAACAGGCGGCAAAGGCCGCATTTTGAAAAGGAGGAGAGCGCTGTGCCGGTGGTGTGTACAGAGGAGGGCCGCGTGCTGCGGGCGGAGCTGTCCGGAGAGCTGGACCACCATGGGGCCCGGGCGGTGATGGAGGAGCTGGACCGGCAGATCGACCTGGCCCTGCCCCGGGAACTGGTGCTGGACCTGTCGGGGCTGACCTTTACCGATAGCTCGGGCATCGCGGTGCTGCTGCGGGCCTGGAAGGGCATGATCCACATCCGGGGGGCCATCAAGATCGTGAACACCCCGGACCAGGCGGCCCGGGTGTTCCGCGCTGCGGGCCTGCAGCGGATGCTCCGGTTCGAGTGACCGGGGCGGCAGAGAGGAGGTACATACATGAAAGAGGAGAACCATGCGTTTTTAGAGTTTCCCAGCCGCTCGGCCAACGAGGGCTTTGCCCGGGCGGCGGCGGCCTGCTTTGCCGCCCAGCTGGACCCCACCCTGGAGGAGGTGAACGACGTGAAGACCGCCGTGAGCGAGGCGGTGACCAACGCCATCGTCCACGCCTATCCAGACACCCTGGGCAAGATCGTCCTGAAGCTGCGCGTCCGCCAGGACAACGTGCTGGAGATCGTGGTGCGGGATTGGGGCGTGGGCATCGCGGACATTGAGCAGGCCAGAACGCCCCTGTTCACCACCGGCAGCCAGGAACGCTCCGGCATGGGCTTTACCATCATGGAGAGCTTTATGGACACGGTGAAGGTGCGCTCCACCCCGGGCAAGGGGACCACAGTGACCATGCGGCGGAGGATCGCCCGCCGGGCGGGGCGATGAACGCCCCGGCCTTGTCTGCGGGGGAGCTGCTGGCGGCGGCCCGGGCGGGGGACAGCGCGGCTTGCGAGCAGGTGCTGCGGGAGAACAACGGCCTAATCTGGAGCGTGGTCCGGCGGTATTATGGCCGGGGAGTGGAGCCGGACGACCTGTATCAGCTGGGCTGCCTGGGCTTTTTAAAGGCGGTGCGGGGCTTTGATCCCGCTTACGGCACCCAGTTTTCCACCTATGCCGTGCCCAAGATCGCCGGGGAGATCCGCCGCTTTCTCCGGGATGACGGGCCGGTGAAGGTGAGCCGGGGGCTGAAGGAGCGCTCCGCCGCCGTGCGTGGGGCCCAGAGCCGCCTGTCCGCCCGGCTGGGCCGGGAGCCCACCCTCAGCGAGCTGTCGGCGGAGACGGGGCTGGAGCCGGAGGACATCGCCGCGGCGGAGACGGCGGCAGAGCCCGTCCTCTCCCTCCAGAGCGAGACGGGGGAGAACGGCCTGACTTTAGAGGGGATGCTCACCGCCGGAAACGAGGAAGAGGGTCTTATCGAGCGCCTGGCCCTCCGCGCGGCGCTGGACACCCTGCCGGAGCGGGAGCGGGAGGTGCTGCTGCTGCGCTATTACCGGGGCATGACCCAGGTACAGACCGCCCGGATCGTGGGCGTGTCCCAGGTGCAGGTGTCCAGGTTGGAGCGCAAAGCGCTGGGGAGGCTGCGGGAAGTGATGAGTTAGGAGTTAGGAGGGATGAGTTAGACGGATTGCCACGTCGCTCCGCTCCTCGCAATGACATATCCGGGTCAGTTTTGCTGTCATTGCGAGGAAGGGCGCAGCCCTGACGCGGCAATCCGTTCCCAACGTCCAAAATAAAAGCCGCGAAGCACACGCTTCGCGGCTTGAAAAATAACCTCTTAATCCTCCAGCATCCGATAGCCGATGCCCAGCTCGGTGTATATGTACTTGGGCTCGGAGGGGT
>OJPN01002011.1_pt1 | contig 12974 bp, 9 predicted proteins | sample 1598511 | NCBI WGS metagenome assembly OJPN01 (sample SAMN03922485, study PRJEB24848) | human gut metagenome | isolation source: stool sample | host: Homo sapiens | place: Germany | collected 2011-05
GAAGTAATCTTCTGGTAAGCGATGAAGGATACAGGGGTGTCATTATTCAGCTTTACAGAAATTATGGTGATATTACAGTAAAAGGAAATGAAATCCATGCAACAGCAGGAGCTCTGCTGTCACAGATCGCGGCGGCAGCCAAAAATGCGTCGCTGACAGGATTTGAGTTCGCCGGAGGAATTCCCGGCACATTAGGCGGTGCAGTTGTCATGAATGCAGGTGCCTATGGCGGTGAAATGAAAGATGTGCTGAAAGAAGTAACTGTTATGACAGCTGCAGGAGAAATTCTCGTACTTCCGGCAGAGAAGCTGGAAATGGGATATCGCACAAGTCTTGTGAAAACAAAAGGATATCTGGTGTTGAGCGCAGTGATCGTTCTTGAACAGGGGAACCAGGAAGCCATAAAAGCAAGAATGAAAGAACTGACAGAACAGAGAGTAAGCAAACAGCCTCTTGAATTTCCAAGTGCGGGAAGCACATTCAAACGTCCTGAAGGGTATTTTGCCGGAAAGCTGATCGAGGATGCCGGATTGAAGGGATTTTCTGTCGGAGGCGCAGCAGTTTCCGAAAAACACGCAGGTTTCGTGATCAATAAGGATCATGGAACGGCGGCGGATATCCTGGAACTCTGCAATGAGGTGAAACGACGGGTGAAGGAAAATTCCGGCGTGGATCTGGAGATGGAAGTAAAATTATTAGGGGATTTCTAGGAGAGTTTACGGGCAGGAGTTTTCCGAATGGAAAATCCTGCGGGATATAGTTGCGTTCGCAGATTCTGTGTACAGCAGCTTTCTAAGAATACAGGGAGGAAGATCTCGTTGAGACTTGTAATCGTGACCGGAATGTCGGGAGCCGGAAAGACAACGGCATTAAAAACACTGGAAGACATGGGCTTTTACTGTGCCGACAACCTGCCGGTCCTTCTGATCGAAAAATTTGCGGAGCTGGTCATGAACGGACAGAGCGAAAAACAGGATATCGCCCTAGGGGTAGACGTGCGCAGCGGTGAGGAACTGCCGTATCTTGAGACGATCATCCGGAAATGGAGAGAGAACAAATATCCGTTCTCGATCCTGTTTCTGGACTCCTCCGATGAAGTCCTGATCAAGCGTTTTAAGGAGACGAGACGGAGCCATCCGCTCTCAAGGACCGGGCGCGTGGAGAAAGGGATCGAGCTGGAGCGGGAAAAGCTCGCTTTCCTGAAAAAAGAGGCCGACCAGGTCATCGACACCAGCAGACTTCTGACAAAGGAGCTGCGCCATGAGCTGGAGAATCTTTACCGGGGAAACGACGGACACAGCAGCATGTTTATCACGGTCCTGAGCTTCGGCTTCAAATACGGGATCCCGGCGGACGCGGACCTCGTGTTTGATGTGCGGTTCCTCCCGAATCCTTACTATGTGGAAGAACTGCGGTTTCACACGGGAACAGAAAAAGCGGTGCAGGACTATGTGATGCAGGGCGGCACCGGGGAAGAATTCCTGAAGAAACTGAATGACCTTCTGGAATTTGTGATCCCGAAGTATGAACAGGAAGGAAAAACGCAGCTTGTGATCGCGATCGGGTGCACCGGCGGACGTCATCGTTCGGTGACGATCGCAGGAGAAGTATTTAAGCGTCTGACGGAGTCCGGGCGGTATGAGATCCGGCTGGAACACAGAGACGCGGGGAAGGATGGAGGAAAGTAGTCATGTCTTTCTCTTCCAGGATCAAGGAAGAACTTTCCAGGCATATGAGCGCAGCAAGGCACTGCCAGATCGCTGAGATCGCAGCGATCTTAAGTCTTTGCGGTCGGATCCAGATCTCCGGAGACGATCATTACAGCATCAAGATCCATACAGAAAATGTGACGGTTGCCAGAAAGTGCTTTACATTATTGAGAAAAACATTTAATATAGAAACTGACATTTCTATACGGAGGAACGCGCATCTTGGGAAAAACAGGATCTATTCAGTCTGTGTCAAACAGCATGAGGACGCGCTCCGTGTATTGAAAGCCACAAAACTTCTATCGGAAGACGGGGAGATTGGGGAGAATCTTTCTGTGGTGGGAAATGTGGTCGTCCAGAACCCCTGCTGCCGCAGGGCATTTTTGCGCGGCGCTTTTCTCGCATCAGGATCGATCAGTGATCCGGAGAAGTTTTACCATTTTGAGATCGTCTGCGCGACAGAGCCCAAAGCGCGCCAGATCCAGTCCATTATGGCGACGTTTGATATCGATGCAAAAATTGTCATCCGCAAACGCTACTATGTGGTATATATTAAAGAGGGAAGCCAGATCGTAGATATCCTGAATGTGATGGAAGCCCATCTGTCACTGATGGAGCTGGAGAACATCCGCATTTTAAAAGAAATGCGCGGAAATGTAAACCGCCAGGTCAACTGCGAGACGGCAAATATTAACAAGACAGTGTCTGCTGCCGTGAAACAGATCGAGGATATCGAATTTATCCGCGACACGGTGGGATTTGAAAGTCTCCCGGATGGTCTTGCGCAGATCGCGCGGGCAAGACTTCTGAAACCTGAGGCGACACTGAAGGAACTGGGCGAAGACCTGGAACCGCCGGTTGGAAAATCCGGTGTCAATCACCGCCTGAGAAAGCTTGGTGAGATGGCGGAAAAATTGCGGGACCAGGGGACAGATAGCTGAATGGAAATTGGTTACTTCCATTCTTTTGTGCAATTGAGGAGGATTATTATGACAAAACGTACGGTGACCATTGAACTTGCTTCTGGTCTGGAGGCTCGTCCGATCGCAATGTTAGTACAGCTTGCGAGCAGCTACGAGAGCACGATCTACGTCCAGAGCGATAACAAAAAGATCAATGCGAAGAGCATTATGGGCATGATGACCCTTGATCTTCCGGTCGGCGAGCAGGTGATCGTGACAGCGGACGGAGTGGACGAAGAAAAAGCAGTAAACGATATTGAAAAATATCTGAGTAATAACTAAGGAATAAGTCCGTAAAAAAATATATTCAAACAACGGGACTGCCGCCTTTCGGGGCGGCGGTCTTTTTCTGATAAATGAGAAAGAAACGGAGGAGACAGATGGCATTTACACACTTGCACGTCCATACAGAGTACAGTCTTCTGGACGGATCCAGTAAAATCGGAGAGCTGGCGGCCCGGGCGAAGGAACTCGGCATGGACAGCATGGCGATCACCGATCACGGTGTCATGTACGGTGTGATCGATTTTTACCGTGCGGCCCGCGCGGCGGGGATCAAACCGATCATCGGCTGCGAGGTGTACGTCTCCCCCGGATCGAGATTTGACCGGGAGACCGTTCACGGTGAGGACCGGTATTACCATCTGGTCCTTCTTGCGGAAAACAATACCGGTTACCAGAACCTGATGAAGATCGTCTCCAAAGGCTTTGTGGACGGCTTCTACTACAAACCGCGGATTGATGAGGAGGTCATGCGGGAGTATCACGAAGGGATCATCGCGCTGAGCGCCTGCCTGGCCGGTGAAGTTCCGAGATATCTGGAAAAAGGACTCTACGAGGAGGCGAAGGAGGCGGCAAAGCGCCACCTGGAGATCTTCGGTGAGGGAAACTATTTCCTGGAACTCCAGGACCACGGTATCCCGCTGCAGCGCCAGGTCAACCAGGGGATCATGCGCCTCTCAAAAGAACTGAACATCCCGTTAGTGGCGACAAACGACTGCCACTATATCAACGCCGATGACTGGGAGGCCCACGACATCCTGCTCTGCATCCAGACGGGAAAGAAAGTCTCCGATGAGAACCGTATGCGCTACGAGGGCGGACAGTACTATGTAAAATCCGAGGAGGAGATGCGGCAGCTCTTCCCGTATGCCCCAGAAGCGATCGAGAACACCCATAAGATCGCGGAACGCTGCAACGTGGAGATCGAGTTCGGCGTCACAAAACTGCCGCGGTTTGATGTGCCGGATGGATACGATTCCTGGGGCTATTTAAACCACCTCTGCGATGAAGGATTTGCACTGCGCTACCCGGATGATGACGGGACACTCCGCGCGCGCCTCGACTATGAACTCGGAACCATCAAGAGCATGGGATATGTGGACTACTTCCTGATCGTGTGGGACTTCATCAACTTCGCGAAATCCCACGGGATCGCGGTGGGACCGGGACGAGGTTCCGCGGCGGGAAGTATCGTGGCATACTGCTTAAAGATCACGGACATCGATCCGATCCGCTACCAGCTTCTCTTTGAGCGTTTCTTAAACCCGGAACGAGTCTCCATGCCTGATATCGACGTGGATTTCTGCTACGAGCGCCGTCAGGAAGTCATCGACTATGTCGTGGAAAAGTACGGAAAAGACCAGGTGGCGCAGATCGTGACCTTCGGTACCCTGGCGGCCCGCGGTGTGATCCGCGATGTGGGCCGTGTCATGGACCTTCCGTACAGCCTGTGTGACCAGGTGTCGAAGATGGTGCCGGCAGAGCTCAACATCACGCTCGATCTGGCGCTGCAGAAGAATCCGGAGCTGAAGGCGCTCTATGAGTCGGATGAGCAGGTGAAAAAGCTCATCGATATGAGTAAGCGGCTGGAAGGACTCCCGCGCCACACCTCGATGCACGCGGCTGGCGTCGTGATCTCAAGGACCTCCATCGATGAGTACGTCCCGTTATCGCGAGGCGCCGACGGAACGATTGTGACCCAGTTTACAATGACGACGCTGGAAGAACTGGGACTTTTAAAGATGGACTTCCTGGGACTGCGCACGCTCACCGTGATCCAGGATGCTGTGAAGATGATCGAGAAAGACTATGGTGTGAAACTTGATCTGGAACACATCGATTATGATGATAAAAAAGTCATGGATTCTCTCGGGACCGGAAAGAACGAGGGCGTGTTCCAGCTGGAAAGCGGCGGCTTCAAGACCTTCATGAAGGAACTGAAGCCGACAACACTGGAAGATATCATCGCCGGAATCTCCCTCTACCGTCCGGGTCCAATGGATTTCATCCCGAAGTATTTAAAGGGAAAAAATGACCCGGCATCCATCACCTACACCTGCCCGCAGCTGGAGCCGATCTTAAAGCCGACTTACGGCTGTATCGTCTACCAGGAGCAGGTTATGCAGATCGTAAGGGACCTGGCCGGATATACGCTCGGTCGAAGTGACCTTGTGCGCCGTGCCATGTCGAAGAAAAAAGCGGCAGTCATGGCGAAGGAGCGCCAGAACTTCGTCTACGGAAACGCCGAGGAGGGCGTAAAGGGCTGTATCGCGAACGGCATCGATGAGAAGACAGCGAACCAGATCTACGATGACATGACGGACTTCGCGAAATACGCCTTTAATAAGTCCCATGCAGCAGCTTACGCGGTGGTCGCTTATCAGACGGCATTTTTGAAATTCTACTATCCGAAGGAATTTATGGCAGCGCTCATGACCTCCGTGATGGACAACACGACGAAGGTCTCCGAGTATATCCTTGCCTGCCGGAACATGGGAATTCCGATCCTGCCGCCGGATATCAACGAGGGATACAGCGGGTTCTCCGTATCGGGGAACGGCATCCGCTATGGCCTCTCCGCGATCAAGAGCGTGGGGCGCGCCGTTGTGGACGTGATCATTGCTGAGCGTGAGAACGGCGGACTCTTTAAGAGTCTTGACGATTTTGTGTCGAGAATGTCGAACAAGGAAGTCAATAAGAGAACACTTGAGAGCTTCATAAAATCGGGTGCGCTGGATACGCTTCCGGGAACGAGAAAACAGAAGCTCATCGTCTCCGGTGACCTGCTGGAGAGCAAAGCCAGGGAGAAAAAGACGGTCATGGAAGGTCAGCTGAGCTTCTTTGATATCGCTACGGAGGAAGAAAAGGACAATTTCCAGATCACATTCCCGAACGTGGGAGAGTACGACAAGCAGACGCTGTTAGCCTTTGAAAAAGAGACGATCGGCATCTATGTCAGCGGCCATCCGATGGAAGAGTACCGGGAACTCTGGGAGAAAAATGTGACGGCAAAAACCTCCGATTTTGTCGTTGACGAGGATGGAAAGACCGTTGTGGAGGATAATTCCAATGTGGTCATCGGCGGAATGATCACGTCAAAAAAGGTAAAGACTACAAAGACAAACCAGCTCATGGCATTCATCACGATCGAGGATCTTGTGGGCACAGTGGAAGTCCTCGTGTTTCCGAAGATCTACGAGAAGAACCGTCCGTCATTTACCGAGGAAAACAAGGTATTTGTCCGCGGCCGGGCATCCATCGGCGACGATCCGGTCGGAAAGCTCATCTGCGAGGAAGTGATCCCGTTTACGGACATCCCGAATGAACTCTGGCTCCAGTTTGAGAACCAGGCATTCTACGAGAGCCATATCGATGATGTCATGGCGGCACTCCGGGATTCCGATGGAAAAGACAGAGTGATCATGTATCTGAAGGAAGAGCGGAAGATGCGGAGACTTTCCGAAAACTGGGCAGTTCTTGCAGGGCCGGATCTCCTCGGCCGCCTGTACCGGATTCTTGGTGAAAAAAATGTCAAGGTTGTGCAAAAGGTCATTGAAAAGAAGGGGAAAGTGTATTAAAATATGTACGTATATGGCGAATGATCGACAGAATCTTTTTTGGAGGAAAACCAGTATGGCAAAGAAAGAAGTCAGAACGATCGGAGTATTGACCAGCGGCGGCGATGCCCCTGGAATGAACGCGGCAATTCGTGCGGTTGTAAGAACCGCTATCAATAAAGGACTGAAGGTAAAGGGGATCATGCGTGGTTACGCTGGACTCCTTCAGGAAGAAATCGTAGATATGGACAGTGTGAGCGTTGCGGATACGATCAACCGCGGCGGTACGATCCTCTACACGGCCCGCTGTGAGGAATTCACGACCGAGGAAGGTCAGAAGCGCGGCGCCGAAGTCTGCAGAAAACATGGAATTGACGGGATCGTCGTGATCGGAGGAGACGGTTCCTTCCGCGGTGCCGGAAAGCTTTCCGCCCTCGGGATCAACACCATCGGTCTTCCGGGAACGATCGACCTCGATATTGCCTGTACCGACTATACGATCGGTTTCGACACCGCGGTGAATACGGCGATGGAAGCGATCGATAAAGTCCGTGATACATCCACATCCCATGAACGATGCAGTATCATCGAGGTTATGGGAAGAAATGCCGGATATATCGCTCTCTGGTGCGGTATTGCAAACGGTGCGGAGGATATTCTTCTTCCGGAGCGCTATGACGGAAACGAGCAGTACCTGATCAACCGGATCATCGAGAACAGAAAGCGCGGCAAAAAACACCACATTATCATCAACGCTGAGGGAATCGGACACTCCACTTCCATGGCGAGAAGGATCGAAGCGGCAACCGGGATTGAGACGAGAGCTACGATCATCGGACATATCCAGAGAGGCGGAACCCCGACCTGTAAGGACCGTGTGTACGCATCGATCATGGGAGCCCGCGCGGCGGAGCTTCTCGCGGAAGGAAAGAGCAACCGGATCGTTGCCTACAAAGACGGAAAATTTGTAGATTTCGATATCCAGGAAGCGTTAAATATGAAGAAAGACATCCCGGAGGAGCAGTACGAGGTGAGCAAACTTCTCGTGCGCTGATCACTGCGGGAGATGACTGCCGGCTGCGGGATGCGGGCGGCAGCAGTAAAGGAGCAGGAACATGAGTATCAGAGAGGACGAAAAGATCGCCCCGCACTGTGAGTTTATTCATGTCCACGACAAGGTGGTAAAACAGGTGATGGACGTGATGCCGGAAGGCGAGGAACTCCAGAATCTTGCGGAATTTTTCCGGATCTTCGGAGATTCCACGAGGATCAGGATCCTGTATGCGCTCAGCCAGTCGGAGTTATGTGTGTGTGACATCGCAAGTCTTCTCGGAATGGGACAGTCCGCGATCTCCCACCAGCTTCGGATCCTGAAACAGATGCGCCTTGTCAAGTTCCGCAGGGAAGGAAAGAGTGTTCTCTACTCTCTTGCGGACGGTCACATCCAGACGATCCTCGCGCAGGGTATGGAGCACATAGGAGAATAAGATATGAAATTCACAAAGATGCAGGGCATCGGAAATGATTATGTATATGTAAACTGTTTTGAAGAGACAGTGGAAGATCCCTGTGAGACGGCAAAGATGGTCAGCGACCGTCACTTCGGGATCGGTTCAGATGGTCTGATCCTGATCAAACCGTCAGATGTAGCGGACTGCCAGATGGATATGTATAATCTGGACGGATCCCGTGGTGCCATGTGCGGAAACGGGATCCGCTGTGTAGGAAAATATGCCTATGATCACGGGATCGTAGATAAAACGGAGATCGACGTGGAGACTCCGTCCGGGATCAAGCACCTGTCCATGAAAGTAAAGGATGGAAAGGTGGAACTTGTGACGGTGGATATGGGACGTCCGGTTCCGACGTCTGAAATCGGAGAACCGATCACGGTCGACGGAAAAGAGTACCGCTTTACCGGAGTTTCCATGGGAAATCCGCATGCGGTAGTATTTATGGACGGGATCAAGGATCTGGAGATCGAAAAGATCGGTCCGTCCTTTGAGAGTCATGAGAGATTCCCGGATCGTACCAATACAGAATTTGTGGAGGTTGTGGACCGCGGACATGTCAATATGCGTGTCTGGGAGCGCGGCTCCGGAGAGACTCTGGCATGCGGAACAGGTGCATGTGCGACTGTGGTCGCGTGCATCTTAAATGGTCTTACCGATGACGAAGTCCGCGTGACTCTGCTCGGCGGCGATCTTCTGATCCGCTGGGACAGAGAAAAAGACATGGTATTTATGACAGGACCGGCAGCGGAAGTATTTCACGGAGAGATCTGAGTACACTCGTGCCTGCAAAGACGCGCACGGTAAGCGCGGATAAAACACGAACCCAGTAATTGACCGGTGGTCATATACCGCAGCAACGCGGAGCCGCTGGTCGGTTATCTGTATATAGAGAAGAAGTTCCGGGCATGTGACACAATACAAAAACCTGAAAACCGGGACAAAGGAGAGAATTATGGATCATATTGATCGCGAAATTCTGCAGATCCTGCAGCACAATGCGAGAGCATCCCTGAAAATGATCGCGGAGAAGACGTTTCTTTCTTCCCCTGCGGTTTCGGCGCGAATTGAAAAACTGGAGAAAGATGGGATCATCACGTCCTACCAGGCACAGATCGACCCGATGAAACTCGGATATCACATCCTTGCGTTCATCAACCTCAATGTGCTTCCGGAGGATAAGCAGAAATTCTATCACTATGCGGAAGGGATTCCGAATATTCTGGAATGCAGCAGCGTGACGGGAGAATTTTCTGTGATCATGAAAGTTGCTTTTGAGAGTACGATGCAGCTTGACAGCTTCCTTGGTCAGCTCCAGAAATTCGGAAAGACTAGCACACAGGTGGTATTCGCCACCCACGTAGGTCCGAGAGGCGTGCAAGTACAGGAATAGGAATACATACGAAACATGAAAAGGACATCTGAACGAGAGATACGATGGGTATTTCTGGTTCAGGTGTCCTTTTTAGTCTTCTTATAAAACCGCGACCAATGCCGCCACGATCGGAATCGAGATCATGGACAACCGTGTGGAGATACAGATCCCCCTCGACACGAGGGTCACATCCCGGTTGTATTCCATACAGAGCATGGACACGTTTCCGGCGATCGGGCAGCCGGAGAGGATCGTAGAGATCTCTAAAAGTATGCGGTCCCTGATAAAGAATCTCAGGACGAGGAAGGTGATCACCGGGAGAACGAGAAGCTTCAGGAAGGAGAAGAGGTACAGCTCCCGGTCAGTAAATACAGTGGAAAATCTGACTCCGGCCAGGGTGGATCCGATGACGATCATCGCTAACGGTGTTGTTGTGGCGCCCACAGTGGAAAACAGGCTGACTGCATGCTGCTGGAGATGGATATCTAAAAGATAAATGCCGATCGCAAGGAACGCGGACAGGATTCCGGGGGAGAGAAGCTTTTTGACGCTGAAATGTCTGTTTTTTGCGTCATCCCGTGATAACAGATAGACTCCATAACTGAACAGACTCAGGTTAAACGTCATCATGAAGATCGAAACATGCAGCACATACTCTCCGCCATAGAGCGTAGAGATGATCGGGATCCCCATGAATCCAAGATTGCTGTAGTTTAGCATCAGCTCATAGGTCGGATTCCAGCAGATGATCTTCTGGATAAAGTGGCAGACCACATGGGCCACCAGGAAGATGGAGGCCGCTGCAATAAAGATCGGCAGCATCTCCTGATCATGGGGCATGTCTGATCCGGTAACCGCGTTTAAGATCGTTGCAGGCAGGGAGATATTGACGATAAAACGGGAGACCTTCGACTCAAAGGTCTTATCGATCACGCCGAAGCGATTGGCGAGATAGCCGGTGAGCATTAAGAGAAAGAGACTTATCATCTGGTTGAATACGATTAGCATAGTAATGAGATCCTTTCATGAGATTGCCAAAAAAAGTTTTAAGACATGGATGGCGCAGGTCTGGTAATTTATGAATATGATATCATAAATGTATGAAAAAGGGAGAATAATTTTGGCAAAGCAGAACAGTGTCATTATTGATCCGGGACATGGCGGAAGTGATCCGGGAGCGGTATATGGGAACAGACGGGAGAAAGACGATACGCTGGCATTGGCCTATGATATCGGAAATGCTCTGGAACAGCGCGGAATCCGGGTGGAGTACACGAGGATCGGTGATATATACAACAGTCCATATGAGAAGGCGGAAATCGGGAACAGGTCTGCGGCAGATTTGTTTTTATCCATTCACCGGAATGCCATGCCGGTGCCGGGAACAGGTTCCGGGACGATGAGTCTGATCTTCGGGAGGGGCGGCGATGCAGAGACGTTTGCGAGGAATATCAATAAGGAACTTGCAAAGACAGGCTGGAAAGACTTGGGGATCAGCGAGCGGCCAAATCTCGTAGTCCTCAGGGACACGGCGCTTCCGGCGGTTCTCGTGGAGGTTGGATTTATCGATAATGAGAACGACAATGATTTCTTCGATGCAAATATGAGACAGACCGCAGATGCGATCGCGGATGGAATCGTGCGGACGTTTGCGGAGCAGGAAAAGCAGACGTCAGATGTGGAGGAACCGGGATTCTATATGGTGCAGACCGGTATCTACCGGGTGCGGACCAACGCGGAAAGGGAGATGGAACGGCTGAAAGCTCAGGGATTCCCTGCGTTCATGACTTTTAAGGATGGATTTTACTATGTCCGCGCAGGGGCATTCCGGAACATGGAAAACGCTGTGCGGCAGGAGCAGGAGCTTCGAAAGCTGGGATATCCGACATTACTTGTTAAAACTTGAAAAACACTGAAAACATCGCAAAAAAGACTTAAAATTCCTGCGGAGATATGTTAAAATACAGATAGAATAAAAAGTATTCCCGCGTTTTTTTAGGTACAACTGCCGAAAGGCAGAAGGGGAAGAAGGAGGCATCTATGGCTGAGAATAAAAAATTTGTGATCACGGTCGGAAGACAGTACGGAAGCGGCGGAGCGGAGATGGCGAAGCGTCTCGGTGAGCGTCTTGGGCTCCATGTTTACGATAAGGAGATCTTAAAGATGACTTCCGAGGAGAGCGGAATCCGCGAGAGTTATTTCCACCTGGCGGATGAAAAGGCCGGAAATAAGCTGTTATACCGGATCATCCATTCCCTGATCCCGGAGAATGGAACCCCGTCATTGGGTTCTGACCTGATCTCTTCCGATAACCTGTTCCGGTTTCAGTCATCGGTCATCCGAAAACTGGCGCAGGAGGAATCCTGCATTATTATCGGTCGGTGCGCCGACTATGTTCTCGACGGGACGGAAAATCTTGTCCGGATCTTCGTGTACGCAGAGATCGAGGAGAGGATCAACAAGGTCCGTGAAAAGGGATATTTCCCGGAGGAAGATATCTTAAAGAATATCAAACGGATCGACCGGGAACGCCGTGATTACTACCGTTATTATACCGGAAAGAGCTGGGAGAATCTGGAAAACTATGATCTGATGATCAATACCACAAAACTTTCCTACGATGAGATGGTGGAGTGCGTGATCGACTATCTGAAAATGCGCGGACTTATTGCAAAATAGAGGGAAATACGATAGAATATAGGCGGCTTGATCGTAGGCCGCCTTTTTCTTTTCTGTGCCATGTATCTGCAGGGAACTGCCGGTGGCGGGTTCTGCAGGTAATCATGCGTTGGAGATAAACGGTTGAAAAATTGCTCCGGAAATGAGAAAAGGGCAGACATTTGAAAAAAGCAGGATCCACAGGCGGAATTGTTTGATACGGAGCTTTCGAATTGGAAAATCTGATTTGTGGAATGTAACAGGAGAGGAACAATAAATGAAGATCACACGCCCGATCCGCGCCGTCCTTTTTGATATGGACGGTGTCATGGTAGACAGTGAATTTGTATATATGAAATACCTGCTGGAGTTTGCAAAAGAAAAGAACCCGGCGGTGACAATGGAAGACATCAACCAGATGGTAGGCCGCAGCAGACAGGATAGCTGGACTGTGATGGAACGGGCCGTGAATAACGGTGAGACCTGGGAAACACTGATCAAGGAGTGGGCCGAAAGAGACATTTACAGCCGGATCGATTACCGGAAGATCTTCCGCCCGGAGATGAAGACCACAGTGCAGGAATTAAAGCGCCGCGGCTATACAGTCGCACTGGTATCCTCCACAGGTCCGAAGCTGATCTCGAGGATCGTGGAGGAGGTGGGCATGCGCCCGGAATTTGACCTCATCGTCAGTGGAAAGCAGTTTAAACAGAGCAAACCGAATCCGGAGATCTATCACTATACAGCGGATACTCTGGGAATCCGTGAGGACGAGTGCTTTGTTGTGGAGGATTCTACTGTGGGCATCGAGGCGGCATACCGCGCCGGAATGTCGATCGCAGGCCTTAAAGATGACCGGTTCGGATTCGACCAGAGTAAGGCGGATTATCATATCGATTCAATATCTGATATTTTAAAAT
>OJPN01002017.1_pt1 | contig 12889 bp, 12 predicted proteins | sample 1598511 | NCBI WGS metagenome assembly OJPN01 (sample SAMN03922485, study PRJEB24848) | human gut metagenome | isolation source: stool sample | host: Homo sapiens | place: Germany | collected 2011-05
GATCGCCTTCGGGGCAGATGTCGTCGCGGCGGATGTAGACCTGAATGCGGCCCGTATGGTCCTGCAATTCGAAGAACGAAGCGCTGCCCATGATGCGGCGCGTCATGATGCGGCCTGCGATGCGGACGTCCCCGTAGTTGCCCTTGGTCTCGTCGAAGTTTTCGGCGATCTCCCGCGCCGTGGCCGTCACTTCGTAACGGGCGGCGGGGTAGGGGTCGATGCCCAGCTCGCGCAGGGCTGCGAGCGACTGTCTCCGGAGCTGTTCCTGTTCACTGAGTTCGATGCTCATATCGTATGTTTTTGAATGTTTAGACTATTAACCGTGCAAAGTTAATAAATTCTGCCGAAATACGAACCGGGCGCGGTATGGAATAAAAAGGAGCCGTATTTTTTTGCGGCTCTCCGTATTGTCCGGGGATGTGTCGTCCGGGCGAGTTGTCCGGGGCGGAAGCTATTGTCCGGGGGCATTGGGAAGCGTCGTCCGGGACCTGCCTTCCGGAGGGTTGTCTTCCGGGATGCGTCAGCCGGCGGCGGAATCCCGGCGGATCAGGCGGCGGTAGGCCCGCAGTGCGGCGTATCCGAGCGCGGCGCCGACCAGCGTGCCCCATACGAGGTCCATCGGGAAGTGTTTGCCGAGGTAGATGCGCGAGTAGCAGATCACCACCGAGCAGACGACCATCAGCCCCGTGAACCAGCGGCGGCGGATCGCGCCGCAGGCGAGTACGGCCAGCGCGACGATGGTCGCGGCGTGCGCCGAGACGGTGCCGTACATGCCGCTGACGGCTTCGGGCGGGACGTGGACCGCCCAGTGGCGGGGGACTGCCTCGCGGCGCATGACGCGCAGCGAATCGGGCGTGATGTCCAGCCCTTCGAGCGAGGGGGTGAACATCGGGCGCGGGCGCGGTTCGAAATCAAGGAGCAGGCCGCCCAGCACTCCGTTGCTCTTGAAGATGCCCGACACCATGTCCGCGAGTCCGATCGCCGCCAGCATCAGCGCCGTGAAGATCAGCATGCCGCGCCAGCCGCTGCGCCGCCATACCAGCCAGAGGATCAGGGCGTAGAGCGGGAGCCACATGGCGGTGCCCGAAACGGTGAGCATCACGCGGTCCATAGCGGTGCCGCCGTCGAAATTGAGGGCCGAGAAAAGGTCGTGGTCGAAGGTATACATGGGTCAATGGATTTGTCGTAAATGGTCGCAAGCCGTTTTGGGCGCATTGCCGGAAGCCTCTCCGGGGAGCGGGGCCGGACTTGCAGACACGGCCGGCGGCCGTGGGAGGAACATGCCGGGATGCAAGGCGGCCGTCATACGCAGTTTAAAACTGAAAGTAGATGAACGGTTGTATGTCGCTCGACTTGACCTGCATCACGCACCAGATCATCGCCGCCGCCATGACGATCTGCAGGACCAGCGGCGCGTGCGACACCAGCCGCTGCGCGAAGCGATCCGCGCGTCCGGGCATCAGGTGGAGCAAGAAGCCTGCGGCGATCAGGGCGAAGGCGCCCGCATAGCCGGAGACGACCTGCGGGATCATCGCGGCGTTGAAGTTGTAGAAAATCTGGTGAAGCATCAGCTCGACGGTCTGCATCGACTCGGCGCGGAACATCAGCCACCCCAGACAGACAAGGTTGAACGTGAAGAAGATGCCGGCCGCGCGGCTCCACCAGTGCATCTGGTCGCCCGTGGCCTTGGCGCCCGGCACGACCGCCATCCAGAGCTTGTGCAGCGCCAGCGCCGCGCCGTGCAGCGCGCCCCAGAGGATGAAGCGGACGGCGGCGCCGTGCCACAGTCCGCCCAGCAGCATCGTGATGAACAGGTTGCCGTAGGTGCGTAGTTTGCCTTTGCGGTTGCCGCCCAGCGAAATGTAGAGGTAGTCGCGCAGCCATGTGGAGAGCGAGATATGCCACCGCCGCCAGAATTCGGTGATGGTGGCCGACTTGTAGGGGGCGTCGAAGTTCTTTGGGAACCGGAATCCCAGCAGCAGGGCGATGCCGATGGCCATGTCCGAATAGCCTGAGAAGTCGCAGTAGATTTGCAGGGCGTAGCCGTAGATGCCCGCCAGACATTCGAAGCCCGAATAGAGCAGCGGCTCGTCGAAGATGCGGTCGACGAAGTTGAGCGAGATGTAGTCCGAAATGATCGCCTTCTTGAACAGACCCGTCAGGATCAGGAAGACGCCCGTGCCGAACATTTCGCGCGTCACGACGATGGGGTTCTGCCGGATTTGCGGGATGAAGTCCCTTGCGCGGACGATCGGCCCGGCCACCAGCTGCGGGAAGAACGAGAGGTAGAACAGGTAGTCGCACCAGTTGTCGAGCGGCTTGAGCTGACCGCGGTAAATGTCTATGGTATAGCTCATCGACTGGAAGACGAAGAACGAGATGCCGACGGGCAGGAAGATGTTCTGGAACTGCATGAATCCCTGCCCGAACATCTGGTTGGCGATGTCGATCAGGAAATTGGTGTACTTGAAGTAGGCCAGCATGCCGAGGTTCACCGCCACGCTCAGCACCACGAGCCACCGCTTTGCCCGCGTCGAGCGGGCGGCATGGATGCCTTTGGCGATCCAGTAGTCGCTCGTCGCGGCGAAGATCAGCAGCAGGAAGTAGATGCCGCTCGACTTGTAGTAGAAGTAGAGCGAAAAGAGGATGACGTAGACGATCCGGGCCATCGGGGCACGGCGGAACATGCTGTAGACGAGCATGAATCCGGCGAACAGAAACAGGAACAGCCCGCTGCTGAAGATCAGCGGCGACGAGGCGTCGTAGGTGAGCAGCGCCTGCAGCTTTTCCGGGATGCCGTCCAATGCGGGGAGTGTCATTTCAGCGGTGCGTTGAGGGTTTCCGGCGGAATGCCGGGGATCAGGTCGCGTTCGATCCGCCGGCGCCGCAGGCTGTCGAGCACGGCCTGCTCGGCCTGCCGGCGGATGCGTGCGGCTTCCGCTTCCGTATAGGCCCGGTTCGCCCCGGCGTTGAGGGCGTCGAAGAGCGACCACGCCACGCGCCGGCCGCCGGCATAGTTGATGTGCGTGAAGTCCTTGCCGGCCCAGCCGTTGGCGACGAACTGCTCCATGCCGCCCAGCGAACGCATGGCGTCGCAGGTGGGCCAGAAGGCCGCTCCGGTGTTTTCGGCGGCGCCCCGCTGGTAGCCGAGCATGTGGGGAATGGCGTCCATCGGTTCGAAACCGGCGTCGGTCTTCACCGAACGGTCGCTGACGCCCAGCACCAGCACGGCGGCGGTCGGGAAGCACTGGCGGACGTAAGCCACCATCTTCTCGATCTGGCCGGCGTAGTTGGTGTAGTTGCTCACGCCCGTCTGCATGATGTTGAGTCCGTATTGCAGTATCACGAGGTCGTACCCCAGCAGGGCGTTCATCTGCGCATTGACCGACGGGTTGGTCCAGAACATCGCCTGCCCGTTGTTGCTGCGCACCGAGTAGTTGTCCACCACCACGCCGTCGGCTTCGAACACCGCGCCGTAGCCGATGAATCCCTCGTTGCCGGAGAGCACCTTGAACGAGAGCGAGCGGACGTGGGGAGCCGTGACGGCGATCTGGCGTATGTTCGGGGCGCTTTCGACCGTGAATTCACGGCGCAGCGAGTCGTTGAGCGTCAGCTCCACGCGGCTTTCGCCGGGGCTGATGAAGAAGACCCGCGCCGCGGTGCAGCTGTCGAGCCGCTTGCGGTAGTCGCTGTTTTCCCAGCGGGTCGAAGCTCCGGCCGCAGGCTGGCAGACCCAGCCCGAAATGTAGAAGTTCTCGCGCAGGTTCTGCGGCGCGGCCTTGCGCTGCATGATGTTGTAGGAAGTCCAGCCTTTCGACTGGGTTTTGATCGTGCGGCGGAACGCCGTCAGGGGCGAGGCCATCGGCGCGAAGCCCGCGCCTCCGCCGCCGTAAGCCTGCTGAAGCCTTTCACGCAGGTCCGCCGTGAGGATGTCGCCTTCGATGAACGAGTCGCCCAGCACGGCGATGCGCACCGGACGCCGGGCGCAGAGCAGCGTGTCGTAGAAAGCCTGCAGACGGCTCGAATCGGGCGTGCCGAAATCCTCGATCTCCACCAGCGTCGGGTTCAGCCGGACGCTGTCGGGGACGACCGGCATGCGCCGGACGCTGTCCGGGGCGAGCGTCCATTCGAAGGTGATCTGTACGGGGCGCGGTGCGGAATTGGCTTCGATCCGCTCCGCTTCGATCCGTTCGGCGACCTGCTCCATATCGACGTGAAAATCCTCCTCGTCGAAGAGCGCAGGCTCCTCGGCTACGGCGACCGCGTCGTCGAACGCCACGAGGTCCGAGAGGATATTGGCCCGGCGGAGTTTTACGCCGCCCAGACTTTGAGGGGGAATGAAACTGACGGCCGTCAGCACTGCGATCAGCGCCAGCGCCGCGATCCATCCCCGGTGGATGCAGTCTTTTTCGGGGGTGTTCATCCGGGAATCAGTCGCGCCGTCCGAGGATTACGAAGACCCAGTAGAGAACCGACGCGACGGCGCTCAGTGCCGCTACGAGATAGGTGCGTGCGGCCCAGCCCAGCGCCTCTTTCGCCTGAGCGAGCTGCGCTCCCTGCATCGTGCGGCTGACCTGCAGCCACTCCAGCGCGCGGGCCGAGGCGTTGTACTCCACGGGCAGCGTGACCAGCGAGAAGATCGCCGACATGGCGATCATGCCCACGCCGATCCAGCACAGCAGGGCGTTCTGCGTGGTGGTCATGAGCACCAGTCCGAGGATGATGACCCATGTGGCGGCCGTCGAGGAGAACTGCACGACGGGCACCAGCTGCGAGCGGAGCGTCAGCGGCGCGTAGCCTTGTGCGTGCTGCACGGCGTGCCCGCACTCGTGGGCGGCGACGGCGGCCGCGGCGACGCTGGTCGAAGAGTAGACGCTGTCGCTCAGGTTGACGGTCATCGTCTGCGGGTTGAAGTGGTCGGTCAGGTGTCCGCTGACATGCGTCACCTTGACGTTGTGGATGTGGTTGTCGCGCAGCATCTTTTCGGCCACCTCGGCGCCCGTCAGCCCGCCGGGGAACTGGACTTTGGAGTATTTGCGGAACACCGACTGCAGGCGCGCCTGCACGGCGTAACCGGCGATGCCGATCACGATGATCAGTATGTACATTCCGATCATGGCTGCGGAGTAGTGGATTCCCTGAGAACCCGAATCCGCGTAATATCCCGACTGAAGCAGGGTCAAAAGCATGTGTGTCATAGTCTAACGGTTTTTTCTGTATGTGTAGTAAGCGCCCGCCTGCTGGGAGGGCATCAGTACCATTTCATTAACGTTCATATGGGCCGGTAATTGTGCGGCCCATGCGATCGCTTCGGCGATGTCGTCGCCCGTAAGCGGGGTGACGCCGTCGTAAACCCGGTCGGCGCGCTCCTTGTCGCCGTGGAAGCGCACCTCGGAAAATTCGGTCTCGACCATGCCGGGGCGGATCTCCGTCACCTTGATTCCGCTTGACAGCAGGTCGGCGCGCATGGACTGCGAAATGGCGTGCACGGCGTGTTTCGAGGCGCAGTAGACCGCGCCGTTTTCGTAGGCTTCGGTGCCCGCGATCGAGCCGATGTTGAACACGTGGCCGCCGCCCGCGGCGACCATTTTGGGCGTAACGACCCGCGTGACGTAGAGCAGTCCCTTGACGTTGGTGTCGATCATGGCGTCCCAGTCGGCCGTGTCGCCTTGGTCGATGTGTTCCAGCCCGGCCGCCAGTCCGGCGTTGTTGATGAGCAGGTCCACCCGTTCGAGGGGGCTCAGGAATTTGCGGACCTCCGCTTCGCTGCGCACGTCGAAGACGAGCGCGGTGCAGCGGCCGCCCGCCGCTTCGATTTCGCGGCGGAGCGTTTCGAGCCGTTCGGCGCGGCGTCCCGTCGCCGTTATGTCGTATCCTTCGGCCGCGAGCCGGAGCGCCGTGGCGCGTCCGATGCCCGATGTGGCTCCCGTGATCAGTGCCTGTTTTTTCATAAAGTGGGTTTATGATGGGCAAAAATACGAAATTATTGTGTTACTTTGCATAAATTTTCCAGCAAATTAAGCAGCCGTGAATCTCGCCTTTTTCATCGCCCGCCGGACGGCGCAGCGCACCCCGGAGAACAAACCCGGTGTGATGGAGCGTATCGCCGTGATTTCCGTGGCGTTGAGCGTCGCGGTGATGCTGCTGGCGATGGCCGTGATCATGGGTTTCAAGCAGGAGGTGTCCCGCAAGGTGGCCGCCTTTTCGGGACATGCCGTGGTGAACGGCGTGCGGGGCGTGGGGACGCTCGATTCGGACCCCGTGCGCCGCAGTGCCCGCGCCGAGGAGCTGATCCGCACCACCGAAGGATTCGTGTCGCTGGCCCCCTATGCCGTCAAGGGCGGTATCGTCCGTACGGCGGATGCCGTGCAGGGGGTGATGCTCAAGGGCGTGGACGGGGATTACGACTGGTCGTCGTTCGGCCAGTGGCTGGTGGAGGGCGAGCTGCCCCGTGTGGGCGATTCGGTGCGTACGAAAGATATACTGCTGTCGCGCGGCATGGCCGAGAAACTGATGCTCGGCGTGGGCGACAAGGTCGAAATGCTCTTCGTCGAGACCGGAGACAGGCCCCGGCGCGACCGTTTCAAGGTGGCGGGAATCTACTCGTCGGGAATGGACGAAATGGACGACGCGGTGATCATGACCGACCTGCGCAACGTGCAGCGGCTGGCGGACTGGTCGGACGGCGAGATATCGGGCTACGAGATTTTCACCTCGGACTTGGCCGGAGCCGACGATTTCGCCCGCAGGCTCGGACGGACCCTGCTCTACGACGATGCCGACGATACGGCGAACCTCGCCGTGAGTAGCGTGACGGAGCTTTATCCCAATATTTTCGACTGGCTGAAGGCCCATGACGTGAATGCCGCGGTGATTATCGGCATCATGCTCGTGGTGGCGTTTTTCAACATGACTTCGGCGCTGCTGATCCTCGTGCTGGAACGTACGCGGATGATCGGCCTGCTGAAGGCGTTCGGCATGCGCAACGCTACGCTGCGGGAGGTGTTTCTTTGGCGGGCGGCGTTCGTCACGCTGCGCGGACTGGCATGGGGCAACGCCGCGGGGCTGGCCGTGTGTCTCGTGCAGAAATATTTCCATGTCGTGAAACTCAGCTCCGAGGGCTACCTGCTCTCCGAAGTGCCCGTCGCGCTGGGGTGGGGCTGGTGGCTGGCGCTCAACGCCGGCGTCGTGGCGGCGATCGTCGCGCTGCTCGTGGTGCCGGCCTGCATAGTATCTACCGTAAAACCCGACGAATCGATCCGATACGAATGAAACCGTACAATACCGAACAGACCAAGAAAGAGGAGGTCCGCGAGATGTTCGACAACATCGCGCCGAAGTACGACCTGCTGAACCATACGCTCTCGATGAGCATCGACCGCATCTGGCGCCGCCGTGTGGTGCGCATCGTGCGCCGCTGCCGTCCGCACCGGATACTTGACGTAGCGACCGGCACGGGCGATCTGGCGATCGAGATGGCGCGCCGCATCCGCGGCGTGCAGGTGCTGGGCGTGGATCTTTCGGAGGGGATGCTCGACGTGGCGCGCCGCAAGGTGACGGCGCGGGGGCTCGACGGGCGCGTCGTGCTCGACGCGGGGGACGCCGAACACCTGCATGTGGCCGACGCATCGGTGGATGTGGCGACGGTGGCTTTCGGCGTGCGCAACTTCGGGGATCTGGATGCGGGGCTGCGCGAAATGGCCCGCACGATAAAGCCGGGCGGCAAGGTCGTTGTACTGGAGTTCTCGCGGCCCCGCAACCGGCTGTTCAGGGCGTTGTACGAATTCTATACCTATAAGATACTGCCCCGCATCGGCGGCATGGTGTCGAAGGACAAGCGGGCTTACGAATACCTCCCGGCGTCGGTCGGGGAGTTTCCGGCGCCGAAGGAGTTCATGGCGATGATGGAGCGCGCGGGGTTCAGGGAGTGCCGCGCCCGGAGCCAGAGTTTCGGGATCGCGCAGATTTACACCGGACAAAAGTGACGATGAACGCAAAACGCATACGACCGGGCAGTGCGCCTTCGGATAACCGCTTCTGCCGCCGGATTCGCTCTTCGGAAGAGGACGCGTCGGCGGGAAGGGGCGGCTGCCGTCCCGCTGCGGCGGGCGGGGACGGGCCGGGGAATAGGCTTTGCTTCCGGTCCGGTGCCGCGGATGGCGTTTCGGGCGGCGCCGGGCGCGGCGGCAGGACTTTGGGGCGCATGCTGTTCTGCATACTGCTGCTGTGGGTCGTATTGCCGTTGGGCTCCTGCCGCCGGATGGCCGAGAAGGCGCAGCGAAACATCCGGCTCGAAGCGGTCGAGAAGGCCCGGCGGCAGGGGTTGTCGGGGGCCGAGATCGTATTGCGCATAAAGAACGGCACGGGGCACAAGTTGAAACTGGAGAAGGCGTCGCTTACCGTTTACTATGCGGGAGGAGTCGTGACGAAGGTCGCTCTGCGCGAGCCGGCCGAGGCGCCCCGTCGTGCGACGGCGAGCGTCACGACGTTGTGGCGGATCCGGACTTCCGACCCGATGGCGCTCCATGTGATGACCAAGAAGATCCGGGAGGACGATATTTCGAAGATCGGCGTCTCGTTCGCCATAGAGGGGCGCGGCGGTCCCGCGCGCGTAAAAATTTCGCGGGAGATGATGCCGTTGTCGGAATTTTTGAATATCTTTGGGCTGTCGTTGAACGACGTGAAAAACTATCTGGAAGAGTAATGCGCAGATCGCTGACCATCCTGCTGATTCTTTTTGCCGCCGCGGCTTACACGCCCCTGCGCGCGCAGTCGTTGGATGCGTTCAAGGAGCGGCTGGCTGCTCCCGTGGCATCCGACGCCGCATTCGGCACGGCAAAGGTCACCGTTACGGAGTACGGGGATGCGGCGCGGGCCGTGAATGAAGCTTCGCGGACGGGCGTGCGCCTGCGTTTCCCCGGCTACCGGGTCTGCATCTTCTTCGACAACGGGCAGGACGCCCGCGCCGGGGCTATCGCCGCCAAGAAGCTTTTCGAGGAGAACTATCCGGGAATCAAGGTCTACATGGTCTACGAGAATCCCTATTTCAAGGTCGCGGTCGGGGACTGTCTCACCACGGAAGAGGCCATCATTCTCAAGGGCAGGGTGTCGTTTGCTTTCCCCAAGGCTTTCGTCAAGAACGAAACCCTCTCCATTGCCGACCTTTTGAACTGAAAAACTTCCCTTTTCGAAAGTTTTTTAGTTTTTTATTTGCATTTATCCTGCTAATATCTAACTTTGCGGCGTTACAGAAAAACTAATAATTAAACATTTGACGTTATGAAAAAGATTTTCTCTTTTGTTGTCGTTATGGCTGCCGTCGCAATGGTAAGCTGCTGCGGTAATTCGAACAAAAAGGCTGCCGAAGGCGAAGCTGCCGCCGCTGCCGCTACGACCGAAGCCGCTGCCTGCACGGAGTGCACCGAGAAGTGCGACTCGACGGAGGCTTGCTGCGCCGAGAAGTGCGATTCGACCAAAGACTGCGCCGAGAAAGCCGAGGGCGAGTGCTGCAACAAATAGTTCTTGTCAGGCATGAGAGTGAAGGAGATTCGAAAGAATCCCCTTTTTTTATGCCCGGATTTCCGGTTGCGGGGGCGGTGCGGAGTTCTCCGGCGCGGAATGTGCGGCTTATCGCTAAAAAATATATCTTTGCGAAAACTCTTTTACGATGAAAGTACTGCTGATAAACGGAAGCCCCCATCGCGAGGGAAACACTTTTATAGCCCTTTCCGAGGTCGCACGGACCTTGGAGTCGGAGGGCGTGCAGGCCGAGATCGTCCATATCGGGACCAAGGCCGTGCAGGGATGTATCGCCTGCGGAAAATGCGCCGAGCTGGGGCATTGCGTCTTTTCGGACGCGCTCTATACGACGGTGCGGGAGAAACTCGCCGATGCCGACGGAATCGTCGTCGGTTCGCCGGTCTACTATGCCGGTCCCAACGGGTCGCTCTGCGCCCTGCTCGACCGTGTGTTCTATTCCTGCGGGAAATATCTCGCCTACAAGCCCGGCGCAGCGGTCGCCGTATGCCGCCGGGGCGGGGCGAGCGCGACGTTCGACCGGCTGAACAAATACTTTACGATTATGAACATGCCGGTCGTTCCGTCGCAGTATTGGAACAGCGTCCACGGACGTCTGCCGGGCGAAGCCCGCGAGGACGCCGAGGGGCTGCAGACGATGCGCGTATTGGCCCGCAACATGGCCCGCCTGCTGAAGGCGGGCGTCGGTCCGGCGCTGACGCCCGAAGCCGAGGAGCGGCAGTGGACGCATTTTATCCGGTAGCGGAGCGCGGCCGGACGCGGTGCGCCGGATTGAGTGCGTCGCGGATATGTACGAAGGGAGCTTGGCTCCCTTTTTTTGTCGCACGGACTTCGTCCGGGGTGCTTCCGCGCTATTGTCCACGCATACAGCGGGGTGCGGAAAAGCCCGAAAAAATATCGGCCGGAGGGGGGCGGTTTTATGGAAAAAAACGATAACTTGCCGCCATGAAAGAGACCGTGCTCGAAAAACTCAAGGTGCTGGCCGAATCGGCCAAATACGACGTCTCGTGCGCGTCGAGCGGCGTTACGCGCCGGCATCGCGCGGGCGGTGTCGGCAGCACGGCGGGGTGGGGCATATGTCACTCTTTCACGGCCGACGGCCGCTGCGTCTCGCTGCTGAAAATCATGCTCACCAACGTCTGCATTTACGACTGCGCCTACTGCATCAACCGGCGCAGCAACGACATTCGGCGGGCGGCTTTCACGCCGGACGAGCTGACCGAGCTGACCATCGAGTTCTACCGGCGCAACTACATCGAAGGACTGTTTCTCTCGTCGGGCGTCGTCCGCAACCCCGACTATACCATGGAAAGGATGGTCCGCGTGGCGCGCGACCTGCGGACGGTGCACCGTTTCAACGGCTACATCCACCTGAAAAGTATTCCCGGCGCCAGTCCCGAACTGGTGGCCGAGGCGGGGCGTTACGCCGACCGCATGAGCGTCAATATTGAAATCCCGACCGAACGCAACCTGTTGCTGCTGGCTCCCGACAAGAACTATGAAAGCATCTACCGCCCGATGAGTTACATCCAGCAGGGGGTGCTGCAGAGCGCCGAGGAGCGCGGCCGTTTCCGCCATGCGTCCCGTTTCGCCCCTGCGGGGCAGAGCACGCAGATGATCGTCGGGGCCACCGACGAGAGCGACCGCGACATTCTGCTGCTTTCGTCGTCGCTCTACGACCGTCCCACGATGAAGCGCGTCTACTATTCGGGGTTTATTCCGGTGAATCCCTACGACAAGCGGCTGCCTGCGCTGGACAAAGCTCCGCTCGTGCGCGAAAACCGGCTTTATCAGGCCGATTGGCTGATGCGGTTCTACGGATTCCGGGCCGAGGAGATCGCCGACGAGCAGACGCCCCGGCTTGATCTGGAGATCGACCCCAAACTGGCGTGGGCGCTGCGGCATCCCGAATTTTTTCCGGTCGATGTGAACCGCGCGGACTACGAGGCGCTGCTGCGCGTGCCGGGCGTCGGGGTCAAGTCGGCGCGGCTGATCGTCAGCTCGCGCCGTTACCGCACGCTGACCATGCAGTCGCTGCGGCAGATCGGCGTGGTGATGAAGAAGGCGCAGTATTTCGTCCGCTGCCGCGAGCTGACCACGGGGCAGGGGGTGAACGAACTGCGGCCGGAGCAGGTGCGCCGCCTGCTGACTGCGCCTAAACGGCAGAAACCGGATAAAAACGAAGGTCAGCTGACCCTTTTCTGAATGCGATGTTGGTTTTTCGTTACGATAAATCTTTCGACGGGCTGCTCTCGGCGCTGTTCGACGCCTATGCGATGCGGGCGTTCCCGGAGCAGCTGATCGGTCCCGGAGAGCCGGAACCGCTTTTTACGGAGCGCGTGCACGAGGTCGCGACCGATCCGGCGCACGCCGCCCGTGTCTGGCGCGGACTGGAACGCAGGCTTGTCGTCCGGGCGCGTTCGATGCTCGTCTACGCATGGCACGGAGAGCAGGAGCGGAGCGATCTGCTGATGCTGCGCTGCATGCGCCGGGTTTTCGACGAGGGCGGAGGCGTGCTGGCCGATCAGGCCGATCCCGACATGAAGGCGCTGCACCGGCTGGCGCTCAAAGTTTCGCACGAGTGCGAGCGGCTCAGGCAGTTCGTCCGGCTTCAGAAGGCTGCCGACGGCACCTATTTTGCCGCCTTGAAACCGTTATATAACGTAATCTCGCTCGTGATTCCCTATCTTCAGGATCGTTTTGCCGATCAAAAATGGCTACTCTACGATCTCAAACGGGAATATGGCTACTATTATGACCTGTCCACTATCACCGAAGTCCATTTCGAACAAAAGGAAGGCCACCTCCATTCCGGCTTCCTCGACGAAAGCATCATGGATCAAGATGAAAAGCTTTTCCAAAAACTCTGGCAGACCTATTTCAAGGCTATCACTATAAAAGAACGCCTGAATCCTAAACTACATCGTCAAAATCTCCCTGCCCGTTTTTGGAAATACCTACCAGAGAAAAAGGGATAAAAATATCCCTTCTTATCATGTTGTCGGCTGAATCTCATCCCATCCTGCCCCATCACTTGCCCCGATCAACCAATTGAAAGCATAATGCCGTTCCATCACAACACCACCATCCAATGACGCCGGGGTCTCCTCGCCTTTTACACGGGCATCCACGCAAGCCCAATCATAACGTAACGTCAGATCAGCCTCGTCCAAAATCTCCTGCCGATCCCGAATTTCACCTAACCCCAACACCGTCCCGTTCTCCTTGTGATCAAAAAATAAGCGAGCGATATATGGAACATCACAAATAGCCGAAGGATAAGGCAACTCGACAATTCCCAACGCCCACAATAACACGGCACAGCACTCGTAACGCCACAAAAACTGGATAC
>OJPN01002031.1_pt1 | contig 12825 bp, 10 predicted proteins | sample 1598511 | NCBI WGS metagenome assembly OJPN01 (sample SAMN03922485, study PRJEB24848) | human gut metagenome | isolation source: stool sample | host: Homo sapiens | place: Germany | collected 2011-05
CGTGGAAGAAGAACCGCATTACGATATTCTTCAGGAACTCAGGACGGAAAGTCATAACGGCGGACAGGTAATCCTCGACAGTGACACGCCGATAGACAATTTGCTGCAATGGCACATCCATCTGAATGAGAAAAAGAAAACTTTTACAGGTTACCGGATTCAAATTCATTCGGTCAGTTCGTTCGGCTGCAACATCGAAAACCTAAAGGAAATGCGGAATAAGTTCGAAGAAACCTTCCAAGACATTCCGGCCTATTTGAAATATTTCGATCCGGATTTCAAAATCCGGGTAGGTAATTACAGAAACCGTTTGGAATGTATTCCTGATTTACACCGGATCCGTAAAATTTATCCGGCCAGTTATGCCGTAAAAACAGAGATTTCCCTGGATGAACTGAAACGAATCCCGATGCAGGATATCGTGACCGGGACAGAAACAGCGGAATAACCGGAATCAACTGAAAGAAATACTGAGTTCACGTTCAAGCCGTTCACGCTCCTGAGCTGTTTTTTTCATCAATTCCTGATAAACAGACGAATCAGGATCTGTAGGTCGGTGTAATAAAGTCTTGTTTATTTTATCGATGCGCTTCATCCACGCTTCGGTTGCCGAAGTCATATACAGGGACTGAAACTTCTCCCAGATATATTCGATTCCTTGCGGAGAGATGTGTAACATATCTTCTGTATAGAAACGATAATCCCGAAGCTCGTCCATCACGATCTCATAAGAAGGGAAATAAGAGACATAATCCAGCCTTTGCTTCAATTTATCGATGGCCAGCAACAATACCGCTTTACTCAACTGGTTGGCATGTGCTCCGTCTTTCCAATGCCGGATAGGGCTCACGGTGAACAGCACCCTCATATCCGGATAACGACTGTGCAGGCGGGACAATAAATCGGTATACACCTGTTCGATATCTTCGGGGCTTAATCGGAAACGCTCGAAATCAGTGGCCGGAAATTTATGACAATTGGCAACGACTCGTCCCAACTGCCGATGACGGTATACCCAGGCAGTTCCCCAGGTAATCACCAGGACATTTGTCGTTTTTAAATGAGCTACCGATTTTTCCAATCTGGAATTTATACGCTGTAAACAGTCCCCGGCTTCCCTGGCGGAAAACCGTCCATGATGGCTCAGACTCACCCACAGTTCCCCGTTTCGTAATAAATCGGCCTGCGAGAATCGTTTACCGGCCAATAACAACTCCAGCGTATCAGCCACAGACAGGGGATTATATACAATACCACAAGGATTGATATCCGTCTTGAACCTGAAATATTCCAGCTTCGCTCCAACATTTTCGACAAAGCAGGAACCCAGCATCATGAGCCGGGTCGAATAATCGATCCGAAACGAAGGTTTATCCAATTTGACAACAGTCTGTAGTTCCATTTTTTCCACTAATTTCATCACAAAGGTAAGTCACCTTTTCGTTTTTACCTTTTACTTTTTACTTTATTTTCTATCTTTGCAGAACAATTTTTGTACAATGAGCTTTATCACCATCCTATTAATTGCAATCGGTCTTTCTATGGACAGTTTAGCGGTCAGTATCAGTGGCGGCATATGTATGAAACCGTTCTGTATCAAGAAGTCTCTGAAAATGGCTTTGACCATGGGGATATTCCAGGGGGGTATGACCTGGCTGGGATGGGCGATGGGTATTCATTTCAGTAATTATATCACCGATTTCGATCACTGGATCGCCTTTGTTTTATTGAGTTATTTAGGTGGAAAGATGGTCTACGAATCCTTCAAAGAAGAGGATAGCCACCTGATTACCTTTTCTAGCCGGATGCTTTTCACCCTCGGCGTAGCGACCAGTATCGATGCCCTGGCTGTCGGCGTGAGTATGGCTTTTCTGAAAACGGGCATCTGGTTTCCGGCTTCAGTTATCGCTTTCACTACTTTCTTCCTTTCTTTCAGCGGAGTGATCTGTGGCTTCCGGTTCGGAAAAATCAAAGGCCTCAAAGTAGAACTACTCGGAGGCCTTATCTTAATTGTAATCGGTGTTAAAATACTGATCGAACATACTTTATTGGATTAAAGATCGTCAGAACAAAGGGACGGGGGTATTGTTCCAAAAAATAGAACAATATCCCCGTCCCTTTGTTTTCCATATACGACACCCGCATACGCAGACCGCTCCATACCAATACAAGAACCACACCCAAACAAATACAGGTCACAACAAACCACAACAACAAAGTCATCTTCCCGCAACTAAACATAAATATCCATCCCGCAACGGGCAAAAGTGCCACAGCAATTGCAACGAGCCAAACATTACTGCGGAATATCAGACTATCCGTTCTTTTTACAGCACCACAGACAAAACTTTTTTTCCACCAATCTACCAGTTCCCCCATTAACATACTGGCAGGTATGAGCAATGGGAATATGTACCTCATCTTCTTTTCCGGCAATAAGGACAGCAAAACAAGTGCCACCAACATCCACAACAATGGCAATAAATACAATTTATTATGTCTCAATTGCCTATTCCATACAGGCAGGACAGTTGCCGTAATCAGCAGACCTGCCCACACCCCCGATTCTAAAAAAAACTTCCAATAATAATACCAGGGACGTACATTATAACTAATCCACGCCTCCGATTCCTTTTCCACAACCGCAGCCAGTTCATTCGGATAAGATAAATGAATATATGCAAACCATCATCCTCCCACCACCAATGCAATCACACACATTACGCCAATCGCAACCCGACACCCCTTGATACAAGGTCGCATCACAAAAGCAAACGCTATAACAAACGGCAGCAAGAGAGCATAAACAGACACCGGCCCTTTACTCATGATGGAAAGACCCGCCAGCACACCCGCCACGATACAATGACGCCACTTCCCGCCCATTCCTTTTATTGCCACCGCCAAATGATATACCGCCCCCAGCATAAATGCATGACAGTATATATCCCACGATGCCGTACGTCCCATCAGTATCACATTATGGCATGTACACAAAATCAGCGCAGACACAAAAGGAGCAACTCCTAAAATGTTTTTTACAAAACAATAAAAGTAGAACACCAAAAGGAGGGCTGCCAAGCCTGCCACACCGCGTTGCCACCCCAGATTGTCAGGAGCTATCATCTCAACAACGGCAGTCAGCCATGTCGGCAACGGTGGTTTCTCCAAGCGCAATTCACCATTCATCGTCGGAGCAATCCAGTTGCCGTCATAAACCATTTCTCGGGCAGTAACTATATTTCCTGACTCCATTATGTCCGGCACCAATACTGAATTGTCCACAAAGAATGTCGTCAGACAGACCAAACACAAAAGCACCCATCTATCAATACTCATAAACAAACGCATCATTAATTTCAGTGGTCAATATACTGAAAAAAGCAAACAACCTAATCATTCCACACAAAAAAAAGCCGCCCTGTTCAAGAGCGGCTCCATATAGAATCAATCGTTCTGCACCATATTCGGATTCGAAGTCATTTCCTGTGTCGGAATCAGGAACTGCCACCGGATATCGCCGGCATCCACCTTCGCAGGCTTAAGGAATGTCTCTTCATGTCCCTTATCTGTACGGTCAAGCGACAGATTCAAACGCTTCATATCCATAAAGCGGAATCCCTCTCCCAAAAGTTCCAGACGACGCTGCAACATCACCTCTTCCACCAAGGCATTCCCTGTCACATCCGGAAGCTTATATTTCGGATCGCGGGCACTTACCAGCTCATACAGGACTTTCGCTGCTTCTTTGCTCTGGTCGGAGCGAGCCAACCCTTCTGCCTCAATCAGATACATTTCGGCTGCACGCATATAACAATAATCCCCGGACCAGTTGGTATAAGACGGCAGACGGAATTTATTCACCGTATAAGGAGGAACTTCAAATTCACCATTGTCACTATCCAATGTCGCACCGTCGGCACCGACACATACCGATTTCCTCACATCGCTGTCCTTCATCGCATCATACAACTGCGAATTTATCCGCTTTTCATTACCGAGCTCATTATATCCTATTGAACAGGGATCCGTATTTGAAAAATAGGAAGCGTAAATAGTCGATTGATCAACCTTTATCTGCATACCCCACATCCACTCCGGATTGTTCACACTGTTAAAACCGGCTGCGAACAATTCTTGCGGCATCAGACCAAAGCCCTGTCTCGCCTCGTGTGCCATCTTGGCAGCCTCTTTATATTTTCCCATCGTCAGCAACACTTCCGCTTTGATTCCCTGAGCCACATTCAAATTAAAATGGCTGATATGTATCCTATCTTCCGTCAACAGCATCATCGCCGAATCAAGGTCGGTATTAATGCGAGTATACACCTCTTCCACCGTACTGCGGGCTTTTCCCTCACTGGTCGGATGCGTATATACGGGGATTCCCAATTGGGTGTTACGGCCTTCCGGTTTATAACGCTCCGCATACAACTGCACCAACTTAAAATAGCTGTGTGCACGAAATGCGTACGCCTGTCCTTTCAGATTATCGCGCTCCTTCTGCTCTCCCTTCATGGCATCCACATGCGCAAGCAAAAGATTCATATTGTCGATCGTACCGTAATAGTACATCCATACAAATTTATTATCTCCATCATTCGCACTTCTGTGTGCCAACCAGGAATACCACGATTCATAATTGTTCCAGTAACCATCTCCCGTGTAATAATCCTCACCCAGCATATCGGTCATGATATCCACCGCCTTCTGCCCGTATTGTGCATGAGACTCATAACTGATATAAGTGCGGCGCAACGTACCGTTCAGCAGCATCATTCCTCCCTCCGTCGAAGTAAGCAATATATCATCCGTATATTTATTCGACGGTTCTCGATCCAAAAAATCACTGTTGCAGGATGTAAACACCAACATCCAAACCAACGGCAATATATACAGTATCTTCATAATTGTCTATTTTAGAAATTAATATTCAAACCAACAGAAACCACTCGGTTCGGCACGTAGGTATTATCGCTCACTCCGGAGAACGCCTGGGTCGGGTCCATTCCTTTCAATTTTGTAAAAGTCACCAGATTGTCCCCGCTCACAAACACCTTGACGGACGACATACCCACACGGCTACTCCACTCCGCAGGAAGCGTATAGGAAAGATTGATGTTACGCAACGACAGGTAAGAAGCATCCTTCAGGAAGCGATTGCTGGATTTTGAAATATACCGATTACCCTTTTCAATTCTTGGCACATCGGTCACATCACCCGGTTTTCTCCAACGTTTCAATATATCCTTATGCCATGCATGTCCCAAACTGCCGGCATGCATCAAACGCTGGTAATTGCTGTCATACATCTTGCCTCCGACAGAATAGGAGAAAAATACCGACAGGTTCAACCCCTTCCACGAAAAATTATTGGTAAAACCGCCATATACTTTAGGGATAGCAGAACCTACATACTGTTTACTCTTCGGATCTTTGGACGCCAACGAATAATCATTTGTCTTTTCCCAGGCATCACCGTTTTTATACCACCACAATTCATCTCCGTTTTCAGCATCCACCCCTGCCCATTTCATCAACCAGAAATCATAGATAGAACCGCCTTCCACCCATTTTTTCGTACTGACCCAAACCTCATCTTGCGTCAGCTTCGTCAGTTTATTCTTATAGTGGGTCAAATTTAAATCCAACGTCCACTTGAATGCCCTTTCCTTTAGAATATCAAAAGACAATTGCAGCTCTATTCCCTTGTTGTCCATCGATGCGGCATTCTGCATAATGGAAGGCAACCCAGTGGAATAAGGGACAGGAACAGCATACAGCATATCTTCCCCCTTACGGATAAAATAGTCCACCTCACCACGGATACGGTTCAGGAAACTGAATTCAAGGCCGACATTGAAATTGGTATTTTTCTCCCAATGCAAATCCCTATTGCCTGTCGTGCTATGAATGACGCCTCCAAAATCATGATTGGGATATGGCTCGAAGAAATTCTGCCATGCATAGTAATAGGGATATCCATTTTCATCAAGGATATTATCATTCCCTTGCACTCCGTACGACACTTTCAACTTCAAGTTGTCCATCCATTTGGCATTTTTCATAAAGGCTTCCTGCGAAATTCTCCAGGATGCACCCACCGACCAGAAGTCACCCCAACGGCTGTCTTTATAGAAACGCGAACTACCGTCCCGGCGATAAGAACCTGATATATAGTAGCGATTGGCATAATCATACCCCACCTGCCCGAACCAACCTTCTATCGCATGCTCATCGGTCTGGCTACTGCCATCCTCCAACTGCGCACCAAATACCAAATCATTCGACATCTCCAATGGGAAACCGGTACGCTGTGCAAAAACACTCTTCTCTACATACCGATAACTTTCATGTCCCACCATTGCAGATACATTATGCAGTCCGAGCTCTTTATTAAAATTCAATATCTGGTTGAATGTAAGCGATTCTATCCTCAAAGCCTCCACGCTGCCTCGTCCTCCGACATTGGCTGCATCACCGAACTTATTGTTATACATTTTGGTATAACGACGATTCAATATATCCGCACTACCGCTCACTTTGAAAGTAAAGTGGCGCAAGAACTTCGTACCGGCAGTGACGTTGATATTGAAATTATCGGTCTGATTCCAGACTGCATCATGAATCAATGTAGCCAGATTGTTGGTCCGTCCGTTGAAAGGGCGTTTCTCTCCATAATCAAAAACCTTGTTTCCCTCACTGTCCAATATATAATTACCTTGCTCGTCGCGCTTGTAAATCGGGAATATCGGAGCAATCATACGGGAATAAAAGAACGGGTTGATGGCATATGTTCCCGCTGCCTGCATCATCTGATTGCTCTTGTCATTGGTATACCCCATATTTCCCTCCAGATTGAACCAGTCGGTAAACTGACTGTTAATATTCGCTCTTGCCGTGAAACGCTGATAGTCCGTACGGGTCATAATCCCCTCCTCGTCCAGCCAGCCAAGCGAAAGATAATAGGTGGTCTTGTCCGAGCCTCCGCTCATGGAAAGCATATAATCCTGCTTCAACCCGGTACGGAACAGTGCATCGCCCCAATTGTCATGATAGAGCAACCGGGCGGAAGCATCCACCTTACCATCTGCACTTATCAGTTTATCGGCGGGAATGTTATAATTGTTATAGCCGCCGAGCTGCTTGTTGATAAGATTGGCTGCAGCATATTCGGAAGCCTTTTCCATGGATTGTCCTGTCCCCACCAACGCATTTCTGTATGCTTCCCAGGAAGTCTCGTAATAATCCTTTATTCCGATTCTGGAATATTCGGGAATTGCACGGGATGAAAATCCCCAGACAGCCTTGACGCTCAGCGTCGACTTCTCGGCATTTCCCTTTTTGGTCTGTATCATAATGACACCATTGGCTCCACGCGCACCGTACAAGGCAGCCGAAGCCGCATCCTTCAACACTGAAATCGATTCTATATCATCCGGATTGATGGAACTGATATCCCCGTCAAAAACAACTCCGTTCAACACATACAAAGGAGCAGAAGAGGATGACAGCGAACCGATACCACGGATACGGACTGTAGCTCCCGAGCCCGGCTGACCGGTGCCGCCCATCACCTGCAAACCCGGCGATGTGCCTTCCAATGCTTTGGTGACAGACACGACATTCATCTTTTCCAACTGTTCGTTCTTTATCACCTCTGCAGCTCCTGTAAAGCTCGATTTTTTGGCAGTTCCATAGGCCACTACCATCACCTCATCCAATTTCTCGTTGGCAGGCTTCAAACGAATCGTCAGATTCGCTTTGATTCCCACTTCCTGCGTTTCCATGCCTATAAACGAAACTATTAATTCGGTAGCAGATTCCGGCACTTTCAGCGTAAAATGCCCATGTGCATCAGAAACCACCCCGATAGATGTACCCTTGACCAATACCGTAGCACCGGCTATCGGTTCATCATTTTCTGCAGACAAGATACGTCCTGAAACATTTTTCGTCTGCGCACTCAGCATGCATACCCCCATCCAAAGGAATGCAAGTAACAGATACAATCGTTTTCTCATAAAAATAGGTTTAGGTCTAAAAATAGTTAATAACAAATACAAATGCCTGTCCATATTCAGAATGCATTTGCGCCGAGCCGTCAAACCCGGGGAAGCACGCTCAGTTTTATCGTACGCTTTACATGAGCATATTCTCCATCTCATCTAGGAACCTGCAGTAAACATATCAAACTTTTTTGACATTCCAAAAAAAAAATGCAAAAAAACTTAACAGACCATTAATATTTTCTTAACATACAGTAAAACACCTATATTTTTCGCCCTAAAATTAAAAATCGGCTTTTTGCATACCAGGGCAACCGCACCAAAATTTCTATTAAAATATGTTTTGTGGCATAAATCATTAAAATATTTCAAAAAAAGTTGTGTAATTGGGGAATAAAGGTAATCTTGCAGATAGAAAAGTCTTAACATATGAAAATAGAACCTTAACGACTGGATTTTTTACGTGAAGATTTTGCAAACCAAAGTCTCTTGACTATGATTCGTGAGATCTTATAAGAGGTCTCTTTCCATAAAGAGGCCTCTTTTTATGATTTAGAAAATCAGATTAGTATCCCAATAATTTTCTTAAATAGTTAATATCCAAGGCTGCTTTGTAAAGTCTTCTTTTTAGACTCAGTTTGTCTTTTTGTTCTGATACGATATGTAAAGCTACTTTTCTAAGCACTGACAAGTTTTGCGAGGAGTATCCTTTCCTTGCCCTGCAATTATCCTCTTTAAAAGTAACATCCAGGTGCCAATGAAGTTGGTTTTCAATGCTCCGGTGTCCCCTTATCAGCTTTTGAAAGTAAGACGCGCTTAATCCGATCTCATCACTGATATAATATCTGGTTTCATTGGTTGTCTTCCCGTTTATTTCCCGACTTGACTCTATTTTTATAATCGTGCCCGGTCCCCTCCAGGATCGAATAGTTTCCGCAAGCAGATATTCCCTTGCAGGAAGAATGCAGCACTTCCTGACCTCTATCCTTCCATGATCTTTATCTACGCTCGTATCTTTATCAAGGCCGCCGTTTACTTTAAATGCACATTCAATATCTTCATACAGAGATTTCTGATTGCCCTTTACCGACAACAAATAATGGCCTTTCTTATCAAGTATTAAGTCAACGATCTCTCGCTGTGTCCCCATGGCATCTATGGAGACAATCGCCTCTTCAATGTCAATCTCCGACAAGACAGCAGGGATGGCTGTTATCTCATTAGACTTGTCTTCTACCTTTCCTTGAGAGATACAGAACCTATTCTCGATTACCCAAGCATTCAGGATATACAGACCTTTATTTCCTGTGGAAGTCGGAGATGTCCCACCTTGTTTCTTTCCATCTATAACAATCTGCTTTTCTGATAAATCAGACAGGAGTGATTTACCATAACTGCGAAGACAATGTTCCAATTCTGATGGTTCAATACGCTGGAATACACGCTCAAACGTATCTTCCGATGGTACACCGTTTGGTAGAGAAAGCAAATCATTCAACATTTCTCCACGCTCTAAAGCAAACAGACGCATATCTTCATAATCTGTTCCGCCTGTCAGATAAGTACACAAACCTATCATTAATATATCTGACAACAAAGGTAGACAGCGACCTGTTACACGAGGATCTGTCACTTCTGAAAAATAATTAGAGGTATTCATTTTGCAATGATAAACTTTTTAGAGGAATTTTGGTGCGGTCGCCCTGAAGCCGCTCCCGGATACATGAAAAATACCAAAGTTTTATTAACTTTGCCAGTTGACATTATAAATTTAAACCCAACCTTATGATCACCAAAAACTATATAGCGAAAGGAGAAGGCGCCAACCGTTTCGAGAAAGTGCCGGTCCGTATTTATGAAAAACCTTCCGAAGCCGTTAAAGCGGTAGCCCGGGAAATTGCCGATCTGATCCGTACGAATGCGGATAAAAGCGAAAAATGTGTCCTCGGATTAGCGACCGGTTCATCTCCGATCAAACTCTATGAAGAACTGGTCCGCATGCACCGTGAGGAAGGCCTGTCGTTCAAAAATGTAGTCAGTTTCAATCTGGACGAATACCTGCCTATGCCTAAAGAATCGGAGCAAAGCTACCATTATTTCATGCACCATCACTTATTCGACCATATCGATATCGACCCGAAAAATATTCATATTCCGGACGGAACCTTAAAAGCGGAAGAGATAGAAAACTTTTGTAAGGAATACGAACGGCAGATCGAGGCCGCCGGAGGTATCGACATTCAAGTGCTCGGAATCGGCCGCACAGGCCACATCGGTTTCAACGAACCCGGTTCGCCGCTGACTTCGAAAACCCGGATGGTATATTTAGACGATCTGACGATCAAGGATGCTGCAGGAGATTTCGGCGGCATGGAAAATGTGCCGTCCCGCGCCATTACCATGGGAGTGGGTACGATTATGAAAGCCCGGAAAGTAATACTCCTGGCTTGGGGTGAGAAAAAAGCTTCTATCATCAAAGCTACGGTCGAAGGTAGTGTTTCGGATGCTGTCCCTGCCACTTTTCTGCAAGTACATCCGAACGTACAGTTCGTCATCGACGAAAGTGCAGCCGAAGAACTGACGCGTGCCAATCAACCCTGGTTGGTCAGCAAAGTACAATGGAACGACAAGCTGATCCGAAAAGCCGTCATCTGGCTGTGCCAGAAAGTGAAAAAGCCGATCCTGAAAGTAGAAAACAAAGACTACATCGACAATGGGATGACCGATCTGATCAAGACTTTCGGTTCGGCCAATAAAGTAAATATCCAGGTATTCAACGACCTGCAACACACCATTACAGGTTGGCCGGGAGGCAAACCCAATGCAGATGATTCTACCCGTCCCGAAAGAGCCTATCCTTATCCTAAACGAATCCTGATCTTCAGTCCCCATCCAGACGACGACGTCATCTCTATGGGAGGTACTTTCGCCCGGTTGGTAGAACAAGGTCACGAAGTGCATGTCGCTTACCAAACCTCGGGCAGCATCGCTGTTTTCGACGATTATATCTATCAGCAAATGGATATCGCCACCTCTTTTACTAAACTGGTGGACGGGGATTTACCGGCCATGGAAAACGCATTTTTACAAATAAAACAAGCTATCGCTAACCGCAAACCGGGAGACGAGGAAGCACGGTATCTGTTGCAATTCAAGGCCGCCCTTCGCCGGGCAGAAGCCCGCGGAGCCTGCCGTTTTATCGGTGTCCCTGAAGAACGGGTACACTTCCTGAACCTCCCCTTCTATGAAACCGGGAAAGTGAAAAAGAACCCGCTATCGCAAGCCGATGTCGATATTATCGTCGATCTTTTACGGAAAGTACAACCCCATCAGATCTATGCTGCGGGTGACTTAGCCGATCCGCACGGGACGCACGGAGTCTGTCTGGATGCGATTCTCCGTGCCTACAACATCATCGACCGGGACGAGTGGTTTAAAGATTGTAACACCTGGTGGTATCGCGGCGCGTGGATGGAATGGGAAGTAGAAAAAGTAGACATGGCGGTTCCGATCAGTCCGGCAGAATTGTCTATCAAACGGAAAGCGATCTACAAACACGGTTCACAAAACAACGGACCGGCATTTCCGGGAGATGATCCGCGTGAATTCTGGCAACGGGCGGAAGACCGTAACCGGAATACAGCGGATTTGTACAACCGTTTGGGTATGGCCGAATATGAAGCAATGGAGGTTTTTACCCGGTATAAGCACGACCACGGAGACTCTCTGAAATAAAATTTACCAGACCGGAACGGCAGATTCGTAAATGAATTTTAGGTTAAATCTTTAATCTTTTTATAACTTTGTCGGCTCACAACACTGACACTTATAAAAATAGTATAATCATGAAAAGAAAAACTACACTCTTAGTGATGGCAGCCGGCATGGGTTCCCGTTTCGGAAGTCTGAAACAGATTACTCCTCTCGGACCGCACCAGAAGGCTTTGCTGCACTATACCATTTATGACGCAGTTCATGCGGGATTCGATAAGATCGTTTTCGTTATCCGCGAAAGTTTCGCCAAAGAATTTATCGATTTTGTAGGGAAATATGCCGAAGGATTGGTAGAAACCGCTTATTGCTATCAAAGTATGGATAAACTACCGGGAGGAATGCCGCCCATCGAGCGCGAGAAGCCGTGGGGTACGGCACATGCCATCTGGAGTGCCAAAGAAGTAATCGATGAACCTTTTGCCGCCCTGAATGCCGATGATTTTTACGGTAGCGATGCTTTTGTAAAAGCCCACGATTTCCTGGCCAACGAAGCAACGGACCAAGAGTTCGGCCTGGTCGGTTACCGTCTGGCTTCTACCCTATCGGAAAACGGCACTGTTTCACGAGGGATCTGTGAAACCGACAGCCATCACCACCTGACTGCCGTTACGGAATGTACGAAAATCGGCAGACAGGCAGACGGAAGCATCAAAGACGAAGAGACCGGAAAAACACTGAATGCCGACGATCTGGTATCTATGAATTTCTGGGCCTTTACTCCTAAAATTTTCGAAGAAATCGAAAGACAGTTCGTCGAATTTTACCCGGCTAACAAAGATAATCTGAGATCAGAATTTTATATTCCCAAAGTAGTGGATAAAATGATCAAGGATCAAATTGCCGATGTAAGGGTACTGAAAACAACGGCTAAATGGTTCGGAGTCACTTATAAAGAAGATACCCCTTCTGTAAATGCAGCCCTTGCCGCTTTTGACAAGGAAGGAAAATATCTGGATATCTAAGTTCCGGATTGAGTTATTACGAAAGGAGGGTGTCCAAAAAGGCAAAATACCCCCTTGTAGAATCGGATATTTGATTTCAG